>Ga0187815_10000091_pt1 | contig 43426 bp, 43 predicted proteins | sample NC_S_5_FD_132962 | JGI IMG/M metagenome (GOLD analysis project Ga0187815, IMG submission 132962) | Wetland sediment microbial communities from Neuse River Estuary, North Carolina, USA - ASW-S_5 | ecosystem: Environmental > Aquatic > Freshwater > Wetlands > Sediment | place: USA: North Carolina... | reverse complement strand
TATCACCGGCTCTCGGTGGTGCCGATCCGCGTGCCGCCGCTGTCGGAGCGGCGTGAGGATATTCCCGAGCTGATCGACTATTTCATGGACCAGATTTCGGCGGCCAGCGGCCTGCCGAAGCGGCAGATCGGCCAGGACGCCATGGCGGTGCTGCAGTCGCATGTCTGGCCGGGCAACGTCCGCCAGCTCCGCAACAACGTGGAGCGCGTGATGATTCTGGCGAGCGGCGGCCCCGAAGTGATCATCACCGCCGACATGCTGCCGCCGGACGTCGGCTCGATGGTGCCGGCCATGCCCACCAGCAACAACGGCGAGCACATCATGGGCCTGCCGCTGCGCGAGGCGAGGGAGGTGTTCGAGCGGGATTACCTGATTGCCCAGATCAGCCGCTTTTCCGGCAACATCTCTCGTACGGCGGAATTTGTCGGCATGGAACGCTCGGCCCTGCATCGCAAGCTGAAAGCGCTTGGCGTCGGCTAGAGGCGTAGATTCGGCCGTCGCATCGCCCGGGCGCATGTCTGGCCGTCGTCGCCGGTCCATGCAGATGCTTGGGAATATTCGTCTCTTTTTGAGGTCTTAGGGAGAAATGCCACCACCTTCGGTACGCCGGGAACGCGAACTCGCTTGCCTAATATCTGTACCTGCCTTCTAATCGTACCGCCGCGCCTCAGGAGGGGGATCTCAAGGGGAAGGCGGCACCCGGCGAACGGCTCCAAAAGAGGGCTGCCGCCGGTGAATAATAAAAGCAACAAGACTGCGGGATAAAAAATGGCGGCAGACCGCGCACAAAACCTACAAGACACCTTTCTTAATCACGTTCGCAAAACCAAAACGCCACTGACGATTTTTCTGGTCAATGGAGTGAAGCTGCAGGGAATTGTCACCTGGTTCGACAATTTCTGCCTTTTGCTCCGGCGCGATGGTCATTCGCAGCTTGTTTACAAGCATGCAATCTCGACCATCATGCCGGGTGCTCCGATCCAGTTGTTCGAGGGCGGCGAGGAATCGGCTTGAGAGAAACCTGATTGGAACCCCGAACTCTTGGCGGGGGGACCGACCGTCCGCGGTCGGAGGGGGGCAAGTCTACCGGGCGGGTGATTGTCATCGGCCCGTATGTGCGGATGCGCCGCGGCGAGGCCGATGCGCAAACGGATGCGGCTGTCCGCGATTCCGAGGCCCGGCTGGAAGAAGCCAAGGGGCTGGCGCGGGCCATCGACCTCACCGTGGTGGACGCCCTGGTTGCGCCGATCGCCCAGATCAGGCCGGCGACCTATCTCGGCAAGGGCAAGGTCGAGGAGATCCTCGGCCTCATCAAGGGTAACGACATCGAGCTCGTGGTGATGGATTGCGCGCTGGCGCCGATCCAGCAGCGCAACCTCGAGAAGGCCTGGGGCGCCAAGGTGCTCGACCGCACCGGCCTTATCCTCGAGATCTTCGGCCGACGCGCCAAGACGAAGGAGGGCGCGCTGCAGGTCGAACTCGCCCATCTCAACTACCAGCGCAGCCGCCTGGTGCGCTCGTGGACGCACCTCGAGCGGCAGCGCGGCGGCTTTGGCTTCATGGGCGGCCCCGGCGAAACCCAGATCGAGGCTGACCGCCGCCTGATCGGCGAGCGCATCACGCGGCTGGAGAATGAACTGAAGAAGGTGCAGGCGACGCGGCGGCTGCATCGCGCCGGCCGGCAGCGGGTGCCGTACCGCGTGGTTGCACTGGTCGGCTACACCAATGCGGGCAAGTCCACGCTGTTCAACAGCCTGACACGCGCCGACGTGCAGGCGGCCGACATGTTGTTCGCAACCCTCGACCCGACGCTCCGCGCGCTGAATCTACCGCACGGCGGCAAGGCGATGCTGTCGGACACGGTCGGCTTCATCTCCAATTTGCCAACGCAGCTCGTCGCCGCCTTCCGCGCGACGCTGGAGGAGGTGCTGGAGGCCGACATCATCCTGCATGTTCGCGATATCTCGCACGAAGACGCTGAAGCGCAGGAGCGCGATGTCGACGCCGTGCTGCGCCAGCTCGGCATCGATCCCGAGGCCGACTCAGGCCAACGCATCATCGAGGTCTGGAACAAGATCGACCGGCTCGATCCCGAGGAACGCGAGAACCTGCGCAATATTGCAGCGCGCCGCCCGCCGGAGCGGCCGTGCTACCTGGTCTCGGCCCACACGGGTGAGGGGATCGATACGCTACTGACGGCGATCGAGGATCGCCTCGCGGCCAAGCGTGCCACGCTCGACCTCTCGATCGACGCCGCCGACGGCGCCGGAATCAGCTGGCTGCACCGTAATGCCGAAGTGCTGAACAAGGAACTGCACGACGGCCGATTTGCCATGACTGTGCGCGTCGACGAGACCAAGCGCGATATCGTAGTCAACCGCTTCGCGGCCGTGCCGCGGGTGGCGTAATCCGGCCCTCAAGCGATTGACTAAAGCTTGCCCTTCGCCTCATCCCACAGCGCATCCATCTCTTGCAGCGTTGCATCCTGCAGCGAACGCCCCTTCGCCGCCAGCGCGCGCTCGATATAGGCAAAGCGCTTCTCGAATTTGACGTTGGCGCCGCGCAGCGCCATTTCCGGATTGGCGTCGACGTGGCGGGCGAGGTTGACCAGCGCGAACAGGAGATCGCCGGTCTCTTCCGCAAGATGCGCCTTGTCGCCGGTATCGAGCGCAGCCTCGATCTCGTCGGCTTCCTCGCGGATCTTGCTCAGCACCGCGCGCGGGTCGTTCCAGTCGAAGCCGACAGTGGAGGCCTTGCGCTGCAGATCCAGCGCCCGCGCCAGCGCCGGCAGCCCGGCTTTGACGCTGGAGAGCAGGGAAGTGTGTCCGCGCTCCTCGGGCGGCCGCCGCGCGGCGCGCTCGGCCTTCTCCTCGGCTTTGATGCGATCCCAGTTCTCCGCAACATGGCCTGAGGTGACGATGCCGTTTTCGTCGCCGAACACATGGGGATGGCGCCGGATCATCTTTCGCGTCACCGCTTCGACCACGTCGCCGAAGGCAAACGCGTTCTGCTCTTCCGCCATGCGGGCATGATAAACCACCTGCAGCAAGAGATCGCCAAGCTCGTCCTTGAGGTCGTCGAGGTCGCCACGCGCGATCGCATCGGCGACCTCATAGGCTTCCTCGATGGTGTAGGGGGCGATGGTCGCAAAGTCCTGCTCGAGGTCCCAGGGGCAGCCGGTTCCGGGAGATCGAAGGGCGGCCATGACCTCGATGAGGCGGGCGATGTCTCGGGAGGGTTTCATTGTCATGCAGTTTATCCAACTACTTGATCTGATAGCGAAATTCAATCACCGGAGAATGCGTTTCCTGGCAGAATACAATTTCTGATTAGGCGAACAGACCGCACGACTCCCTAGGACCTCGTGCGTATTCGCCCTAGGACCTAGTGCGCAATTCGGGCGAACAGCTATGCGCATTATTCCAAGGCAATTTGAGATAGCAATTCGCCACAATTTAACGCGCGGGAGCGCAAAAGGAGAAAGAGGTGGAGGACAGAGAACTGCTGGAGCTGGCTGCGAAGGCGGCGGGCCTCAAAAACGCGCTCTTCTACAACGAGGACGACGGCAAAGGCTGGTACGCGAAGACCGGGAAACGCGAATACTGGCGCCCGCTCACCGACGACGGCGACGCGCTGCGGCTGGCGGTGAAGCTGCGGATCGATATTCGACAGTTCGCGCAGGACGATGGAAGGGTTAGCTGTTTGGTGGATAGGCTCGGCTACGGTTGGGGAGAGGCGGTTGGAGATGACCCCTACGCCGCCACCCGTCGAGCAATCGTCCGAGCTGCTGCTGAGATTTGGAGAGCGGCGAGTTGAATAGATGAGTTTATGTACCCAATCGCAGCCGCCTCCGGGCGGCTTCTTCATTGGGGGAGCGAGCCGAAAAATGTGTATTGGACTTCTCAGGGGCAGCCGGTGACGGGCGTGCGCAGCGCCGCCATCACCTCGATCAGGCCTGAGATATCGCGGGAAGGTTTCATGTCGTTTCCGGTTTCCTGGATTTTTCCCCTTATGCCGCATCGCGCCCGCCGATCCCAGCGAAACCCGCGCATTGGCCTTGTGGGTCGGAGGGTGCTAAGGGCGGGTCATGTATGAGCAGGAAACCGCACTTGTGCTGTTCTCCGGCGGACAGGACTCCACAACCTGCCTCGCCTGGGCGCTCGACCGTTTTGCGGGGGTCGAGATGCTGGGCTTCGACTATGGCCAGCGCCATGCCATTGAGCTGGACTGCCGGGAGCGGTTGCTCACAGGTATTCGCGCCGTTCGCCCCGACTGGGCCGCGAAACTCGGGGAAAGCCATACGCTGGAAATTCCGACGCTCGCGGAAATCTCCGACACCGCGCTGACGCGCGATGTCGAAATCAAGATGGGCGAGAACGGCCTGCCCAATACGTTCGTCCCCGGCCGCAATCTCGTCTTCCTCACCTTCGCTGCGGCGCTGGCCTACCGGCGCGGCATCCGCCACATCATCGGCGGCATGTGCGAGACCGACTATTCCGGCTACCCGGATTGTCGCGACGACACCATCAAGGCGTTGCAGGCCGCCCTCAATCTCGGCATGGCCAAGAACTTCGAGCTGCACACGCCGCTGATGTGGCTCGACAAAGCCAATACGTGGAAACTCGCGCATGACCTCGGCGGGGCAGGGCTGGTCGACCTGATCCGCGAGCATTCCCACACCTGCTATCTCGGCGAGCGCGGCGCGCAGCACGATTGGGGCTATGGCTGCGGAGAATGCCCGGCCTGCAGCCTGCGGGCCAAAGGCTGGCGGGAGTATGCGGGGCGGCTCAAGTAGCTCAAGTGGGATGGGTTGAGCGAAGCGAAACCCATCTTGCCTCTGCAACAAGGATGATGGGTTTCGCTGCGCTCTACCCATCCTACGATTTCTGCACGCACAGCGGCCTACCCAAAATCCTCCGCTGTGAGTTCGATCGGCTTGCCGTGCGGTGTGCGATCGGCGGCATGGTCCCAGGCGTCGCGGTAGCGGTGTAGCAGTTCGGCGGTTGTCACGCCCTTTGCGGCGACGAGGTGCTCCAGCGTGGCGAGCCAATGCCTGTAATAGGTCTCGCCCGTATCGGGATCGCCGGCCGCCTGCGCGCGCTTGATCTCGGCGCCGAGCGCCTCCGCCCATTCCTTCCAGGTGAAGATGCCGGCCTCATGCAGCGCCAGCGCCATGGCAAAGGCCCGCGCCTCCCAGGGTTCGCGGAACACCGGGCCATCCTCGTCGCGCGGCACGCCGGGCACGGCGACCGCCGCGCGCATGGCCTGTCGTGGCGTCAATTCCATCAGGCGCGCTCCAGATAAGGCTCCCAGGCGTCGACGGAGACGGAAAGGGTGGAATCGCCGCTCTCGCCCCACAATTCCCGTCCGTCGAAGCGCACGGTGTAGAGCCAATGCGGGTCTTCGCCCTTGCCGAGCGAATTGACGTCGGGAAAGACGTGGCAGCCGTGGTTGAGCTCGATGGTGCCGAGACGGCCACGGACATATTGCGGCAGGCGCGTATGCGTCACGGGGTGGATGTCTTTCATCCGCACCCTGTCGCCGATGCTGAATAGTGCAGGCGCCGATGGCGTGCGCTCGGTCGGCCCGCCGCGCCGGATCGCCGGCGTCACGTCTTGCGGCGCGACCGGTGTGACGCCCGGCTTTGCCGGGGCGAGCACCTTGCCGGCTTCGATCTCTTCGCGCGTCACGAGCCCACGCTCGACCATCAGCGTCTCGAGACCGGCGAGCCAGAGTTCGTAGTAGGTCTTGCTGAGATAATCGTCCGGCAGCCGGTTTTCGCGAGCAAAGCGCGACATGTCGATGTTCCAGCCGCCGGGGCGCGCCATCGCCACCGTCAGCGCAAACGCGCGCCGCTCCCACTCCGCGTGAAACACCGGCTCATCGGCCTCGGGCACGACGGGCCCAAAGCCTTTGACACCGCCCATGTCGTGCGCGCCGTCCATCAGGCAGCCTCGCCCGGCTGCTTCGGCAACCCTGTGCCGATCATGCTGTCGCGGGTGACGAGCTCGGCAAGCTTTTCCTCGCTCCAGCCGTCGGTGCCCGAGGGCCGCATCGGCAGCACGAGATAACGGATTTCCGCGGTGGAATCCCAGACGCGGATATTGGTCGTTTCCGGCAGCGTCACGCCAAAATCCCTAAGCACGCCGCGCGGATCGGCGACGGCGCGGGAGCGATAGGGTGCGGATTTGTACCAGACCGGCGGCAAGCCCAGCACCGGATGCGGATAGCAGGAGCACAGCGTGCACACGACCATGTTGTGCTGGTCGGGCGTGTTCTCGACCACCACCATGTGCTCGCCCTGGCGGCCAGTATAGTCGAGCTCCGCGATCGCAGCCGTGGCGTCCTTGAGCAGCCGCGCGCGATAGTCGGGATTGGCCCAGGCCCTTGCGACCACGCGGATGCCGTTGCGGGGGCCGATCTTCTTCTCATAGAGCTCGATCAGCAGGTCGAGCGAGGTGGGATCGACATAGCCCTTCTCGGTCAGGATCGATTCCAGCGCGCGGACGCGCAACTCCGCTTCCGACAGCTCGGAATGGTCGTGATCGTGGCCGTGATGATGGTGCTCGTGATCGTGCCCGGACATGGGATCAAGATAGGCGAAAGAGGCGGGCTATGTCGAGGCGGGGACTCTGCTAGGTTCCAGCCATGGGGACGAGGGCAAGACCAAGAAAAGCGAGCAGGGAGATAGCATTGGCCGAGTATGTCAGGATCGAAAAGGGCCATGGTCCCGAAGGCCGCATCGCAATCGTGCGTTTCGACCGCGGGGACGGCATCAACGCGCTGTCGCCCGAAGCGCTGCGCCAGTTAACCGCCGCCGCGCGCAGCTTCGAGGACGACGCTTCCACGTCCGTGGTGGTGCTCACGGGCGGCAACGATGCCTTCAGCGCAGGCTTCGACCTCAAGGATCCCGAAGGCCGCGCGCGCAAGAGCATGGACCTCGGCACGCTGCGCCGGCACCTTAAACTCGGCCCGCGGCTGACCCGCGCCTGGCAGGACATGGAGCAGGTCACGATCGCCGCCATCGAAGGCTTTTGCGTCGGCGGCGGCGTGGCGCTCGCGGTCGCGCTCGACTTCCGCATCATGGGGCGCGATGCCCATATGCGCGTCCCCGAGATCGGCCTCGGCATGAACATGAGCTGGCAGAGCGTGCCGCGCCTGCTGCACCTGATAGGCCCGGCCCGCACCAAGCAGGCGGTGATCCTGGCCGACCAGCGCATCTCTGCCGACGAAGCCTATGAATGGGGACTGGTGGAGCAGGTGACCGATCCTGGCAAGGCTTTCGATGCCGCCATGACCCTCGCCGCAAAGGTCGCCACCCAGCCGCCGCTTTCGGTCGCGATGACCAAGCTCACCGTCAATCGTCTCGCCCACGCGCTCGACGATCTCGCCAGCCACATGGACGTCGACCAGTTCGCGCTGGCAAGCCTCACCGAGGACCACAAGGAAGGCGTTGCGGCGTTTTTGGAGCGAAGAAAGCCGCGGTTCAGGGGACGCTGACCGGTGTTTGATCGCAGGAGGTTCGCCGACCTGACCGGCTGAACACAGTGTGAAGATATCCAAGGACCGCGAGGTTCAGAACGCCGGACACGCCCGCCAACACGAACGATAGCGTGTAGCTCCGGGACAAATCAAAGAGCACACCGCCCACATAGCCGCCGGCCGCCATTCCGGCCCACGCGACCATCATCACGGCGCCGAGTGCCCCGCCAAAGCGGCTCGCCGGCACGGCTTGCCGCACGCAAAGCGACAGGCAGGTCATGTTTCCAGCAAAACCGAATCCGAAGAGGGCGGACAGCACCATGAACGACAGGCGGTCCTGAAGCGCCGGAAATGCCATCACGCAAGCAGTCTGAATCGTCGAGGCAACAGCATAGGCCCTCAGGGGGCCTATCCGGTCCGCGATGAAACCACAACACACCCGGCCGACCGCGCCGGCAATCATGGCAATCACCAGGCTGGTAACGCCGACGCTGGGTGAACCGCAGACCGTACCAATGAAGGTCGCCATATGCACCACCGGGACACCCATGCACGCACAGCAGAGGAAGGCAGCAAGCGCCAGCAGAGCCACCGTCGCGGTCTCAGCCCGGGCTGCATCGGGCGCAGCCGAGGAATTGGTCACGGGCGCCCTTGTTCCCTGAGGCCATTTCAGCACCGGCAAGGCGAGTGCAAGCGCCGCAAGAATCGTACAACCAACTCCGACAAAGGCCCATCGCCAGCCAAACGCATTGATGAGGAAACTGGCGAAGAACGGTAGCAGGCCTTGCCCGGCTGCTCCGCCCGCAGTGACAACTCCCATCACCAGTCCGCGCCGTTCCGGAAACCATTCACCACTTGTCGACAGAAGCGGGGAGTAGAGCATGGAGAAACCGAGCCCGCCGTAGATCGCATGAGCAAGATAGAACAGGGGCAGGGAATGGAGCATCGACATCGCAAGCACTGACGCCGCCATCCCGGCGGCACCAAGGGCGAGCAGCAGCCGCACATCGATGCGATCGGATAGCCGTCCCCAGAACAAGCCTCCAAGCGCCATCCCGGCCGTGGACAAGGCATATCCGAGGCTCGTGTCCGACCGCGACCATCCGAGATCGGCCTCTATCGGCCCCATGAAGACGGTGATCAACCCCAAGCCGCCAAATCCCATTGCCATGGTGACGGTTGCCGCAAGCACGACCAGCACCCCACGGCGGCTTGCCGTGATCGCTGAACTCCGACGAACAGCAGCCTTCCACGGCTCTGTATCGGTCAAATGGATCGTATCTTGCGTGCTCATTGGGGTTGCGGTCCGAGTCAGCGCGCCTTCGTCCGGGTTCGGCCCGGGCAGACGACGAGGCCCTCACTTGCTACGCTGCATCTTTCGCGCGGCCGGTCGCTCCCCGGGATAGTGGCATGGTGTAAGTTGTGGCGGTCCCGACGATGCAAACTTCTCCGCCCGCATTGCGGACAACAGTTTCCAATTTGCAGATCGGCTTGTCGTCCCGGACGTGCTCGACCTTGACGCTTGCGGTGATCGTCTCTCCGACCCGGACGGCCTTGACGAAACGCCAGTTCGTTTCGAGAAACACCGTGCCCGGTCCGGGGATATCTTCCGCAACAACGGCATTCAGGAGACCCGTGGTGACCCCGCCTTGCACGATAAGGCCTCCGAAGGGCGAGCCGGTCGCCAACTCGACATCGTAATGGATCGGGTTTCTGTCGCCTGTCATCTCGGTGAACATCTCGACATCGCGCATCGTGGTCGTGCGGCTCCTCTCGGCGCGGGAGCCCAGCGCGGGTCGGCCGGCAAGTGTTCGCGTCCAGGGTGATTCGTTCGACATCTTCCTGCTCCTATGCTGCGAGGGACGGCATTTGTGACAAGCGCGCGATGCGATCGGCTTCCGCTTTCATGATGGCACTCAATTCCGCATGAAGCCGCTTGACCTCGTCGAGGTCCCACGAGAACGAGGCGATCGCGTCGGTAACGCGCATGAATGGCAGGGACTGTGCGTCACGCTCGTGTTGGTAGGTCTCGAGCGCGCGGGTGCCGCCAGTGACGATCGACCCGGCCAACAATTGCGCGTCCCGCAGGGCGTCGGTGATCCCGTGCGCGGTGAGGGGGTCCTTGAAGTAGCCGGCATCGCCGACCAGGGCCCATCCCGGTCCATGGCATTGTCGAAGGTAGCTCGTCGCTCCGCCAAAGCCCCGCAAGCGGCCGATCAGTTTACCCCGATCGATATCGGCGCGCAGCCTCGGGCTGTTCATCTCCAGGACCTGGAGAAAGCCCCCCATGATATCGCCACGAAATGTCGCGGCGAACTGTTGCCTCGGAAGGGCGGCAAAGACGCAGTGACCGGAGTTCGTCGGAATCACTCCGGCCGCGACATTGCTTGCGAAGTGCCAATGCAAGCCATCACGCTTCAGGTCTTTAAAGTAGCCGAACACAACGCCCGCGGCATTGAGGCCTTCGACGTACGCCTTGGCATTGACAAGCTGTGCGACGGTCGATTGGCGGCCGTCCGCACCGATCACGATATCCGAGCGAATGCTTGTGCATGCTCCGCTCGCATCTCTCAACGAGGCGCCGATGACGCGTCCCGATGCGGTGAATTGCAACTCGCTAAGCGCGACGCCGTGACGAACCTCTGCGCCAGCTTCGCAGGCCGCATCGACCAGCAAGGGATCGAGCACCGTGCGCCGCGGCGCAAACAAGCAATCGACGCCATGATCCGGCTTTATGTCGACCCGAACCGCCTCATCGCCGTAGTGAAATGTTGCCGATCGAATTGCGGGCGTTCCCGCCGCGGTGACACCCGGAATGAGGCCCCAGCGACTGAGCTGGATAACCGCACCTCGCATCAGCGCGTGCGTCGACATCGTGTCGGAGCCGTAGTCTTGCCGGTCGACCAGCAGGACCTTTGCGCCGGACCTCGCCAGGAGCAGGGCCGTGGCAGCGCCCGCACAGCGCGCGCCGATGATTACCACGTCGTAGTGTGTGTCTAGCCCGTAGAGCGCGTTCATTGTCGTTACTCTCAAGCGGCAACGCGAGCGAGGTTTTGGCTCAGGTGATCGGCGAGATCCGCAGCGTCGTCACCTGCTCCGTCAATGAAGGATGATTTGCGCCGGCGCATGAACGGCAGGCCCATGACGTACATGCCCGGCGCGGGAACGACGCCGCCGTCGTGTCGGATGCGCCCTTTGCGATCAAGCACGGGTACATCGAGCCAGGAGTAGTCGGGGCGATACCCTGTTGACCAAATGACCGTACGGATACCGGCGGCGACAAGGTCCAGGTTCAGCCTCGCCTCAGGCCCGATATCTGTGGGCTCGTAACGCTGGGGGGCGGGGAGCCGGTCCGTAAGCCCGTTCGCGCTTACCCAATCGTCGATGCTGGCAAGCAGACGGTTCATCTTCAGGTCGGCCAATGCGCAGAGGTTGGGGAGCGACCCGGAGAACTGCGCCGTGCCATCACGAAGACCCACAAGGCGGCCCACGAGCTCGACGCCGGTCTTGCGCAGGCCGTTGAGGTCGACTGTCACGCGCTCAGGCGTTCCGATGAGCTGGAGCGATGGCAGGCGCCGCGCTCTTTCGATGTCCTCGATGGTGTCGTAGCGGACATCCATCGCGCCGATGGCATCCATCCACCATTGGATATCCCGTCCGCGGTAGGTGCGCGGCATCCGGACGTGCTCTCCGACCGAGAGCACGACGCGACGGCCGGTCGCCTGGATCTCCCGAGCGAGCTGCATGCCGCTCGCCGAGGCGCCCACAATCATCACACCGCCGTCCGGCAGGAGATCGGGGCGCCGGTACTGCAGGGGTGTGAGGCTGGTCGCTTGCGCCGGCAAACCGGCTGCGAGCGATGGGATCGACGCAAGGTTGCAAGCTCCGCTGGCTATCACAAGCGTGCGGCAGCGCCATGTACCCTGGCTGGTCGCGAGCTCGTAGCCTCCGTCCTCCTGCCTCGCTCGCGTGACGCGAGTACCGGTCACGATTGGAGCGAGCGAAAGCTCGGCATATCGCTCCAGAAAACCGACGACGTCCGGCATCGTCATAAAGCCGTCCGGGTCATCGCCCGTGTAGGCGTAGCCCGGCAGACGGCTTTGCCAGTTCGGCGTCAAAAGGCGAAGCGAGTCCCACCGTTCCGTCCGCCATGAGTTGGCCACCTCGCCGCGCTCGAGGACCACGTGGTCGATCGAGCGGGCGGTCAGATGCCTGCTCATGGCCAGTCCGGATTGGCCGGCACCGATGATAATGGTGGTCGCAAATCTCACGACACTCGCCCCTTTTGATCCCGCCGCCGTCAGTTGACGGTGACGAGCACGTTCGTCGGGTTGGTGACGATGTCGAATACGGCCGACCGCTTCTGCGATTGGGCGACCAGCGCCTTGATGTCGTCCTCGCTGGCATCGGCGCGAATGTCGAAATGAACGCGGATGGCGCCGAAGCCATTGCGCACCTCGTCGTCGATGCCGAGGATGCCCTGAATGTCCATGTCGGCCTCGAGCGAGGCCTTGACGGAATGCAGCTGTATGCCGCGCCGCTGGGCGACCGCGGCGACGCCGGCGGTCAGGCAGCTCGCAAGGCCGGAGAGGACGAGCTCGACCGGAGTCGGAGCATGGTCCTCGGACGCAAAGATTTTCGGATGGTCCGCCTCGACCGCGAAGGTCTTGTCGCGTGACTGCTCCGCCCCCAGCCCGAAGAATTTGCCAATCGTCGAGCGGCTATGTGTACCGTTCAACCACTGGCAAGTTGCGCGCCATTTGAACTCCGCTGCTTCCGGTGCCTTCTCCAACGCTTCGCGCGCGCCGAGCAGTGCGGTTACGTTAACTCCGTTGTCAACTTGGGCGGCGGTTGAAACGTTGGTGGTGGTCCTGGTCATTGACTCTATCTCCTGCGTTGTGCGGTTCAGGCGCGGATCGCCTCCTCGGGCGAGGGAGCGGTCTCCCGCAGCCGTCTATTCGCAGGTCCGGGTCTGGAAAGCTTTCAGGCGGGCTTGTCCCGACCTTCAGGAATCATTGATTTTCCTTTGAGGCGGCCCGCGCGCATTCGAGACAGAGCCTCTCCTGAGCGTCTGCCGGTCGCTACGCTTGTTTTGAGAATCTGGCCTTCAATGAGGAAAGCGCGCCGCCAGGGCAGAGCGGCGAAACAGCCGTTTGGTTGCGGCCGCATGTCTTGATCGGCCGATGTACCAACGAGATATCCGTGACCGCGGGGTCAGGAAGAAAGGGAGGGGACAGGGAGAAGGGCATCGTCGAGCAGGGGCCTCGACCTCGGTCGTCCGCTAAACGGCGGAGGCACACCGTGCCTTGTCTTACACTTCGGATACACCGGCCAAACGCAAACCCTCGACGTATCGATTCACAAAGTCCGAATCATTGCAGAAGAAGAGCTCTTTCCTTGCAGTCTCGGCGCTATAGCTCGGCTTGCTCTGAACTAGTCCGGCGGCAACCTCCTTGGCTTGCGCCGTATCGCCTAGAAGACCTAGCGAAGCAGCCAGGGTCGCAAATGCCTGATAGTTGGCATTGGTCTGCCGTGTTGCCCTGCGAGCGAATTCAACCGCAATTTCATACTCTTTAAGAGAGAAGTGGGCCCAGGACCTGAGATGGTGAAAACTCCAAAGATGGCTGTCGCGAGGACTGAGTGTGGTCGCTCGATCGACCAGCGCTTCCGCCTCAATTTCTCGCCCATACCAGAGCAGGTTGAAGCCTTGGGCAAAATAAGCTTGAGCAAAGCTGGGATTGAGCTCCAGAGCCAGATCGAGAGCCGCCAGCGCTTCGTCGTTGCGATGCGTCAAGCATAGCGTCCGTCCGAGTACGCATTGGCAAAAGCAATCAAGGTCATCGAGCGCAACGCAGAGGCGGGCTTGACGCAGGGCTATTTCCAGTCGCGCAGGCCGATCTTTCGGGTCATCGACAAGGGCGCGTTGCACGTTAACGTAGGCCAGCGCACCATGACCGCGCGCGAACTTCGGATCGGCCGCGATTGCACGCTCAAAGTAGGCTTCGGCCTGGTCGAATCCCGGGGTAGTGAATCGCCATAAGTTCCACAAGCCGCGCTGATAGCAATCCCAGGCATCCAGACTGCTCGGTGCCTTGCGGGCCGCCAGCTTCTGCTCGACTTTTGACAGTTCAGGTTCGATCGTTGCCGCGATCTGCGTCGCCATCTCCTCCTGAATCTCAAAAATGGATTCGAGCTGCAAGTCGTAGGTATCGGACCACAATTGTTGTCCATCGATAGCTCGGACGAGCTCCGTGTTAATTCGAACCGTGCCGCGGCTCTTGCGAACGCTCCCAAACACCAGATACTTGACTGCCAGCTGACGTCCGACTTCGCGTGGATCGATCTGCTGGCCCTGGAATGCCATGGTTGAGTGCCGCGAGATGACTGCAAGCCAGCGGTTGCGGGCGAGAAGACGAATGATGTCCTCTGTAAGTCCATAACTGAAGTAGTCGTTCTCCGGATCATCGGACATGTTCCCGAAGGGAATCACGGCAATTGACGATCGGGTGGGGGCCTCCGCCCTGATTGACTGTGTAGCAACATCGGCCAGGTCGCTCCCGTCACCAGGAGGAGGTGAGACGTGGGGCGCCGCGGCGCGCGGTCCAGCGGCATCAGGAACGAACAGAACGGGCTGATCTGAGCCAACGCCGACTTCTTCCACATCTGCGACAAATCGGAATCCGCGCTTGTGCAATGTCTTGATGAAGATCTGATCGTTTCCGTTATCGCCAAGCACGCGGCGGGCGCCATTGATCCGGCTGCTGAGCGCCGCTTCTGAGATAACGCGGCCGTTCCAAATCGTCTCTATCAGGTCATCTTTGCTGACGATTCGATCACGATTGCGCACCAGGTGAACGATCAGGTCGAATACCTGAGGCTCGATATGCATGGATTCACCAGCTCTGCGCAGTTCGTGCCGGCTCGGATCAATTTCAAACTGAGCAAAACGATACTTCACTACATTTCCTCAATTGGCGCTTTCTCAAAAACGAACGCCCTTCTAAAGCATTCCGGCAAGCGGCACCTGTTAGATAGGACACAAATGGGCAGGGTGCTCCGATCCAAGCGACTGTGCTTTCGGGACCCTTGAGGTTTGCAGTCGCCTTGGCGCGGCCACTGTGCCTCTTAGCGGATCATGAGCCCCAGCGGATCATCCTCATGGCCGACCCGATGTCCGGGCTGGGTCAAAATGCGACTTACATTCTGTGCGTCTGCCATAGGGCCAAACCGGTTCAAGTCGAGGGGGCGTCGCCCCAGTGCCTATACCTACGATTCGCATAAGGTATATTATGGAATATATTTATATCCCATTAGATCAAATAGTTACGGCGGGATCCTGCGCCGCAGCTCAAAATGACGGCCCGTGCCGATCCGCAAATCTGCCTGCCTGCTTCCCTGCTTCTCCCAAGAGCCGTATTGCGGCTCTCGACTCCCACTGCAATAAGCGCGGTCCGTCTCCACGAAATCAACAAGAACGCTCAAGGGAGAAACCAGATGAGCATCTCACGACGTACTGTAATCAAGGCCACCGTCGCCGGCGCCGCGCTTGGCGGCTTTGGAGCGCCATGGATCGCGCGCGCCCAGACGGCCGAGTTTACGTACAAGTACGCTAACAATCTGCCGGACAGCCATCCGATGAACGTGCGCGCCAGGGAAATGGCCGCAGCCATCAAGGCGGAAACCAACGGCAAGTTCGACTTGCAGATTTTCCCGAACAACCAGCTCGGTTCCGATACGGACATGCTGAGCCAGATCCGTTCCGGCGGCGTCGAGTTTTTCACGTTGTCGGGCCTGATCCTGGCGACTCTGGTGCCGGCCGCCTCGATCAACGGGATCGGGTTCGCATTCCCGGACTACGACACGGTCTGGAAGGCCATGGATGGCGGCCTGGGCGCCTATGTACGCGGCGAGATCAACAAGGCCGGCCTCGTGGTGATGGACAAGATCTGGGACAACGGCTTCCGCCAGACCACGTCGTCGACCAAGCCGATCAACGGCCCCGATGACTTCAAGGGCTTCAAGATCCGCGTTCCCGTATCGCCGCTGTGGACCTCGATGTTCAGGGCGTTCGAAGCTGCGCCCGCTTCCATCAATTTTAGCGAAGTCTATTCTGCGTTGCAGACCAAGATCGTCGAAGGCCAGGAAAACCCGCTGGCGATCATCTCGACGGCGAAGCTCTATGAGGTGCAGAAGTTCTGTTCGCTGACCAACCACATGTGGGACGGCTTCTGGTTCCTGGCGAACCGCCGTGCCTGGGAAAAGCTGCCGCAGGATATCCGCACCATCGTCGCCAAGAACATCAACGCGGCCGCCGTGAACGAGCGTGCTGACGTCGCCAAACTCAATGCCGGTCTGCAGCAGGAACTTGCCGGAAAAGGCCTGACCTTCAACCAGCCCGCTGTGGCGCCGTTCCGCGAAAAGCTGCGCGCAGCCGGCTTCTACGCCGAATGGAAAGGCAAATACGGCGACCAGGCCTGGGGTCTGCTCGAGCAGTCCGTCGGCAAGCTGAGTTAGGGTTAAGCGCGTAGGGGACCGGCATGGCTCATGCCGAATTGACGCAAAACGCCGGCGAGGAGTCCCCTCGCCGCCGTTCATTGCTGGCGCCGATCGAACGGGGGCTTGGCCTTATCGTCGAGCTTCCGGCGGCGCTGCTGGTGATTGCCGAGATCGTCATCCTGTTTGCCGGCGTGGTGGCGCGCTACGGTTTTCACCGGCCGCTGATCTGGTCGGATGAACTCGCCTCGATCCTGTTCCTGTGGCTCGCCATGCTGGGGGCGGCCGTCGCATTCCGCCGCGGCGAGCATATGCGCATGACCGCCGTCGTCGCCGGCGCAAGGCCGGCGACGCGCGCGTTTCTCGACCTCGTGGCAACCGTAGCCGCGCTCGCGTTCCTCGTGATGATCGCCTGGCCGGCGTACGAATACGCCTACGAGGAAAGCTACATCACGACACCGGCGCTGCAGATCCTCAACATTTGGCGTGCGGCAGCCCTGCCCGTCGGCATCGGCCTGATGGCGCTGTTCGCGGCGCTGCGGCTGCTCCGTGCCGGCAATGTCAGGACCGTTCTGGCGGCCGTGTTCACGGTTGCCGCCCTGATCGGTTTGTTCTGGCTGTTGCAGCCATGGCTGAAGCCGCTCGGCAACATCAACCTGATCATCTTCTTCGTCGGCGTGGTCGGCTTCTGCGTCTTTGCCGGCGTGCCGATTGCGTTCGCCTTTGGGCTGGCGACCTATGGCTACCTGGCGCTGACCACGGGCACGCCGCTGATGGTGCTGGTCGGCCGGATGGACGAGGGCATGAGCCATCTCATCCTGCTGTCGGTGCCGTTGTTCGTCTTTCTGGGGCTGCTGATCGAGATGACCGGCATGGCGCGCGCCATGGTCGCGTTCCTGGCCAGCCTGCTGGGTCACGTCCGCGGCGGCCTGCACTACGTGCTGGTCGGCGCGATGTATCTGGTCTCGGGTATTTCAGGCTCCAAGGCCGCCGACATGGCGGCGGTCGCCCCCGTGCTGTTCCCGGAAATGAAGAAGCGCGGCGCCAAGCCGGGCGATCTCGTTGCGCTGCTCTCCGCCACCGGCGCACAGACCGAAACCATCCCGCCGAGCCTCGTGCTGATCACCATCGGTTCAGTCACCGGCGTGTCGATCGCCGCCCTCTTCACCGGCGGGCTCCTGCCGGCCGTCGTGCTCGCCATCACGCTGTCGGCGCTGGTGTGGTGGCGGTATCGCAATGAGGATTTAAGTCATGTGACGCGGGCCAGCCGCGGCGAGATCGCCAAGGCCTTCGTCATTGCCCTGCCCGCGATCGCGCTGCCCTTCGTGATCCGCTACGCCGTGGTCGAGGGCATCGCCACCGCCACGGAGGTCTCCACCATCGGCATCGTCTACGCCTTCGTGGTCGGCTTCTTCATCTACGGCCTGCTGATCTACCGCAATCTCGACTGGCGCCGGCTGCTGCCGATGCTGATCGAGACCGCGAGCCTGTCCGGCGCGATCCTGCTGATCATCGGCGCCGCCACTGGAATGGCCTGGGGCCTGACCCAATCCGGCTTCTCGCGCGCGCTGGCCGCGGCCATGACCGGGCTGCCCGGGGGGCCGGCCACGTTCATCGCGGTGTCGATCCTGGCCTTCGTGATCCTCGGCAGCGTGCTCGAAGGTATTCCGGCGATCGTGCTGTTCGGTCCCCTGCTCTTCCCGATTGCCCGGGCCGTCGGGGTGCACGAGGTGCACTACGCCATGGTCATCATCCTCGCCATGGGCATCGGACTGTTCGCGCCGCCCTTCGGAGTGGGCTATTATGCCGCCTGTGCGATCGGGCGGGTTGATCCCAACGAGGGGATCAGGCCGATCTGGGGTTACCTCTTGGCGCTGATGGTTGGTCTTATCATCGTCGCCGCCTTCCCCTGGATCTCGATCGGATTCTTGTAGGAATTATTCACGGGGAAATGCCGATGAGCGGAACGCAAAACCAGTACAGCATCGGATTGGACAAGAACCCGGCCAACTATGTGCCGTTGACGCCGCTGAGCTTCCTCGCGCGCTCCGCGGCCGTCTATCCCGACCATGTCAGCGCCGTCTATGAAGGCCGCAGCTTCACCTGGTCGGAAACCTATGCGCGCTGCCGGCGCTTTGCGTCGTGGCTCGCCGGGCACGGCATCGGCACCGGCGACACGGTCGCGGCGATGCTGCCGAACGTCCCCGCGATGAACGAGCTGCACTTTGCCGTGCCGATGACCGGCGGCGTGCTGAATGCGCTCAACATCCGCCTCGATGCGCCCTCGATCGCTTTCCAGCTCGACCATGGCGGCGCCAGGATCATCTTGGTGGACCCGGAATTCGCCAATGTGATTGCGGAAGCGATGTCGCTGATGAAGGGTTCCAAGCCGTTCGTGGTCGACGTCGACGACGCGTCCTTCACCGGCGGCCGGCGCATCGGCGCCATCGAATACGAGGCGGCGGTTGCCCAGGGCGATCCGAACTTCGTGCCGAAGATGCCTGATGATGAGTGGGACGCCATCGCGCTTTCCTACACGTCGGGGACCACGGGCAATCCCAAGGGCGTCGTGACGCATCACCGCGGCGCGTATCTCAACGCCGTCAGCAACATCCTGGCCGGCGGTCTCGGCCAGCATCCGGTCTATCTCTGGACGCTGCCGATGTTCCATTGCAACGGCTGGTGCTTCCCCTGGACTGTGGCGGCCGCCGCCGGCGTCAATGTCTGCCTACGCAAGGTCGATCCCGCCAAGATCTTGGAGTTGATCCCAAGGCACGGGGTCACCCACATGTGCGGCGCGCCGATTGTCTACAACACCATGATCAATGCGCCGGGCGCGCCGAAAGGCTCAAAGACAACGCCCGTGGTCGGCCTGATCGCGGGCGCTGCCCCGCCGGTCGCGGTGCTCGAGGGCGCCGAAAGCATCGGCATCAAGCTGACCCATGTCTATGGCCTCACCGAAGTCTACGGTCCTGCCTCCGTCTGTGCCGAGCAACCCGGCTGGGACGAATTGTCGGCGGAAGCGCGCGCGCAGAAGAAGCGGCGGCAGGGCGTGCCCTACCCGCTGGAGGAGGCCGTCACCGTGCTCGATCCCGAGACCATGCGCGAGGTGCCGCGTGATGGCGAAACCATCGGCGAGGTGATGTTTCGCGGCAATATCGTGATGAAGGGCTATCTGAAGAACGAGAAGGCGACCAACGAGGCCTTCGCCGGCGGCTGGTTCCACACCGGCGATCTCGGCGTGCTCGACGAGCACGGCTACATCATCATCAAGGACCGCTCCAAGGACATCATCATCTCCGGCGGCGAGAACATTTCCTCCGTCGAGGTCGAGGACGTCCTCTACAAGCACCCGGCCGTGCTGTTCGCCGCCGTCGTTGCAAAGCCCGATCCAAAATGGGGCGAAGTGCCCTGCGCGTTCCTCGAATTGAAGGAAGGCGCGAAGGTCACCGAGGCGGAGATCATCGCCTATTGCCGCGGCCACATGTCCGGCTTCAAGACGCCGAAGGCTGTGGTGTTCGGCACCATTCCGAAGACGTCGACCGGCAAGATCCAGAAATTCCTGCTGCGCAACCAGGTGGACTCGGCCAAGGCGATTTCGGCCTAAGCCGCTAGCCATGTATATCGCGACACATGTCTACGGGATGCCGTAAAACAGCGCTCGGTTAATCAGCCGCAATTCCAGATCGGCCCGATCGGCGTGCGCGTCCAGCACGGGCCGAAGCTGCCGCCATTGTAACGACCGCCGTAAAAGCCAGGCCGGCCAAAATAACGCCAATTGCCATCCCACCCGTAATAGCTTGGGACCGGATCGATGTACCAGGGGCGCCGATTGCGGTTCGCCATCCGCAGAGCGGACTTCTTCTGGCGGAAAGCTGGAAGGCTGTTGTTAGGTGGCTGCTGATAGCCCGGGAGGAATCCGTAGCCGTGCCAGCGTGGCGCCGGTCTCTTTTGAACCGGGTCAGCCGACGCTACAACGGGCAGCAGCGATAGGACGATGGCAATCGACAGACATGCGAGGCGAGACATAAGCAGAGCATACCTCCGTCCGGCTTGTTGGGAAGCGATTCGAATCCGAGTGCATAGCCGAGCGCGTTACGATGTCCTGCGCTCCACCGGCGGATAGTACTGCGGCGCCTCGGTCCGGTCGTACATTCCGTAGTCGCGCATGACCTCGAGGATGCGGAAGTACTCGGTCGTCTGATCGGCGAATAGCCGCGTCCCGAAGTCGATGCCGGATGGCGAGTCCGGCACATCGATCAGATGCGCGAAACAGCCGTCGCGGTAGACGCTCTCGAATACGTCACGCCCCCAATCGGTCTTCACGGGAAGCTTGCCGCTTTTCGATTCCGCGACCAGCACATAGGTCGGCTGGCGCCGTGCCGGATCGTTGTAGGGCGTGCGCCGTTCCGGCTGCCAGACCGGTTGTCCCGGCCGCGCTTCGTGGATCACCTGGGCGATACGGATGCGATAGTCCGAAAAGACCTTTTCGCGGCCGATCTCCTGCACCTTGTGGTGCCGGCCATGGACGCGCCAGGCCGTCAGCGCGGCCTCGTCCTGCCAGATCTGGTAGGACAGCAGCAGATTGTCGCGTGACAGGCTCCTGAAGCGGTCGATGAACAGACAGCCGCCGATGGCATCGAGCTCGGGCCGCAAGGAAGCCGCAAGATCCAGATATTGATCCCGATGCCCTTCCCTCGTCTGAACTTCAAAGAACAGGCCGATCAAATCGAAATCCTCCGCGTCAGAGACTATCCCGCACGATCCAGCGTCAACTGCATCCCGTCATACCCCGGTACGACGCCGTCAGGGAGGCCCAAGCGCAGCACCTCGTAGTCGAGGTCGGAATGCATGTTGGTGAGCACGGCGCGCCTGGGCTTGAAGCGCGCGATCCATGACAGCGCATCGTCGACGGAAAAATGGCTGGGATGCGCCGCGTAGCGCAGTCCGTCGACGATCCAGAGATCGAGGCCTTCGAGCGCCGGCCAGCTCGCCTCCGGAATGTCGCTGAGATCGGGCGTGTAGGCGGCGTTGCCGATGCGATAGCCGAGCGCGGGGATATTGCCATGTTGCAGGTTGAAAGCGGTCAGCGTGATCGCACCGCCCTTTCCCAAAATTTCCTGGCTCTCGCCGGCCTCGATCGAATGACGGGTCAGGATCGGCGGGTAATCGCTGCCTTCGGGCGAGATGAAGCAGTAGGAGAACCGCGCCATGATGTCCTTGGCGGTCGACTGATTGAAGTAGGTCGGAATGCGCCGGCGCTGGTGCAGCACCACCGAGCGCAGATCGTCGATGCCATGGGTCTGGTCGGCATGCTCGTGAGTCAGGAACACCGCGTCGAGGTGATCGACATCGGCGTCGATCAGCTGCTCGCGCAGGTCAGGCGAAGTGTCGATCACGACGCGGGTAATGCCGTCGCCCGATTTCCGCTCCGCCAGCAGCGAGCAGCGGCGGCGCCGGTTCTTGGGATTGTTGGGATCGCAGCGACCCCAGCCCAGCGCCGGGCGCGGCACGCCGGCGGAGGAGCCACAGCCCATGATCGTCAGCGTCAGCGTCATGCGGCGGTCCTTGCCGCCGGCACCTTGGAGAACAGGCGGAAGAAGTTTTCCGTGGTCTGCCGCGAGATTTCTTCAAGGCTGACGCCGCGCACCTCCGCCAGCACGCGTGCCACCTCGACCACATAGGACGGCTCGTTGCGTTTGCCGCGGTGTTTTCCCGGCGCCAGATATGGCGCGTCAGTCTCCACCATGATGCGGTCAGCCGGCAGTTCAGCGGCGAGCGCGCGCAGGGCGTCCGACTTCTTGAATGTCAGGATGCCCGTGAAGGAAATCGACAGCCCCAGCTCAATCGCCTTCATCGCAAGCTCACGCCCGCCGGTGTAGCAATGCAGCACGGCCTTGAACGGTCCCTTCGCCACCTCCTCCTCGAGGATGCGGGCGCAATCCTCGTCCGCGTCGCGGGTATGGATCACCAGCGGCAGGCCGGTGGCGCGGGCCGCCGCGATATGGGTGCGGAAACCGCGCGCCTGCGCCTCGCGCGATCCGTATTGATAGAAATAGTCGAGCCCCGCCTCTCCGAGCGCGACGACCTTCGGGTGCCTTGTCAGCTCGATCAACTCGCTTGTCGAAATGCCGTCCTCCTCATCGGCTTCGTGCGGATGGGTGCCGACGGAGCAGTAGACGTTCGGAAAGCGCGCGGCGATCGCCAGCAGATCGGCCTGCCGCCTCACCCGCGTCGAGATGGTGACGATGCGCCCGACACCGGCCGCCTCGGCGCGCGCGACGATGGCGTCGAGGTCCTCGGCAAAGTCCTTGAAGTCGAGATGGCAGTGGCTGTCGACGAGCATTTTCTATTGGCCGTCGGTTGGCTCTTTCGGCTCGATATAACGCGGGAACACACCGACCGGTGCCGGCAGCGTTGTTCCCGGCGCGATGCGCCTGATGCCGCCGAGCGCCGCGAAATTGCGCTCGGTATCGGGGATGCCGAGGCTGTCGAGCAGCTTGTCGGCGGATGCCGGCATTACGGGCAGTGCCAGTATCGCGATCTGGCGCACGACTTCGGCGGTGACATAGAGCACCGTCTTCTGCCGTGCCGGATCTGTTTTCGCCAATGCCCAAGGCGCCTCGCCCGCGAAATAGCGGTTGGCTTCGGCAACCACGGCCCACACGGCGTTGAGCCATTGATGGATCTGCTGCGTTGCCATCGCGGTGCGCGCAAGCGCAATCATGCCGTCGGCCTGCGCCAGGATCGCCTTGTCGCTGTCGGAATATTCGCCGGGCTCCGGCAGCACGCCGCCAAGTTGCTTGGCGATCATGGACAGCGAGCGCTGCGCGAGATTGCCGAGATCGTTGGCAAGATCCGCATTGATGCGCGCCACGATGGCCTCGTGGTTGTAATTGCCGTCCTGCCCGAACGGCACCTCGCGCAGGAAGAAGTAGCGCACCTGGTCGACGCCGTACTGTTTGGCCAGGTTGAAGGGGTCGACGACATTGCCGACCGACTTCGACATTTTCTCGCCCCTGTTGAACAGGAAGCCATGGGCATAGACGCGCTTCTGCACGGGTACGCCGGCTGACATCAGGAAGGCCGGCCAGTACACCGCATGGAAGCGAATGATGTCCTTGCCGATGATGTGCACGTCCGCCGGCCAGAAGCGCCAGTGCGGATCGTTTTCGTCGGGAAAGCCGACGCCGGTGATGTAGTTGGTCAGCGCATCGACCCAGACATACATCACGTGCTCGGGATCGTTGGGCACCTTCACGCCCCAGTCGAAGGTGGTGCGCGAGATCGAGAGGTCCTTCAGGCCGCCTTTGACGAAGCTGGTCACCTCGTTGCGGCGCGAGTCCGGCCCAATGAAATCGGGCTGGCTCTCGTAGAGCTTGAGCAGCCTGTCCTGATAGGCGGAAAGCCGGAAGAAATAGCTCTTCTCCTCGACCCACTCCACCGGCGTGCCCTGCGGGCCGCGGCGCACGCCGTCCTCGCCGAGGATCGTTTCTGCCTCGTCGTAATAGGCCTCGTCGCGCACCGAGTACCAGCCGGCATAGGTATCGATATAGATGTCGCCGTTCTGTTGCATCCGGTTCCAGATCACCTGCACCGATTTATGGTGCTCGGGCTCGGTGGTGCGGATGAAGCGGTCGAAGGAAACGTTGAGGACTTCGTCCATCTCGCGGAATCGGCCGGCGTTGCGGGCGGCAAGCTCGGCCACGCTCATCCCTTCTGCCTCGGCGGTCTGCACCATCTTCAAGCCGTGCTCGTCGGTGCCGGTGAGGAAGAACACATCCTTGCCGTCGAGCCGCTGGAAGCGCGCCAATGCGTCGGTCGCGATCGCCTCATAGGCGTGGCCGATATGCGGCTGGCCGTTCGGATAGGCGATGGCGGTCGTTATGTAGAAGATGTTTTCGCGCGATGCCGCGGGCGCCGGTGCTGCGACGGGCGCGGACTTTGCGGCCGGTGCAGGCTTGGCTTTCGGTGCAGGTTTGGCCTTCGGTGCCGCCCCCTTGGGCGCAGCCGGCTTTGGCGCAGCTGAGGCCGGCGGTGCCTTTCTGGCCTTCGGCGCGGAAGGTGATCTGCGAGTCTTGGCTTTCTTCGCAGGCTTCGCGGCGGACTTCTTGGCAGCTTTTTTTTCAGCCTTCTTCGCAGCCGGCTTCTTCGCTGCCTTCGCGGTCTTCCTGGCGGCTTTCTTCGCCTTCTTTGCGACGGCCTTCTTGGCGCGCTTCTTCGTTGCGGCGGCCGTCGCCTTCGCCTTTTTCTTCTTCGAAGATTTCGTCTTCTTGGCCACCACGAATTCCTTATGTCGTCTGAAACGGGAGTGTCCGGGAACGATTCGCTGAGCTAGCGCGTCGCTTCTGCGAGCTGCGAAAACACCGAGAAAACAAAGGGCTTTCGCTCGAGATTGTAGTCCGCGGTATCGCGCGCCGCGCGGGCGATCTTTTCCCATACCTCCGCCAGCCGTGCAAGGCGCGGCAGGTTCGCATTGGCGTCCGGATCCGCGCTGAGGCGCTCGCTGATCCAGCGTTCCACGCCGTCGACAAAGGCCGCAAGCGCCACGCGGTCGCTGAGGGGAAGCTGCTCGCCGAGCGCATGCAACTCGCGCGGGTCGACCTGCGGCAGTGTCGCCAGCAGCGCGGCGGTGCGCTGCTGCAGCTTGAGCGCATCGCCCCCGAGCAGCGTCAGCGCGCGAGACACGCTGCCCTCCGAAGCCTCGGCCGCCTCGCGCAGCGCCGGATCGCCGGCATCCATATCGGCAGCACGGGCGGCGGCACGCACCACGTCGTCGGTTGCAAGCGGGCGGAGCGGCAGCTTGCGGCAGCGGGAGAGGATGGTCGGCAGCACGCGGGCTGGTGCATGGCTGACCAGCAGGAACAGCGATTGCTGCGGCGGCTCCTCGAGAATCTTCAACAGCGCGTTGGCCGCGTTCGGATTGAGCTCATCCACGGTGTCGACGATGCAGACCCGCCAACCCTCCACCGCCGCGGTCGAGCCGAAGAAGGAAATCGTCTCGCGCGTCTCGTCGACCGTGATCACCGTGCGCAGCACGCCGCGATCGTTCAACCCCCGTTCCAGCACCAGCAAGCCGCCATGCGCGCCGCTGGCGACCTGGCGCGCGACGTGATCATCGGGATCGACGGCGAGCGTTTGTGCGCGCTGCACGGCCCCCGACTGCGGGTGGCGATGCGCCAGCACGAAACGCGCCATCCGGTAGGCCAAGGTCGCCTTGCCGATGCCCTGCGCGCCGCCGATCAGCCAGGCGTGCGGAATCCGCCCGCTGCGATAGGCTGATAGCAGCGTCGCCTCCGCCTCGCGATGCCCGAACAGTTCGCTCGTCTCGCGCGGATGTCTGGCGGCAATCGCTTCTGAGGTCTTGCGCGCGCTCATGCCGATGACGTCGCCATCGCGAACAGATGGTCACGTAAGGCGGTCCACACTTGCGCTGCGACCACATCGGGGCTCGGCGTCGCGTCGATCAGCACGCAGCGATCAGGGTCCTCCGCCGCGATCTGGCGATAGGCGTCGCGCAGCTCCTGGTGAAATCTGACGTCCTCCGACTCGAACCGGTCGGGCGTGCCGGCGCCTCGCCGTGCGCCGGCGCGCTTCAGCCCGATTTCCACGGGCACGTCGAGAATGATGGTGAGGTCCGGCTTGAGATCGCCGATGGTGACCCGCTGCATGGCATTGAGCACGCCCGGTGGGACATTGCCGAGCCGGCCCTGATAGGCGCGGGTTGAATCCGAGAAGCGGTCGCACAACACCCATGTTCCCTGGCTGAGCGCCGGCTGGATCACCGTGTGCACATGGTCGTCGCGCGCTGCGGCGAACAGCAAGGTCTCCGCATCGGGGCCGAGCAGCTTGCCCATGCCTGACAGCACGAGATGGCGGATGATCTCGGCGCCCGGCGAGCCGCCGGGCTCGCGGGTGACGATGGCGCGCAGTTTTGCAGCCGCCAGACGGTCCGCGAGCAGCTTGATCTGGGTGGACTTGCCTGATCCCTCCCCGCCCTCGAAGGAGATGAACTTGCCGCGTCCGCCCGGCCGCTTGACTGGAGCTGCCTCACCCATGGTTACAGCTTCGCGGCGCTGGCGCGGAACACGCCGATGACGAGTTCGCTCGCGCCGTCGAAGGCGCGGCGCATGGTCGAACCGGTGCCGATGGACTCGGCGGCATAGACCGGCGTCTCCATCGCAACGTTGGCGCCACGCCAGACGCGGACGACGCCGACCCGCTGACCCTCCTTGATCGGCGCGCGCACCGGACCGCTGTAGACGATGCGTGCGATCAGCCTTTCGCTACCGTTCTTCGGCACCATGACCTTGATCGGCTGAGGGCTGGCGAGCTTCACCGAGCGGCTCTCGCCGCCAAAGACCTTGGCGTAACCCACGAGCTGGTTCTCGGCGAACAGCGTCCTTGCCTCGAAATTGCGGAATCCCCATTCCAGCATCTTCTTGGCTTCCTGCGCGCGGTCATCGGGATCGTCGAGGCCGTTGACCACCACGATCAGCCGGATGCCGTTCTGCACGGCCGAGCCGACCATGCCGTAGCCGCCTTCCTTGGTGTAGCCGGTCTTGAGCCCGTCGGCCCCGTTCAACGAATTGAGCAGCGGATTGCGGTTCTGTTGCCGGATCTTGTTCCAGGTGAATTCCTTCTCGCCGAACAGCTTGTAAAACTCGGGATAGTCCAAAATGATATGACGCGCGAGCGCGGCCAGCTCCCGCACCGTCATCTTGTTGTCGGGATCCGGCAGTCCGTTGGAGTTACCGAAGGTCGATTTGGTCAGGCCGAGTTCGCGCGCCCGCTTGGTCATGAAATCGTGCGCGAACTTCTTTTCGCTGCCCGCCATGCCCTCGGCGAGCGCGATACAGGAATCATTGCCGCTCTGGATGATCGCGCCATGCAGGAGATCGTCGACCGGGACCTTGCTGTGGATGGCGGCGAACATCGTCGAGCCGCCGGAGGGCGCCCCGCCCCTACGCCAGGCGTTCTCGCTGATCCGGAACTCGTCGGTCAGCTTGATCTTGCCTTCCTTGATCGCGTTGAAGATGACCTCGACCGTCATCAGCTTCATCATGCTGGAAGGCGCGCGCAGCTCGTCGGCGTTCTTCTCGAACAGGATACTGCCGCTGGTCGCCTCCATCAGGATCGCGGTGGGCGCATCGCCGTCGAAGGCGTTGTCGTCCTTCTTGGCGCCCTGCACGCTGTTGTTGGCGGCGTAGACCGCCCCGCTGGAGGCGATTGCCAGAGCCAGGACCGCCGCCGCAAGGCCCCGCCAGCCGGTCTGGACCTGCCAGAAACTGTGTAAAAACGAAGGTTTGGCGGCCATTGTTCACGTCCTTGAAGAGCGGCGTTCTAACAGTTGCAGGGCACAGGAACAACACGGCATTTGGCAGGCACACCGCCAGGCCAGCACCGAATTGCCGGACGGGCGCAACGTCCCTATCGTGCCTGCTCCCGCCCCGGACAAACCTCTAGAGGTGGACAAGGCGATGTCATCCTCCCGCACGATTCCCGTCAACGGGATCGAGATGTTCCTGCTCGAACAGGGCGAAGGTCCGCTGGTCGTGCTCTGCCATGGCTGGCCGGAACTGTCCTATTCCTGGCGCCACCAGATCCCGGCGCTTGCAGCAGCCGGCTTCCACGTGGTCGCTCCTGACATGCGTGGCTTCGGCCGCACCACCGCGCCCGCGGATGTCGGCGCCTACACCATTATGCACAATGTGGGTGACATCGTTGCGCTGGTCGCCGCGCTCGGCGAGAAGCAGGCCGTCGTGATCGGTCACGATTGGGGCGCGCCGGTTGCCTGGCATGCGGCGATGTTCCGGCCGGATATTTTTACCAAGGTCGCGGGCCTCAGCGTGCCGCCGTTCGTTCGCGGCCGTAGCCGGCCGCTTGAGACCCTGCAGGCCAACGGCATCGCCAATTTCTACTGGCAATATTTTCAGCCGCATGGCGTCGCGGAGGCCGAGTTCGAACACGATGTCGCCTTCACCATGCGCACAATACTCGTCGGCCGCGGCCTCGCCGATCCGTCCGCGCATCAGTTCGTCGCGCAAGACAAAGGCTTTCTCGGCGACGGCCATCGCAACCGGCCGCTGCCACATTGGCTGACCGAAGCCGACCTCGCCTATTTCACGTACATCTACACTCAGTCCGGCTTCCGTGGCGGGCTCAACTGGTATCGCAATATCGATCGCAACTGGGAACTGACCGCGGCCTGGCAGGACGCCAAGATTCATCAGCCCTCACTGTTCCTCGCCGGCTCGAAGGACGGTGTCGTCACCGGCCTGATCGGCGCGCGGCAAATCGCCGAACTGGATCGCGTGCTGACCAACCTGAAGGGCAAAATCATCCTCGACGGCGCCGGCCACTGGGTGCAGCAGGAACGCCCCGACGAGGTCAACGCGGCACTGATAGATTTTCTCAAGGCCTGATTTGCTTGAGCTCGTCATGCCCGTGCTTGGCCGGGACATCTAAACTAGCGCGAAGGCGCGCTTCGCGCTTTAGCCCCGCCATGACGACGCAGAATGGCGAGTGGCAATTTCAGTATAGACCGCGCCCGCTGAGGATCTCGCGCGGGCCGCGCGGATCGATCGGTGCATAGGCGGTCGGCTGCGGGGCAAAACGCTCGTCGGCCTCATAAGAAACGGCACGCGCATTTTCCATCGCTCGGCCGCGGGAACGGCTCGAGGCCGACATTTCCGACGTCGCATTGATCGACGCATAGTCGGCCGAGGTATTGCCGAGACTATAGGGGCGCCCCTCCGGCAAGGGGATGTCGCCCCGCATCGGACGGCCCGACGACAGTTCCGGCACGAATGAGCGGGCGGCGGCAACCCGCACTGTGGATGGCGCCGGCGCCGGCGTGCCGGTGCGCAAGGTTGCCAGCAGCTGGCGGTCGTCGGTGCCTTCCAGGGGCGCCCGGCCGACATATTCGACCTTCACCCTGGCGACGCCATTGTGTTTGAATTCAAGAAGTTCGGCGGCCTTGTTGGAGACGTCGATGAGGCGGTTGCCGTGGTACGGACCGCGGTCATTGACGCGCACGATCAGCGATTTGCCGTTCCGCAAATTGGTCACGCGCGCATAGGACGGGATCGGCAGGGTCGGATGCGCCGCGGTCAGCGCGGCCATGTCGAAGACCTCGCCATTGGCGGTCAGCCGGCCGTGGAAGTCGTCGCCATACCAGGAGGCCATGCCCTCGGCGCGGTAGTTCGGGTCCTCCTCGGGGACATAGACCCGGCCCGCGACAGTATAGGGCTTGCCGATCCGATAGGTCCCGCCCCCCTTCGGCACGGGGTCGCCGAACGCGACCACACGCGGGCTCGAAGAGACCCCGTATTTGGGATCGACGCGCCGCGCGAATTTGTCCTGCGAAGCACAATTGGCGAGCATCAGGCACGCTACGGCCGCAGCCGCGCCACGAGCCGCCCGGAATACCGGATCTGACTGCCGAATCCCCATCGCCCCAAATTACCATTCCACCTGGCTGCCCGCCCAACAAAGGGTTGTTTGCAGCCAACCAATCACATGCGGCCCACCTCCGCATCGGATGATGACGATATCGCAACCCGAACACGGCGGAAATGGGGAGAGCCGCCGCATAGTGAATCAACGGTTGCCGCGCTTCCCGTCGAAATACGGAGGGCTTTTCGCCGCTCCTGTCCCGCTTCCGTACATTGTGTTGCGTCAAAACCTCACTCCGTCCCGATCTCGTTTGCCGGGTTTGAATCCTTTTGACTGTGCAAGGCCGTAGTCGTTTGGTCGTAGTCGGGGCCGGCAAGGAAGTATTGCAATGATCGAGACGGTGACAGCGGTTTTGGGTTTGGTCAGCGCGGGCATTTTCCTGGCGCATGCCTTCGACGGTTATCGTTCCCGGGCCTGAAGATTGCTGGGCCAGCAAGAGACTGCACGTTCAAGAAGTCTGTTTCGAAATCTTTAATCCATTCGAACCAGCATCGAGAGTGGCAGGTGTGTCATGCATAACCAAGATGCAGTTTCCGGCGGATTCCTGGTACTGACCACGGCAAGCTTCGTGCTGCTGTGCTCTAGCCTGCTGGCCTTCGCCCTCACCTGACGCATTCGGTCCCGCGCGCCGAATCTGCGGCTACGAGCGTCAGCTTTGGCGGGTGCCTTTCGCCTGACGACGCCTCCAAGCGGCAGCCTGCCCGCGCTTTTGCAGGCGGCTTCACTCAAGTAGCCTCGCGCCCATGGCTCGATCGCCGGCAATCCTTGCTCTTGGCATGGCGCTGTACGTCACGCCCGCGCATGCTGACCCCGCGGCGGACACGCTCAAGCGTCTCAACCTGCTCGGCCGATGGGCGAACGACTGCGCCGATCCGGCGCGCAAGGGCATTTCCTATGAGATCGATCGGGATGGCCGGGCGGTCTTCATCAATGTCGTCGGTTCTCACCGCATCCTGTCGGCGACTTCCGAGGACGGGCGGCAGGTCGTTCTCACCATCAAATTCCTAAAGCCCGCCGCGGAAGTGCGGATCAACGTCTTCACCATGATCGACGCCGATACCTACGCGCCGACCATGAACCGCAACGAGCGGAACGAGTACACGGTTCGCGACGGCATCCTGCTGCACACCGGCGAGAAAATGCCCGAACTGCATCGCTGCGCCGATCGGAGAAATAGCTAGATAACCGCGCCCTCGAAGTGCGGTTCGCATGGCCCGCGGAGCGTCGGCGAGGCCGCCAGCGACTGAATCCTGTCTTGGACCGGGAACCTTCAACCTTGTTCCACGACCGGCTGATAGCGGGAGCTTTCGACTTGGCGCAGTCGTGTTTCTTGTTCTCATTGAGCTCTGGTGATTAAATCACAGATTGTGAGGAAACCTTTGCCATGCTCGCAAAGCTCATCAGCGCAGCCGCCGCAATTGCCTCGGTGATCACGTGGCCCGAACATGCGCATGCAGAAATATTGATCACGACGGCCAGCATAACGCGAGGCGAGCTGGTGATCGTAGGAAGAGTGAGGCGTCCGCGCGGGACTGACGTGGAAATCAAGATCAGCCCGAGCAAGACAGTGCACGTCGAGAGCACTCCGACTGGAGGGTTTCGGTGGATTGGACCTGAGTTTCCCTCCACGTGCATTGTCAGGATCACCTCGGGATCCGACACAAGAGACGTGGTGATCCAAAACTGCGGCCTTCCCGGGCCTGCCGGACCGCCCGGTCCTGCTGGACCACCCGGACCGGCAGGTCCTCCCGGCCCCGCAGGACCAGTGGGCCCGGCCGGTCCGCGTTAGTTCACTTAATTAAATGATTAGCCAATTAAATTCGCTTTCAATAAATAATTGACGAAAATTCTCCTATATGCGATCTTGCGTTGCAATCTGTTAATATTTAATCGCAGCGTCTATTGCGGAGTTTTTTCGGTGAAACGTAAATCCAATCTGTTGGCGATTGTTGCGGCAGCGCTTGCGCTGGCTTTAGGGAACGTGACGCCCGCCAAGGCCGACGTGGTTTGGACTTTGACCGACGTTCCGCTAGACGATGGCACTCTGTTGAGTGGCCATTTTTCCGTCAACGTGTATGGCTTTCTGAGCGATTGGTCCCTTACCACTACCGGGGGAACGCTTCCTGGTGCCGCGTATCTTCCCGTCATCAACAGCGTCGATGTGACACCCACGACGGTTGGATTTCTGCCGCCCGGCAATCCCTATCAAGGCATTCTCTTCCTGACTTTCGAAGGCCCCCTCACGGTTGCCTCGGCCCACAATGACATTGTGGGCGGCAAACATGGACCATCGTACGAATGCTTTGGATGGCTTTGTGACCCATCTCTTGGTGCCTCTGGAACTATTCGGTACGTTCTCGGAGGGCCTCAGTCGTTTGCTTCCGCCGTCGCGCCCGTTCCCGAGCCTTCCACCTGGGCCATGATGATCCTCGGGTTCTTGGGTGTCGGCTATCTGACCTATCGACGGCGCAATCAAGCTGCCGTTGCCTGATGGCTCGACCCCAATCGACCTAGGCAACACAGAGAGACCGCCTTCGGGCGGTCTTTTTGTTTGACCTTATTCACCGCAAGCGCGGCGGACCCTCGCTTGATATTTGGGGCGCGCATCGGGCTTCAGCGCTTCAACCTCGACACAGTCGTAAGCGTTGAGTGGGTTATCGTATAAGCGATTTGCTTTGTCGGCCGCACTCGGGGGTAGCCCCTGGTTTTTGCCGGCACGGCCATCTACCCGCAAGTCCACTTGGCCACTCCATTGCCCAGACACTTGGCCATACCATTGCCCAGAATAGAAACCGTCCTGTGGCCGTCCTAGCTGCTGCGCTGACGCGCATGTCAGCGAGGCGTGCAAGGTCAAAGCGATTATGGCCGATCGACCCATTTAAAGGGCTCCGCCGTGATCCCACTGGCGTTCCTTATGGGTATAGCGGCTTCCCTTTTTCTGACGATCCTCCAGAGGGGGTAGTCACCCCCTAACGCTGTTCCGGAACCCTCGACCTGGGCGATGATCCTCGGCTTTGCTGACGTCGGCTTCCTCGCCTATCGCCGACGCAGCCAAGCCTCGCTACGCGTTGCCTGACGTCGAGCCACGAACTATCGCTGCAACAGAGAGACCGCCTTCGGGCGGTCTTTTTGCTTGCGCGCCTGGCGAAGAGGACGGGCGCTTTGGTCTCCGGGGCCGCATCACTCGAATTTTTGATGGGACCTTACGCGCTCGCGGAAGGATGTTGTAGCGAACGACCGCGGTGCGCCATTCGCCACTTCCGGACGCAAGGAAGCTCTGCTAAGTGGGCCGTGATCAAACCGGAAGGGTGGCCGAGTGGTTTAAGGCACCGGTCTTGAAAACCGGCGTGCCTGCAAGGGCACCGTGGGTTCGAATCCCACCCCTTCCGCCAGAAGCCCTTTCAGACAAATTCATCCAGTCCCAATTCCTGTCACAAATTCTAGTAAAATCATCTACTTGGGCTGGATTTGGCATTCCATCCAATTCCATCTCGTCTCGCCAAATCTCACGCCGGAGTGCCGGTTTATGGCGCGCGGATTCGGAAAACTGACGGCCAAGAAGGTCAAACATCTGACAACCCGCGGCATGCACGCGGATGGTGGTGGCTTCTATCTCCAGGTGGCGAAGGGCGGCTCGAAGAGCTGGCTTTTTCGCTACAAACTTTATGGGCGCACGCGATGGCATGGCCTCGGGTCGCTCCGCGACGTGAGCCTTGAAGAGGCGCGCGAGAAAGAGACCGAAACTCGCAGGCTCCGGCGCAGTGGCGCTGACCCGATCCAAGCCAAGCGCGAGGCTGAAGCCGCTGCCCGCATCGAAGCCGCCAGGGCACCGGCATTTAAGGTGAGCAGCCAAGTGTCGACCGGCGCATTGAGGTAGTCCCGTGCCGATCGCCGCGACGATGAAGCTTGCAAGCGCGTTACGCTGACCTCGAGAAGGCGATGTCATCATCGATCACTGCGCTTGGCCCGACCGGCACTCTTCCCGGCGTTGGCTGATTGAGGTTCCGGAAGACGATCTTGTCGTGCGACACCTTGCGCAAGAAATCGGCGAACACGTCGATCGTCAATTGCTCGCCGGGGCAGCGTCGATAGCCGAAACCGAACGGCGCGAACCCGGCATAATCGCAAACCGGGAGCGGCTTGCCGTCCGCGACCGCGAACACCGTGCCAAAGCCGCTGTTGGTGACGCCCACCTTACGGCCGTCGTTGACCGGCAGCGTGGTGATCTCGAAGGGACAGCGCGGCAGCCCGATCTGCTTGCACTTTGTCTCGTCGACCTGTGCGCTGGTCGGCACGCTCAAATAACGCTGCGGGTCGAAGCGCCCGGGATCCTTCCACAGCCGGGTGTCAAAGCTGGTCTCGGTGTGGGGCGAGTTCATGTAGCTGTGCCGCTCGAAGGACATGCCGAACTGGACGAAGGGGGAACCGCCGTAGAACGACGTCGCCCGCGTATCGGCAATCGCCGAAATGCTGCCGCCGTTGGGCGAGATGACGCGGAAGAGTTCCATCACCAGGAGCTCGAGCGGCGTGTAGGGTGCGCCCTTCGCGTTGTCGAAATCTCCACTCATCGTCTTTTCGAAAGCCGCCCGCACCGCTTGGTCGCCGCCATTTTGGTTGAGACGAGTCATGATGCCGAAGATCGAATTGCCCCACTGGCTCAGCGCCACGAAATTGTGGAAGCACTCGAAGACAACGTCCTTCTTGGCGAAATATTTTCCGTCGCCCGCGTTCTTGAGCCAATAATAGGCGATGGTCTTGTCGGGATCAGCGATCCGACCCTTCTCGATGTCCTCGAGCCGCGCATCGATCCATTTCGTTAGGAACGGCCGCAGCGCTCTAACGGTCATGTAGTTTTCGTAAACGATCTCTTGCAGCGGATTGCGATAGGCGAGCACCGTGTTGAAGGCCTCCCCGATTGTGCGGATTTGAGCTGGCACCGCGTCGCCCTTCACGCCGAGGTGCAGATCCCAATAGATGTCCCAATAGTAGTCGAGGTAGTGGCGCATGAACGGCTTGTTGGCGTGCTTTTCCTCGAGAAGCTTGTCGAAAAACGCGACGACCTTGGCCTGATATTTCGATGCATAGAGATCGGGCGTGACGCCGGTGAAATAGATCCGCTTGCGCAAATTGTGGTCGCCGCGGTTCTCGAGCCCCTCGAGGAAAACGGTGACGCCGTCTGAAGGGGTCGGCTTCCAGTCGTCGTAGAGCATCCCCCAGAAGTCCCAGGGGATCGCGTCTTGTTTCGTCAGTGGCAGGTCGATCATGGGAAGGATCGGACGCTCGCCTGCAAAGATGCTGCTGAGAAAGAACGGGACCACCGCGTTCTCAACGTAGTCGCGATCGAAATGGCTCGGAATAGTGGCGCGGAATTTCGCCAAAGCCGCGGAGAGATCGGGAGCGGCAGGCGCGGCGGACGCCTGGGTAGAAAGCGCGCCTCCTGCCGCAACGGCGGCGGTGCCTAGCAGAAACGTTCGTCGTTCTAGGTCAGTCATGGACCCTCTCCTGTTCATTGTCGGATGCAGCGACATCATCGGGCTGGTCGTTTGCTACTGGGGTTGGCTGGCTTCGGGTTGGCCAGGCGTCAATCGGCGGTGCTGATGACGATCGAACCCCGTGTGAGCTGACATCAACGAAACGCCCGACCCGCAGAGGTTTGGGGCTGGTACGGGTCGGGCGCCTCTCTACATGCCGGCCAACTACTAACGGGGATGTCACCGGCCGGATCATTGGCTGGCCGCAATCTGGTTTTTTCCCGCCATCATTCGCGTTCTTCGGAAGTAGCCCTCGTATCTTTTGGATTATGCCGTCGCACGAGTTGGTGCCTGGCTTAAGATTGGCGGCGTCCTGGTTGCCGTTGCGTGTGGGCAGGCAGCGCCATGTCCGATTGGGATCGGAAGATCGCCAGGGCTCGGCGGCACGTCGAGGAAGGATGCCGCATCATAGAGCACCAGCGCCGACTCATCGCCAAACGTATCGCCGGACCGGAGGCAGAGACGTTGCTGGCGACCTTCGAGCGCTCGCTTGAAATCTTTGAGCAAGACCTGGAGCGTCTACTTAAGGAGCGCGACGGAAAGTAAGGCCCCCGCAAGTAGGAACAAGTGTTCACTTTGTAACTTACCGAGACAGTCCAGGGAGGCGCTGTCTCTTGAGCGACGAACCAGACGTTGATGGCCAACAACAGCGCAACAACAGCAGGCTTGCAGCAGATGCGGGCTCTGCATGCGCCGAAACGTTCAGGGTCGGCAGCCTGCTGTGCGCCAGCACGCCACGCGTCGGAATGGTGGTTGGATCGGCGCAGTCGCTGCGCTGCGTGTTCCGCGCGCAACGGCCGCCGCGGCAATACGTCTACGAAGGAAGGATCAGGCGCGTGGGACTCGACTTCGGTGTGACTGGCGCAGGCACCCTGTCCTGGGTCGTTTTCGCCAAGAACTCGCGGATCGGGCCGGGCACCTTGCGCGGCAATTATGTGGGCGCGAGCGGCAATATCGCTTTGGGCCCCAGCTTCGGCGCCAACGTCCTGATCGGAGGCTCTCGCCGCAGCATCATGCTGCAACCGCTGTCGGTCGAGCGCGCGATCGGGGTCAATCTTGCAGCCACCGTTACCAGCCTGACGCTGAACCCGCGCGGAACGCGATAGGCCGGCGTCCACCCTCGCCTCGCGCTGTGATTACCTGGGCACAGTTCCAATAATCTTGGAAACGCCACGTCTTCGGCAAATTGAGGTCCCAACGATCCAACAACAATCCCCTCGCGCACGGGGAGCGCATGGGGAGAAGCAATGGCCTACAAAATCGTTGCCCAGAAAGACGACACGATCGTACGCAGCGAACGCAACAGTCTTTTGATTGCCGCGGCAAAGGCGCGGGTCTGGGCCGAAGAAGGCTGGGATGTCTCGGTTACCGATAGCGAAGGCAAGAAGCTGGACCGCGCCGAACTCGACGAACTGTTCGCCGCCTGACGCGCGCTGCGGTGCGTGCAGCGCCACGGCATTTGCAACCTTACCGTGGTTGGCACGCCATGGCCGCGCACGTTAGCCTTTCTTCGGAGCGAATCCGGCGGGCAGCATGGCAAAGAAGCGCGTTTCCAGCGTCGAGTTGACCTGGATCATCGTTGAGCAAATGAAGGACGACGGTAACTTTCAGAAGGGATTGTCGGTAGCGGTCATTCCCGATTCCAAGCTCGGCTGGCGCGCCGTTGTCGAGGCAAGAGCCCACAGACGCATGACCCCGCGCGCACTTCGGCGCTTTGAGGCCATGCAGAAGGCGCTGCAGGAAACCTACGCCCTTCGCGGCGACTGACGTTTCCGGCACCGACGAGCCGACCTATGCCCGCTTGAGCGCCCCGCTCTGTTCGCCGGAAATTGCGTACTCCCCCTACTCCGCCGCGGTGACAGACGCCTGCTGCGGTCGGGCTTCGTTGGCACTGGCGCGCGCATTCTGCTGTTCAAGCCAGAGAATATGGTGCTCCCTCGCCCAGTTGACATCAACGGTGCCGCTGCCCATCGCTTCGAATGCGCCTTCCATGCCGATCGTGCCGATATAGATGTGCGCGAGCATCACCGCGACGAAGAGCACCGACACGATGGAGTGGATGACGTGCGCGATCTGCATCCCTTCTATGCCTGTCAGGTAGAAGGGAAACATCAGCAGATATCCGGTGGCTGCGACCAGTCCTCCGCCGAGAACCACGATCCAGTAGATCGCTTTCTGGCCGGCGTTGAAGCGATAGGCCGGCGGGTGATCGTGGCCCACGATGCCGCCGCCACTCCTGAGCCAACGGATGTCCACCTTGTTCGGGATATTCCCGGCGACCCACATCAGGAAGATCAGGACGACGCCGATCGTGAAGGGAAAGCTCACGAAGTTATGCGCATATTTCGCCCACTGCGACCATTCGGTAAACGCCTGATGACCGATCAGCGGCAGCAGCAACGGACGGCCGAAGGTGATGTTCAATCCGGTAATGGCCAGCACGATGAAGCAAGCCGCGGTCATCCAATGAACGAAACGCTCGAATGCGTTAAAGCGCACGATAGTCTTGCCGGAACGGCCGCTCGCCAGCCGCACCATGCCGCGCGTCAGATAGAAGATGAGCAGCACTGCGATCATGCCAAGAATGGCGATAGCGGCGATCCAGCGCAGGGTCACGTCACGGAACGTGCGCCACTGACGGCCTTCCGGCTGTTCGACGACGCTGGCGCGCTGGTCGGGAATGCTGATCCGGCCCTCGATGCGGTTCAGTTCCCCGAGCAGCTGCTGCTCATGGACCGCGCTTGCCGTCGGGTTTATTTGCTCGGCGACGGAGGGTGTTGCCGCGGACACCAGCAAGAGAAGCGCGCCCGCGCCGATCGCGAGCCTGACAAATCGTGCAAAAGACGCCATCGATGCCTCCCGATCCCGTGATCGAAAGCGAACTCTTCAGGACGCGATCGTCTCGCGATAAGCGGTCCTCCAGCCCCAGGCGCCGGAGCCGTAACCGCGCGTCGCCACCCGCACCTTGTAGATCTCGGCAATGATCTCGCCATCGCCGGCGAGCAGTGACTTGGTCGAACACATCTCGGCGCAAAGCGGCAGCTTGCCCTCGGCCAGACGGTTCGCACCGTACTTCTCGTATTCTGCCTTGCTGCCGTCGGGTTCGGGACCGCCGGCGCAGTAGGTGCACTTGTCCATCTTGCCGCGCGAGCCGAAATTGCCGATTTTCGGGTATTGCGGCGCGCCGAACGGACAGGCGTAGAAACAATAGCCGCAGCCGATGCACAAATCCTTGGAGTGCAGCACCACCGCGTCGGCGGTGGTGTAGAAGCAGTTCACCGGACACACCGCCGCGCAAGGCGCGTCGGTGCAGTGCATGCAGGCCATCGAGATAGAGCGCTCGCCAGGCTTGCCGTCATTGATGGTGACGACGCGGCGCCGGTTGATGCCCCAGGGCACCGCGTTCTCGTTCTTGCAAGCGGTCACGCAGGCGTTGCATTCGATGCAACGGTCGGCGTCGCAGAGGAATTTCATACGTGCCATGGTCGTTGTTCCCCTATGCTGCCGAGATCTGGCAGAGAGTGACCTTGGGCTCCTGCATGCCGGTTGCCGGATCGTATCCATAGGTGGTGATCGTGTTGGCGCTTTCGCCGAGCACGATCGGATCCGTGTTCTCCGGATAATTGCCCCGGAGGTCCTTGCCGGCGAACCAGCCGCCGAAGTGGAAGGGCATCCAGGCGACTCCCTTGCCGACGCGTTCGGTGACGAGCGCCTTCATCCGCGCCTTCGAGTTGTTCTCGGCGCCGGTCACCCAGACCCAACCGCCGTCCTTGATGCCGCGCTCGGCGGCATCCGACGGACTGATCTCGATGAACATGTCCTGCTGGAGCTCGGCGAGCCAGGGATTGGTCCGTGTTTCCTCGCCGCCGCCCTCATACTCGACCAGGCGGCCCGAGGATAGGATGAGCGGGAATTGCTTGGCGATCCCCTTGTCAACCGCCGCCTTCTGCACGGAGAAGCCGATGTTGGGCACTCGGAACTGTTTTGCGTCGGGCAACGTCGGATATTTCGCGACAAGGTCGACGCGCGGCGTGTAGATCGGCTCGCGATGAACCGGGATCGGATCCGGCAGGCCGAACGCATTCATGCGTGCCTTGCCGTTGCCATAGGGCACGCAGCCGTGCATCAGCACCACGCGCTGGATGCCGCCGGACAGATCGGTCGCCCAGGACACCGTGTCCGGATTGGTCGGGCTGACCTTTGCGATGGTGGCCATTTCCGCCTCGGTCAGCTCCTTGTCCCACCCGAGCTTCTTCAGGACCGCCAGCGTGAATTCCGGATAGCCGTCCTGGATCGCCGAATCCTTCGAGTACGAGCCGTCCGCGAGCAGGCTGACCTTGCGCGTGGTGCCGTCCGGCAGCTTCTCCTCGCGCTCGACGCCAAAACGCGGCCGGAACGTTCCACCGCCGTCCATCACATGCAGATTGGTGTTGTAAAGCAACGGCGTGCCGGGGTGCTTGACTTCCGGTGATCCCCAGCACGGCCAGGGCAGACCGTAATAGTCGCCGCCGACTTCCGGATCGTCCTTGGGCGCGCGCATGGTCAGCATGTCGAACTTCGCCTGGTTCTTTATGTGCGCCTTGAGTCGTTCGGGCGATTGTCCGCAATAGCCGGTGGACCAGCTGCCGCGGTTCATTTCGCGGAGCACGTCCTCGGCCTCCGGCAGGTTGTTCTCGACTTTGATCTTCTTGAACATCTGGTCGGCAAAGCCGCACTTCTTCGCCATCAGGTAGATGACTTCGAGGTCGTCCTTGCATTCGAACTGCGGCCTGACGATCTGCTCACCCCATTGCAACGAGCGGTTCGAGGCGACGCGCGATCCCTTGCACTCGAATTGCGTGGCAACGGGAAGCAGGTAGGTGCCGTCCTTCCTCCCCGCCTCCACCCCAAGCGAAGCCCAGGTGGTTGGATGCGGATCGGCGATGACAAGCAGTTCGAGCGCCTTCAGACCTTCAAAGGAGTCAGGTATGCGGGTGATGCTGTTGCTGGCGTGTCCTTGCACGAACATCGCCTTCACGTTGTCTTTCTGGGCGACTTGATCCTTCGGCAAGGTCACGGCTTCGAACCAGCGCGTGAGCGGAATCCCGGGAGTTTCCATGATTTGCTTGGAGTCGAACCGTGACTTCAGGAACTCGTAGTCGACTTCCCAAACCCGCGACCAGTGCTTCCAGGCGCCTTCGGCCAGACCGTAGTAGAACGGCAGCGTGACGACATCCAATCCGACGTCGGTCGCTCCCTGCACGTTGTCGTGGCCGCGGAAGATGTTGGCGCCGGTGCCGGGTGCGCCGACGTTGCCGGTCATCAGCAATGCGATGCAGCTCGCCCGCACATTGGCGGTGCCGACGGTCTTCTGGGTCTGACCCATCGCCCAGATCAGCGTCGCCGGTTTTTCCGTGGCGAACTTCCTGGCGACGCGCTCGAGCTGTTCGCCGGGAATGCCACTGACGCGCTCGACTTCCTCCGGGTTCCACTTCTCGACTTCCTTGCGCAGATCGTCGAACCCGTAGACACGCTGCCTGATGAACTCCTTGTCCTCCCAGCCATTCTTGAGGATGTGCCACATGATGCCGTAGAGCACGGGGATGTCGGTGCCCGGCCGCATGCGCACATAGTCGGTCGCGTGCGCAGCGGTTCGCGTCATGCGGGGGTCGATGACAATGACGTTGGCCCTTTTCATCTCCTTGCCTTCGAGCAGGTGCTGCAACGACACCGGGTGGGCCTCGGCCGGGTTGCCACCCAGGATGACCTGGGTCTTGGCATTGCGAATGTCGTTGTAGCTGTTGGTCATCGCGCCGTAGCCCCAGGTGTTGGCCACGCCGGTGACGGTCGTCGAATGGCAGATGCGCGCCTGATGGTCGGTATTGTTCGTGCCCCAGAAGGCACCCAGCTTGCGGAATAGATAGGCGCCTTCGTTGGTGAACTTGGCGGAGCCGAGCCAATAGACCGAGTCCGGGCCGGATTTCTCGCGAATCTCGGCCATCTTGTCGCCGATCTCATTGATCGCCGTATCCCAAGAGACGCGCGTCCAGTGCCCACCGACGAGCTTCATCGGATAGCGCAGCCGCCGATCGTCGTGCAGGAGCGCGCGCACGGAAGCGCCCTTCGCACAATGCGATCCGCGATTGATCGGGGAATCCCAGGTCGGTTCCTGGCCGATCCAAATCCCGTTCAGCACCTCCGCGGTCACCGTGCATCCGACCGAGCAGTGCGTGCAAATGGTCTTGCGGACCGTCGCTCCCGATGTGAGAGGGCCAGCCTCTGCCGCTTCTGCCTTGCGGACGCCGCCGATGGGCAACGCGCCGAGCGCGGCGAGCGCGCCGCCGGCAATGCCCGATCGACGCAGGAAGGTGCGGCGGTCGAGGCCAGTGTTGGCTTGGCCGGCCAGCGATTCAGCGACGGAGCCGTGGGAGGCGGTTTCGGAATGGGTGCGGTGTGCTCTCTTGATCAGCACGGCGGCCTCCCTCAGTGCGGAGGATAGCGATTGACGCGGTAGAACGCCTTGACATCGTCGGATTCCCGGTAGCGCGCCTTGCGCTTGGCATCATCGCTCTCGCTGTCGGCCCGCGCAGGGGTGATCAAGGGCGTGGCGAGTACGGCTCCGGCGCCGACCGCGCCGGCGGTGCGAAGGAAGTCGCGGCGGCCGACGGTCGCTTTCTTGTCGTCTTTCATGGCGCCCCTCCTGTGGACTGGCGGCGCTGGGTCGGTCTTCAAACGTGAAGGTTCAGACCGATTGCCGGAAGGGAGGCCGGCATTTACCGACGAGCAGAATTGACATTCTTTCGTCTCTAAGATCCCGGAGCCGGCAATGACCTCGGCAGACTTGCCGTGACCGACAGCCGGTTGTTCCATTCCGGTAAACATCTGCAGCAAAATGCAATTCGCCATTGCCGGCTTTTGTTCCAACGATTTTGCTTTCGGTGCGCGGAAAGTGTCGGGCCAGGGCGGGGACGCTCTGCCACCCCGACGATACCCGGCGGCGGCTCCTCCGGGCGGCCGGCCTCCCCGGCTTGGCATCACCAGGCGACCGAAGCGCCGGCCCGGCGGCCGGGCAGACGCGATCGGGCTGATCAGGCGGGCTGCTCCTCAAAGCGCAGCCTGCGACGAAACAGTTCGTACCTGATGCGCCGAAGCAGCCGGTCGGCGGAGGCTCCCAGTTCAAACTTCCGGTATTTTCGCCGCTCACACAGGCCATGCAGCAGATAATGCTTGCGCAAGTCCATCCCGATCGACGCCAAGTCGGGATTCAGCTCGAGATAGGCAGCTTCCTCGAAATCCCGTGGCAGCCGCAGGCCGTCCTTGACGACCGGCCAATCCAGCAGTTGGTACTTGTCAAATCTCTTGCGGAGATACTCGATCTCAAAGCCTGCGAACCAGCACGAAGGTACCATGGACAGCTGATCACGTTTGGAGTGCACCAGCGTTTGATCAGCCCAGATGCTCATGGCGCGTTGCAATCTCGGATCATGATGGCGTCGCAGCAGCATCGCGTTCTTTGCAAGCCCATTCCTGGCGGGATATCCCAGATACCTGTAGAGCGACATCTGGCGATTGACGCGCTCGGCCGTATCGAAATTAAGCATGAGGACCACGTCCGCCTCGTCATAGACGCAGTCGCGCTCGTAATGCCTGAAGCAGACCAGAGGCGATCTTGCCGGTGCCAGGAATTCGTCGAACAATCCTAGCGGCGAAGCCTTCAACCGCACCGTGTTGTCGATGTACAGGCTCCAGTCGTAGTCCGCGAGAAAAACATGCGCGAGCGCCTTGATCTTCTTGGCCATGCGCGCGGGGTCCATCAACTGCCTGGGCAGAACAACCAGCTTCCAGAAATCGGAGCGCAGGTCCGGGTCATCCGTGAAGCAGATGAAGTCGATATCGTCTCTTTCGTATTCGAAATCGTTGAACTGCTCGGAATGTCCGAAAAGGCATGTGTACACAACTCGCTTCATGAAATGGAAATCCTTTGGAGAAAAGGGAAGCGATGATGACCAAACGACCTTCGTCCAGGCGCACCGTCACAATGGGCGCGTCGGAACTGTCTAGGCCGTGCCGGCCAGCTGCAATGCGACAATTCGGCACGACGGGCAAATCACTTCGTTTTTACGGAAATCCTGTCAAGCCCTGCGATGAAAAATATTCTGCTTTACAGAAATGAAGATCGGTGATCTAACCCCACCCAGCCCGCGCCACCATGAGGGACGTTCGCGCGATCGTCACGGAACGTGGTGCGGGTTGCGATGGACGCTGCGGCGTCAGGCGGGCTTGCTCGCCGGGCGAAACGTTCGCAGCGGACGGCGAAGTCGTGTGGTGCTGGCGCCGCGACCGTGGCGTCTATCCGCCCCGCCTGTGCGGGGTCGGCAACGGTGACAAAAACCGCCGCTCACCGGGGAGAGCACGTATAAGCCGTAACCCATTGCGCGGGGAAAGCCGGGATGTCCTGGCTGTACCTGTGGTTTAACCCGTGT
>Ga0187815_10000090_pt1 | contig 43453 bp, 42 predicted proteins | sample NC_S_5_FD_132962 | JGI IMG/M metagenome (GOLD analysis project Ga0187815, IMG submission 132962) | Wetland sediment microbial communities from Neuse River Estuary, North Carolina, USA - ASW-S_5 | ecosystem: Environmental > Aquatic > Freshwater > Wetlands > Sediment | place: USA: North Carolina... | reverse complement strand
GGTCTTCCTCATCGAGGTCGCGTTCACGTTCCTCCTCGTGGTCGCGATCCTGTTCGCGACCCGGCCCGAGAGGTCGGCGTCCGCGCTCGCGCCCCTCGGGATCGGCCTCACGCTGGTCATGGCCAACCTGGTGGCGATCCCCGTGGACGGCGCCTCGATCAATCCCGCGCGGAGCTTCGGACCGGCCGTGCTCTCCTCGCTGTGGTCGAACGGCCAGTGGGCGATCGGCCAGGATTGGATCTTCTGGGTCGCACCCGTCCTCGGCGGAGTCCTCGCCGCCCTCCTCGACCGGGCGCTTAGGCCACGGCTCGAGTAGTCCGGGATCGCGCGCTCAGTCGATCCCGAGCGCGCGGTAGGCCGGCGCCCGGAGAAGGCTCGGGGCGAGCTCCAAGGGGGCGTAGACGAGGGTCCCGGACCCCGAGGTGGCCCTCTTCCACCCGATTGCCTGCTCCTCGAACTCGGTCCTCTCCGCACCGACCTCGACCACCGCCTCGGTCGTGCGGGAGGGAACCGTCGCGCCGTCCTTGGCGAGGGCGAGGACGTCGTTCGGCTCGTCCAGAACGACCCAGGCGGCCGGAACGACCAGGGCCAGCCGGACCAGCCGCGGGCGGAACCGACTCTCGCTCTCGGTCTCGGTCCTCGAGAAGACGGCGTACTCGGTCCCCTCGATCTCGACGCGGCGTTCGAACTGGAACGACCGCTGACGGAACTCGAGGACGTTCACCTCGAGGTCGGCGTCCGTCAGCACGGGGCTCGCGACGCGGACCCGGTAGAAGAACCCGCCGGGCCGCCCGCCGTTCGGCGGAGCAGACTTATTAACCGACGGAACTAGGCGCGCGCGTTCGGACGATGTCGGAATGAAACGATCCTCCCGGGTCTGGAAGAAGCGCGGCCACATGCGCTGGAAGTGGCGCAAGAAGCGGATGCGCCGACGCATGCGGGCGCAGAAGATGCGGAAGCAGTGATCCCCCCAGGCCGGGGCTCGTACCGATTGCCGCGCGGCACGGCGCTCACCAGGTGAGCCGGTCGAGCTTCCGCTGGGCCCGCGTCGCCTTCTTCCACGCCCGGTAGTGCTCCACGCACAGCGGCGCGCGGCGGCCTTTCTCGGGCAGGTCGGGGAACCCCTTCCTCGCTTCCGCGAGCGCGAGGTGACGTACCGCGGGCTGGCCGCACTGGGGGATCAGGCACGTCTCGACCTCCTCCTCGGGCGCTGGGGGGCGTTCCGTGGCGGTCATCCGTGAGCTCGTGCGGCCACGATCTCGGCGACCATCTGGGGGACCTCGTACGGGAACCGAGCGACCCGGGCGCCGGCGGCCTCGAGGGCCTCGACCTTCGTCGCCGCGGTGCCACGGCCCCGAGCGATGATCGCTCCCGCGTGGCCCATCCGCTTCCCCGGGGGCGCGCTCCGGCCGGCGATGTAGGCGACGACGGGCTTCGTGAAGTGGTGACGGATGTACTCCGCGGCTTCCTCCTCGGCCGTCCCGCCGATCTCCCCGACCAGGACCATAAGGTCGGTCTCGGGGTCGGCCTCGAAGAGCGGGAGGGCATCGACGAACGAGGTCCCCACGACGGGATCTCCCCCGAGTCCGATGCAGGTCGATTGGCCGAGGCCGTGCTCCTTGATCCCGTTCACGATCTCGTAGGTGAGCGTGCCGCTCCTCGAGATCACTCCGACCCGCCCCGGACGGAAGACAACGTTCGGGATGATCCCGACCTTGGAGATCCCCGGCGACGCGATCCCGGGGCAGTTGGGCCCGACGATCCGGGCGCCGTTCGCGCGAGCGTATCGGTACATGACGAGCATGTCGTGGAACGGGATGTGCTCGGTGACGATCACGCTGAGGCGGATCCCCGCGTCGACCGATTCCAAGAGCGCGTCCTTCGCGAACGGGGCGGGGACGAAGATGCACGAGGCGTTGGCCCCGGTCCTCTCGACGGCGTCCCGAACGGCGTCGAACACCGGAACTCCCTCGACGACGGACCCCGCCTTGCCCGGGGTGACCCCGGCGACGACCTGCGTCCCGAACGCCTTCATCTGGGCGGCGTGGACCGTCCCTTGGTGGCCCGTGATCCCCTGGACGACGACGCGCGTGTCCCGGTCGACGAGGACGCTCACGGGGAAACCCCCGCCGCGGCGACGACCGCTTGGGCCGAGGCGCGGAGGTCCGAGACCGACGTGACCCCGGCGGCCCGGAGGATCGCGATCCCTTCCTGCTCGTTGTTCCCGCGGATCCGGGCGACGAGCGGGAACCGGTTCGCCGCGGGCACCTGCTGCATCGCGGCGACGAGGCCCGTCGCGACCGTGTCGCATCGGGTCACGCCTCCGAAGATGTTCAGGAAAACCGCCTTGGGGTGCGCTTCCGCCATCAGGAGGAACGCCTCGGTGACCTTCTTCGGGTCGTCCGTGCCGCCTAGGTCGAGAAAGACGCCCGGCTTACCCCCCAGCTCCATCAGGACGTCGAGGGTCGCCATCGTGAGCCCGGCCCCGTTCGCGATCACCCCGATGTTGCCGTCGAGCTGGACGAAGGCGATGTCCTTCTCGCGAGCGATCTCCTCGAGGGGGGTCCGGTCGTCCTGGATCTCCGCGTACTCCGGATGCCGGAACCCCGCGTCGTCCTCGAGGATCACCTTCGCGTCGAGGGCGACAAGGTGCTCCCCGACGACGGCGAGCGGGTTGATCTCGACGAGCTCGGCGTCCTCGCCCTGGAAGAGGGCCCAGAGGTCGCGCACGAGGGCGGCGAGCTCTTGGGCGAGGTTCCCGGAGAGCTGCAGGACCTTCGCGACGCGACGGGTCTCGTAGCCCGTGATCCCGGGGAACGGGTCTACTCCCTGGCGGTCGATCGCGGCGTCGGCGACCGACTCGACCTCGACCCCACCCTGAGCGCTCGCGATCAAGACCGGGGCGCGGAGGCCCCGGTCGAGCGTGACCGACAGGTAGAGCTCGCGTCCCACGGCGACCTTTCCCTCCAGGAGGACCTCGCGGACCTTCTCGCCCTTGAAGTCGAGCCCCAGGATGGCGGCGGTCGCCTCCCGGGCCTCGGCGGGGGAGTTCGCGAACCGGACGGCTCCGCCCTTGCCTCGGCCACCGGCAAGCACCTGGGCCTTGACGACGCACGGGAGGGGGACCGAGCCCGATGCGGCCGCGCGCTCCGCCTCGTCGGCGGACCGGACGACCTGCCCCTCGGGAACCGGGATGCCGTACTTGCGGAACAGCGCCTTGCCCCGCCATTCGGCCAGCTTGACCATCCAAGACCCCGCGGCGCGAGAAAGGCGACTCTCTTAACGGCGGCGGCGCCCGAGCCCCGGCGGCGGGCCTTGCGTACGGCGGGCGCGCTCCAAGAGGGCCGGTGGGGTCGCCGGTCCGCCACGGGCTGACCCGTCCCGGGTCGTGGTGTCCCGCTTATCTACCCTCGCGCCCGAACTCTACGACCCGATGGCCAGCTTTCCGGAGCTCGTCGTGCTGTCGAGCGTGATGGGCTTCTCGATCTACCTCTCGCTCCCGATCATACTTCGCAAGGCGGTACGCTCGCGCACGATCACGCTCCTCAACGCGGCCGCGATCGGCATCCTCGTCTTCCTGCTCGCCGACATCTGGGGGGACGTCGCGCCCATCCTCTACTCGAACTCGTCCAGCCCCTACGTCGCCGACCCGACGTACGTGGTGGTCTTCGCCGTCTGCGTCTCGGCCTGCTACCTCGCGCTCTTCTCGACCGAGCACCCTCCGGGAAGCCGGCATCGGCCCCAAAGTCCGATGGGGCTCGCGGTCATCGTCGCGGGTGCGATCGGGTTCCAGAACCTGACCGAGGGCCTCGTCTTCGGTTCGGCCTGGGCCGCCGGCGCCGTCGCGCTCTCGACGGTCGTCCTGGTCGGGTTCTCGGTCCAGAACGTGACCGAGGGATTCCCCATCACCGCGCCCCTCCTAGGGATGGCCGACCGAAGGATGGGAGCGATCGCGGCGATCTTCCTCCTCGGGGGTCTGCCGACGATCGTGGGCGGGGTGGTGGGGTTCTACTACAGCAACACGACGCTCATCGTCGTCTTCGACTCTCTCGCGATCGGGGCCATCCTCTACACGATCGTTCCGATGCTCCGGATCTCGTTCCGCCCCGCCGACCCCCCGGAGCCGACGTACTTGAAGCAGCGATTGGTCTACGTCGGGCTCGTGGTGGGGTTCCTCGTCGGCTTCGCGGTGAACGCGATCTAGCCCGGCACGGACCTACGGCGCGCCCTTCGCCCCGCGGACCTTCGGGGGTGCGCGCGCGGGCGACGGGACTTGAGTTCTCCGGGCGGGGCAGGTCCCGAGCTCAGGTCCATGAGTTCTCGTCCGAGGTCGTCCAACAACTTCCCCGCGATCTCGGCCTTCGGTCCGCGGATCCAACGCCGGCCTCCTTCCCGCGGGAGGACGAGGACGTTCGCCTCCGCCTGGCCCACCGCCGACACGTCGTTTGCCACCACCCAGTCCGCACCGACCTCCTCGGCGAGCCGACGGCCCTCCTTCTCGAGCGCGTCGGCCCCCTCGCCGGCGAGAAGCTTGTAGGCGACCAGCCGTGTCGGGGCCGGGGCCAGCCGACGCAGCTCGGGAAGTACTTTCGGCGCGCGGACCAGGGTGAGCGTAAGGCGGTCCGTCCCGCGGGAGGCGATCTTGCCGGCGCGCGGCTCGAGCGTGAAGTCCGAGAGGGCGGCCGGCACGAGGACGGCGACCGACCGTCGGAGCTCGTTTCGTCGTTGGTGGGCCAGCGCGAGGAGGTCCGAGACGCCCCTCCAGCGGCGGACCGGGATCCACCCCGGAACGGCGACCTCGAGCGCGCCGGCCCATAGCTCGACGTCGGCCCCGCGGTAGAACGCCTGGGTCGCGAGCGCGACGGCGGTGGCGCCCGAGCTCTGGTTCGTAATGGACCGGACCGCGTCGATCGGCTCGCGGGACGCGCCGCCGACCACCGTCACCCGAGCCCCTTTCCAGGGCCCGGTGGCGAGGCGGTGGAGGACCGCGGCCGCGATATCCTCGGGGGACGCGATCTTCGCCTCGCCCTCCACCGACGGTCCGAAGAGAAGTTCGACCCCCCAGGCTCGCAGCTTCTCCAGGCTCTCGACGACCGCGGGGTTCTGGCCCATGAGGGAGTGCATCGCGGGAGCGAGGACGATCGGGACGCCGCCGCCGAGGGCGACGGAAGCGCAGGAGGTCACGGCGGTGTCGTCGATCCCGTGAGCGATCTTCGCGATCGTGTTGGCCGTGGCCGGGGCGATCAGGTAGAGGTCCGCCCTCCCTTCGCCCGGCCCGAGAAGCGTGACGTGCTCGACCCCCCCCGAGAGCTTCAGCACGGGCGGGTGCCCCGTCGCGAACTCGATCGCCTCCGGCGAGACGATCCGAATCGCCTCGCTTGTCATCACCGCGCGGACCTCGGCCCCGTGGCGGATCAGCTCCCGCACGATCTTCGGGACCTCGATCGCGGCGATCGAGCCAGAGACCCCGATCAGGATCTTGCGGCCGTCGAGAAGACGGGACGTCCTCCCACGGATCGCCCGGCTCGGATGCACCATCGCCCTCTCCGCAGCCGTCGACCTCACGGCCGACGGGCCCGCCCACGCGAGGCACGCGCCCTTAAAGGAAAGGAGGGCTCCTCCGCGGCATGACCCGCACGCTCGGGGGCGGCGCCGACCCTCCGCCGCCCGAGACCGTCGGACCCTCGACGCCGGTCCCGCTGCCGGTCGTCACCGCGACGAGCTCGTTCGCCGAGATGAGCCGGCCCGTCGTGCCCCGCCGCGAGCCCCCGGCCCCCCGGATCGTGGAGCGGGGGGTCGTGCTGTTCGACGTCGACGGGACGATCCTCGACGACCTGGCGGCGATCAGTCGCGTCGCGGCCGACGTGTTGCACACCGCGTTCGGTACCCCTTCCGAGGAAGGGCGACTTCACTACCTGGCGACGACGGGGATGCCGTTCGAAGCTCAGCTCGCCCAGCTCTACCCCGAGGCTCCGGCTGCGCTCCGGGCGACGGCGGCACGGACGTTCCACCAGCGGAAGGTCACCGAGGCGTACGCCCACGCGGAGCCGTTCCGCGACGTCCCGAAGCTTCTGAAGCGGCTCGCCACGGACCGCTGGACCCTTTCGGTGACGACCGGTGCGGAGACCGAGATGGCGGACTTGCTCCTGGAGCGCGAGGGGCTACGCTACTGGTTCGAGGACGTCCTCGGCTCGGCCGATGGCACCAAACGCGAGCACCTCGCCGAGTACCGCCGACGGTACCCCGACGTGCCGATGTTCCTCGTCGGCGACTCCCGGTTCGACATGGAAGCGGCGCGCGATGCGAGAGCGGTCGTCCCCCTCGGGAGAGCGAGCCGGCTCACCGGCTGGGCGCTGACCCCGAACGACCTCAAGAAGTGGGGCGCGGTCTGGGCCGACTACCGCCTTTCCGAGCTGCCCGACGTGCTGGAGCGGCTGGCGCATCCGAAGCCGGTGCGCCGGACCGACGGCGCGCGTCGCCCGCTTCCGCGGCGACGGTAGGGCCGGGACCGAGACTCTCCCGACAGGGGGGGTGGCCCCCCGTCGTTTTGAACCCGGGTCGAGGGATCCACAGTCCCCCAGGATAACCAAGCTACCCCATCCCGGCCACGTCGCTCGGACGAGCTAGTCCGAAGAAAAACTTTGCCGCGGACGCTCGGGCTCAGCTCGGGGGGCGCGGAGGGAGCCCGGAGGTCTCCCGGTCGAGCTCGCGCAGCTGCTCCCGCCGCACCCGACCTTCATCGCGGCCGACGCGAACGAAGAACGCCCCGAACCCTATCGCCACCCCTCCCACAAGCCACACCTCCACGTACGCGATCCCGGCGCCCGCGAAGTAGAGGCCGATCAGGAGGGCAATGCCCAGGGCGATGGTGAGGGCGCCGCCCAGGACGAACGTCGTTTCCCGGAACATCGTGATTCACATGGAGCAGACGTCCGACGGGTAACGGGGTTCGGTCACTTGTACGCCCAAACCACCGCCTGTCCGAAGAACTGCCACGGGACCCCGACATGCGGAAACCCCGCGCGGGTGAGGGCCGCGGTCTCGGCCCCGAGGGTGCAGGGGTGGTCGAACCGCTCGTGCTCATGCCAGACCTCCTGCGGGCTCCGCCAACGACCTCGGCGGCCGAGTGGCGATGGCCCGCCCGAAGCAATCCGCGCGTACTGGAAGTCGAAGACCGAATCCTCCGGGAGATGGTCGTCCCCGTCCCCGAAGTACCCTCCCCGGCCGAGCGACCGGTAGACCTGGCGGAACAGTTTCCACTTTCCCGGATCGGTCAGGTGGTGGATCGCGAGCGCGGAGACGACCGCGTCGAACTCGCCATCCCACGCGTCCTCGAGGCGGCCGGCCCGGAGCTCGGCCCGACGCCCGAAGCGGCGCAACCTCCGCCGCGCCTGGGCGATCATTCGGGGCGAAAGGTCGATCCCGGTCAGTCGGGAGTGGGGGAACTCGGAGAGGAGGAGCGAGGAGAGCGCGCCCGTCCCCACGCCGAGCTCGAGGATCCGGAACTCGCGCGTCGGAACGAACGGGATCCCCCGAACGAGCGTGCGATGAAGCTCGGAGTAGCCGGGCATCGATTCGAGCGCCGCTCGGTCGTACCCCGCGGCCTCCCGGTCGAACTCGCGTCGGGCCGCGGCCGAACCTCGGGATTCCGCCATCGAGGGGTCCACGTTTCCTTGCTCTTAGAGATTGGCGCGGTCCCGGCGCGAAGCCGCAATCGATTTTTACGGCCCCGCCCGACCCACGGAAGTCGACCCTGACGCATGAGCGGCGCTAGCGACCTACGGATCGCGTCGTGGTTCGGCCTACTGGGAGCGGCGCTGCTCTTCGTCCAGGGGATCGTGGACCTTCTGCTCGGGGTGATCTCGCTCGCCGTGAAACACCCCGGACCGGCGTTCGGCGTGTTCGACCAGGGGGTGATCCTGGTCGTCGTGGGAATTATCGTCGCGTTCTTCGCGGCCGTCGGACGCCTACGGGGAGAGGGTCGCAGCGTGGTGGCCGGCGTCGTGCTCATCGTGCTCGCGTTGGTCGGTTGGATCGCCCTCGGGTTCGGGAGCGGGATCCTCGCCCTGCTCGGGTCGGTCCTGATCGTCGTCTCGGGGGTCGTCTACCTGCTGGCCGGCCGATAGCCTCGGGGTCCTGCGACCGCCGAACCGACCGGCGGATCGACCCGCCCCGTGCGTTGAGCGGCGTTAAGAGGAGTTCGCGTGCTGTCGCCCCCGTGGTGCTCGCACCGTTCGCCACCGTCGACCGGAGCACGCTCCGATGGCTCCGGACGTCGGAGACCCCGCTCGAGTTCACGCTGTCGGCCGGCGAGTCCACGGTCGCGACGCTGCGCTGGGCCGCCCACCGCGGTTCGCTGGCGACCGCCGAAACCGCCGAAGGCTCATGGACCCTCAAACGGACCGGTTTTCTCTCCCCCCGTCTGACCGTGCGCCCCAAGGGTTCCACGGAAGAGCTCGCGCACCTCGCGGCCCACCTGCGCCATCACACCCTGGAACTGACGCAGGGCGGGGCGTACCGGCTTCGCCGAGCCGGGCTCCTCCTGCCGGCGTGGAGCCTGTCGACCGGGTCCGGGACCGAGGTACTCCATGTCGAACCGGTCCCCGATGGCCGCAAGCTGGCGGCCGGCGCCGTGCTGGTCGAGGCCGACGTCGCCGCCGCCGAAGCGCTCCTTCTCGTGGTCCTCGTCTGGTACTTCATCGTCCTCGCCTGGTTCGAGGACGAAACGGCGGAGGCGCTCGCCCCGTTCGAGGGACCCGACGCGCCCGAGTCGCTCGGGCACCGAACCTGACGCTACGCGGGCGGGATCGACTTCGTCCAGAGATCGTTGAAGCACGTCGGACAGAGGTTCCGTAACTTGGGCCAACCCTCGGGCGGCACGTGCGTGATCCGGCTGATCACCTTGTGGCACCCGTCGCAGACCAGCTTCCCGTCCTCGATCATCCTTCGCGGGCCCCTCGGAAGTTTCGGTCCGAGAGAATTCCCCTACTAGAGATTTGTTGGAACGGAACCGTCCCGCGGGAACCCGAGCGATTCGAGAAGCCGAGGGATGAACGAGTCGTACCGAGGTCGTCCGTCGGCGTGGACCCCGTCGAACTCCTCGAGGTCGACCTTCGCGCCGGCCTCTCGGGCCCGGGACGCGAACGTCCGCGCCCCGAGGTCGAGCCCGTACTCGTCCCGGAGACCGCCGTCGACGTAGAGGTAGCGGAGGCGGCGCGCGGCCGAACGGAACGGCTCGGAGGCGACCATGCGCACCGGGTCGAGGGCGAGCCACCTCGCCCACACGTCGTCCCGCAGCGCCCCCGTCTCGAGGTCGAACGGGAGGTCGAACCGCCCGGGTTCGTCCTCCCGCGGCGAGTAGCACGAAGCGTAGGCGAATACGCTCAGGGTCCTCGCGAGCGGGGCCGTGGGGCCGAACCCGCTGATCGGTCGCGAGAAGACTCGACGCAGCAACGCCTCGGGTCCGCCGGCGGCCCGGATCTCCCTAAACGCCGTCGGAAAATCGGGGAGGTAGCAGTACTCGAAGAGCGCATCCCCGGCGTTCGAGGCCGCCGCGGGGAACATCTCCGGGTATCGTAGCGCGAGCGACAGGGCGCCGTAGCCACCGCTCGACGTCCCCATCACCGCGCACGGTCCGGTGCGGTAGCGCTCCCGGACGAAGGGGACCACCTCGCGTACGACGTAGTCCTCGTAGCGACCCGTCGCCGCCGAGTTAAGGTACTGGCTCCCCCCGAGGGTGGTGAGACAATCCGGACCGACCATCACCGCCTCGGGAGCCTGCCCGGTTCGGATCAATCGGTCGAGCCGACCGACGATCGTATCGGCCATGTAGCGCGGTCGCTGGAACTGCACCCAGCCGGCACCCGTGTAGCCCGTGAGAAGGACGAGCAGCGGGCGACCCTCCGTCTTGCCGGACGGGGGAAGATAGACGGGAAGGTCGCGTTCGACAGGATCGCCCCAGGGATTCCCCTCGAGCGCGTGGCTCGCGAACCGATGGCGCTCGACACGGCCTGCCAGCGGCGCCGGGAAGATCGCTTCGGAACGGGCTTCGACCGGAACTCGGAAGGAGGTCACTTCGCTCTCGGAGGCGGAGGATGCGCAGGCTCATGATGGCACGGGCCGGGTCGCCGGGAGAGCTCTCCCACCGCCAAAGGATAAAGTCGGTGGCCGCTGAGGAGTCCGGGGTCGATGGGCCCGGTCGAGCGGATCGGAGCGGAGTCGTTCAGCGGATCGCGACTCTCTCGCTCCGGAACCTGGGCGGTCGGCTTCCTCGCGGACTGGTGCCCGTTCTGCCGTTCGTTCGAGCCGGAGTTCGCGAAGCTCGCGCTCCGGGACGGGGCGTCTCGAGTCGTGGCCGACCTGACCGACGAGGACAACCCCCTATGGGAGCGCTTCCGCATCGAGATCGTGCCTTCGGTGATCGTCTTCCAGGACGGAGATCCAATCTTCCGTGTCGATGGGAAGGGAGGGTACGGACTCGATGCGGCAGACCTCGCATCGGTTCGAGCCGCCGTCTCGGGCACCCGTTCCCGGGACCGGGCGGAGTCACTCTAACGAAGGCGGGCCGTCGCGGGCGAGGGATTCACGAGGTCGGGACGTTCCTGTCGAGGAGGAACGACCCGATGACCCCCGCGAAGAGGTCCGGGTGGGTCAGCAGGGGGAAGTGGCCCACCTCGGGCAACCGGAGGAGCGTCGGGTTCGGGAGCTCGGCGGCGAGACGATCGCTGAGGCGGTGGACGAACGGCGCGCTTCGCGCGCCGACGGTGATCAGGACAGGAACCTCGATGCCTTGGAGCGTCCGAGGATCCAGTAGAATGGATTCGGGATCGTCGAACTCCTCGCGCCGACCGGTGGAACTGCCGAGGAGGACGGGGCGCATATCCGAGGGAATCCGTTCCCACTCCTCGTCCCCTTTCGAAAAGAGGCGGAGGATCCCCGGAACCGCCCGAGCTGGGTCGCTGGTGCCGGCCGACGACTCTAGGGCCCTGACCGCGTTTAGGACTCGGTCCGCCTCGGCCCGTTCCGCAGGAGTGTCGTCCAGAAGGCCCACGCACGGCGGTTCGTGAAGTGTGATGCTGCGAACCAGCTCGGGACTTTCGGCTGCCACGCCCAACGCGACCATTCCGCCGTAGGCATGGGTGACGAGATGGACCGGCCGGAAATCCGTCGCTTCAAGGAGGGCTGCGAGATCGCCAGCGTCGTCCCGGACGGGGCAGCGCCGAGGCTCACCGACGGTGCGCCCGTGACCCCTGCGATCGTACGCGAGAAGCTCGAGACCACCCCCGAGCCGGCTAACCACACCGTCCCAACCGCGATGGTCGGTCCACGACCCGTGGACGAGGACCGTCGGGTCGCCCGCATCCCCCACGCGCCGGTAGAAGATCTCAGCGTGAGGGACTCGAGCGACGCTCATCCGTGATGCGCAGTGCCCGGCTCGCGCGCCGGCCGGTGACCCTCCCAGCGGCCGAGGGATGATAACCTCCGAGACGTCCACCGTGCGGGGAAGGGCGATCACCGGAGGAAGCAGGTAGAAATACCCCCTGCCGGTCGCGGTGACCGTTGTCCGACGCCTACCGCTCCCTCCTATGGTACCTGCTGGTCGGAACCCGAGGAGGGCCGAACCGAATACGGATCCTGGAGGAGCTCGCCACCAGCCCTCAGAACGCTCACCGCCTCGCGGAAGCGCTCTCGCTGGACTACCGGACCGTCCGCCACCACCTTCGTCTTCTCGAGAAGAACGGGTTAGTGACGAGGCCGGTCGGCGACGCGTACGCGGCGCCGTACGAGCTGGCCCCTCAGCTCACGGCACGCTTCGACGTGATTCGTGAAGTGCGAGACGGCGGCCCGCGAGGATGGCGGACGACCCCAGTCCGGGCCGGTACCCGCGCGGAAACGGTGAGCGGATGACGAGCGGGTTCATGGAAGCGAGCGTTGTGCTCGGGGTCGTGAACATCGGCCTCACGGGCGGGCTGTTCGTCCTTTACCGTCGCATCTACCAGCAGACCCGGGCCGCCTTCAGCCTGGGTCTGGTGGCGTTCGCCGGGGCGTTCGTCGTTCAGAATCTGCTCGTCGTCTACTCCTACCTCGCGACCATGCCGATCATCCCCGGGCCGCTCTCCCCGTACCTCTTCGGGATCGGCGCCTCCGAAGCGGCCGGGCTCGTCGCGATCTCTTGGACGGCCCTCCGGTAGTCTGAGCCCGAAGAGGCCCGAGCCTCTCGGCAGCGCCCCTCCGAGACCGCCCGCGACCGGACTGTCCCCCGGCGCGTGCGCTCTCTCGCTCGCGGAGCACCGAGCTGAATTTGGGTGAGATTAGGGTCGAATCTTGACGAGCCCCTAAGTAACCCTGACAGGATCGGCGTTCGCCATGAGAGCCCTCAGAATCGGCGCGCTCGCGACCGTCATCGCCCTCGCGCTCGTCGCTCTGCCGCAGGCGGGAGCCGCCTCCGCCGTAGGGAGTGGAGCGTCGGTCGTCGGGGCGGTCTTCGACATGACGAACAACGCCACGCACAATCAGGTCGTGGTCTACGACCGATGGAGCGGAGGCGCGCTCACCTGGGCCGGGAGCTACGCTACGGGAGGTACGGGCACCGGGGGCTCGCTCGCGGATCAGGGGAGCCTCGCCGTTTCGTCCGACGGCCGCTGGCTCCTGGCCGTGGACGCCGGCAGCAATCAGATCTCGGTCTTCCGGGTCCATCTCCCCTTCGGGGGCGGGCCGGACTCGCTCACACTAACCGACGTGGTCTCTTCGCGGGGCGCCGTCCCCGTCAGCGTCTCCGCCTTTGGGAACCTCGTCTACGTTCTCAACGTAGGGAACTCGACGACGCCCGGCAACATCGCCGGTTTCGTCCTGTGGGGGCCCGGGCACCTCGCGCCGGTCGGCGGATCGATCCGCCCGCTCAGCACGAGCGCGGCGACCGCGGCGGCCCAGATCTCCTTCAGCCCGAGCGGCGAGTTCCTGGTGGTTTCGGAGAAGAATACCAACCTGTTGGATGTCTACGCGGTGCACGGGTTCGGCGGAGCGAGCGGGCCAACCTCTTTCCGGTCGGCGGGGACCACCCCCTACGGCTTCGCGTTCGACCACGCTGGCCGGCTCTACGTGAGTGAGGCCTCCACCGGGAGCGTCTCATCGTATGCGCTCGGCTGGTTCGGCAAGCTCCACGTCATCAGCGGGGCGGTTCCCGACACGCAGGGTGCCCCCTGTTGGGTAGTCGTCAGTGCCGGCGTGGTCTACACGAGCAACGCCCACAGCAACAGCATTTCGAGCTACCAGGTCGGCCCGCGAGGGACCCTAACGCTGCTTCATGCGGTCGCCGGGTCGACCGACGGGTCCCCGACCGACATGGCGCTCGCGGACCACGGCCGGGTCCTCTACGTGTTCGACGCAGGAGCGAGGGAGATCCAGGCGTTCGGCGTGAACCCGGGGGGGACCCTTACCTGGCTCGAGACGGTCGGGGGGCTCCCCGCCAGCTCGGAAGGCCTCGTCGCTCTCTGAACCCGTTCCGGCCCCCGGCCCGTCCCAGGCCGGGGGTCCTTCCGACCGCAGCGTTCTCCCGGGTTTCCCATTTTCTCGCCATCGCTTCACGGACGAGCTGCGAGCCGATCGAACCTCCCCGGGGGGCCACAGCCGAGAGGAGTCGGCGAGGAACGCCGTTCCGCGTTCAAGAACCGTTAAAGCTCGCGTCAAGGTGAAACCGGCGTGGCCAAAGTAGGCAAGGGACCGGATTGGACCCGATGGCTTCGTCGATGGGACGAACAGCAGGAATCGTTCAACCCGACCCGCGAAGAGCGTTTTGCGACGATGCTGGACGTTCTCGAGGCGACGATCGGCCGTCGCTTCACGGCCCTCGACCTTGGCTCGGGACCCGGCTCGCTGAGCGCACGGATGCTTCGACGATTCCCGGCGGCCCGGGTGGTGGCGGTCGATTACGATCCGGTCGTCCGCAGGATCGGGGAGGGGGCCCTCGGCACGGCCGGGGGTCGGCTCTCCTGGGTCGACGCGAAGCTCGGACGGCCGGGTTGGACGGACTCCCTCCCCCGGAAGCGCTACGATGCCGCGGTCAGCACGACCGCGCTCCATTGGCTCACTCCGAAGGAGCTGGCCCGGCTCTACGAGGACCTGGCGAGGATCGTCCGCCGGGGCGGGGTGTTCCTGAACGGCGACTATCTGCCGTGGCGGGGCCGCGAGCGCGATCTGGCCGCCCTCGGCTCGAAGGTCTTGAAGATCCGCTTTCCACGCGGCCGAGGCAAGCTCGAGTGGGGGGCGTGGCGACGCTGGTGGAAGGAGGCGCGGCGAGTGCCGGCTCTTCAAGCCGCGTTCCAGGAGCACGACCGGCGCTCCGCAAGCCATCCCCACCGGACCGACCTCACGCTAGACCTCCACGTCCGTCGACTCCGGGAGGCAGGATTCCGGTCGATTGCGGTCGTCTGGCAGGACCTCGAGAACCGCGTGCTGTTCGCCCGGCGGTGAATCGATCGAGAGGCAAGCTCGTGCCGCACCTCAGGCGGGCGCGAGAACGAACCCTGGCCACCCGAACCGGCACCGTTCACTCGAGCGGGTGGCCGACCGCCCGGCAGGCTCTCGTGACCACCGAGCGCTCCGCCGAGGAGAGCGTTCCGATGCACGCCGCTGCCGTCAGCCGGTAGAGCTCGAGGGCGGCCTCGCAGGAGCCCTCGAACGTGACCCCGTCTAGCCCTAGCGAGGCCCGTTGCGCCCGGTGCCATCGTTCCCCCATGATGGTGCCGACCGTTTCCCAGAGTTCGTTCTCGTTGTAGAAGATGCGGTTGCGGACCGCGACCGCGCTCGCCATCGCATCCACGAGGAGGTTCCGCTGGACGGCGGCCGTCTCCCGCCGGTCGTCGGCCATGAGGCGAGTCAGCTTCACCGCCTCCTCCGCCCACCCGACGATCTCGTTCGCCACGCATCGGTCCGCCGCCGGTCCGATCCTCCCCCAATCGAACCGTTCGGCCCTGGCCTTCAGCCTGCTGACGGTTCCGCGCGGGTCCATGAGGGAAACGGCCTCCCGCCACCCCGGAACCGCCTGGCCCGCGCGCCGCGGGTCGCGCATCTCCCTGGCTTCGGCCGCAAACGTGGTCTCCTTGATGTTGACGAAGAATCCCCCCCGGTACCGGGACACCCGCCCGGACCCGTGCCCCACCACGACCAGGTCGATGTCGGAGTATCGTCGGGCCGTGCCCCGGATCCAACTGCCCACGAGGACCACCGAGGCCCGATCGCGTTTCGACCGCTCGCGAGCGACGCCGTGGGCGACCGCGAGGGCGCGAGCCGCCTCGCGCGGCCCGGCGATGGGATTCCGCTTCGACCAGGGGAACGTGCGGCGCATCGTTCCCGCCACCGACGCGGGAACGGAGAAGAGCGTTCGCATTACCGCCGCGGACGCACTCGTGCCCAGGGCTGGCACGAAGCAGCACCAGGAATCGCCCGCACAGCGGCCCGAGGGCCTCGGGGTGGCGCCCACCGGGCCTCCGAGGCCGATCGATCCCGTCGGGGGGGAGGCGTTCGCCCCCCGCGGCCCGACATCGGCCGGTCGCAGCGGAGCGTTGGGGAAAACCAACGGTCTTGTACTACTTCCCGGGTCCCCTGCCCGAGCGAGCCATGCCGTACTACGCGGTCCTCGGGAGCTGGACGGAGGAAGGGATTCGAGGCGTGAAGCAGGCCCCCCAACGTGGGGAGGCGGTTCGAAAGGCGGTCGAGACCGCAGGGGGAAAGGTCCATGCGTTCCTCAACACGATGGGCGCCTACGACGTCATCGCCGTGATCGAGCTTCCCTCGGATGAGGTGGCGAACCAGGTGCTCCTTCGCGCGGGGATGCAAGGATTCGTCCGGACCACGACGCTCAAAGGATGGACGCCTTCCGAGTTCGCCCAGCTCGTCCAGCGTCTCTAGCGGTCTCGGAGGAGATCGAGGGTCCGTACGTCCCGATGAGCGCCATCTTCCAGCGACCGTTGTGCCAGATGGGTGCGGCCTACGACTACGCGTTTCGCCCCATCCTCGGCGATCCAGAACCGGGCAGTGGGGGCCCCTGCGACGAGCGCCCTCACCGGGTCGACCTGATCGGAGCGGGCGCCGAGCCCAGCCCCACCAGCGCGGGATGGCGCTCGTACGACCTCTGCCCCGAGCACGAGGCGCAGCTTCGGCGGGAAGACGCGCGACTTCGAAAGCGCGGTCCCCCTTCCCGATTCCGGACCCCGAACCCGAAGGCGCCGGTCTGATCCGGGAGGGTGGAGATGGCCGGGCGTTCGGGAGAAGGCGCGTTGTCGCTCGCCTCTCGGGTCCGGACCAACCAGGGGCTCGAGATCCCGTGGCTGGGCCTCGGCGTCTTCCAGTCGCCGCCCGGCGCTCCGACGCGCGACGCCGTCGCGTGGGCGCTGACGATGGGCTACCGGCTCATCGACACCGCGGCACTGTACGGGAACGAAGAGGATGTCGGCGCGGCGATCCGGGCGAGCGGCGTTCCTCGCGAGGAGATCGTCGTCACCACGAAGCTGTGGCATTCCGACCACGGGTTCGAGCCCGCTCAGGCGGCGGCACGCAAGAGCCTCGAGCGCCTGGGGCTCGGGTGGATCGACCTCTACCTCATCCACTGGCCCCAGGCCCGGACGCCCGACGTGCGGCTCGACTCCTGGCGGGCCCTCGAGAAGCTCCAGCGAGAAGGGATCTGCCGGTCGATCGGCGTGAGCAACTACACCGTCCGACACCTCGAGGAGATCCGGAAGAGCTCGGACGTGGTGCCGGCGGTCAACCAGGTCGAGTTCCATCCGTTCGTCTACGACCCCGAGCTCGAGCTCTACTGCCGTGCACACAACATCCGCATCGAAGCGTGGTCTCCTCTCACGCGGGGCCGCCACCTCGAGAACGCCGTGCTGCGCACGGTCGCGTCGGAGGTCCGCCGCACGCCCGCCCAGGTGCTCCTTCGGTGGGGGCTGCAGCACGGAGCGATCGAGCTCCCCAAGTCGGTCCACGAGGACCGGATTCGAGAGAACTCGCGGGTCTTCGACTTCGCGCTCAACGCGGGGCAGATGACCCGGTTGGACGGCCTTGCCGGAGGGGACCGGGTCGGCTGGGACCCTCGCGATATCCCCTGACCCGACCGTCGGTTCCGTCGCGGCGGACCGACGGCGCGCGAGCGACCGGCTCGCCACCGGCGCATGCTGGGACGAGACCGGTCCGAGCTTTCCGGGCTCGGGACGAGTTGGCGTTATATTCCCAGTCCAGGTCGCAACGACGATCGACCATGGTCACCGTCGAAGTTGCTCACGAGAAGTGCACGGGTTGCACCCACTGCCGGGACGTTTGCCCGGTGACGGTGTTCGAGATGCAGCCGCGGGAGAACTGGCCGAACGTCGTGGACGACCCAGGGGTCGCCGCGAAGTTCCAGTTCCGGGCGGAGAAATCCGCGGTGATCCACGGTCCGGACTGCATCATGTGCGAAGCGTGCCTCTTCGAGTGCGAAGGGGAGTGCATCACGATCGTCGACGACGAGGGCACGACCCACCAGTCGACCTACAAGTAGGCCGATCTCGTCGCGAACGTCCCCGATCCTGACCCCATCGAACCTGGAGGCACTTCAGGAGATGCAGGAGACCCTCCCCCGCGCCGGCTTCGTCGGCACCGGATCGATGGGGAGCCCGATCGCGCGACGTCTCCTCGACGCGGGGGTCCCGCTGGTCGTCCACAACCGCACCCGCGAGAAGGCGGAGCCGCTCCTCGCCGCGGGCGCGCGGTGGTGCGAGACACCCCGGGAGGTGGGGCGCGAGGCGGGCGGACAGACGATCTTCACGGCGCTGACGGACGCGAAGGCTGTTCGGTCGGCGCTGTTCGGTCGCACCGGGATCGCGCGAGGCGCCGGGGCCGGGACGCTCGTCGTCGACCTCAGCACCGTGACGCCCGACGAGAGCCGGTCGTTCGCCGAGCGCCTGGGTCGGCGGGGGATCCACTTCATGGACGTTCCCGTCGGAGGGAGCACGGACGCGGCCGCGGAAGGTCGGCTCGTCGCGTTCGCGGGCGGGTCCGACGACGACCTCGAGCGCGCCCGCCCGCTCCTCGACCGGTTCGCTCGCCGGGTCGAGCTTCTCGGGCCGGTCGGCTCCGGCGCTTCGATGAAGCTCGTCAACAATCTCCTCACGATCGGTCAGGTCGCGCTGGCCGCGGAGGCGCTCGCTCTGGCCCAGGCGTTCGGCCTCGACCGGGACCGGACGATCGAGCTCCTCCAGGACGGGGGCGCCGCGTCGAAGATGCTCGAAGCGAAGCGGGGAGCGTTCGTCCGCCAAGAGTACCCGGCCCGGTTCCGCCTCGCGCTCGCTCGCAAGGACCTGGGCCTCATCGACCGGGCGGCGCGGGACGCGGGAGCTACCGCGCGGATCTCCCGCGAGATCCGGAGGCTCTACGACGAGGCGATCGCGCAGGGGCTTGCCGACCGGGACTTCGCGGCGGTGTTCGAACGGGCCCTCGCACGCCGGCGCACGGGAGCGCCGCCGTCCGCGGACGCGACCGCCCCGCTTCCGTCGCCGTCTCCCGAGCGCACGCCCTCGGGCTAGAGCGCGCGGAGCCGGGGCCGGTAGAACGCCCGGTGGACCTCCGCGGTCCCTCCGTCCGGAGGGAACCTCACGCGGACTCCGGGAGATCGCCCGAACATCGTGAACTCGAGCGAGTACCAGACCGCGGTCCACCCCCCGGCGGGCTCCGCGAACGCCTCGCCGAAATGGTACGTCGCGTCCAGGACGGAGCTCGCCCGCCGAGCGATCGGGTACGCCCACTCGAGCGCCTGGTCGCCCGACGCGGGAGCGCCCGCGTGCGGCACCGGCTCGAGGTCGGCCTCGACCCGGTGCGGGCCGGAGACTATTCCCCGCCCGAAGACGTAGCGCGCCCACGTCGTCCGCTGGCGCCCCTGGTCCGTTCGCTCGGAGAGGACGAGCCAGACGAACGGGTTCCCGGTCGGCACGACGTGGTCGAAGTCACCGAGCGCCTTCAACCGACGGCCGATCACGAGGCGGCCCGAGAGCCGAATGCCGAAGTAGGCCGCGTAGAACGCCATCAGGACGTAGACCGTGAGCACGTACCACCCGAACGCGACGTGGTTCCGCTCGACGCCCAGGAGGAGGTAGAACGACCCGACCGAGACGACGAGCGTGAGGAGGTTGATCGCTCGGTCGGCGTCGAGCTCAAGCCTCCGGTCGGAGAACGGGAGGAGCGGGGGGACGGAGAAGTGGGTGAACCCGTCCTGGAGGATGTGGCAGATCCCGCCGGCCTCCATCGCGACGAAGTAGAGGATCGGAGAGCCAGGGGCGAGGAGCGGGCCGAGCAGCGCCCCGCCGACCGCGACCACGCTGACCCCGAAGATCGAATGCGTGATCCCGTGGTGGCGCAGGACGGGGAACCGCCGCGCGAGCGGGAAGAAGATCGCGTCGGCGTCGGGTAGGCCCCCGGCGAGCGCCCCCGCGGCGAGGTACGACGGCTGGAAGCCGAAGACCCCGAACGTGACGAGGTACGCCACCAGGACGTGGGTGAACAGGTCCACGGTCCTGCGGGGCGAGGCCTAGAGGAGCCCCTCCTCCATCACCTCGACCGACTCGACCCCAGGGACCTTCGCGAAGGCGTGCTCGACCGACTCGAGGATCCCGCCCGCGTCGTCCATCACCGCCGAGACGAGGAGCGACTTGATCCCGAACGCGACGTCCTTGACCTGCATCGCCCGGATCTGTACGCCGCCGGGGACGGTCGCTCGCACCGCGCTCGCGACGGCCTTGAGGTCCGTCTCGACGCCGTGCGGCATCAGGCGGAACAGCACCGCGACCGCGCCCATCCGGCTCTCCCTACGGGCCCTCGAAACCGCACTTCGGGCAGCGGTACATCACGCTCTGGTCCCGGCACCGCGCGCACCGCCCGACGACCGCCTCGCCGCAGTTCGGGCAGGGAAAGTTGGTCGCGCCCGGGCCCGGGATCGCGTTGCCGCAGGAGGTGCACTTGAGCTCGGGTCGGGCGATCATCGTCTCGTTACCGTTCCGACCGGGCCCGCTACCGTCGCGTCGCGCCCCGCCGGCGCGCGGCCACCCGGGTCGCCAATATAAAGAGTGTCCCGAGGAACGCGACGATGCCGGCGACGTACCATAGCGTGTAATCCGGCGGCCCCCCGCGGACGTTGAACGACGCCGAGAACTGGCGCGCGCCGCCGGCGAACGAGACGAGCCCCTGGCCCTGGTTCGCGAGCGAGATCGTGAACGTATGGGACCCGGCGGAAAGGCCCGTGGTGGCGTAGTCGAACGTGAAGTTGTACGCCTGGTTCGGTTTGAGGGCCGGGACCTTCACGGTGCCGACGGGATTCCCGTCGAGGTCGACCGCCATCGTGAACGGGAGGACGGCGGCGGACGGGCCGGCCACGAGCTGCCCGCGGAGGACGTACGGCGTGACGACCTGGACCACGTAGGTGATGTTGGTCGTCTCGTTCTCCGACTGGTACGTCGAGATGATCTGAACGAGGATCGTGACCGACTCGGTCAGGTTGTTCGCCTGGAGCGTCGTTTCGGCGGGCCCGGAGCCCACGAACCTTCCCGACGACGGCGTGAGCGTCACGTTCGTCGAGTTCAGCGCGGAGACGGTGGCGTTCCACTCGAGGACGCCGACGATCGTTCCGTCCGAGGCCACGGCGGGCCCCCCGGTGCCGTTGATGAAGTAGGCGTGCGAGCCCCCGACCGCGAGGGCGCTCGGGCCCGAGATGTTGCCGGTCACGGGGGACGAAGCGGACGGATGAACCGGGGACGCCGCCGAGCCCGGGGCGCCTGCGAGGAGGAGGCCCAGGACGGTCAGGGCGGCCAGGAGAACGAGCGCGGGGGTGCGTAGAGCGGTCATCGGCGGATCCACTTCCGAGTTCGCCACCACCGGTAGAGGAGCACCGTCGCGGCCAGAGCGATCGCGGGGACGAACGCGAGGAACGCGACAAGGCCCCAGGGCAGGGTCGACTGCGCCGATCCGACGGACGGACCGGTGACGACGAACGAGGTCGTGGAACCGGGGTGGAGCCCGATCCCAGGAACGGCGATCGTGGTGGTCGCGACCAGCCCCGTCACGTTGGTGACGCTCGCCGTGATCGTGACCGACCCGGGAGGCAGGTAGACGGTCGCGGCGCTCGTCAGGTTGACGAGGTACGTCTGGTTCGACCCCCCCGCGACGTTCACGGGGAGGGCGAGGGCCGCCCCGGAGGTCTGCGTCAGCGCCGCCGACCAGCCGAGGGAGCTCAGGGTGTGCAGGTTCGCGATCGAGAGGGCGACCGTCTCCGGTGCGTTCCCGGTGTCGTGGACGAAGAACGTCACGAGGACCCTCGCCGTCCCGACCTGGACGGGCTGGGACGACCCCCGGCCGATGGCGAGCCCGTAGTACGGCACGACGTGGACGGTGGGAGCGGGGGCGAGAGACCCCACCGTCGTGCCGTTCGCGAGCACGAACGAGACCGCGACCGGGGCGTGGTTCGTCAGGGTCCCTGCCGGAACGCCCACCCGGACCTCGTCCGATACGGCACCGCCCCCGGGCGTGAGCGTGAGGTTCGCGATCGCGAAGCTGAAGTTCCAGAACGCGGGCGACCCGACCGGCCGGACCGTGACCGGGACGTTCCCCGTGTCCTTGACGCTGAAGGAGAACGTCGCGGCGCCCCCCGCGGGAACGGTGGCCGAGGACGCTCCGACCAGCGTCCCGACGACCTTCCGCTGGACCGGCACGTTGAGCGCGAGCGTGGTCCCGACGTTGCCGGAGCGGACCGCGACCGTGGCGTTGGCCGTGGCGTTGCCCGCGAAGCCGTGGAGCGTTCCGGGCGCTCTCGCGCTCACGGAGTAGACCCCGACCGGCAACGCGAGGTCGAGGGTCGTCCCGAGCGCGACCGGCGAGAAGAGAGTCGTTCCGAACGATCCTTTGACGGTGACGGAGGCCGCCCCCACGGTCTGGGATGCGGCCCCGGACGAGACGACCGAGATCGCCGCGGTCCAGGTGGGGAGCAGGGGTAGCGCGACGGAACCGGACGAGGGCAGAACGAGAACTTGAGTCAGCGCGGCGAACGGTGCCCCGCCGCTCGCCACGGCGTAAGCCCGGTACGCGCCCGGCGGCAAGAGGACGGAGAACGACCCGTTGGTCGCGTTGACGAGGGTGATGTTGGACGACGGATAGGGGCCGACGAGGCGGAGGGTCCCGGGGATCGTCCCGACCGCCCCCGCCCTCACGAGGGTGCCGTTGAGCCACGCGGGCTGGATCGCCCCGACGAACGTCACCGGGCACGTCGAGTCGCCGGCCCCGACGGTGCACGTGGCGCCGGGAACGGTCGACCAGGTCTCCGCGACGCTTCCGTTGGGCCCGGCCGTTCGGACGGTGGCGTTCGCGAAGACCGAGTAGGTGCCGTTCGGCGGGAGGACGACGGAGAAGCTGCCGGACGCCGGCGTCACGAGGACGGTCGCGCCCGCCGCGCCCACGAGCGTCAGCGTGGGCTGGATGGAGAGCCTCGTCCCGTTGGTGGCGTCGAGCGTCCCGACGAGCGTGACCGCCGGGCGGCTGAGGACGAGGGTCGGAGTGATCGTCCCGTCGGGGGCGACGTTGACGTACGTCAGGTTCGCGTAGCGCAGGCCGGCCGTCGCGTTCGTCCCGTTGATCCGGGCGGTGTAATTCCCGGGGGCGACCCGGAGGGCGCTCGTGAAGACGGTCCCATTGCCGGTGACGTTCAATTGGGGCGAGGCGAGGGAGACCGTCACCTGGGCCGCGTGGATCTTCTTCGGCAGAACGAGCGTCCCCTTCGCCTTCACCTCGGGCAGGACGTGGAGGCTGACGCGGGCGAAGGTCGCCCCGAACGGAACGGTCGTGTTGATGGCGGCGGGCGAGCGGTAGAGGATCGTGCCGTTGGCGCCGGAGCCCTCGGCGACGATCGAGTAGTTGCCCGGCGCGAGGCGGAGGGAGAACGCGGGGCCCCCCGTGAACGAGTGGAACGTCGTGGTCGGGCTCTCGCCCGTGAGGTTGACCGTGACGCTCGTGCCCGTCGGAACCCCTGCCACGTCGAGCGAGACCGGGACGGTCTCGAGCGGAAGGTAGAGCGTGGAGAGCCCGGCGAGAGCGCTCGGCGTGAACCCGCACCGCTCCACGGGGGTGAACCCCGGCGCGGAGGCTGCGACGCAGTACCCTCCCGCCGAGGACGGGATGCTCGACGGGAGCGAGAGGCCCACGGAAGCGGAGGGGGAAGTGACCGCTCGGATCGTGGGGCCGTGGGGTCCCGCCGAAACGGTGACGTTCGCCCCGGCGGCGCCGTAGAACCCATTCGACCCGTTCGTCCCGACGGTGAGCTCCACCGCGACCGCCGGGGAAGGCGACAGGGCGACCGTGGTCGCGTTCGAGACCTGAGCGGACCCGAGCGCGGCGTAGCTCAAGGAGGTGCCCGAGAACGGGCTCTCGACGCCGAGGAGGCCGTACGTCCCGGCGGGGACGAACATCGCGAAGGAACCGGTGGCGTTCCCCCAGGCCACGACCACCCCCGAGCCGGAGGCCGGATAGGCGAGGACCGCGGACGCGTAGGTCGACGTCGACGGCGCCGGAGGCGGGAGGGTGCCGGAGAGAGCGATCGCCGGCGTCAGGTTCAGGACGAGGGTCGGGGAGGTCTCCCCGGCCACGACCGAGATCGTCCCGAGGGCCACCGACCGCACGGTCCCCGCGAACCCGAGCGCGTAGACGGAGTAGTTGCCGGCGGGAACGGACGCCTGGGCGAGGCCGGAGGCGTCCGTCAACGCGACGGTCGTGTTCGTGGTCGCGCTGCGGACCGAGCCGGCGGACGAGACCGAGCTCGGGCTGAACGCCACGGTCGGGGCGAACCGCACGGGGACGTTCGGGACGGCGGCTCCGCCGGAAACGACCTCGACGGCGGCGGTCCCCATCGACCGGACGATGAGCGCGGCCGTGAGCGGGAGGCTCGAGTTCGTGGCGTTAAGGAGGACGGGCAGCGACCGGAGGGAAGTCCCCGGCGCGACCGCGCTCACCGAGTAGTTCCCCGGCGGGAATCCTCGGATGGCGTACGAGCCGTCGGTCCCGGCCGTGACCGTGGTCACGACGCTCGTGCCGTTCGAGAGGGTCACGATCGCTCCGCCGGACGCCAGCCCCGAGACGGTCGTCACCTGGCCCGTGATGCTCCCGGGGGTGAGCCCTGCGGAGGCGTTCGCAGCCGAGCCCACCGTGACGTTCACCGAGGTCTCGTTGAACGACGACGACCCGATCCTGACGGTGAAGTTGTACACTCCCGGCGGGATTCCCGAGAGCGAGAACGTCCCGCTCGCGTCCGACGTGGCGGAGAACGAGGCGCGGGAGCCTTCCGCGAGGCGGACGTGGGCACCGGCCACGACCGTGTCCGTGCTGGGGCTGAACGAGTGCGTGTTTGCGATGTCCCAGTAGACGAGGCCGCTCACCGACCCGCTCCCGACGGTGATCGGAAGCACGACGCTCTGCGGGTGAAGGCTGAATCCGATCGCGTCCGGGACCGTAATGTTGATCGTCTTCACGGTCGTCACGTCGGATTGGGAGAGCGCGTCGAACGAGCCCATCGTGAGGGAGATCGAGTCGTTCCCCGGGGGCAGGATCACCGAGAACGACCCGTTCGCCGCCGTCAGGGTCGTCATGTGCGGGAATCCCCAGCCGTCGTAGACGGTGACGCGGAGCCCGGTGGCGGGCGTGCCGTTCGCGAGCCGGACGGAGCCGATCAGCGGCTCCCCCGGGTAGTAGGCGAGCATCGACTCCCCGCCCGAGAAGTAGGAGTTGGCGGACGCGTCGGCCGTGCCGTGCGTCTTCTTCGCCGTCGCGATCGCGTCGGGGGTGTTCGTCGCATAGTAGCACCCGGACCCGCTCGAGGCGTTCCGGACCCCGGGGCAGACGTACGCCGTCTTGTAGACGACCTCGAAGTGCTGGAGCATCCACCCGGGTTCGACCGGGGACGACGCCGCCGCGCCCGAGAGGCCCGGGATCCCACCGCCGAGACCGGCCTCCGTCCCGTTGTAGCCGATGTAGGTCCGGTAGATCATCGAGTCGTAGAACGGGGACTGGTAGTTGATCTGGTACTGGACGGGGCTCACCGAGGCGGGGACGCTGCCGAGCGGGTAGGTGTTGCCGTCGGACCCGAGCACGGTGACGTTGAAGAACGACACGGGGAGCCCGGCCCCGTTGATGACCCGCCCCGTGAGGTCCGCCGGAGCGTAGAAGATGCCCGTGGACGTCCCGCTGAACGGGAAGAGGCGGCTGTCGGACATCGCGTAGCGGATCGACCAGCCGGTGTACGCCTGGACGTCGTCGTAGACCCGGGCGACCCCCGCCAGCGAGAGGCTCCCGGCGAGGAAGTAGGAGACGGCGAGGTACATCGCGTTGTCGAGCGTGATCGTCTGCGGGTCGACCGGGAGGTAGACGGAAGGGTTCGCCACGACCGCGGAATAGTCGTGGCTCTCGTTCACCAGGGCATCGTGGAGCCGGGTCAAGTTGACCCCGTCCCGGGCGAGGATCGCGTTGAGGGCGTGCGGGAGGTACGGGAGGCCGGACGCCTTCTCCTCTCCCTGGAGGAGCGTGGTCGTGAGGACCCCGATCGCGAGCGACTCGTTCTGGGCGAGCAGGAACTGGCCGGCGGGGTCGATGCCGTTCTGGAAGTTGTCGGCCACGCTCGGGTGCTGGCCCTGGGCGATCGCCTGGAACCCGTAGTCCCACCAGCTGACGAACGCCGGACGTTGGGCCTCGGGAACGTTGACGTCCTGCTGGGCGAGCCAATTGTACGCCGCGCTATCGTACTGGTTCGGCGTGTCGAGGGACGACCCCGCCGCGCCCAGGATGCCGGACGCCGGGGCCGACGCGTTGAGCTTGAGCCACGACGGTATCGTGGTGTTGATCTGGTTGGCCAGGCGGTCCTTCGTGTTGCCCGGGATGCCGGCGTCCACCGAGACCCATACGTTCGGGAGGAGGATCACGGCAACGAGCGCCAGGACGAGAACGTGCCGCGCCTTGAACGACTTGCGGAACGCGGCGAACCGGCTCCCCCGGTCGGACAGGGAAGCGACCGTTCGCCTTAGGGCCGGATACCCGCCCACGTCCAGGGCCCGGTGGATCGCCTCCGCCGCGAGGAGCGCGAACGCAGGGGAGCCGATCACGAAGAACTTCGCGGCCGAGATCGGGAGGTAGATCGAGACGACCGAGAAGACCAGGAAGACGAGGTGGTAGCGCTTGAACCGCTGGCGGATGAGGAGATAGACGACGAGGGCGAGCCCGGCGAACGCGAGGAAGAACGTGACCACGCCGTAGCCCAGGACCAGCGCATCGACCGACGGGGCCTGAGCCTCGGCGATGGTCGTGTAGATCAGGTTCTTCACGAAGTAGCCCTGGCCCGTGATCACGTCCGTGAAGTACCGGGGGAAGACGAACCGGAGCGCCACGACCGCGCCGCCGACGAGAGCGATGAGCGCCGGCACCGAGAAGACCCACGGAACGTCGCGCATCAGGATGAACGGGAGAAGGATCGCGAGGGTCCCGAAGAACAGAAGGATCGGGACGGTGAAGAACACCCCGACGTTGCCCTGAACGAAGTAGTAGGGAGACGACATCGGGAAGGCGACCAGCCCGATGATCCAGGTCGAGAGGTAGAGCCCGAGCGAATCGACCTTGCGGATCCGCTCGACGAAGCAGGCGATCAGGAGCGCGAACCCGATCACGACGACGCCGTACGTGTACCCCTGCCAGGCGAGGGCGAGCGCCCCGAGCGAGACCCCCGTGAAGACGGCCCACTTGATCGCCGTCCGTTCCGTACGGAAGAACCCGCGGAGCCCGGGGAGGTACTGTCGGGGGTGGGCGTAGCTCTCGATCCAGCGCCGACTTCCGACCGCCTTGACCGTACGGATGTAGGCGTAGATGACGAGCAGGACGAAGAACGTGTAGAACGTGAGGTAGTTCGCGTACCCGAACGTCGACGAGTCGATGTTCGCGCTCAGGAACGGGTAGATGAGCGCGGCGATCAGGCCCATCCTGCGTCCGCTGACCTCGCGGCCGATGAGGTAGACGGGGAACACGCAGAGCGCGGCCCAGAGCGGCGCCTGGAGGTCGAGGAACCACGCTCCCGCCGTGACGGCGTTCCCTCCGAACGCCGGGGCGAACGTCATCCCGAGGAGCGCGTTCATCCAGTCGAACAGCGGCTCGCGCGGGTTGCCGGCCCCGACCGGGAACCGGAGCATCGGGTCGAGGAGCAGGTTCCGGTGGGTCAGGACGATGTAGCTCATCACCCGCGAGTGGTAGTACGAGTCCGACCCCCCGCCGTACGTGTAGAGGGGGCCGTACTGCGCGATGATGGGGTAGGTCCATACCGTGCGGATCGCAAGGGTGAGGCCGAACGCCGCGAGCAGGAGGGCGATCGTCCACCCGTGACGTCGCCACCAGCCAACCTGGGTCGATTCCATGCTCCGCCCGCTTCCCGAATGCGGGCGGGGCGCGAGACCTGGGGGCGGTATAAATAGGCTCCCAAGCCGCGCCGCTGCCGAGGGGAGCGGGTCGCCGGAACAGGACGGGGACGGCCCCTCCGGGGCCCGAGCTCACTCGGTCGCTCGGAACCGGTAGTAGACCCGTCCGTCGTCGGTCTCGTACGACTCGACGCGGACGGCCGCCCCGATCTCGAGCTCGTTCCACGGACGACCTTCGATCCGTCCGAACAGGCGAAGGGGGGCTCCTTCGAGGTCGACCAGTCCCACCGAGAACGGCACGTCCTTCTCCATCCCGAGCGGCGCCCCGACCAGGACCGCGCTGAAGGCGTAGAGGCGCCCCCGGTCCGGCAGGTCGACCCATTCGAGCTCCTCGGTGTGGCAGCGCGGGCACGCGGTCCGGGGCGGCCAGAGGAGGAGGTCGTCCCGCGCGCACCGGGTCGTCGAGAGCCGGCCCTCCCGGAGCCGGTCGAAGAAGCGGGCGAGCCGCGTCCCGGCCTCCGTCTCGACGGGGAAGAAGTCGAGGAGGAACGGCCGAGGCTCGGCGGCCCGCTTGCGCTTCGTCGTCGGCGGCGGAGGGGGAGGGGCGGGGACCTCCGGGCCCTCTGGGACCACAGGGAGGACGACGGACGGACGCGTCCGGCGCCGCTCGCGGCTCATGCGGCCCGCCCCCGATGGTAGACCATCACCGAATGCACGTTCGCGCTTCCCGAGAGGTTGTGGACGAGCGCCCACTCCGGGCTCGGGACCTGCCGGGCGGAAGGGACCTTCCCCGCGAACTGCTCGTACACCTCGACCGCCTGGGCGATCCCGGTGGCCCCGAGGGGGTGTCCGCACCCGAGGAGCCCTCCCCGCGGGTTGACGACGACGTCGCCCCCGATGTCGCCCCGTCCGTCGGCCGCGAACCGTCCCCCTTCGCCGCGGCCGCAGAGCCCGAGCGCTTCGTACTCCACGATCTCCGAGATCGAGAAGCAATCGTGGAGCTCGGCAAAGTCGAGGTCGCGGACCCCGATCCTCGCCATCTCCAGCGCCTCGGTCGCGGCCCGCTTCATCCCCGGCCACTCGGTGAGCGAGCCGGCGTTCGCGAGGTTGTGGAAGTCCGAGTACTGTCCCGACCCCCGGATCCACGCCTTCGGCCCCGGGTACCGGTGAGCCAGTTCCTCCGAGACCAGCACGACCGCCGCGGCCCCGTCGGTCATCGCGGCGCAGTCGCCGAGGCGGAGGGGGGGCGAGACGAGGGGAAGGCGGAGGAGCTTGTCGCGAGGATACGTCTTCTCGTAGAAGTGGGCGTTCGGGTTCGAGTTCGCGAACCGGTGGTTCTTCTCGGAGACGGCGGCGAGCTGCTCTTCCGTCGTTCCGAACTCGAGCATGTGGCGCTGGGCGACCATCGCGAAGTACGGGGGGGCGGTCAGGCCGGCCGGACCGTCCCACGCCCGGTCCAGGACGCACGCCATCGCGGCGTTCGCCTCCGCCATTGACGGGAGGTTCATCTTCTCCACGCCGACCGCGACCGCGACGTCGGAAAGGCCGGCCGCGATCGCGGCGTACGCCGACCGGATCGCGGACTGACCCGACGCGCAGGCGAGCTCCGTCCGCTGCAGCACACGGGTCGGCCGGATCCCCATCTGCTCGGCCACGAGGGGGGCGACGTGCGACTGGAACGCGAACCGCTCGGGCATCGCCGCGCCGACGAACAGCGAATCGACCTCCTTCGCCTCGAGCTCGGGGACGGCGCGGAAGAGGGCGGCGCCGACCTCCTGGGCGAGCTCCGACCAGGTCGACGCCCGCACGCCGAACTTCGTCGTGGCGCCCCCGACGAGGGCGACGGCCCGGCCGCTCAACGTCCCTCCGAGCGAACGACCGCGGCGACGCGGTCCCCCGCGGCGCTCGTCGAGGTCGTCCCGCCCTGGTCGTACGTCTTCGCGCTCCCGTCCTTGAGCGTCCGCGCGATCGCGCGCTCCAGGCGGTCGGCCTGGGCCGTGAGCCGACGGTCGCCGTGACGGTCTCCGAGCCAGCGGAGCATTTGTTCGATCGCGAAGAAGGTGGCGAACGGGTTCACCCGGTCCTTGCCGGCGTGCTTCGGCGAGCTGCCGTGGACCGGCTCGAACATCGCGTGGTCGTTGCCGATGTTGCCTCCCGAGGCGAACCCCATGCCCCCCTGAAGGACCGCCGCGAGGTCGGTGATGATGTCCCCCATCATGTTCGACGAGACGACGACCGAATAATGCTCGGGGTTCCGGACGAGCCACTGGGTGAACGCGTCGACATACGCGTAATCGCGCTCGATGTCGGGGAACTCCTGCCCGACGCGGTCGAACGTTTCGCGGAAGAACCGGCATCCCTCGAGGACGTTCGACTTGTCGACGCACGTCACGCGTCGGACCCGGTCCTCGGGAGCGCCGGTCGGGCGCACCCGGGCGAGCCCGTAGGCGTAGCGGACGATCCGGTCGGTGCCACGACGGGTGATGACGCGGGTGTCGATGGCGACCTCGGTCTCGCCCCCCCGGGCGAGCCGGCCGCGGGCCGGCGTGTAGAGCCCCTCCGTGTTCTCGCGAACGATCACGAGGTCGACGTTCTCGGGGGCCCACACGTCACGGTACGCGCCGCTGATGCGGTGGGTGACCCCCGGGTAGAGCCGGCAGGGACGCACGTTGGCGTAGAGGTCGAGCTTCTCCCTCAGACCGAGGACGAGCGCGCGTCCCGCGAGGTCCCCGTTCGGGAGAACGGCCCCGGGCCAGCCCACGGCCCCGACCAGGATCGCGTCGGCCCGATGCGCGGCGGCCTCGGCCTCGGGCTCCCACTCCTTTCCCCGTTGGAGGTAGTACTGGCCTCCGCCCGAGTACTCCGTCGCCTTCCAGGGAGCGGGACCCCCTTCGGAGAGCGCCGAGAGCACCTTCAACCCCTCCCGAACGACCTCGGGCCCGGTCCCGTCGCCCGGGAAGACCGCGAGCTCGTATCCGGCGTCCTTCACCGGGCCGCTCCGCCCGGGGTCGCCACCGTCCGACGGCCCTCGAGCTCCCGTCGCACCTTCTCGACGAGCCCTCCCGCCTCGAGGAGGCTCATGAGATGGGGAGGGATCGCGGGGAACTCGACCGTTCCGCCGGTCGTCACGTTCGTGACGCGACCCGCGGCGAGGTCGATGCGCGCCGCCTGCCCCGCCTCGAAGATCGCGCGCACCCCCGGAACCTCGATCGCGAGGAGGCCCAAGTTGATGGCGTTGCGGAAGAAGATCCGCGCGAACGAATCGGCGACGATCGCCGCGACCCCGGCCGCCCGCATCGCCTGGGGGGCGTGCTCCCGGCTCGACCCCGAACCGAAGTTCTCGCCGGCGACGAGGATGTCCCCCGGCCGGCCGGCCGACGCGAACTCGGGGAGCGCGATCTCGAAGACGTGCTTCTTGAGCTCGTTGGGGTCGATGACCGTGAGGTACTTTCCCGAGATGATCTGGTCGGTGTCGACGTCCCGGCCGAGAGTCCAGACGCGCCCTTCGATCACCGTCTCCAAACGACCCCTCCTTTAGGCGAGCTCCCGCGGGTCGGCGATCTCGCCCCGGATCGCGCTCGCGACGACCGCGGCCGGGGACATGAGGTAGATCCGGGCCTCCTTCGCTCCCATCCGGCCGGGGAAGTTCCGATTGGAGGAGGAGGCGCACGCCTCCTCGGGGGCGAGGATCCCCATGTTGCCTCCGAAGCAGGCCGAGCAGCTCGAGTTCGTGAAGACGGCGCCGGCCTCGGTGAACGTCTCGACGATCCCCTCCTTAAGGCACTGCTGATAGATCTTCGTGGACGCCGGCGACACGATGAACCGCACCCCCTTCGCGACCTTCTGCCCCTTCATCAGGGCGGCCCCTTCCCGAAGGTCCTCGATGCGGGCGTTCGTGCACGACCCGAGGAACGCCTGGTCGATGCGCACGTGCTCCCGAACGACGTCCGGCAGCGGACGGACGTTGTCGGGGGAGTACGGGCAGGCGACCATCGGCACCATCTCGTCGACGTCGATCTCGACCGTCCGCTCGTACGACGCGTCGCGGTCGGGTCTCAGGGGATGCATCGGATGCTTCGCGATCGGACGAAGGTAGTCGAACGTCGTCTCGTCCGGCGCGACCATCCCGGCCTTCGCTCCCATCTCGGTCGTCATGTTGCAAAGGGTGAACCGCTCCGGCATCGAGAGCCGCTCGATCAGCCCTCCCGAGTACTCGACCGCACGGTACGCCGCCCCGGTCGTCTTCACCTCGCCGACGATCCGCAGGACGAGGTCCTTCGCCGTGACCCCCGGGCCGAACGAGCCCCGGACGCGGATCGAGATCGTCGTCGGGACCTTGAGCCAGAGGCGGCCCAGGGCGAGGACCGCGGCCATCTCCGTCGGGCCGATCCCCGTCGCGAACGCTCCCATCGCTCCCAGCATGTTCGTGTGGGAGTCGGTGCCGACGGCGAGGTCGCCCGGGACCACCCAGCCGTTCTCCGCGAGGATCTGGTGGCAGATCCCGTGCTGACCGACGTCGTAGAAGTGCGGGAGGCTCACCTCGGCGGCGAACTTCCTAAGGATCCGGTGGAGCACGGCGGCGCCCTCGGTCGAGGCCGGCACCCAGTGGTCGATCGCGATCACGACGCGGTCCGGGTCCCAGACCTTCTCGGCGCCCATCCGGTGGAACGGGTCGACCGTCTGCGCGCCCTGCTCGTGCATCATCGCGAGATCGACCGTGCCTTCGACGATCTGCCCGGGGACGACGCGCTCGGAAGTGGAGGCCCGGGCGAGGATCTTCTCCGCGAGGGTGAGGCCGTGGCCGTTCGCCCGGGTCATGCGCTCACCGGTCGGATCCCGACCGCGTCCACGAGCGACCAGAACTCCTCATCGGAGAGGCCCGGCCGCTCGAAGATGGACCGGTACTCTCTCAGGAATCGCTTCAGGTCGTCCTTCGTCCGGGACCCCGGCTCGACCTTCACGCGGTAGAGAAGATCGAGGAGGAGGACGTCGGTCGCGTGGAGGCCCCGCTCCTTGAGCTTCTCGACCAGCGCGGCCTTCCCCGTGTGCTTACCGAGGATCATCTTCCGTTCCCGGCCGACCACCTGGGGCTGGATAGGCTCGTACGTCAGCGTGTGGGCGAGGATCCCGTGGGTGTGGATCCCGGCCTCGTGGGAGAACGCGTTGTACCCGACCCAGGCCTTGTTGGGAGGGATGGGTATCCCCGAAAGCTCCTCGACGAGCCGGGAGAGCTCGTAGAGTCCCTCGGTCCGGATCCCCGTCCGGTACCCGTAGAGGCCCTCCAGGCCGAGGACGACCTCTTCCAGCGCCGCGTTCCCGGCCCGCTCCCCAAGCCCGTTGACGCAGACGTGGGGGGCGCGAGCTCCCATCTCGACCGCTGTCAGCGTGTTCGCCGTGGCGAGCCCGAAATCGTCGTGGCAGTGGACGGAGAGGTCGGTCGGGTGGACCCGACGGATGAACTCCGCGAGGTACCAACGGAACGTGAGCGGGGTCATCACCCCGACCGTGTCGGCGACCACGAGCCGGTCCGCCCCTTCCCCTTGGACCGCCCGGTAGAGGCGCTCGACGAAATCGAACGGGGCCCGGACCGTGTCCTCGGTGACGAACGCGACGTGGAGGCCGGCCTGCTTCGCCCGACGCACCGATCGGACCGAGACGTCGACCACTTCGTCCGGGCTCATTTTGAGCTTGTACTTGAGGTGGACTTGGCTGGCCGCGACGAAGATCGCGATGTGCGTCGCTCCGCTGTCGACGACCGCCTCGACGTCCGCCGGTACGGTGCGGGCCGCCGCCAGGACCTTCGCCTTGAGGCCGGAGGTCGCGAGGAGGCGGACCGCCCTCGCCTCCTCGGCCGAGACGACGGGGATCCCCGCGTTGAGCACTCCGACGCCGATCTCCGAGAGCTTCTCGGCGATGCGGAGCTTCTCCTCGGGCGTGAAGCGGACGCCGGGGGTCTGCTCTCCGTCCCGAAGCGTCTCGTCCCAGAGGACGAACGACTCGGGAAGGTGCCGGTCGGCCGCGGTGGCGGCGTGGTAGTCTTCGACCAGGCGCGGCTCGGCCACCCGGGTTTCATTCCTCGCAGGCATTAGAACCTATCCGGAAACACGGTCGAGCCGGCCGGGGGAAGCGGGAGGAAGGACTTAGGACCGGCGGAGCGGGTCCGCGAACGGACCTCGCACGGCGCGCCGGCGGCGGGCGGGCTGCGACTGATTTCTTAAATATCCACCCTCCCTGAAATGGGCGGAGTCAGGTCCGCGTACCGTCCTAGGAATCCTTCATGACCATACCCGCGGCACGCATCGGCCCCGTGCCCTCGGAGAACGGCCCGGCCGCACCGTCGCCGCCGCACGAGTTCGCCGACGTCAGCGTGATGATCGGCGGGCAGGGCGGCGACGGAACGCTGACCGTCACCGACCTTCTGGCCCGCTACTTCCGAAAGCGCGGGCTCTACGTCTACGCGTCGAGGAACGTCCTTTCCCGGATCCGCGGCGGGCATGCGGATGCTTCCGTCCGCGGCTGCCGCGACCCGATCTCCGCCGTCAAGAACCAGGTCGACGTCATCGTCGCGTTCGACCAGCAGGCGATCGACATCGGCCAGCACGAGCTCGCCCCCCACGGGTTCGTCCTCTACGACTCGACGACGTTCCGCTCGGACCTCCCGAACTCGGCGGGGTTTCCGTTCGCGACGCTCGTGGGCGGACCCCTCGGTCAGCCGATCTTCAAGAACACCGCGGCGTACGGCGCTCTCTCCGTCCTGTTCGGGTTCGACCCGGCGATGACCCGAGGCGTGATCGAGGACCGTTTCCGCCGTCGAAGCCCCGAAGCCCTCGAGAAGAACCTGAAGGCGCTCGAGATCGGCCGGAAGGCCGCGCTGGAGGCGCCCGGGGTGCCCAACCGCTACGCCGTCGCGAGCGGCGACGCGCACGACGTCATCCTCACCAACGGTAACCAGGCCGTCGCGCTCGGGTTCGTCGTCGGGGGCGGGCGTTTCTTCGCGGGGTACCCGATCACCCCTGCGACCGAGATCATGGAGTACCTCCAGAAGTACCTACCGGCGTTCGACGGGGTCGTCCGCCAGGCGGAGGACGAGCTCGCGGCGATCAACATGGTCATCGGCGCCTCGTACGCTGGCGCTCGCGCGATGACCTCCACGAGCGGCCCGGGCCTCTCGCTCATGACGGAGGGGATCGGCCACGCGGGGACCGCCGAGATCCCGGTCGTCGTGGCGGACTGCCAGCGGGTGGGCCCCTCGACCGGGCAGCCGACCCGCCACGAGCAGTCCGACCTCTCCCACCTCGCCAACCTTGGCCATGGCGAGTACCCTCGGTTCATCCTCTCCCCCTCCGACCCGCACGACGCGTTCGAGGTGACGATCGACGCGCTCAACCTGGCCGAGCGCTGGCGCGTCCCCGTGATCCTTCTGCTCGACCAGGCCCTCAGCCAGAACACGACCACGAGTCCCCGGTTCGACCTCTCGAAGGCGCGGGTCGACCGCGGGAAGCGGATCACGTCCGAGGCGGCGGCTTCGCTCGCCCAGTACAAGGTCTACGAGTTCACGGACGACGGCGTCAGCCCGTTCGCTCCCCCCGGGACCCCAGGCCTCTGGTCCGAGGTGACGGGCAACGAGCACGACGAGTGGGGCCACGTCTCGGTGAACCCCACGAACCGGCTCAAGATGATGGAGAAGCGGATGGGGAAGATGGTTCGGGCGCGGGACGAGCTGCCCGCGTCGCGCTTCTTCGGCCCGGCGGACGCGAAGGTCGGGCTCGTCGGGTTCGGGAGCACGTCGGGACCGATCCTCGAGGCCCAGGCGGTCCTGGCATCCCGAGGCATCCCGACCCGCTACCTCCAGGCTCGGACCGTCTATCCCGTGCCGACGCACGAGATCGGCCCGTTCCTCGACCGGGTCGAGCGGGCGTACGTCGTCGAGAACAACTACACGGGCCAGTTCGCCCGCCTCCTCCGAGAGACCCTTCCCGATTCCCACGCCAAGATCCGCTCGGTGCGCCGGTACGACGGCTACACGTTCCGAGCGATCGACATCGTCTCGGCGGTGGAGGCGGGCGCATGATGCGGACCCTGTCGGCGAAACCGGTGCCCCCGATCTGGTGCCCCGGGTGCGGGGATTTCAGCGTCCTGGCCGCCGTGAAGAAGGCGGCGGCGAACCTCAAGATCCCGGTCCACGAGCTCGTCCTCGTCGGAGGGATCGGCTGCTCCGGTTCGATCCACAACTTCCTCGAGGTCAACGGGATCCACGCCCTCCACGGGCGGCTTCTCGCTCAGGCGGTCGGGGTGAAGCTCGCCAACCCGGCGCTCACGGTCGTCGCGGCCGGAGGGGACGGCGACGGGTACGCGATCGGGATGGGCCACTTCATCCACGCGTTCAAGAAGAACGCCTCGATCCTCTACCTCGTGATGAACAACGAGACCTACGGTCTGACGAAGGGTCAGGCCTCCCCGACGAGCCAGCTCGGCTACGAGGGGAACGTCGAGCCGCCGTTCCATTCGATCCTGACGGCGCTCTCGATCCCGGCCCCGAACTTCATCGCCCGCACCTTCTCGGGCGACCCCAAGTCGATGACCGCGATCCTGGAGGAGGCGCTGCGGTTCAACCGCGAGGGCCGCGGGTTCGCGTTCGTCGAGGACCTCTCGCCGTGCGTCACCTACAACGACACCTACAAGCTCTGGCGCGAGAAGATCGTCGACGTCAGCGCCCTTCCCGGTTACGACCCGACCGACCGCAAGACGATGTTCCGGCTCTGCCTGGAGCAGGTCGAGGCCGGCCGCTTGCCCGTCGGCGTGATGCATCGGCCGAAGGAGCCCGGGAGGGACGGGCTCGAGGTCAAGCTCGTGGGCGACCGCGCCGGCCCCGTGCGGACGGACATCCGGCTCGCGCCGAACCTCCCCGCCTACGAGAAGCTCCTCGCGACCTCGGCCTCGTGACCCGCCCCGGGGCGGCCGGGGTCAGCCTAGGGAAGGATTGGCAACGCTCACCGAGTGGATCCCCGGGAACTGGAACGGAACCTGTCGCCACGACTTTCCCGCATCCGGGCTTATGAACAGCTGGCCCGTCGTCGTCCCGGCGTAGATCCCGGGGGTATCCAGATTGTCCGTCGCGATCCCCTCGCGCTGCACCCCGAAGTGACCGGGGAACGCCTTCGGCGAGAGGAGCTTACGCCAGGCGCGGGTCTTGTCGTTCCACTCGTGGACCTGGAAGAATCCCTCTCCGGTCACTCGCGCCCTCCCGTCGAGCCGCACGAAGTAGGCCTTCGTGGGATCGGAAGGAGGCGACGCCACCCCGAACCCGAAGTCGTCGCCGAGGGGCTTTCCGATCCGGACCCATTTCTCCATCCGGTCGTGCGAGACGTACATCCCACCGTGGTCCTGCCGGTAGAACGTGTCGGGGTTCCCGGCGCTCGCGACCACGTGGTGGACGCACTGGCCCGTCTCGGGGTACTTGTTCGGAAGGAACGGGGCCACCACGCCCTTGTTGGTCGGCTTCCAGCTCGCCCCGCCGTCATCCGACCGAAACGTTCCCACCGCGGACAACCCGACGTACAGGCGCCGTGCATCCCGCGGGTCGATGAGGATCGTGTGCAGGCACGCGCCGCCGGCCCCCGGAGACCAGCCCTTCCGCGCAGGGTGGTTGTTGATGCTCACGATCGGTTCCCAGGACGAACCCCGATCCGAGGAACGGAAGAGGAGATGCGGGTCGGCCCCCAAGTAGACCGTCTCCGGCTCGCTCGGGTGCCCGGGCTCGATGTGCCAGAGATTGTTGAGGGGCCGCGGCACCGGTGTCATCGGGTCCGCTTCGTTGAACGCGGGCGTTCGATCCTTCCGGACCGGGGTCAGCGGGGTGGCGATCTCCTGCCACTTCTTGCCCCAGTTGCGGGAACGCTGGACCTCGGGCCCCCAGAAGCCGTTGTTCACCGCGGCGTAGAGCTCGCCCGGATGCCGGGGGTCCGCCACCACATGGTAGACCTCGTTTCCGGCGTGAGCCACGGGGCCGACCTTCCACCGCCTCCGGCGGGCGTCTCCCTCGACGACGTAGGTCCCCTTCCGCGTGCCCAGCAGCACTCGCACCTTGTTGTTCCTCGCCATGTCCTTGAGTTCCTTATCCTCCCGCTATCGAGTGGAGGACATCGATGGTTCGAGCTCCGGTAAGCGACGTGGCCACCCCGGTGGTCCCGCTCACGTCCTCTCCGTCCACGAAGACCCGAACGTACCGGCGCAGCTGGCCGGTCTCGTCCCGAAGCTTGAATCGAAGACGCGGGTAGCGGCCCTCGAGCACGTCGAGCATCTGCTCGACGGAATCGGCCTCGACCGTCTCCTTGGACCTCGGGCCGTACTCGCGGAGCCAGCTATCGAGTCGGACCTCGAGCATGCGCGGGGTGGAACCCCGCAAGAAGCCGGCCCTTTTGAAGGGTTGGAAGGGGGGCCCGAAGGAAAGGGCGGGGTCCTGACTTGAGGGGGCGACCGGCGCGGTTCACGCCGGTGGTCGGGGCCGGACGCGGGCCTGCGAGGGTCCTCAAGCCACCTCGATGCGGCCACTAGACCAGACCCCTTCCACGGGATACGACCTCAAGAACCGACCGGCGGGGACCGACGCATCTTGGATCGGGGAGCGCCGCCCAAGCTCCGCGACCCCGTCGAACGAGAGGGAGGGGGTCCGGAGCCGAACGACTTCAAGCCCCGATACGCTCTCCCCTCGAGGGGGTGGGGCCGATCTGGATCGGGATTGACGACACGGACAGCCCGAAGGGCGGCTGCACGACCTGGGTCCTTACCGAGCTCCTCCGCGAGGCCCGCGAGCGCTCGATCGACCTCCTCGGCGAGCCGAGGCTCGTCCGCCTCAACCCAAACATCCCGTGGAAGACCCGGGGGAACGCCGCGCTCGCGGCGCGGTTCGGACGGGGGTCGGGGCAACGGACGAAGGTCGCCGAGATCGACGGGCGGCCCGTCTTCGCGTACTCCCGGGGGAGGGAGCTTCCCCCCGCCGCGAGGGCCCGGTTCGTCGACGCGGCGTGGGAGTGCGTCCTTCGGGCCGCCCCCGACGAACCGGGGACCGACCCCGCCCTGGTCGCGAGCGGGCGGCGACTCCCCACTTCTCTCTACTGGCGGGCCGTACGCGAGGTCGTTCGACCGCAGGAGGTCCTCGAAGCGCTCGAGCGCGAGGGCGCTGAGCCAAGGATTCGGGGAGATCCGACGGGCGTCGTCGGCGCGGCGGCCGCCATCGCCTGGCCAGGGCGTCGCGCCACGTGGGAGCTGATCGCGTACCGAGCCCCCGAACGGTGGGGGACCCCGAGGGCGGTCGATCCCGAGAGCGTCCGGGAAGCCCAGCGGCGCGACCCGGAGCTGTTCCTCTGCCACGATCCGCGAACCCGACGGCTGCTCGTGACCCCGCACACGGCGTGCCCGATCCTCTTCGGCCTCCGCGGCGTGAGCGCACGCGCCTCCCGGGGGGCTCGCCGTCGAGTTCGGTCCGAACCCGTCGACCGTTGGGCGGTGTTCTGCACCAACCAGGGGACGGGAGACCACCTCGTCCGGAGGACGGGAGCGACGTTCGGGCCGTATCTCTCGGGAACGCTCGACGGGGTCGTCGTCCGGCCTCCACGGTCCCGGCCCGGCGGACACGTCGAGCTCACGGTCTGCGACGTCGACGGCGCGAACGTCCCGTGCGTCGCGTTCGAACCGACCAAGACGCTCCCGAAGGTCGCCCTCTCGCTCCGTACGGGGGACGTCGTGAGCGTGTGGGGGAGCCAGGGCGGGGCGCCCGGGATCCGGCTGGAGGGGATTCGGCTCGTTCGTTTCGCGAACCGGAGCCGGTCGACCAACCCTTCATGCCCCTCTTGCGGCCGTCGGGCGCGCTCGATGGGCCGACTCCGGGGGTTCCGCTGCCCGAGCTGCGGGGCACGGTTCCCTCCCGAATCTGCCGGGCGCGAACTCGAGCCACCGTCGTTTCCGCCCGGCGTGTACCATCCCACCGCGTCCGCTCGGCGTCATCTCGCGCCGCGCGCGGCCGAGCTCTGACCTCGGCCTCCACCGAGAGCTTTTGAATCCCGAGCCGCTGGCTGACTTCCGAGCTTCGCGATGGCCGGCCCGCGCACGACGACCTTGTTCCTGTTTGCGGTGATCATCGGTCTTTTCGTCGTGGTCGGGGGCCTCGTCGGGGAGTACCTCTTCGGTTCGTGGCTCGCCGGACTGATCGTCGCCCTCCTCTTGTCGCTCGTCCTGAACCTCGTCACGTACTTCGCCTGCGACCGGCTCGTCCTCTGGTCGACCCACGCGAGGATCGTGACCGCCGCCGAGGCGCCTCGACTCGCGCGGGCGGTCGAGGAGCTCGCCCCGTCGTTCGGGCTCGTCCAGCCGCGGATCGCGATCGTTCCGACCCAGACCCCCAACGCCTTCGCCACGGGCCGGGACGAACGCCATGCGATCGTCGCCGCGACGGAAGGGATCCTCAAGGTCCTCGACGACCGGGAGCTGAAGGGGGTCATCGCCCACGAGCTCGCCCACATCCGGGACCGGGACGTCCTCTTGATGACGTTCGCCGCGACGCTCGCAGGGGCGATCTCGTTCGCCGCGCAGATCTTCTTCTTCTCGACCATGTTCGGAGGGGCCCGCGGCCGAGGCGGTGTGAACCCGCTCGTGCTGCTCGTCGCCCTCATCACCGCGCCGATCGCCGCCATGCTCGTTCGGCTGGCGATCTCGCGGTCCCGAGAGTACCGCGCGGACGAGGTGGGAGCGCAGACGGGAGGAGACCCCGCCGCGCTCGCCTCGGCGTTGGCGAAGCTCGAAACGGAGAACCGGCGCCGGCCGATGAACGTCGGCTCTCCGGCCCAATCGAGCCTCTACATCGTCAATCCGTTCCGCGGGACGTCGCTCGTCGGCCTGTTCTCCACGCACCCTCCGACCGCCGAGAGGATCCGACGCTTGACCGCCCTTCGCCACGACTATCGATACCGACCGGCCGTCCGGGCCCCCTCCGCCGGTCCCGGGACCCCGCCCCGGCCGAGCCGAACGTAGGCCGGGAGCGTGGATGGTCGTCTGCGCAGCGTGCGGCGCGGAGACCCCGGACGGCGCGGCCCAGTGTCCGGGGTGCCACCTCTCGGTCGCCCTGTTCCCCGCCGTCCGCGAAGCCGCCGGGAGCACCGGATCGGACGATCCGGTCTACCTTCGCACGATCGCCGAGCTGATCCAGTCGGTCGACCTTTCCTCGCCCGCCGTCGAGCGGTCCCCTACTGCCGGCCTCCTCTCCCGCCCCGGTCGTTTTCCCGGGTTGCCGCCCGCAGAGGTCCCGCCCGAGCCTCTGCCCGCCCCCTCCCTGAGGCCGCTCGAGGGCCTGCCGGTCCTCCCGGCCGCATCCTCGGACGCCGAGCTCCGCCGACGGGCCGAGGAGTACCTGCTCGTCGGCCGTCGCCTGAACCTCGACCTGGCGGGACTCGCGGAACGGGTCCGAGCCGCGACCCTGAGTGACGACCAGGTCGCGCTCGATGGGGCCGTTCGGGAGATCTTCGTGCACCTGGCTAGCACGCTGGCGGAGGAATACGAGACCCTACTCGCCCGACGCAACGAGGTCGCCCAGCTCGCGCCCACTCCGAGCGTGGACAGGGATCTGGACGCCCTGCGGCGGGCGATGTCGTTGGGGGACCTTTCCGGCGCCCTGCGCCAACTCCTCCACGTTCGCGACGACGTCGGCCGGCTCGAGGAGCAATGGGCGACGGGCCGGGTCCTCCTCGCCGAGTGCGACCTGATGGTCGAGACGATCCGGGGTCTCGGTGGGGACCCGACCCCCGCGCTCGGTCCGCTCGAGGCGGGCCGCGCGAGCCTCGGGTCGACCCACCGCGATGTCGCCGAGAAGCTGCTCGCCCGGGCCGCCTACGCCCTCTGGGCCGTGCTCGAACCGAGGTTCCTCGAGGAGCTCCGCCGGATCCGAGACCGGATCGTGGCGATGCGACGGGCCGGCGGCGACGTGCGGCCGGCGCTCGGCGACCTTCGAACGATCTCCGAAGAGCTCCGCCGGCGCAACTTTGCCGGGGCGATCGACGCCTACCAGCGCTTGAGCCAGTTCACCGACGCGAGCGAGCCCACGCCCACCGGTCCCGCGCCAACCGACGGCCGCTCGAGCCCGGAGCGGCCCTCTCCGTCCGCATAGGTAAAGAGCGCCCCCCGGGTCGCGCCCGCGTGACGCCGGGCCCGCTGCGGGGCTTCCGGGACTACACCCCTCCGGAGGCGGGGGCCCGCTCCGAGATCCGCCGCCGGATGCGGTCGGCCGCCCGACGGGCCGGGTTCGTTGAGCTCGAACTGCCGAGCGTGGAGAGCTTCGAGCTCTACGAGACGAAGAGCGGCGAAGGGATCGCCGGCGAGACCTGGGCGTTCCGCGACAAGGGGGACCGACCGGTCGCGCTGGTCCCCGAGCAGACGCCGTCGCTCGCGCGCGTCTACGTCGAGCGCGCGAAGTCCGAACCGCTGCCGGTGAAGTGGTTCACCGCGTCGAAGAGCTGGCGCTACGAGGAGCCGCAAGCCGGGCGCACGCGGGAGTTCTTCCAGTTCAACCTCGACATCCTGGGAGTTCCCGGGGTCGAGGCGGAGGCCGACCTTCTCGCGACCGCCGCCCTCGTGCTCGACGAGGTCGGGGCGACGGGGGCGTACTCGCTGAGGCTCAACGACCGCGCGATCGCGGAGGGGCTCGGGCGCCTCTTCGGGGCTCCGGAAGTGGGCCGGTTCTTTCGGGCGGTCGACCGGTTCCGCAAGATCTCCGCGTCCGAGTTCGAGTCCGACCTCGCCGCCTCGGGAGTCGCACCCGAGCGGGGCCGCGAGCTGACGGAGCTCTTCTCCACGGCGGGGGCTGGGCTCGGCCCCCAGGAGATCGACCGGTACCTGGACGGCCTCATCGCCCGCGGGCTGGACGACGCCGCCCGGCCGGGCGTCGCCCGGGTGCGCGAGCTGTTCCAGCTTCTCGTCGGGATCGGCCTCGCCGACCGCGTCGTCTTCGACCCGACCGTCGTCCGCGGGCTCGCTTACTACACGTCGAGCGTGTTCGAGGCGTACGCGCGATCGGGCGACGGACGCTCGGTGTTCGGAGGGGGGCGCTACGACCACCTGATCGAGCTGTTCGGGGGGCCCCCGACGCCGGCAGCCGGGCTTGCGATCGGCGACCAGACGCTCGAGCTCCTCCTGCGAGGGGTCGGACGCTGGCCGGAGGGCGAACCCGGCCTCGACAGCTACGTCGTCGTCGCCGACCCCTCGCTCGTGGGGGAGGCGATGGTCCTGGTCGAGCAGCTCCGCCGCAGCGGCACGTCCGCGGACTGCGACCTGATCGGCCGGTCGATGTCCCGACAGCTCAAGGAGGCCGCGCGTCGGAGGAGCCGGCGTGCGTTGATCCTGGGGCTGAAGGAGGCGTCGCAGGGTGCCCTGGTCGAGCGTGATCTCGCGACGGGTGAGCAGCGTGAGGTCGCTCGGAATGCGGTGGTACGATCGGCGTGATCCCCTCGAACGTCTCGGCGTCCCAGAGGAGGATCCCGGGCGGTGACTCCGCTCCGTCCACGTACCCGTACCAGTAGACGACCGCGCCCTCCCCGAACAATTCCGTGTAGGGACCGAGCTGGCGCCTCAGGTTCTTCCGCAGCTCGACGTCGTCCCCGAAGTTCGCCTTCGACTCGATCCAGGTGAGCTTCTGCCCGTAGAAGATGATCGGCTCGTCGAGGAGCGCGTCGGGGGTCTTGGCGTACTTTCCCCGCAGGTCCTTCTCGGTCCGGTAGCCGATGCCGTGCTTCGCGAGCCAGCGGTGCATCCGTTCCTCGCCCTTGCGGCCGCGCTCGCGCTGGAGCTCCATCCCGTGGGGGGAGTAGATCATGTCCGCCGCGAGGAGCTGCTCGACCTCGGAGCGGATCCGCCGGTCGGGCGCGGTCTCGGGGTGGAGGAACACCTGCCAGACCTTCTTGCGGGGGATCCCGAGGTCCCCGAGCATCTGCTGGCCCATCAGCACCGGGGGGAACTTCCAT
>Ga0187815_10000089_pt1 | contig 43468 bp, 41 predicted proteins | sample NC_S_5_FD_132962 | JGI IMG/M metagenome (GOLD analysis project Ga0187815, IMG submission 132962) | Wetland sediment microbial communities from Neuse River Estuary, North Carolina, USA - ASW-S_5 | ecosystem: Environmental > Aquatic > Freshwater > Wetlands > Sediment | place: USA: North Carolina... | reverse complement strand
CGCCACGATCGCCTTGCGCGACATGCGCCGCACGTCGTCGCGCTCGCTGAGCACGATGAAGGCGTCGTCGCCGCGCAGCTGCGGCATGCTGCCCTCGTCCACCAGCACCAGCAGCACGTCGCCTACCGCGAGGCTGACGTCGCTGAGCTTGTCGCGCAGCACCTGGCCGCGGCGATGGATCGCCAGCGCCACCGCGTCGGGACGGCGGCCGAGGTCGGTCTCGGCCAGCTGCCGGCCCTCGGCGAGGCTGGCCGGCGCCACCATGATCTCGGCGAGCACGCGCGGATGGTCGGCGTCGCGCACATAGCGGCTTTCCGGCACGTTGTGCAGGTGCGCGCGGCGCTGGAACTCCTCGATCTTCTCCCAGTCGCCGCGCACCAGCAGCACGTCGCCGGCCTCCATCTGCTGCGAGCGCGGCGACCACATGCGCCGCTCGCCGCGCAGGAGCTCCAGCGGGTACACGCCGTAGCGCTCGCCCAGCTGCGCCTCGCCGATGCTCTTTCCCACCAGCGGCGACTGCGCGGTGAGCGCGAGTTCGGTGACGTACTTGCCGATCTCCACCTCCTCGATCTCGTCGGTGTCGACGTGACGCGGCAGCAGCCAGCGCCCCACCAGCATCAGGTAGACCATGCCGGCCACCGCGAGCAGCGCGCCCATGCCGGTGAATTCGAACACGCCGAAGGCGGGCAGGCCGTTCTTCTGCGCCAGCGAGTCGGCGAGCAGGTTGGACGAGGTGCCGATCAAGGTGCACACGCCGCCCATCTGCGCGGCATAGGCCATCGGCATCAGCACCCGCGCCGGCGAAGTGCCGGTGCGCTGGCACACCCGTAGCGCCAGCGGCAGGAAGGTGGCGACCAGGGCGATGTTCTTAACGAACGCGCCCAGCGGCGCGATCGCCAGCATCAGCACGAGCGTGAGCAGCCATGGCCGGCGGATGCGCATCAGCAGCCGGCTCAGCGGTTCCAGCACACCCGAACGCTCGATGCCGATGGAGAGCGCAAACATCGCCGCCACCGTCACTGTGGCCTCGTTACTGAAGCCGGACAGCGCCTCGGCGGGGCTGACGATGCCCAGTACCACCAGCGCGGCCAGCACCAGCAGCGCGACCAGGTCGATGCGCAGCTTCTCACTGGCGAACAGCACCATCGCCACCGCGATCACGGCCATCACGGCCCAGGCCTGCCAGCTCATGCGCGGGCTCCGGTTGCTGCGGTCGGCGACGACGCCCCGCGTGCTGTCTGCATCGGTTTCACCCTGGCGCCTGTCGCGGCGATACAGCCCGCATGCTACGCGACGACGGCGCAGGCGCAAAACGCATGCATGTCTTGTTCAGCGCAATCCGGAGCAGAATGTCCATATGACCACGCCGTCCTCCAGCGAAACCGCCGACCTGCGGCGCCAACCCACCGTGGCGCTGGCATTGGGCGCGGGCGGCGCCAAGGGGCTGGCGCACATCGGCGTGATCGAGGAACTGGAAGCGCAGGGCTACCGCATCACCGCGATCGCCGGCAGCTCGATCGGTGCGCTGATCGGCGGCATCCACGCGATGGGCAAGCTCGACGTGTACCGCGACTGGGTCAGCGCGCTGGCCAAGTTCGACGTGCTGCGGCTGGTGGACTGGACTTTCTCCGGCGGCGGCCTGATCAAGGGCGAGAAGATCATCGGCACGCTGCGCGGGCTGATCGGCGACGCACTGATCGAAGAGCTGCCGCTGTCGTTCACCGCGGTGGCCACCGACATCGATCGCGACCGCGAGGTGTGGCTGTCGCGCGGCTCGCTGTTCGACGCGATCCGCGCCTCGATCGCGATTCCCACCGTGTTCCGCCCGCACTACATCGGCGGCCGCCGGCTGGTGGACGGCGGCCTGCTCAACCCGCTGCCGGTGACGCCGCTGATCCGCGAGCCGGCGGACTATCTGATCGCGGTGAGCGTGGACGGTGCAGCCACCGAATCGACGCCACCGCCGCCGGCCGGCGAGGAAACCGACGACGCGTCGGGCTACCGCCAGCGCATCGGCGCCTTCATCGGCCGGCTGATCCCGCATGGCGGCAGCGACGACGCGACGCGCGAACCCGGCGCGCTCGAGCTGCTCACCCAGGCGATGGATCTGATGCAGGCGAACCTGTCGCGGCTGCGGCTGGCCGCCTATGAGCCGGATCTGCTGATCCAGCTGCCGCGCAACATGGCCAGCCCCTACGAGTTCTACCGCGCACGCGAACTGATCGAGCTGGGCCGGCAGCAGGCGCGCGAGTCGCTGGCGCACTGGCCGCACGCCATCACGCCCGAACGCTGAGCCGTCAGCGCGGCCCGTGCGAGCGCAGCCAGTTTTCCAGGTAGGCCTTCAGCACCACCGCGTTGTTGTGCTCCTCGTCGCGGGCGCCGTAGAGCAGGGTGACGGCATGCTTCGCGGCGCGCTCGGCCAGCGGGTGCCAGTGCTCGGTGAGCTTGTCCAACTCGCCTGCGTAGCGCTGGCGAAAGCTTTCCCAGCGCGCGGGATCGTGGCCGAACCACTGGCGCAGCGCGCTGGACGGCGCCAGCTCCTTGGCCCACTGGTCCAGCGGCACGTCTTCCTTCTTCAGGCCACGCGGCCACAGGCGATCGATCAGCACGCGGTAACCGTCGGACTTCGCGGGCGGCTCGTAGACGCGTTTCACGGCAATGCTCATGCACGCAACTCCCGCAGGGGATGCGTTCCAGCATACGCCCGCGCAGCAGATCAGTGCGATGAATCACGCACACCATTCACGCGAAGTCAGCTTGGTCCATCACGGACTTTTGAGATGCAGTCGTTGCACTGCAGCTTTAACGAAAGCTCTTTCCGCCTGGTCACAAACGCTTTCGGCGGGTTCAAGTGGATACTTCGTACCGTCGTACTTCAGCTTGTAGCGGCAAGCTCCGCTGAGCTTTTCGTCGTCGATCACAAAGCTATTTCGCACCCACAGGTCCCGGTAACCATGGCTCGACGTGTCTGCCAGCGATAGCGTTGCACCGCTCGATTCGGTTACCGGACGGGTTTGCGGACTCGCCGCCGTGTTGCAGTTATCCTCGCCGCGCTGGACCAGCCATTGATGCGACATGGAAAGTCCCTGCAGTACGGGCCGGATCTTCCCGCCATCACGAATAAACAGATACCGCGCCGGGCCCGGAATGCCATCACCGCAACTGGGCGAATACCCGTCCATCGCTTCGATGCCGAAAGCCCGCACGCCTGGCGCCAAATCGTAGCGAGCCGTATCGATCCACAGACTGGCTTCGTCGAAGCGCGGATTTGGTCCACCGCTGTAGATACCCGAGTCGCCAAGAGCAATCACTTGATGCCGCCTGGCATCGATCAATGCAAGCTCCACGGTGCTTGCAACTTCGCCGTCGGTATCGGGCTTTTGCAGGTAGGCCACGGCGGCGATGATGTTGCCGGCAGAGGTCGGGCTGGCCTTGCAGACAGCATTGACCACATCCTCGGCCGTCGGCACGTAGCTTGGGGCATGCCGCCGGTGTGCCGCCTGCTTCATCCGGTCGAGAACTAGTCTGACGGTATCGTCTTGGCAGGGCTGTGGCTTACGTCCTGTATCCGGCTTCTGACTGAAGGGCGCGCAGTAGGCAGGCGCCATCATCATGCCCAAAAGTAGGAAGCCTGCGAGCCATCGCAGGCAGGTCATCAAAGCTCCTCGACCTTCGTCACCTTGCCCCGGCGCATCAGCCACGCTACGCCGCGCAGGTCGGCCAGGCCCACCCACAGGCGGTCGAGCATGCCGTACTTGGATACCCCCGCGGTGCGCGGGCGGTGGCCCACCGGCACACTGGTGCTCTGGAAGCCGGCGCGCTTCACCAGCGCAGGCAGATAGCGGTGCATGTGGTCGAAGTAGGGCAGGCGCAGGAACACCTCGCGCTCGAACAGCTTCAGCCCGCAGCCGGTGTCGGGCGTGGCATCCTTCAGCATGCGCGAGCGCACCGCGTTGGCGATCTTGGATGAGATGCGCTTGTTGAAGCTGTCGCGCCGCGTGGTGCGCCAACCGGCGAACAGCTTCACCTCGGGCGCGGCGGCGGCACGCGCTGCGAGCAGCTTGGGAATGTCGGCCGGATCGTTCTGGCCGTCGCCGTCCAGCGTGGCGATCCACGTGCCGCGCGCCGCGCGCACGCCGTTCCATACCGCCGTGCTCTGGCCGCTGCGGGTGACGTGATGCAGCACGCGCAGCTCGGGGTGCAGCGCCTTCTGCGCGGCGAGCACGACGCGGCTGTCGTCGACGGAATCATCGTCGACGTAGACCACCTCGTAGTCGATCTTGCCGCGCAGCGCAGCGGCAATTTCGGCGAGCAGGGGCGGGATGTTGTCGCGCTCGTTGAACACGGGAACGACGACGGAGAGCTGGGGCATGGCGGGTGTGGTCTGAGGAGAAGTGAGTAGAGGTGAGTGCGAAGTGAGTGAGTGAGGGCGAGGACGCGGGCTGCACGCTCTCGCTACTCACTCCTCTTCACTCGCTCCTCGCCTTTCAGCGCAGCTTGCCGAGGATGCCCTCGAGCTCGTCGTTGCTGTGGTAGTGGATCACCAGCTTGCCGCGGCCGCCGCGGGCGGCGGCCACTTCCACGCGGGTGGCGAAGCGTTCGGCCAGCTCGCGCTCCAGCGCAGCGATGTTGGGATCGCGCGGCGGCACGCCCTTCGCCTTGCCCTTGGGTGCGGCCTGGGCACGGCGCGCGGCGTCCTCCAGCTCGCGCACCGACCAGCCCAGGGTCACTGCCTGGCGGGCGAGCGGCACGGCGACGGATTCGTCCAGGGTGAGCAGGCAGCGCGCGTGGCCCATCTCCAGCTTGCTCTCGTCGAGCAGCTTCTTGATGGGGTCGGGCATCTCGGTGAGGCGCAGCAGGTTGGACACCGCGGCGCGCGAGCGGCCCACCGCGTCGGCGGCCTGCTGGTGGGTGAGGTCGAAGTCCTCGATCAGGCGCTTCAGCGCATCGGCCTCTTCCAGCGGGGTGAGATCCTGGCGCTGGATGTTCTCGATCAGCGCCATCGCGGGCACTGCGACTTCCGGCACGTCCTTCACCAGCGCCGGGATTTCGGCGAGCTGGGCGCGTTGGGCGGCGCGCCAGCGGCGTTCGCCGGCGATCAGCTCGTAGCTGTGCCTGCCGATGGCGCGCACCACCACCGGCTGGATCAGGCCCTGCGCCTTGATCGAAGCGGCCAGCTCGTCCAGCGCCTCGTCGTTCCAGTGACGGCGCGGCTGGTATTTGCCGGGCTGGATCTGCTGGATCGGCAGCATGCGCAGCTCGCCTTCCTGCTCCAGCACCGGTGCGGCAGCGCCGTCGCCGCCGAGCAGCACATCCAGTCCGCGACCCAGTCCCCGTTTCTTTGCAGCAGCCATGTCTAGAGCCTGTTCATGGTTTCCAAACACCCCGCGCCGGAAGCTGTTTGCGCGCAGGTCGAGGAAGAGTGAGGAAGTGGACGTCCGTCCACGACCGAATGATGACGCCGGTATGCGGGCAAACAGACCCGGCCCGACGGGCTGTCATCCCGTGGCCACCATGCGGCAGCGCGCGGCTTGGCCTGACGGCCAGTCAGGCCGGCGCCACGCACTACCACCTGATGGCCACGGGATGACAGCGCGGGGTGTTTGGAAACCACGATCAGGCTCTCATTCCTGATGGTTGGCGGCGGGCGTCTTCAGTACCACGCCATGTGCGCCCGGTGCGGACGGCTCGCTCATGTCGGCCGGATCGTCCGCCTCGTGCGACTCCACCGGCACCGGCGGCAGGCCGCGTTCGCGGCGGATGACCTCGCCGGCCAGGCCGATATAGGCGATCGCGCCGCGCGAGCTGCGGTCGTACAGGTGGATCGGCTGGCCGTGGCTGGGTGCCTCGGCAAGACGCACGTTGCGCGGGATGATCGAGCGCAGCACTTTGTCGCCGAAATGCTGGGTGAGCTGGGCCGAGACCTCGTTGCCGAGGTTGTTGCGCACGTCGTACATGGTGCGCAGCAGGCCCTCGATCTCCAACTTGGGATTCAGTCGCTGGCGCACCGCCTTGATCGTCTCCAGCAGGCTGGAAAGGCCTTCCAGCGCGAAGTATTCGCACTGCACCGGGATCAGCACGCCGTCGGCGGCAGTGAGCGCGTTGAGCGTGAGCAGGTTCAGCGAGGGCGGGCAATCGACCAGGATGGTGTCGTAGCGGCTGGCCACCGTGGCCAGCTGCTCCTTCAGCCGATGCTCGCGCGCCAGCGTGTCCATCAGCTTCAGCTCGGCGGCGGTGAGGTCGCCGTTGCCGGGCAGCAAGTCGTAATGGCCTTCGGCGGCAACCACGGCGTCGGCCACGGTGGCCTCCTCCAGCAGCACCGCGCAGCCGTTCGGGCGCGCCGCGTGCTTGTCCACGCCGGAGGCCATGGTGGCGTTGCCCTGCGGGTCCAGGTCGACGAGCAGCACGCGGCGCTTCGCCGCGGCCAGCGCCGCTGCGAGGTTCACTGCCGTGGTGGTCTTGCCGACGCCGCCCTTCTGGTTGGCGACAGCGATGATGCGTGCCATGTCGTCGATCGTGTGCGCGAAAGGGGGCCTAGATTAGCAGGCCGCGTCGCCCGGGTTCAGTCGGCCGTCCGGCCGAGCACCACCAGGCTGCGTTCGGCGTCCAGGCCCGGCACCGCCAGCGCATGGATGCCGCGCACGGCGAAACCGGGCGGCACGCCGGGCAGTTCCTCGTCGGGCGCCTTGCCCTTCATGGCGAGCCAGGTGCCGCCGGGCGCCAGCAGATGTCCGCCCCAGGCGAGCATGTCGGCGAGGCTGGCGAAGGCGCGCGCGGTGACACAGTCGAAGCTGCCCTCGACCTCCTCCACCCGCGACTGCACCGCGCGCACACCGTCCAGGCGCAGCGCACGGATCGCTTCGCGCAGGAAGCGCACCTTCTTGCCGTTGGAGTCCACCAGCAGGATCTGCCGCCCCGGTGCGGCGATGGCGAGCGGAATGCCGGGCAGGCCGGGGCCGGTGCCGAGATCGACCAGGGTCTCGCCCTGCACGAACGGCAGGATCGCCAGCGAATCGAGCAGGTGGCGGATGACCATCTCGGCCGGGTCGCGGATCGCGGTGAGGTTGTAGGCGGCGTTCCAGCGCGCCAGCAGGGCCTGGTAGTCCAGCAGGCGCTCCACCGCATCGGCAGGCAGGGCAAGGCCGAGCGCGGCGATGCCCTGTTCCAGACCTTGCTGCAGGGCGGCGCGGGTGGTCATGCGGTATCCAGGACAATAAGGAAAACCCGCCGGGTGGCGGGTTCAAGGCTTGCTTACGGCCCCTGTCGCGCGGCGCTCTCTGGCAGCCTGCGTGAAGTGCGCGGCGTCTCAGGCGAATTCCAGCTCCACCCGGGTCACCATCACGCCGCGCGCGCGCAGCGTGCCGTTGAGACTCTGCTTGAGCTGCTGGCCCAGCGCACGCCGGTCGCTCGCGGCCGCGGCCGTCGCCTCGGCCTCGCCGTGCAAGGCTTCCAACGCGCCGCGGCGGATCAGCTGGTCGGCCTGCTCGATCACCGCGTCGGCACGCTCGGGCTCCAGCACCTGCCAGTACACCGTGCCGCGCACGTCGCGGGCGTCGGCCAGCAGCTCCTCGAAACGCAGCACGCGGCCGCCCAGATCGATGCGATGCCCTACCCGGTCCAGCAAGGGCAGCACCACGTGGGTGCCCGGTTGCAGCAGACGGACCGGCTTGCCGTGGCGATACAGGCTGTAGACCTGCCCGTCCGGCACATGCTTCACCGCCATCGCGGCAAGTGCGAGCAGGCTGAAGGCGGCAGTGAAGATCAAGGGAAGCATAGCTATAGAAATCAGTGTGTTATCTGTCGATTGTTGTGCCTTGACAACAACTTAAGAATACAGCTACATGAACCTTCGAAGATTAATCTTTATTTAACGCCGGTATCCTGCTGCTTGCAAGCACTTGCGTCATGGACTGTGTCGGCATCGGCCGACTCGTCTGTAGGGCAAGCATCGGTCGTACCAGTTGGCCCGACCGACGGTGCACACGCCAAGGCACGCGGCGTATCCGGGCGCGCGGTCACGTCGCAGGTGTCGACCCGGTCCGCCTTTGGCCGCCCGCACCCGCCAGCACAGGCGACACGGCGGCGGCAGGACAAGGCCCCGGCCGGCGCGGCTAGGGCAGGTGTGGACGCGGCGCGTCAGAACTTGCCGGCGCGGAAGTCGGCGATCGCCTCGTGGATCTGCTCGGGCGTGTTCATCACGAACGGTCCGTAGCGCGCTACCGTCTCGTTGAGCGGCCGGCCCGCGACCAGCAACACCCGTGCCGGCGCCGCGCCACCGCCGATGCGCACGCCGGCACCCGGCGACAGCACCGCCAGCTCGCTGCGCGCGAGCGTTTCGCCAGCCACCCGGGCATCCGTACCGTCGAAGACGTAGGCGAAGCCATGGTGGCCTTCGGGCAGCGGCACCTCCAGCTGCGCGCCCGGCTCGACCGCGATGTCCAGGTACACCGGCGCAGTGGCAATGCCGGCCACCGGGCCGCTGGCGCCGGCCAGCTCGCCGGCGATCACCTTCACGGTGACGCCATCGGCCGGGTGCACCACGGGAATGCGCCCGGGACCGATGTCCTGGTAGCGCGGCGCGGTCATCTTGTCGCTGGCGGGCAGGTTCACCCACAGCTGGAAGCCCCACATCAGGCCGTCCTCCTGTTGCGGCATCTCCGAATGCAGGATGCCGCGGCCGGCAGTCATCCACTGCACGCTGCCGGCCACGAGGTCGCCGCGGTTACCGTGGTTGTCGCCGTGCTGCATGTGGCCGGCCAGCATGTAGGTGACCGTCTCGAAACCGCGGTGCGGATGCTCGGGGAAGCCGGCGATGTAGTCGTCGGCGCTGTCGGAACGGAACTCGTCCAGCAGCAGGAAAGGGTCGAGCATGTCCAGCCCAGGCTGGCCGATGATGCGCTTCAGTTTCACGCCGGCGCCGTCGGACGTGTCGGTGCCGCGGATGCGGCGGATGATGCGGCGTTCGCTCATGGCGGTGCTCCGGTTATTGGAATGCCGCCAAGATGCGCGCGCGCGGCGCGTTATCCAAGCGCGCCGGCGGGAACGGATTGTTTCGCCGGCGCGACGATCTCAGGCCAACCAACGGAACGCGCGGCGCAGCTCCGCCTCGGCGTTGTCCAGATAGCAGCGGCCGTGGGCGAGGATCACCCGCCGCGGCTGCCAGCCCATGATGCGCTGGAGGCAGGCGCGCGCGGTGGCGCGGTCGCGGAAGGTCAGGCGCATGTCCAGCGGCGCCTTGCCGTCGGGATCGAGCACGCCGCCCAGCCGCGCGATCCAACGCATCGCCGTGCCGAGCCTGGCGGCCTCGAAGTTCTCGATCAGGTCGGCAAGGATCAGGGTGGCGCTGGCGCGGTGCAGGAACACCACCTCCTCGATCGCGCGGCTGCCGCGGAAGTGCAGCTGGTCGAGCTCGGGCGCCCAAGCCGGCTCCGGCACATCGCCGAGGTCGGCATCGAAGTCCACCTCGATCTTCTGGCTCGCCGCGCGTTCGCGCACGCCGGGTGAGGCCCAGGCGACGGCATCGGGATAGCGCCGCTTCCACGCAGCGATATGCGCGTAATGCAGCTTGTTCGGCGAGACCAGGTGGCGCACCGGACCCAGCGCATCGATCGCGGCGAACAGCGCCGCATCGGGCGCGATCGGCGAGTGGCACCACAGGCCGACGTCGGCCAGCCGCGCCACGGTCATACGGGTGGGAAACGGTGCGCTGGCGCCCAGCGCGGCCATGCGCACGATGGGACCGTCGACGATCCACAGTCCGGGCACGACCGGCTTCAGGGTATTGAGGGGTTCGTAGAGCGACGCGGCGGTGTTCAAAGCGTGCTTCCTCCCCGCCGCGGCACGGTTTCAGTGCACCCAGTGCCCGCTGCGGTAGCGCGGCGGCGTGCCGTCATCGCCCTCGGGCTCGGTATGCCGCTGCACCATCGCCTCGAGTTCCGCCTCGGTGACTGGCTTGGCCTGCCAGTACTGGCCCACTGCGTCGAGCACGGCGGGCACCTGCGAGAGGCAGTCGTCGTATTCCTCGTCGCTGAGCTTCTCGAACTCGGCATCGGCGCTGAGCACGCCATCGTCCACCGCCAGCGCCATCACCGGGCCAAGCAGTTCCATCAGCTGCGGGTCGTCGGCGAGGCGGCCTTCCCACAGCGCGGCGCGCAGGTCGATGCCGCGGCTGAAGCCCTCGCACCAGCCGGCCGCAGAGAGCGCCGGGCCGGTTTCGGTGTCGATCTCGCCGAGGATGGGTTCGTAGGCGTCCACGTCGAGCTCGGCGCTGATCGAGTCGTTGAGCTTGGCCAGCAGTTCCAGCACGCGGTTGCCCTCGGCCTCGCTGGCGAACGGCTCGTGCAGCACCTCGGGCAGCCATTCGTCCGGGAGCACCTGCAGCGGCCCCACCGCCAACGCACTGAGCAGGCCGTGCACGCCGTCCAGCAGCAGGCGACCGTCTTCCCCGCTGGTGTGGGCGCGCAGGTAGCGGTCCAGTTCGTCGAGTTCGTTGTCGGTGAGCGAACTGGGCCAGTCGGTCTTGCTTGTATTCATCAGGTATCCAGTTCCAACGTCACCGGCGTGTGGTCTGAGGGGCGTTCCCAGCGCCGCGGTTCGCGGTCGATCGCCGCGGCGACCGCGGCGGGCCGCAAGGCCTCGCCGAGCAGGATCAGGTCGATGCGCAGGCCCATGTTGCGACGGAAGGCGCCCTGCCGGTAGTCCCACCAGCTGTAATGGCCGCCCTCGGCTTCGAACAGCCGGAAGCTGTCGGCGAGGCCGAGGTCGGTGATCGCCTTGAGCGCGGCGCGCTCGGGCGGCGAGCACAGGATGTCCTCGCCCCAGGCAGCGGGGTCGTGCACGTCGCGGTCGTCCGGCGCGATGTTGAAGTCGCCCAGCACCACCAGGCGCGGATGGCGCTCGATCTCGCGGGCGAGGAACTCGCGCACGCGCTCCAGCCAGTGCAGCTTGTAGGCGTATTTCTCGTCGCCCACCGCCTTGCCGTTGACCACATACAGATCCACCACGCGCACGTCGCCCACGGTGGCGGCAAGAATGCGCCGCTGCGGGTCGTCCAGCCCGGGGATGTCGGTGACCACGTCGGCGAATTCGCCGAGCGCCTCGCGGGCGAGGATCGCCACGCCGTTGTAGGTCTTCTGCCCGGAGTACACCGTGCGGTAGCCCGCCGCGGCCAGCTCGGTGGCAGGAAACTTCGCGTCCTCCAGCTTGGTTTCCTGCAGTGCCACCACGTCAGGCCGCGCGTCCGCCAGCCACTGCGTCAGCTGCGGCAGGCGCACCTTCAGCGAGTTCACGTTCCACGAGGCGATCTTCATGCGGATATTGTACGGGATGCCCGGCGGCGCACCCCGGGTAGCTGAACCGATCATGGCCGTCGCCACCACCAGGACGCTTTTCCATGTATGCTCGCGTTGGCAAGGGCCGGGAGAATCCGGATTCCCTGCTCCATCTTGCGGCCGGATGCACCCGCTTCCGACTGCAAACCATTCATGTTTCAAAGGTATGTGTCATGTCGGAACGTCAGAGCGGTACGGTCAAGTGGTTCAACGATGCGAAGGGTTTTGGCTTCATCACGCCGGAAAGCGGTGAGGACCTGTTCGTGCATTTCCGCGCCATCCAGGGCACGGGCTTCAAGTCCCTGCAGGAAGGCCAGCGCGTCACCTTCATCGTGACCAAGGGCCAGAAGGGCCTGCAGGCCGAGGAAGTGCAGGCAGTCTAAGGCTGCCGGCTTCGCCGCGTCGAAAGCCCGCCGCTATGGCGGGCTTTTTCGTGGGCTGCGCTCAGCGCAGCGGCTTCACCATATGCTCGTGGCGGTGGCTGGCCAGGCCTCGCGCGCCGAAGCCACGCCGGCCAGTTCCAGCGCCAGCGCGCCCATCGCCTCTACCAGCAGCGGCACCGCTGCCGCGGCATCGTCGGGACGGGCGCGGCGCAGCAACAACGCAGCCGCCCTCTCAGTCCACCAGCAATCCGTGGCTGCGCAGCAGGGCTTCCGGCTCGGGCTTGCGGCCGCGGAAGGCGATGAAGCTTTCCAACGCGGGACGGCTGGCGCCCACTGCTAGCACTTCACGGCGGAAACGCGCACCTGTGGCGGGGTCGATCACGCTGCCGGCCTCCCTGGCCGCGTCCTCGAACGCGCCGAAGGCGTCGGCGCTCAGCAATTCGGCCCACAGGTAGCTGTAGTAACCGGCCGCGTAGCCGCCCGCGAAGACGTGGCTGAACGCGTGCGGGAAGCGGTGCCAGGCCGGCGGATGCAGCACCGCCACCTGCTTGCGCACCTCGCCCAGCACGGCCAGTGCGCGTGCGCCCACGGCGGGGTCGTAGCCCAGGTGCAGGGTGAAGTCGAACAGCGCGAATTCCAGCTGGCGCACCAGGAACAGGCCGGCGTGGAAATGCCGCGCGGCGAGCATGCGCCGGAACAGCTCCTCGGGCAGCTTTTCGCCGGTCTGCCAGTGGCGCGCAAACAGGTCCAGCGCCTCGCGGTTCCAGCCGAAGTTCTCCATGAACTGGCTGGGCAGTTCCACCGCGTCCCACTCCACACCGTCGATGCCGCCGATCGAGGGCAGCGCGATCTCGGTGAGCAGGTGGTGCAGGCCGTGGCCGAACTCGTGGAACAGGGTGAGCACGTCGTCGTGGGTGAGCAGCGCGGGGCGGCCCTCGGTGGGCGGTGCGAAGTTGCAGGTGAGGAAGGCCACTGGCAGCTGCTTGTGTTCACCGTCGTCGAAGCGGGCACGGCAGACGTCCATCCACGCGCCGCCGCGCTTGCCGTTGCGCGCGTAGAGGTCGACGTAGGCGCCGGCGAACACGCGGCCGTCGGCGTCCTTCACGTCGTAGTAGCGCACGTCCGGATGCCACACGTCGACGCCCTCGCGCTCAGCCAGGCTGATGCCGTAGAGCTTGTGCACGATCGCCCACAGCCCGTCGATCACCGCAGGCAGCGCGAAGTAGGGCTTGAGCTGCTCCTCGTCGAGATCGTAGTTCTGCTGGCGCAGTTTCTCCGACGCGTAGCCCACGTCCCACGGCTCCAGCATGTCCAGCCCCAGCTCGCTGCGCGCGAACTCGCGCAGCGCGGCCAGTTCGCGCTGTGCCACCGGCTTCGCGCGGGCGGCGAGGTCATGCAGGAACTCCATCACCTCGGTGGGCGAGTCGGCCATCTTGGTGGCCAGCGATTCCTCCGCCGCGTTGGCGTAGCCGAGCAGCTGCGCGGCCTCGTGGCGCAACGCCATGATGCGCTCGATGCGCTCGGAATTGTCGTACTTGCCCGCGTACGGGCCCTGGTCGGAAGCGCGGGTCTGGTAGGCCCAGTACACGCGCTCGCGCAGGCCGCGGTTGTCGGCGTAGGTGAGCACGGTCTGCACGCTGGGCTGTTTCAGCGTGACCAGGTAACCGTCCAGCTCCTGCTCCTTCGCATACTGGTTCAGCACCGCCCGGCCGGACTCGGGAACACCGGCCAGGTCGCGCTCGTCGGTGACGTGCTCGTGCCAGGCGTCGGTGGCGTCCAGCACCGCATTGGAGAACTCGGTGGAGAGCTTGCTGAGCTCCACGCCGATCTCGCGGAAGCGCGAGCGCGCGGGCTCCTCCAGCGCCACGCCGGACAGCCGGAAATCGCGCAGCGCGTGTTCCACCAGCGCGCGCTCGGGCCGGCCCAGCGCGGCGAACGCCGGTGCGTCGGCCACCGCCTGCACCGCGGCGTACAGGTCACGGTTCTGGCCCTGTTCGAGGCCGTAGTCGGTGAGTTTTTCCTCGGCCGGGCCGTACACCTCGCGCAGCGCAGCGCTGTCGGCCACCGAATGCAGGTGCGACACCGGCGCCCAGGCGCGGGCGAGACGCTGCTCCAGCCGCTCCTGGCCCAGCATCACGTGCGCGAAATCGCGAGGCGCGCCAGGGGTGACGAGTGCGTCGATGGCGGCGCGGTCGTCGGCGAGGATGGCGTCGATCGCCGGCGCCACGTGTTCGGGGCGGATGCGGGAAAACGCCGGCAGCGCGTCGTCGGCCAGCAGTGGGTTGTCGTGGTTCATGGAGGCTCCTTGTGCACCTGGAAGCGTGGCGAGCGCGCCCGGCGAAATCAAGCGCGAGCTTGTGCTGGATTCAGTTGTCATCACGGCGGCGTAGCATCCGCCGCATGTCGCCGACCGGGCTGGCCGAACTGATGGAACGCACCGCGCTGTTCGCCCACCTGGGCGATGCGCAGCGCGCGGCGATGGGCCGGCAGATGCGCTGGATGTGCCTGCCCGGCGGCCAATACCTGTTCAAGGCCGGCGAACCGGCCGACGCGCTGTACCTGCTGCGCAGCGGCAGCCTCGGCGTGTTCGACGGTCCCACCACGCTGCTGCACCAGTTGGCCGCCGGCGAATGCGTGGGCGAGATCAGCCTGCTCGGCGGCAGCCGGCATCGCCTGGCCGTGCGTGCGCTGCGCGACTCGGAGCTGCTGCGGCTGGACCGCAGCGTGTTCGAGGCGCTGACCGAGCACCATCCCCGCGCGATGCTGGACGTGGCCCGCGCGGCGACGCAGCGTCTGCTGCAGGACGAGCGGCGCGCCGCCGCGCCGGACAAGCCGCGCACCTTCGCGATCCTGCCGGTGGACGCCGGCGTCCCCGTGCGCGCGCTGGCGCTGCAGCTGGGCAAGGCGCTGGAGGCGCACGGCAGCTGCGTGGTGATCGACGCCGGGCAGGGCGCCGGCCGCGGCAGCGACTGGTTCGCCGAGCGCGAGGCGCAGGCGCGCTTCGTGATCTACCTCGACAGCAGCGGCGACCCGCTGTGGCGCCAGCGCTGCCTGCGCCAGGCCGACGCGCTGCTGCTGCCCGCGCTGGCCGCGCAGCCGGCGCGGCCCTGGCCGGAAGCCGCGCCCTGCCATCCTTCACGCGCGCGGCACCGCCCGCGCCACCTGCTGTTGCTGCATGCGGGACGCCAGGTGCAGCTGGGTGCCGCGCAACGCTGGCGCGCGCAGTTCAGCGGCGCGCTGCAGCACCACCACATCCGCGGCGAGGACGACATCGCACGGGTGGCGCGCCTGGTCAGCGGCCACGGCCGCGGCCTGGTGCTGGCCGGCGGCGGCGCGCGCGGCTTGGCCCACCTGGGCGCGCTGCGGGCGCTGCGCGAGGCGGGCCACGCTTTCGATGCGGTGGGCGGCACCAGCATCGGCGCGATCATCGGCGCCGGCGTGGCGGACGGCTGGGACACGCCGACGCTGATGCGCAAGTACCACGCCGCCTTCGTGCGCGGCCGGCCGCTGTCGGACTGGACCTTGCCGCTGGTGGCGCTGGCCCGCGGGCGCCGCGCCGCGATGCTGCTGCGCGAGGCGTTCGGCGCAATCGACATCGAAGACCTGGCCACGCCGTTCTTCTGCGTCTCCACCAACCTCTCCGGCGCCGGCCGCGTGGTGCACCGGCACGGACCGCTGTGGCTGTGGCTGCGCGCCTCCAGTGCGATCCCCGGCGTGCTGCCGCCGGTGCTGCGCCACGGCGAGGTGTATGTGGACGGCGCGCTGGTGGACAACCTGCCCACCGACGTGATGGCCGCGGACGGCCTCGCCCACCTCACCGCGGTAAGCATCCGCGCCGAGATCGAGCTGCGCAGCGGCATCGAGGCATTCGCCACGCCGCCATGGTGGCGCCTGCTGCTGCAACAGCGCCGCGGACCGCGCTGGCCGGGGCTGGTCTCTACCCTCACGCGCGCGGCGATGGTCAACCACGGGGAAACCAGCGAACGCTGCCACGCGCTGGCGCACCGGCTGATCGTGCCGCCGCTCGACCATGTCGGCATGCTGGACTGGAAGGATTGGCAGCGCGCGGTGGAGGCGGGTTATCGCGAGACGATGCGCGTGCTCGAAGGCGAGCGCGCTTGAGACTCCACGCGGGGAAAGCGGCGTTCCCGACGCCGCTACAATGCGCGCATGAACCCTCTGCGCAGCTACAAGGGCATCGCGCCCGTCCTCGGTGAACGCGTCTACGTCGACCCTGCCGCCAGCGTGATCGGCGACGTGGTGCTGGCCGAGGACGTCTCGATCTGGCCCGGTGCGGTACTGCGCGGCGACGTGAACCACATTCGCGTGGGCGCGCGCACGAACATCCAGGACGGCGCGATCGTGCACGTGGCGCACGCCGGCCGCTACGGATCGGGCTTTCCCTGTCTGATCGGCGCCGACGTCACCATCGGCCATGCCGCGGTGGTGCACGCCTGTACCATCGAGGACGGCTGCCTGATCGGCATGCATGCCAGCGTGCTCGACGGCGCGGTGGTGAAGCGGCATGGCTTCGTGGGCGCCGGCGCGCTGGTGCCACCCGGCAAGGTGGTGGGCGAACGCGAGCTGTGGCTGGGCAACCCGGCGAAGTTCGTGCGCGTGCTCGGCGACGACCAGGTCGAGCAGCTGCTGTACTCGGCCGCAAACTACGTGCGGCTGAAGGACGATTACCTCACCGCCTGAGCACGCTCATTGCGACGCGGCCGCGCCCGCCTGCTGCGCGCCGATCGCCGCCGCCTCTTCCGCATGCCGGCGACCCAGCAGGGTGCGCTGGGCATCGAGGTAGCCGCCGAGCAGGGCCAGCTTGTAGTCGCTGGCGTGGAGCTCCTCGTGCGCCGGGTCGTACTTGTAGTTGCCGGCGTCGTAGGCGCGCAGCAGCTGCAGCTCGCGTTGCGCCTCGTCGAGATCGCCCGCGGCGATCGTCCGCTCCGCGTCCTCGCAGGCCGGCTTGAACGCCTCGCGCAGCTGGCTGAGTGCGGTGCTGTTGTGCGGATCGAGCTGCAGCACGCTGAAATCGAACTCGAACGCGTTGCTGCCCACCGGCGCCACGCGGCGGCCGTCGTGCAGCGCGGCAGCGGCGAGGCCAAGCAGGATGCGCACGCCGCCGTCGTCGGACACGGGCGCGGGCCCGGCCTCGGCACGGACATTCCAGTGCCACCAGCCGCCGCCGGCCGCCAGGATCAGCACCAGGATGCCGCCCAGCCAGACCGGGCGGCGGGAGAGAAACGAAACGAGACCTTGCATGACACCCCCTGACCAGGACCACGGTCGCGGTCGTCCTCCGGGACGACCGCGACCGTGGCGGCAAGCTAGCGGCGCATCATGTCAGGGCGATGACTCGCTCCACCCCGGAACGCTTCACTCACCATCGCCCTGATCAGGCGAACCGTCCGGATGGCTGAACCAGTTCACGCTGTTCTGCCCGTTGGGACAAGCAGTGCCGCTGCTCCAGGCGGTGACCACGCCCGCCGCCGAGCTGACGTTGGCGCCATAGCAGCTGCCCAGTGTGTCGTGGTAGGTGAACGCCTGCGTGCTGCCCTGGCCGTCGTGGCCCAGGTAGTTCCAGCTGGCGTCGTAGTGCAGCGTGTCGGCAGCGTTCAGCGTGTTGCTCACCTGGTCCGTGTACTTCGCGATGCCGCCGCCGAATCCGCGGGAGCGAACCAGCTGGTAACCCTGCTGCACCGTGGTGGCGATGGCGTTGCTTCCATCCGCAGCGGTCTGCTGGTCGTAATCCAGGTGGAGCGGATAGCTCACCTGCTGCGAGTACTGGCTGACGATGGTCGAGCCAATGCTGCTGCGGCTCGTGCCGTCCACCGAGGTGACCTGGTCGCTGACCTGGCGGTAGGTGCTGCCGTTGATCGTGAAAGTCTGGGTGTCGGCGAAGCCCACGGTCTGATCCACGGTGTTCTGCATCAGGCCGTGCGAGGTGTTGACGTTGCCCTGGATCACGAAGTGGCGCGTGAGCTCGGTGGTGATGGCGCCGTTGCCGGTGCCATCCAGCGTGCTGCCGATGGTCGGCACCGGCGCTTGGCCGGCCAGGGTGTTGCGGGTAACGCTGCCGGTGACCTGCTGCGAACCCAGATCCTGATAGAGCAGCAGGGTTGCGGCGCCGGAGAAATAGTTGTTCGCGCCAACCACGTTCACCGACACCGTGTGCTGCGCACCATCGCTGAGCATGCCCGCGAACGGGCTGAGGTCGACCCGGTAGGGCATGAAGTTCAACGTCTGCACGCCGGTGACCGGCCGCCACAGGAAGGGGTCGATGCCGCCGCTGTAGATCCACGGATATACCGGTGCCACACCGGCCGGCTGGCCGTCGATGCTTACCTCGGCCTCGCGGAAGTTGCCGCCGCCGCATTCATACACCTGGCCGGCGTACTGGTCGGGCACGCAGGTGTACCAGAACTCGTCGTTGTGCTGGCTCTGCGCGAACACGTCGAGGTAGGCGTGCTCCACGTTGCGCGGCAGGCTCAGGGTCTGCGACATGGCGCTGCTGGAGGTGTCCAGCTCGGTGGTGCTGCCCACCGGGTCGCTGCCCAGCGAGATCACCTGGTCAGGCACGCGCGGCGCGGGGGCCTGCGCCGAGGCCGGGTAGAACAGCAGCTTCGCGCTGCCGTGGTACACGCCGGTGTAGTAGCTGTCGACATAGTTCCAGAGGATCGCCTGGCCCTGACCGGCGTTCCGGAACAGCGCGCTGTAGTCGGTGAGGTCACGTTCCACGTGCCAGCTTTCCGCCTGGCTGTGCGAGGGCTCTTCGGTGGTGCCGAAATACAGGTTCACGCCGTTCAGCCAGATCTCGGCGGTACGGTCGTAATTGCGACCCGCGGTCACCGAGAAATCCGCCTAGCACCACCTTGGCCCAGTGCGTGCCGCACCCGGCGGGCGGCGCATAGCTGTAGGGCCGGGTACCGAAATCGTTGAAGGTGTCGTTGCTGAACAGCTGCACCACGCACGGCTGGCCCGGCGGGCGCGGCACCATCGGATCGGCGGTGGTCACGTTGGTCGAACCGACCGGGCTGCCGGTGGTATCGGCAGCGTAGGCGTTGCAACCAAACCACGTCAGCCCGGCGATGGCCAGGCAACGACTCAACATCCCCATGCGCAGCATGTGATTACCCCTCGCGAGGAGCCTGCCCGTGAGCACGGCGGCATCGTGGGCAGGCTCGGGTCCCCCCCCTGTGCCGGGCATGCTGGCACGGGAGATTTTTAGACGGGGTCAAATGCCCGCGCGAAAGGGTGATGCGGTTGGCAGGGGGCGCTCAGTCCGCCGTGCGCAGCGCCTGGTACACCGGCTCGGTGTCGGGGCGGCGGCCGTGCCACAGCGCGAATGCGTCGGCCGCGGTTTCCACCAGCATGCCGAGGCCGTCCCAGGCGTAGCGCGCACCGGCCGCTTTCGCCCAGGCAAGGAAGCCGATCGCCGCGTTGCCGTAGGCGAGGTCGTAGCAGAGCGCGCGGGCGCCCACCAGCGACAGCGGCAGCTGCAAGCCGCCGCCGAGCACGCCGGCCGAGGTGGCGTTGACGATCAGGTCGTAGCTGCCGAGATTGGCGAGGTCGTCCCAATAGCGGGTGTGTACGCGCGCCGGTTCGCCGATCGCATCGGCCAGCGCGTCGGCAGTTTCCGGCGTGCGGTTGACGATGGTCAGCGTCTGCACGCCCGCGTCCAGCAGCGACCAGGCCACGCCGCGGGCGGCGCCGCCCGCGCCCAGCATCAGCGCGTCGTGACCGCGCAGGTCGGCGCGGTGGCGTTCGGTGAGGTCGCGCACCAGGCCGTCGCCGTCCGTGTTGTGTGCGGCGAGCCGGCCGTCGGGCAACAGGGTGAGCACGTTCGCGCTGCCCGCGCGCGTGGCCGCCTCGCTGCGCTCGTCCGCCAGCGCGAATGCGGCGCCCTTGTGCGGCAGGGTGACGTTGGCTCCCGCGCCGCCCGCGGCGAAGAAGCCGTGCACCGCGGCAGCGAAGTCCTCAGGCGCAGCATCGATGGTGCGGTATTCCAGCGCGATGCCGAACTGCCGCGCGAAGGCCTGGTGGATGCGCGGCGACAGCGAATGCGCGATCGGGTGGCCGAACACGGCGAACTGGGAGGGCTGGCTCATGCGGTGCTCCTGGGAATGGACGGCCATTGTAGGTGGCGTGAGCCGCCTATCGCGTGGCCGGGCCGGGCGTCGCAGGTTCTGAGATGGCGGGCCGGCATGCTGCATCCGTCACCCGCGAGGAAGCCGCCATGCGCCCGACCGCCAACGACCGCCGCCACGACCGCCTGCTCGGCATCGCCCTGCTGTGGCTTGCCGCCGGCACCGCCCTGCTCGCCACCACCCTGGTACCGGCGCACACCGCCCTGCTGGGTTGGGCGCCGCTGCTGTGGCTGCTGGTGGCGCCGCTGGCGCTGCTGCTGATCCTCGAGCCGGACCTGCCGCGGCAACTGCTGGCACGGCGGCACGCGCGGCGCAGGTACTGAATTCCATCTGGCAGTGGAACGGCCGCGACGGGCAGGTCGCGGCTAGGGTAGTCGGGGGCGAGGCCGGAGGCCACGCGTCGCTCGACGGCGTGAGGGAACACGCTGGCCGCCGGCCGTCGCAAGGATGCGGCGGCCGGCGTGGCCCGCTTGCATCACCGGCGCGACAACGGCGGCCTCAGTTGCCGATGCCCTGCCGCTTGCGCTCCATGCGGCGCAGGAATTCGCGCATCACGCGCAGGTACAGCTCGCTGCCGAGATGCTCGTCCTCGACGCCGGCGTCGATCGAGGGGTTGTCGTTGACCTCGATCACCACCGGCTTGTCGCCGACCTGCTTGAGGTCCACGCCGTAGAAGCCGTGGCCTACGGCGCTGGTCGCCTTCAGCGCCAGCTTCACCACCTCGGCCGGCGCGCGTTCCACCGGCATCGTCTCGAAACCGCCCGACTTCGCGTCGCCCTTGGCGGCGTGGTTGTAGATCTGCCAGTGGCCGCGCGACATGTAGTACTTGCAGGCGTACAGCGGCTCGCGGTTGAGCACGCCGATGCGCCAGTCGAACTCGGTGTAGACATACTCCTGCGCCAGCAGCAGCGCGCTGTGCTGGAACAGCTCGCCGCTGGCCTGGTCCAGCGCCGCCTCGCTCTCCACCTTGACCACGCCGCGCGAGAACGAGCCGTCCGGGATCTTCAGCACCAGCGGGTAGCCCAGCCGCGCGGCGACTTCCTTCATGCCCTTGCTGTCGTCGCGGTAGAGGATCTCGGTGCGCGGTACGGCGAGCTTGCGCGAGACCATCAGGTCGTTGAGGAAGATCTTGTTCGTGCAGCGCAGGATCGAGGCCGGGTCGTCGATCACCACCATGCCTTCCTTCTCCGCGCGGTGGGCGAAGCGGTAGGTGTGGTTGTCGCTGGCGGTGGTCTCGCGGATGAACAGGCCGTCGTACTCGGCGAGGCGCTGGTAGTCGTTCTTGCCGATGGTGTCGACCTCGATGCCGAGTTCCTTGCCGGCGGCGACGAACTGCTTCAGCGCCTTCCGGTTCGACGGCGGCATCTGCTCGTTGGGGTCGACCAGCATCGCCAGGTCGTAGCGGTACAGCTTGCGCGCGCGCGGCTTGCGCCACAGCTTGCGCGAGAAGCCGTCCAGTTCCTCGGCGAACGCGTCCTCCTGGGCGTCGTCCAGCGTGTGCAGGCCCACCGGCTTGATCGAGCTGACCTGCCAAACGCGGTCACGCTCGAACTCGATGCGCAGCAGCGGGCAGGGAAAGGATTCGAACACTTGCCGCGCCAGGTCCTGCAGCGCGGGATAGGCGGTCTCGCCGAAGTAGACCAGGATGCCGAAGTCGGTGGTGTCGCGGCCGCCCGCGGGCAGGAAGTGGGTGAGCTTCTGGTTGAGGTCGTCGATGTCCACGCCGTACAGCGAGCGCCGGCCCAGGTCGTTGATGGTGCGCACCGAGGGCATCACGCGGTGTCCGCGCGCCTCGGCCAGCAGCGACACGTAGTAGCCGGTGCCCAGGTACTTGTAGCTGCGGCACAAGTTGATGACGTGGGTGCGCTCGTCGTCGCTGCCCGCCGGCTCGCGCAGATAGTCCATCGCGCCGACCACGTCCACGGACGGATAGTAGGAGCCCCAGTCGGAGGCTTTCTCGACCACGATGACCAGACGGGCCATGTCACCACTCAGGCTTGCGATTGCGGGGACGCCCTGCGGACAGGACGGGTAGGCGGAGCAGGGCGGCAGTTTCGCACAGCACGACCGCGCCACGGGGCGCGGCACTGAACCTTTTCTAAGCGCCCGTACCGCGCCGCGATTGCCGCACCATCGATCGGGCACTACAGTCCGCCCGGTTTCCCGCCGTGCCGGTGCCAGCGTGCGTCGTCCGGCTGGCCGCATCGTCCGATCCAGGGAGTCCATCGCCATGCCGCCGGCCAACGTGCGCATCCGCTCCGCCGAACTCTCCGACCTCGACGACCTGGTCGCGCTGGAGGAACACAGCTTCGACAGCGACCGGCTGAGCCGTGCGCAATTCCGCCGCCACCTCGACAGCGACAGCGCGAAGGTGCTGGTGGCCAGCACCGGTCCGCACCGCTTCCTCGGCACCGTGGTGCTGTTCTTCCGCAAGCGCAGCGGCGTGGCGCGGCTTTATTCGATCGCCACCCACCACGAGGCGCGCGGCCAGGGTGTGGGCGGGGCCCTGCTCGACGCCGCCGAACAGCTGGCGCGACGCCGCCACTGCCGGGCGCTGCGGCTGGAAGTGCGCACCGACAACCACGGCGCGGTACGCCTGTACGAACGGCTGGGCTACCGCCGCATCGGCCACGCCCAGGGCTACTACGAGGACGGCGGCGACGCCTGGCGCTACGAGAAGCTGCTGGCGACGCCGGGCGCCTGAGAGCCCGCCCGGCCCTGCCGCACGGCCGGTTTTGCCATTCACGCACGCGGTGCGATCGTCACCGGCGATCGTGGTTCACCGCTTTCGCCGCCGCCTTGAGCTCACGGCTGGCCTGGTCGAGCAGATCCTTCGCCTTCGCCGCGTGACCGCGCATGTCCCATTCGTTCGCCTGTGGCCTGCCGGCAGACAGGCTGGCGACGCCTGCGTTGAATGTATCAGGGCATCCCTAACCGCCCAGCGGCGAGCTGATGCGCTGCTGCGTGGCCGCGTCCGGCCGCGCCACCAGCGCACCACCGCGTGAAAGGCTCACGCCGTAATGGCCGCCGTCGACCAGCGGCAGGAAGGTGCCGCTGCCGTAGACCGCATCCACCATCGGCAGCGCGCGCGGGTATTGCCGGTGCAGATCGAGCAGATCGAAGCCGTCGGCGGCACCGAGGCCGATCACGGTGCGCGGCGCACCCGCCTCCTGGGCGGGATCGTCGTAGCGGCCGTCGATGCGGTCGAGCCGGTACAGCGGCGGCAGGCCGGCGAGCAGGGCTGGCAGTTTCCATTTCAGCACCACCGCCTCCACGCGCCAGTCGTCGCCCGCCAGATCGAGCCGGCGCGTGCTGCCGTCGGGCCAGGTCAGCGTAAGCGCCCAGCGCTGCGGCGAGAGAATGTGCGCGTCGATGTCGACCACCGGGGTCTCCTCGCCCAGCAGGCGATAGCCGCGCAACGCCCAGCCACCCGTGCCCAGCAGCACGGCCAGTGCGAAATACACCGCACACAGCAGCGCATGCCAGCCCGCAGCCAGCCGCGCACCGGCATCGAGGCGGCGACGGAGCGTCAGCAGCTGCAGCAGGCTCAACAGCAGCAGGATCGCCGCCAGCACCAGCAGCACGGTGGCGGGCAGGCGCAGCAGCTCGATCGGACTCATCGGGTTTTCCGCGGGAAAGGCCCGTGCATGATAAGCCGCACCGGCATGCTCGCTATACTGCGTGCGTCATCGGCGGCCACGGCCGCCGAGCGCGCCGTCCCGTCCTTTCCCACTGGTATCCGACCATGCGCCGTCCGCTGCTGCTGCCGCTCTGCCTCGCCGCCGCCGTGCTTGCCGGTTGCGGCAACAAGGGCCCGCTGTACATGCCGAACAATCCGAATCCGCCGGTCTACGTTCCGTCGAAGGCCGCACCGGCGCCGGCCGCCTCGCAGGTGTCGCCAGCAACGGCGGCCAGCAGCGCCGTTCCCGCCACGCACTGAGCGCACCGATGCTGCGCTTCTCCAAGATGCACGGCCTCGGCAACGACTTCGTCGTGCTCGATTGCCGCGCCGCGCCATTCGCGCTGGACGTGGCGCAGATCCGCGCGCTGGCCGACCGCCGCACCGGCGTGGGCTTCGACCAGCTGCTCAGCGTGGAGCCGGCGCGCGATCCATCCTGCGCGTTCTACTACGGCATCTGGAACACCGACGGCTCGCCTTCGGGCCAGTGCGGCAACGGCGTGCGCTGCGTGGCGGCGTGGCTGCATCGCGCCGGTGCGCTGGCGCTGGGCGAGGCGGTGCGGCTGGAGAGCCCGTCCGGCCCGGTGACAGTGCGCCTGCTCGACGCGCACGAAGTCACCGTGGACATGGGCGAACCCGTGTTCGCGCCGGCGCGGATCCCGTTCGCGGCGGAGACCGCAGCGGATCGCTACGCGATCGAGATCGATGGCGCCGCGCTGGAGATCGGCGCGGTGTCGATGGGCAATCCGCACGCGGTGGTGATGACCGACGAACTGCCCGACGGCGCGATGGAGCGGCTGGGTCCGGCGCTCAGCACGCATCCGCGCTTCGCCGCGGGGACGAACGTCGGCTTCCTGCAACGCATCGACCGCAGCCATCTCACGCTGCGCGTGCACGAGCGCGGCGCGGGCTGGACGCTGGCCTGCGGCACCGGCGCCTGCGCCGCGATGGCGGTGCTGCGCCGGCGCGGCGACGTGGACGAGCGCGTGCAGGTGGACCTGCCGGGCGGCTCCCTGGGCATCGATTGGCAAGGTCCCGGCCACACGCTGTGGATGACCGGCCCCGCCGCGTTCGTGTTCGAGGGGCAGTGGCTCGCGGATTGATCCCCGCGCGCGTCCATCGCACACTCGGGTCGAAGGCATCCCGCCCAACTTCCACGCACCGGCTCGAGGAAAACGCGCATGAACGTCCCCCTGTCCGATGACGCCACCGAGGCAGGCGCCGTCGCGGCCTACCTGAAACTGCACCCTTCCTTCCTCAGCGACTACCCCGAACTGGCCGCCCAGCTCACCGTGCCGCGCGAGCAGGGCACGGTGGCCTCGCTGGCCGCCTACCAACTGCAGCAGCTGCGCGAGAAGAACGCGGAACTGGAACGGCGCCTCGCCGAACTCACCGCGATCGCCGCCGACAACGAGCGGCTGATGGAGCGCGTGCATGCGCTGACCGTGGCGCTGCTGCGCGCAAACACGCTGGAAGTGACCACGCGCACCATGATGGCCCGGCTCAGCGAGGACTTCCACACCGAACAGGTCCGCCTGCTGCTGTTCGGCAACAACGCAGACCTGCCGCGCTCGAACTGGCTGTGCCAGGTGGGCGGCGGCGCCGCGGAGCTGCCCGAGCTGGCCGAGGTGCTGCATCGGCAAGAACCCATCTCCGGCCGCCTGTCGGCCGACAAGCTGGCGCGGCTGTTCGGCGACGAGGCCCCCGCGATCCGTTCGGCGGCGCTGGTGCCGCTGGGCGAGGCCGGCATCCTCGCGATCGGCAGCCACGATCCGGACCGCTTCCAGCCCGGCATGGGCACCCTGTTCCTGAAGATGATCGCCGCCACCGTCACCGCTGCGCTGGCGCGGGCGCGCGACCTCACTTGAGTCGCGCATGACCACGCCGGCGCAACAGGTCGAAACCTGGCTGGCCCGACTCGCCGGCGAACGGCAGGCCTCGCCGCATACCGTGGACGGCTACCGCCGCGACCTCGCCAAGCTGCTGGCCTGGATGGAGGCGCAGGCCATCGCCGGTTTCGCCGCACTGGAACCGAACCGGATGCGCCAATTCGTCGCCGTGCAGCATCGCGCGGGGCTGGCGCCGAAAAGCCTGCAGCGCCTGCTGTCCTCCTCCCGCAGCCTGTTCCGCCAGCTCAGCCGCGAAGGCGCGCTGGCGCACGATCCGACGGCCGGCGTGCGTGGCCCCAAGGTGCACCGCAAGCTGCCCGTGGTGCTGGACGTGGACGAGGCCGCCAGCCTGGTGGAAGCGGGCGGTGACGGCGCGCTGGGCGTGCGCGACCGCGCGATGCTGGAGCTGTTCTATTCCTCCGGCCTGCGCCTGTCCGAACTGGTCGGCCTGCGCTGGGGCGACCTCGACCTCGATGGCGGCGAAGTGCGCGTGCTCGGCAAGGGCCGCAAGACGCGCATCGTGCCGGTGGGCCGCCACGCGGTGGCCGCGCTGCACGCGCTGGGCGAGGCCGCAGGCCGGGTGCCGGAGGCGCCGGTGTTCCGCGGCCGCGGCAGCGCGCCGATCAGCCCGCGCACCGTGCAGGCCCGGCTGCAGAAACTCGCGCTCGCGCACGGCTTCGCCAAACACGTGCATCCGCACCTGCTGCGCCACACCTTCGCCAGCCACATGCTGGAATCCTCCGGCGACCTGCGCGCGGTGCAGGAACTGCTCGGCCACGCCGACATCGCCACCACTCAGATCTACACGCACCTGGATTTCCAGCATCTGGCGAAGGTGTACGACGCGGCGCATCCGCGGGCCAAGAGAAAGTAAACGCGCTTCTTGCGTTTGCCCCTGCTCCCTTTTGGGGAGCACGCGGGGAGACGCCATGGATGGCGTCGGCTCTGAGGAGCGAGGAAGGTTGGGATGAGGGGCGGGTTCTTACGTGAACGCCTTATTGAAGCTCGCTTCGATGAGACCCGCCGCCAGATTGGCCCCTCTCCTCAATCCTCTCCCCGGAGGGGAGAGGAGGCGGACGTGCCGGGCGGGTTCGTTCCGCATTGAAGCCGTCGCCGGCCGGCCCCATGTCGTCCGCTTAACCTTTGGAGCTCCCATGGAATCCTTTCACGCCACCACCATCATCAGCGTGCGCCGCAACGGCAAGGTCGTGATCGGCGGCGACGGCCAGGTAACCTTCGGCAACACCGTGATGAAGGCGAATGCGCGCAAGATCCGCCGGCTAGGCAAGAGCGCCGAGGTGCTGGCCGGCTTTGCCGGCGCCACCGCCGATGCCTTCACCCTGTTCGAGCTGTTCGAGCAGAAGCTGGACAAGCACGGCAACAACCTCACCCGCGCCGCCGTGGAGATGGCCAAGGAATGGCGCACCGACCGCCGCCTGGGCCGCCTCGAAGCGATGCTGGCGGTGGCCGACAAGGAGGCCTCGCTGCTGATCTCCGGCAACGGCGACGTGCTGGAACCCGAACACGGCCTGATCGCGATCGGTTCCGGCGGCCCCTATGCGCAGTCCGCCGCGCTGGCGCTGATGGAAAACAGCGAGCTCGATGCGCGCGCCATCGTGGAGAAGGCCCTAAAGATCGCCGGCGACATCTGCATCTATACCAACCACAACACCACGATCGAGGAACTGGAATTCGGGACCCGCGCTTCGTGATGCGTAGTCCTTGCGATCGTCCCTGATCGCGAAGATCAGACGGGCGGCCATCCATGACCGCACTTGTCACTTGCCGCCGCACCCTAAGTTTCCAACCTTCCCCCGCATCCCGGCGTAGCCATGAGCGAACTCACTCCCCGCGAAATCGTCAACGAACTCGACCGCTACATCATTGGCCAGCACGACGCCAAGCGCGCCGTGGCGGTGGCGCTGCGCAGCCGCTGGCGGCGCATGCAGCTGGAGCCGGCGATGCGCAACGAGATCACCCCCAAGAACATCCTGATGATCGGCCCCACCGGCGTCGGCAAGACCGAGATCGCGCGCCGCCTCGCCACGCTGGCGAACGCGCCGTTCGTGAAGGTGGAGGCCACCAAGTTCACCGAGGTGGGCTATGTGGGCAAGGACGTGGAATCGATCATCCGCGATCTCGCCGACGTGGCCTACAAGCTCACCCGCGAGCAGGCGATAAAGCGCGTGCGCACCCAGGCCGAGGACCGCGCCGAGGACCGCATCCTCGACGCCCTGCTGCCGCGCCGGCAGTCGCCCAGCGACTGGAGCCACGATGCGCCGGCCGCGCCGGCGACCGACAGCGACACCCGCCAGAAGCTGCGCAAGCAGCTGCGCGAGGGCACCCTCGACGAGCGCGAGATCGAACTGGACTTCGCCATGAACGTGGGCGTGGAGATCATGTCGCCGCCCGGCATGGAGGAGATGGGCGCGCAGCTGCGCCAGATGTTCCAGAACCTGGGCGGCGCCAAGACCCAGCACCGCAAGCTGGCGATCAAGCTGGCGCGTCCGCTGCTGATCGAGGAGGAAGCCGCCAAGCTGCTCAACGATGAGGAGATCCGCGCCGAGGCGGTGGAGGCCGCCGAGCAGAACGGCATCGTCTTCCTCGACGAGATCGACAAGATCGCGCAGCGCTCCGAATGGGGCGGCGCCGGGGTCAGCCGCGAGGGCGTGCAGCGCGACCTGCTGCCGCTGGTGGAAGGCTCCACCGTGTCCACCAAGTACGGCCCGCTGAAGACCGACCACATGCTGTTCATCGCCTCGGGCGCGTTCTCGCTGGCCAAGCCTTCCGACCTGATTCCGGAGCTGCAGGGCCGCCTGCCGATCCGCGTCGAGCTCAGCGCCCTGTCGGTCGACGACTTCAAGCGTATCCTGCGCGAGCCGCACAACGCGCTGACCAAGCAGTACGTGGCCCTGCTCGGCACCGAGGGCGTGAGCCTGGAGTTCACCGACTCCGGCATCAACCGGCTGGCCGAGGTGGCCTGCCAGGTGAACGAGCGCACCGAGAACATCGGCGCCCGCCGCCTGCACACGGTGATGGAGCGGCTGCTGGAGGGTATCTCGTATGAAGCGGCAGACAAGTCCGGCGAAAAATACATGATCGACGCCGAACAGGTAGACAAGAGCCTCGGCACCTTGATCCGCAACGAGGACCTCAGCCGCTACATCCTCTAAGGCAGGTGCGGCGGACAGCATATCGGGGCAGTACGCAACGGCATTCCCGAATGGCGTCAATCAACACTTTTGACTCACTTTGCCTCCACGTTCGGCGAAGTTGCACTGAAACATCCTCTGAACAAGCTGTGGAGGGCGTTCTGTTAAAATAGGTCCGCTATGGCAAAGATTCTCGAGTTCAAGACCAACGGCCTGCGCGCCCAGCTGCGCGAGGCCCAGCAAGAGCAGACGATGGTGCGCCTGTGGCGCGGCGAGCTGGAACACGGCAGCTTCTGCGGTTACGTGGGCGGCGTGGGCCGCGAGTTCGTCCTGCTCTGGGTCCTCGGCGACGGCATCACCGAGGACGGCATCTACGTGATGCGCCACCGCGACATCACGGAGCTGGAATCGCCGGAGCGCCACCACGTCTTCATGGCCAAGGCGCTGGCGCTCAAGGGCATCACCCCACACCTGCCACGCGGTTTCCCGCTGGATTCGATCCGCGATGCAGTGCAGGCCGCCGGCGCGATGTCGCCGGTGATCGGCGTGCACGTGGACACCGAGGAAGAAGAAGAGGTCTGCTACATCGGCCACCTCGTCCGCGTCGACGACGACGGCTTCTACCTGCAGGAACTCAGTCCCGACGCGGAGTGGATGCGCCAGGCCTCGTTCTTCGCGTGGGACGAAGTTTCCACGCTCAGCATCGGCGATGGCTACGCCCAGGCCCTGCTCGCCGTGGCCGGCCCCGCTCCGGCGCTGGAGCCCGGCGATGCGGGCATCGGCCACATGCCCTGACGTTGCGCTCGCTCGCCACGCGCCGACGCCCGCCGCACATCGGCGGGCGTTTTGTTTGGAAATCCCTACCCCCTAGTTCGCCCCTAGCGCAGACCTGCAGCGCCGGCGTCGAAGGGCTTCACGGACGAGTGCCTCGACCTGCTCGCTCACCAGGGTGCGGTCATCCATGATCGCGCCTCGCGTCCGCTTGCTGGCGCAAGCTACGCTCAGCACGAACGGAACGTCAGTCAGGAAGCACCCATGCCCCGCATCGTCGTCGTCGGCAGCATCAACATGGACCTGGTCACGCTCGCACCGCGCTTTCCCGGCCCGGGCGAGACCCTGCTCGGCAGCCGCTTCTTCACCACGTATGGCGGCAAGGGCGCCAACCAGGCGGTGGCCGCCGCGCGACTGGGCGCTGCGGTGACGATGGTCGGCGCACTGGGCCGTGACGCCTTCGGCGACCAGCTGCATGCGGGACTGGCGAAGGAAGGCATCGACCTCGCCCACGTCGCCCGGCTCGACGACGAAGGCAGCGGCAGCGCTTCCATCACAGTGGCTGGGGGCGAGAACGAGATCATCGTGGTACCCGCTGCCAACGCGCGCGTCACGCCCGCTCAGGTCGAAGCCGCGCGTACCGCCATCGCACACGCCGACGCCGTGCTGGTGCAGCTGGAGATTCCGCTGGACGCGGTGGAAGCCACGCTGCGCCTCGGCCGGCGCGAAAACGTACCGGTGATCCTCAACCCCGCGCCCGCACAGCCGCTGCCGGCCGAATGGCTGCAACTCGCCAGCTACCTAACCCCGAACCAGCACGAACTGGCTACCGCGTTCGGCGCCGATGCGCCAGCGGATTTCCGCGAACTGATGCGTCGCGCGCGGTGTCCCGTCGTGCTCACCCGCGGCAGCGAAGGCGCGTGGTATCGCGACGATGCACATCCCGAGCCACAGCACCAGCCCGGCTTCGAGGTCGACGTGGTCGACAGCACCGGTGCCGGTGACACCTTCAACGGCGCGCTGGCGGTGTTCCTGCATGAAGGCCTGCCGCAGGCGGTGCGCAAGGCCTGCGCCGCCGCTGCGCTGTCGGTGACGAAGCTCGGCGCGCAGGGCGGCATGCCCTCGGCGCACGAGGTGGAAACGCTGCTCGCGCGGTAAGCGCGCCGGCTACTTGCCGATGCAGAACGAGCTGAAGATCGCGCCGAGCAGGTCGTCGCTGGTGTAGGCGCCGGTGATCTCGCCCAGAGCGTGTTGGGCCTGGCGCAGTTCCTCGGCGGCGAGTTCGCCGGCGCGGATGCTAGCGAGAACGTGGGCGGCATGGTCGAGGTGCGCGCGTACCGCTTCAAGCGCAAGCACATGGCGGCGGCGTGCGCTGAAGGCGCCTTCGCCGCTGCCGGCGCCGGCGAGCCGTTTCAGGTGTTCGCGCAGCGCATCGAGGCCATCGCCCGTCTTGGCCGAGACCCACAGCCAGCGGATGCCGTCGCGGGTTTCCGCATGCGGCACGGCGTGGGCGAGATCGATCTTGTTGACCAGCACCACGCGTTCGGCGCTGGCGGGCAGGGCGTCGAACAGGGCGAGGTCGGCGGCGGCATGTTCCGCGTCGGTGACCAGCAGGGCCGCGTCAGCGCGGGCGAGTTCGCCATGAGCGCGGCGCACGCCTTCGCGCTCGACCTCGTCCGCCGTCTCGCGCAGGCCGGCGGTGTCGGCGAGTTCCAGCGCCACGCCGTCGAGCGCCACGCTTTCGCGCAGCACGTCGCGGGTGGTGCCGGCGACCGGCGTGACGATGGCGCGGTCGCTGCCGGCCAGTGCATTGAGCAGGCTGGACTTGCCCGCGTTGGGCCGGCCCACGATGGCCACGCGCAGGCCGTCGTTGAGGCGCAAGCCACGTTGCGCTTCGCGCAGCAGCGCGGCGAGCTCCGCGCGCAGGCTTTCGAGCTGCTGCGCGATCGCGGGATCGGCGAGGAAGTCGATCTCTTCCTCGGGAAAGTCGATCGCGGCCTCGATATGCACGCGCAAGGCGATCAGCGCCTGCAGCAGCGCATCGACACGCTGCGAGAACACGCCCTCCATCGAGCGCAGCGCGGCGCGCGCGCCGGCCTGCGAACGCGCGGCGATCAGGTCCGCCACGGCCTCGGCCTGGGCGAGATCGAGCTTGCCGTTGAGGAAGGCGCGCTCGGTGAATTCTCCGGGACGCGCCAGCCGTGCGCCGAGTTCGCAGACGCGGCGCAACATCGCGTCGAGCAGCACCGCGTTGCCGTGACCCTGCAGTTCCAACACGTGCTCGCCGGTGTAGGAGGTAGGTGCGGGAAAGTGCAGCAGCAGGCCGTGATCGATCGCCTCGCCCTGCGCGTCGCGGAAGCTGGCGAAATGCGCGTGGCGCGGCTGCGGCGCTCGGCCCAGCATGGCCTGCGCGATCGCCGGCACCAGCGGCCCCGACACGCGCAGCACGCCCACGCCGGCGGCGCCTGGCGCGCTGGCGATGGCTGCGATGGTGTCGGTGGTTTGCGTCATGGTCGGCAGCGTAAACGAAGACGACCGCGCAGGTTGCCCGGCGCGGCCGCATTGAGAGTGCGGCCAGGGATGGCCGCCCATTTGATCTTCGCGATCAGGATGATCGCAAGAATTAACCCTTGACCGCTTCCTCGCGATCCATGCGATGGGTGATCCACCACTGCTGGCCCAGGCCGACCAGGCCGTTCACCGCGTAATACAGGCACAGGCCCGCAGGGAAGAACGCGAACATCACCGTGAACAGCAGCGGCATCACCTTCATCATCTTCGCCTGGGCGGGATCCATGCCCGCCGCAGCCGGGTTCAGCCACTGCGTGCCCAGCATCACCGCCGCATAGATCACCGGCAGGATGTAGTAGGGATCGGGCGCGCTGAGGTCAGGAATCCACAGGAAAGCGGCATGGCGCAATTCCAGGCTGTACTCCAGCACGTAGAACAGGCCATAGAACACCGGCAAGGTGATCAGCACCGGGAAACAGCCGGCCATCGGATTCACCTTCTCCTTCTTGTACAACTCCATCTGCGCCTGCTGCAGCTTGGCCTTGTCGTCGCCGTAGCGCTCCTTGAGCGCCTGCACGCGCGGCATCAGCTTGCGCATCTTGGCGCTGGAGCGGTACTGCATCGCCGTGAGCTTCCAGGTGACGCCCTTGATCAGCAGCACCAGCAGGATGATCGCGAGACCCCAGTTCTTCGCGATCGCGTGGAAGAACGACAGCAGGCCGTGCATCGGCACGGCGATCGCCTTGAACATGCCGTAGTCGATGGTGAGATCCAGCCCCGGCGCCACTGCGTCCAGATGGCCCTGCATATTGGGACCGACGTACAGGCGTGCCGCGGCGTCCGCGCTCTGTCCCGGCGCCACGCTGAGCGTGGGACCGATCGCACGGATCAGGTAGCGCGGATGCTCGCTGCCCGGGTTCACCGTGTCGGTGGCGTAATGCGCGGTCTCGCCGGCCGGCGGAATCCACGCGGCGAAGAAGTACAGCCGCAACATCGCCGCCCAGCCGCCCTTGAACTGCGCATCCAGCTTGTCCTTGGATTCGGCGAAGTCCTTGAACGGCAGCTTCTCGAACTTCTCGCCCGTGTACCAGGCCGCGCCCTGGAAGCTGCGCGACTCGGGATTGGAGAGATTCTTCAGCCAATTGCCGGTATGCGGCGGTTCGGTGCGCAGCAGCTGGGTGTAGGCATTGCCCTGCCACGCGGTACTGCCGCCGTTGTCGATCTTCTGGTCCAGCGCGACCACGTAGCTGCCGCGGGTGAAGCGGTAGACCTTGGTGACCTTGAGGCCCTTGGCGTCCTGCCAGGTCAGCGGCACGTCGAGTTCGTTCTGGCCGGGGGCCAGCGTGTACGTGGCCTGCGCAGCCTGGAACAGGGCGAGATGGTTGGGCTGGTCCGCAGCCGCCGGATCGCTGCTGCTGACCAGGCCGTTCTGCGCTACGAAGTAGTGCGCATCCGTGTTGTCGAACAGGGTGACCGGCGCGGGGTGCGGATCCTTGTGCGTGCGCGGCGCCACCGGGTAGGCCAGCAGTTGGGCCTGCACCAGGCTGCCGCCACGGGTGTCGATGGTGAGGCGCAGCACATCCGTGGTGACCGTGACCAGCGTGCCGGACACCTTGGCGCCCGCGTCGCCGATGTTGCCGATCGCTGGCGTGCCTGACTGGATGCTCGGCACGCCGGGCGCGCTGGCCGCGCTCGCGGCACTGCCGGCGACGGGCGCGGGCGGCGTCATGTAGTCCTTCTCCCAGGCCATGAACAGGAGATAGGCCACGGCGAGCAGGGCGAACAGGAGGAAGTTGCGTGTTTGGTTCATCGGGTCACGGATCCGGACGACGCCACGCGGCACGCGGCCATAAGGGGGAAAGGGAAACTCAACACGCGATTGTGGCGGCGGCATCCATCGGCATCAATGGTGCGGAGCCGCGGCCAGGGGCTGCGGCGGGATCGCCGCGAGGCGTCGCCACAGCGCATTGGCCTCGATCAGCAACTCCGGGCCGGGCAGGCCGGCGGCCTGCTCGCGTGCCATCACCACCACGTCCACCGGCGGCAGCTGGTCGCGTACCCGGCGGAAGGATTCGCGCAGCAGGCGCTTCAGGCGGTTGCGTTCCACCGCGCGCTTGGACACCCGCTTGGAGATCGCCAGGCCCAGCCGCGCATGCCCCAGCCCGTTGGGCCGGTAGCGCAAATGAAAACAGCGGCCACCGAAGCGGCCGCTGCTCGTTCGCAACGCTGCAAAGTCACCGGCCAGACGCAGCCGCAACTCGCGCGGCAGGCCGGCAGGGTTCATGACAGGCGCGCCGTTTACGGGATCAGGCGCTTGCGGCCCTTGGCACGACGGGCGTTGAGGACTTTGCGACCGTCGGCGGTGGCCATGCGGGCACGGAACCCGTGGGTACGAGCACGCTTGAGCTTGCTGGGCTGGAAGGTCCGCTTCATGGCATTGCTCCGAAGGGAATGTGGATAAAAAGGTTGGAAATTATGCGGGGCAGGACGGCGCACTGTCAAATCAACGCTCATGCCGCCCCGAATGTCTCCGTGCAGCTGTGGATATCCGTCTTGTGGATATCCATGTGGACGGATCGGGGATCGGCAGGTGGGAGCGTGCTGCTAGACTAGTCCGTCCACCCTGCGCGCAAGCGCCCCTGCCTGTGGACGATAAACATTCATGAGTGAGTTGTGGCGGCGCTGCCTGGAGCGTCTGGAAGGCGAATTGAGCGCCGAGGATCTGCACACCTGGCTGATGCCGCTGCAGGCCCGCGAGGACGGGGCCGGAATGGCCCTGTTCGCCCCCAACCCGTACACGCTGGACACGGTACGCGAGCGTTACCTGCCGAAGATCACCCTGTTGCTGGGCCAGTTGGCCGGCCGCGAGCTGCCGGTGCGGCTGGAAGTGGGCTCCAGTGCCCCGCGCACTGTTGCCAAGCCCGCGGCCGCACCGCGGGTGGGCGCGGTGGCCGAACCGGCCGCTGCGCCGGCGCCAGCCTTCAACCACAACCTGGACCCGCACTACACCTTCGAAACCTTCGTCGAGGGCAAGTCCAACCAGCTGGGCAAGGCCGCCGCGATGCAGGTGGCGCAGAATCCCGGCCGCGCCTACAACCCGCTCCTGCTGTACGGCGGCACCGGCCTCGGCAAGACCCACCTGATGCATGCGGCCGGCAACCTGATGCGGCAGAACAATCCCGCCTGCAAGGTGCTGTACCTGCGCTCGGAGCAGTTCGTGGGCTCGATGATCGAGGCGCTGCGCACCAAGAGCATGGACCTGTTCAAGCAGCGCTTCCGTTCGGTGGATGCGCTGTTGATCGACGACATCCAGTTCTTCGCGGGCAAGGACACCACGCAGGAAGAGTTCTTCCACACCTTCAACGCGCTGTTCGAGTCCAAGCAGCAGATCATCCTCACCTGCGACCGCTACCCCAAGGAAGTGGACAAGCTGGAGCCGCGGCTGAAGTCGCGGCTGGGCTGGGGCCTCAGCGTGGCGATCGAGCCGCCGGATTTCGAGACGCGTGCGGCGATCCTGCTCTCCAAGGCGCAGGACAAGGGCGTGGCGGTGGACGAACATGTGGCGATGCTGCTGGCCAAGCGCATCCGCTCCAACGTGCGCGACCTCGAGGGTGCGCTGAACACGCTGGCGGCGCGCGCGAACTTCTACGGCAAGCCGATCACCACCGATTTCGCTGAGGAAACCCTGCGCGACCTGCTGGCCACCCACGCCCAGGCGGTGACAGTGCCGAACATCCAGAAGATCACCGCCGAGTACTTCAACGTGCGCCTGCAGGACCTGCTTTCCAAGCGGCGCGTGCGTTCATTGGCGCGGCCGCGGCAGATCGCTATGGCGCTGTCCAAAGAGCTCACCGATCACAGCCTGCCCGAGATCGGCGAGGCCTTCGGCGGCCGCGACCACACTACGGTGCTGCACGCCTGCCGCACGATCAAGAAGCTGTGCGAAGCCGATGCACGTATGCGCCAGGACTGGGAACAGCTGATCCGCACCCTCACCGGTTGAGTTTTTCGCCGGGAGAGAGCACAAGTTCTTGATAAGCTGGGTGGGAAGCTGTGGATAATGCGTGGATGAAAGAGGCGGGCAAGTTATCCACAAACCACCCACCTCGAAAGCACCGCTTTCCGCACACGCAAAGATCTATGCAACATTTTGATTTAAAAAGAAAAATAGGCAAGAAAAAGTTATCCACGCCACCTACAGCAACCACCAACTTTCTTTTAAAGACAGAACAGCAGGCATAGGGGAAGCGCAGACATGCAATTCAGCATCCAACGAGAAGCTCTGCTCAAGCCGTTGCAGCAGGTGGTCGGTGTGGTGGAACGCCGCCAAACCCTGCCCGTGCTTGCCAACCTATTGGTGAAGGTCGCCGACGGGCAGCTCTCGCTGACCGGCACCGATCTAGAAGTGGAAATGATCGCAACCACAGCGGCGGACAAGCTGGCCGATGGCGAAGTCACCATTCCCGCGCGCAAGTTCTTCGACATCGTGCGTGCATTGCCGGATGGTGCCAATATCGAGCTCAAGCTCAATGGCGATCGTGTTGCCCTGAATGCCGGACGCAGCCGATTCACGCTGACCACCCTGCCGGCCAGCGAATTTCCGACCATCGACTCGATCGAACTGGTGGAAAAAGTCAGCCTGCCTGAAGAAGCCCTGCGTGACCTGATGGAGCGCACCGCGTTCGCGATGGCGAACCAGGACGTGCGCTACTACTTGAACGGCATGCTGCTGGACCTGCAGGAACACAGCCTGCGCTGCGTGGCTACCGATGGCCACCGCCTCGCGATGAAGGAGACCAGCCTGGCGACCTCGGTGAAGGCGCGCCGGCAGATCATCATTCCGCGCAAGGGTGTCAACGAGCTGATCGGCCTGCTGGAACCGGGCGAGGGCGAAGTCGAGCTGGAATTCGGCCGCAACCACCTGCGCGTGCGCCGCGGCGGCGTTACCTTCACCTCGAAGCTGATCGACGGGCGCTTCCCCGACTATGAAGCGGTAATTCCGCTGGGCGCGGACAAGACCGCCACGCTGGACCGCGAGGTGTTGCGAGGCGCGCTGCAGCGCGCGGCGATCCTTTCCAACGAGAAGTATCGCGGTGTGAAGCTGGAGCTGTCGCCGGGCAAGCTCCGCATTGTGGCGCACAACCCCGAGCAGGAAGAAGCCGTGGAAGAGGTCGAGGCCGACACCCACGTCTCCGATCTCGCTGTGGGCTTCAACGTAGGCTACCTGCTCGATGCGCTCTCTGCGCTTCGTGGTGACCAAGCCCGCCTGAGCCTGCGCGACGCACAGTCGAGCTGTCTCGTGCAGGAACACGATGGCGACCAGGCCCGCCACGTGATCATGCCCTTGCGCCTCTGACGCATGCCCGTTGGCAAGCATCGTATCGCCCAGCAACGCCGGGGCCGTCGGGAGACGCCCCGGCGTTCTTGCGTGAGGGCGCGCCCGCCATGAGGCTGAATCGTCTGCGCATCCAGAACCTGCGCTGCCTGCACGAGGTCGATCTGGCGCTCGCGCCTGGTATCAACGTCTTCGTAGGGGCCAACGGCGCGGGCAAGACCAGCGTGCTGGAAGCCGTGTTCCTGCTTTCGCATGCGCGCTCGTTCCGCAGCGGCGCTAGGGAGGCCTTGCTGGCGCGCGGAGCGCCTCGGTTGTCCGTGTTCGCCGAGTTGCGACAGGCTGGCGATCGCCTGCTTCGGCTTGGCCTGGGCAGGGAGGCTTCGCGCTGGGAGTCGCGCCTGGAGGGCGAGGGTACGACCTTGGGCGAGTTGATCGCCGAATGCGCGGTAACCTGCTTTGAGCCCGGTTCGCATGCCCTGATCGCTGGGGGCGCGGAGGAACGGCGCCGTTTCCTCGACTGGGGTGTGTTCCACGTGGAACATGCCTTTCTGGATACCTGGCGTCGCTACCAGCGCGCGTTGAAGCAGCGGAACAGCCTGCTGCGCGTAGGAACGGAGCCAGGCTCGCCTTTGTATGCTCCCTGGGAAGCCGAGCTGACCGCGCTCGCCGACGGGATCGACAGCCTTCGTCATGATTATCTGGAGCGTCTGCGACCCAAACTGCATGCCAGCGTGAAGGCCTTGCTGCCCGAGCTAGGTGCACCGGAGCTGCGCTATCGGCGAGGCTGGGCCGAGGAGCGGGGTCTGCAGCAGCAGTTGGAAGCGCAACGCGGCCGTGATCTTGCACGCGGCCACACCAGCATCGGAGCGCACCGTGCAGACTGGTCGCTGGCGTTCGAACACGCGCCGCAGCGCGAGCATCTCTCCCGCGGGCAGGAAAAACTCACCGCACTGGGTTGCATGCTGGCGCAGGCGCGAACGTATGCGGAGCAGCACGGCGACTGGCCCATCATCTGTCTGGATGACTTGGCCTCCGAGTTGGACGAGGCCCACCAGGCGGCGGTGATTGCCCAGCTGGCTGAAAGCAAGGCGCAGGTGCTGGTGACAGGCACCGGCTTGCCCGAGCCGCTGCGTGGGCTGCCACATCGCGTGTTCCACGTGGAACAGGGACGTTTGGCGCCCCTGCTATAATTGAGGATTGCACAGCAGCTCAACGGCTTGCAGGCCGTGTCTGCCGCATTACCAGGAACCGGAAGTCGCATGAACGAACCCACCAACGAATCGCATTACGACTCCAGCAACATCAAGGTGCTTAAGGGCTTGGAAGCGGTCCGCAAGCGCCCGGGCATGTACATCGGCGACACCGACGATGGTACTGGCCTGCACCACATGGTGTTTGAAGTCGTCGACAACGCCATCGATGAAGCACTCGCTGGCTACTGCGACCACGTGGTGGTGGTCATTTGCGACGACGGCTCGGTCAGCGTGAGCGACAACGGTCGCGGCATCCCTGTCGATATCCATCCGGAGGAGGGGCGCTCCGCCGCCGAGGTGGTGATGACCGTGCTGCACGCGGGCGGAAAGTTCGACGCGAACTCCTACAAGGTGTCCGGCGGCTTGCACGGCGTGGGCGTGTCGGTGGTGAACGCACTCAGCGATCACCTGTGGCTGACGATCTACAGCGGCGGCAAGGAACACCAGCAGGAATACTCGCTGGGCGAGCCGCTGTACCCGCTGAAGGTCACGGGCCCCACAGACCGGCGCGGCACCACGGTGCGTTTCCTGCCCAGCCCCCAGACCTTTACGCACATCGAGTTCCATTACGACATCCTGGCCAAGCGCTTGCGCGAGCTGGCCTTCCTCAATTCCGGTGTCACTATCGAGCTGCGCGACGAGCGCGGGGAAGGGCGCCACGACACCTTTGCCTACGAGGGCGGCATCCGCTCCTTCGTGCAGCATCTGGCGCAGCTGAAGACCGCGCTGCACCCGAACGTGATCAGCCTTACCGCGCAGCAGGACGGCATCAGCATCGAGCTGGCGATGCAGTGGACCGACTCGTACAACGAGACGATGTTCTGCTTCACCAACAATATCCCGCAGCGCGACGGTGGCACACACCTGACTGGTTTCCGCGCCGCGCTGACCCGTTCGCTGCAGGGCTATATCGAGAAGGAAGGCCTGGCCAGAAACGCCAAGGTGGCGCTGTCGGGCGACGACATGCGTGAGGGCCTGATCGCCGTGCTGTCGGTGAAGGTGCCCGACCCGAAGTTCTCCTCGCAGACCAAGGACAAGCTGGTCTCCTCCGAGGTGAAGACGGCGGTGGAGCAGGCGGTCAACGAGAAGCTGGGCGAGTTCCTGCTGGAGCATCCCGCCGAAGCCAAGGCCATCGCTTCCAAGGTGGTGGACGCCGCGCGCGCGAGAGAGGCCGCGCGCAAGGCTCGCGAGATGACCCGTCGCAAGGGCGCGCTGGACATCGCCGGTCTGCCCGGCAAGCTGGCCGACTGCCAGGAAAAGGACCCGGCGCTGTGCGAACTGTTCCTGGTCGAGGGCGACTCCGCCGGCGGCTCGGCCAAGCAGGGCCGCAACCGCAAGACCCAGGCCGTGCTGCCGCTGAAGGGCAAGATCCTCAACGTGGAGAAGGCCCGTTTCGACAAGATGCTGTCCTCGGCCGAGGTCGGCACCCTGATCACCGCGCTGGGCACCGGCATCGGCAAGGAGGAGTACAACCCCGACAAGCTGCGCTACCACCGCATCATCATCATGACCGACGCGGACGTGGACGGCTCGCACATCCGCACCCTGCTGCTGACCTTCTTCTACCGCCAGATGCCCGAGCTGATCGAGCGCGGCCACGTCTACATCGGCCTGCCGCCGCTGTACAAGCTCAAGCAGGGCAAGAACGAGCTGTACCTGAAGGACGACGCGGCGCTCAACGCCTACCTGATCTCCAGCGCAGTGGACAACGCCGAGCTGGTGGCCGAACCGGCCGCGCCCGCGATCACCGGCGAGCGGCTGGAGAAGCTGCTGCGCGACTACCAGACCGCGCTGGACCAGATCGAGCGTCTCGGCCACCGTTTCGACACCAGCGTGCTGTCGGCGCTGCTGGAGCAGGCGCCCATCACGTCGGAGCTGTGGGCCGATCCCGTCGCGATGCAGCTCTGGCTGGATGGCGTCGGCCGGCGCCTTGCCGCCAGCGGCTTGGGCAAGCCGCGCTACCGGCTGTCGCTGCGCCCCGCGCACGGTGACCAGGCCGCAGCCATCGAAGTGGTGCGCGACCAGCACGGCCTCAGCCACACCCTGCTGCTGCCGCAGCCGTTCTTCGCCGGCGCCGAGTTCCGGCCGATCCTCCATGTGAGCCAGCAGCTGGCCGGGCTGATCCAGGCCGAGGCCGTGGTCCGCCGCGGCAATGCCTCGCGCGGCGTCACCAGCTTTGCGGAGGTGCGGGGTTGGCTGCTGGACGAGGCGAAGAAGGGCCGCACCATCCAGCGCTTCAAGGGTCTCGGCGAAATGAACCCGGAGCAGCTGTGGGAGACTACGGTAAACCCGGAGACGCGCCGTATGCTGCAGGTAGGCATCGAGGACGCGTTTGCCGCCGACCAGATGTTCTCGATGCTGATGGGCGAGGCGGTGGAGCCCCGCCGCGACTTCATCGAGGCGAATGCGCTGAAGGTGGCCAATCTCGACATCTGAACGCACGCGCGGCAGGGCTTCAACCTGCCGCGCGGCTATGTGTTCCAGCGGGCATTAATGTATTAATTCGTTAATACATGCTGCTGGCAGCGGCTTTGCCGAGCGAAGCGAAGGCAGGTTTTGCCGCGCGGGCGGCCGAAACAGCGGTCAATTCGACCGCGTATGGGCTTGGACCACGCAACCCATTGATCTCGCAAGTGCTTTCTTGCCGCATTGCGACTTGTCATTCACTCGTTGCTCAGGGTAGTCTCAACGATCCCCTGCGCACGATGCACCGCGTAAAAAACCCGGAAACGAGGATGGTCATGAAGCACACGCCCCTGTTCACGATGCTGGCCGGCGCCGCCTTGGCATTCACCTTCGCCGCTGCTCCCGTCCATGCGAGCGGTGCATCGAAGGACAAGCAGGCCGTGCAGTATCCGGACACCACGCGTGTCGCGCCGAAGCTCGACCTGACCAGCGAGAAGGAGCAGAAGGCGCTCAACGACGGCCTGGACGCGGTGAACAGCGGCGACAAGGCCAAGGCCGAGCAGATCCTGCAACCCATCGTCGACCACAGCAAGAGCAAGTACGCGCAGGCGATCGCGCTGCAAGGCCTCGCCAACGTCACCTACAACGCCGGCGACGTGAAGGGCGCGATCCCGCTGCTGAAGCGCTCGCTCGACGACGGCGTGATGCCGAACGATACGTACTTCCAGCTGATGTTCGAACTGGCCCAGCTCTACGCCGCCGACGGGCAGTACCAGAACTCGCTGGACACCGTCGCCAAGTGGCGCGCCGAGGGCAAGAAGGAAACGGCCGATTCCTACGGGCTGGAAGGCATGGACTACTACCGCCTCGAAAAGTATCCGGAGGCGATCGCCGCGATCCAGAAGGCCAAGTCGCTCACCGACAAGCCGCAGGATTCCTGGAACCAGATCCTGATGGCCAGCTATGCCGAATCCGGCAAGGGCGGCGACGCGGCGAAGATGGCCACCGACGAATACGAGAAGAATCCCACCGACAGCGGCATGCTGCACAACGCCAGTGCGATCCTGCTGCAGCAGCAGGACTATGCCGGTGCGATCAAGGTGCTGGAGCAGGGCCGCGCCAACGGCGCGCTGAAGGACGAGGGCGACTGGATCAGCCTGGTCAAGGCCTACCTGCTGCAGGCGCAGAACGGTGGTGATACCAAGTCCGGCAGCGCCAAGGCGCTGCAGGCCTTCGACGATGGCATGGCCAAGGGTGCGATCAAGCCCAGCGCCGCCAACTACAAGCTGGCCGGCGATGCCTCCGTGATCGGCGAGAACGACGCCAAGGCGATCGGCTACTACCAGAAGGGTGCGGCACTGGCCAGCGACGGCGAGCTCGATGTCGCGCTGGGCCGTGTGTACTTCCAGGACCAGAAATTCGCCGAGGCGCGCAAGTACCTCACGCAAGGCATCGGCAAGGGTGTCCAGCACAAGGGACAGACCTACATGGTGCTTGCCGAGACGGATCGCGAGCTGAAGGACAAGCCCGGCGCGATCACCGCGATGATGGAAGCCGCCAAGGACCCGGATACGGCGGCCAAGGCCAAGGAATGGTTGCGCAAGGCTGGCGTAGGCAGGTGATTGGCCAAGGAATTTGCGCGGCAGATGGACGTCCATCTATCGGCCACGCAAGCGCTATACAAAAGCCAGATGCTGTTGTACCGTTGAAACCTTCCCTGCGTAACTCCAACGGCGCGTTCCGTCCATATGCCGGACGGGACATGCCGAACTGGCGGTGACGCTTTCTCCGTTCCCAGCTCCAGATAGTGACAGATGGCCTCAAGTATCCACGACACTGAGCGCGACACGTTCAGTTGGAAGCGCACCTGGGCGTTGGCATTCGCCATCGGCCTGCATGCCTTCGCGTTTCTGTTCCTGCTCGCGCCCATGGCGCCGCCCGGCCAGAAGCACGAAAAGAAAGAGCAGATCGTGCAGGTGAACTTCATCGAGCCGCCGCCGCCGCCGCCGCCGCCGCCACCGCCGCCGCCGGAGCCGCCCAAGCAGCCGCCGCCGAAGATCATCAAGCAGGTGGTGCCGCCGCCGACCCCGCCGCCGCCGGCTCCGCCGCCGCCGGTGCAGGAGGTGTCGAACAACGCGGTTGCAGCTGCGCCTCCGGCTCCGCCTGCTCCGCCCGCGCCCCCGGCTGACATCGCCGCTGGTTCGGACCTGAGCTACAACAGTCGGATCCAGCCGCGTTATCCGCCACAGGCCATCCGCCAGCGCCACGAAGGCACGGTGGTCCTGTTGATCCTGGTGGGTGTCGACGGTTCGCCGAAGGACATCAAGGTCGACAAGTCCAGCGGATACCACGAGCTTGATCGCGCGGCGGTCGAAGCGGCACAGAAGTGGCGTTTCAATCCCGAAATCAAGAACGGCAAGAAGGTGGAAGGCTACGCACGCGTTCCGGTCACCTTCAACCTCAACAACCTGTAATCCCCGTTACAACCTCTACAGTTCACGCTTGACTTCCCAAGGGTAGCGTTATGTTCCTACAGACTCCTGCACCGACCGATGCCGCCGCCCAGGTGGCGGGCAATTCCAACGCCGAAGCCATGAAGCAGATGGGCTTCG
>Ga0187815_10000088_pt1 | contig 43495 bp, 41 predicted proteins | sample NC_S_5_FD_132962 | JGI IMG/M metagenome (GOLD analysis project Ga0187815, IMG submission 132962) | Wetland sediment microbial communities from Neuse River Estuary, North Carolina, USA - ASW-S_5 | ecosystem: Environmental > Aquatic > Freshwater > Wetlands > Sediment | place: USA: North Carolina... | reverse complement strand
CAGTCGGTTAGAATGCTGGCCTGTCACGCCGGAGGTCGCGGGTTCGAGTCCCGTCCGCTCCGCCACGGTTCGCAAGGGCGCCCCTGTGGCGCCCTTGTCGTTTGGACGGCGCTCCCAGGGGAATCCGCCGCAACTGGTGCCATGCCGGCGCTCAATGGTTCATGCAACGTGCGCCGAGGGCGCCGATCAACACTGGCAGGAAGGTTAGGTAATGCTGCAGGCAATGCGTAACAAGATGCACGGATGGCCCGCCGCGGTCCTTCTCGGCCTGGCCACCTTCGCGATGTCGTTCTTCGGCATCGAGGGCTACATCGCGTCCCGCGCCGACACCTACGTGGCGAAGGTGGGCAAGCACGAGATCAGCCAGCAGGACTTCCAGGACCGCATGAACCAGCTGCGCCAGCAGCTGAGCGCCGAGCAGGGCGACAGCTTCGATCCGGACGCGTTCGAGAAGCCGGAAATGAAGTTGAAGGTGCTGGACGGCATGATCGACCAGCAGCTGCTGTTGAAGGCCAACCAGGACTGGGGCATTCGCGTGCCCGATCAGGCCGTACGAGACTACATCGCGGCCATTCCCGCATTCCAGGTCAACGGCCAGTTCGATCCCGCCACGTACCGCACCCTGCTGGCCGAGCAGCGCAAGACGCCCGAGATGTTCCAGGACGAAGTGCGCGCCTCCTTGTCCACGCAGGCCCTACCGAACGCGATCGATGCCAGCACCATCGTCACCGACGCCGAGATGGACCATTTCCTCGATCTGCGCATGCAGCGCCGTGACATCAGCTACGCGGTGCTGCCCAAGCCGCAACCTGCCGACGCCAACGTCACCGATGCGCAGATCGCGGACTATTACAAGGCGCACCTCGCGGATTACATGACCCCCGAGCAGGTGTCGCTGCAATACATCGAGGTGAACGGCGCCGACCTGAAGCCGGATGCGGCGCCCAGCGACGCCGACCTGATGAAGCGCTACGAGAGCGAGAAGCAGCGCTTCGTGCAGCCCGAACAGCGCGAGGTGTCGCACATCCTGGTCAACGTGCCCGCGAACGCCACGCCTGACCAGCAGAAGGCCGCGCTGGCCAAGGCCGACAAGATCGCCGCCGAGGCCACGCCGGACAACTTCGCCAAGCTGGCCGCGCAGGACTCGGATGACCTGGGTTCGAAGCGCCAGGGCGGCGATCTGGGCTGGCTGCAGAAGGGCGTGACCAATGCCGCCTTTGATACCGCGATGTTCGCGCTGAAGAAGGGCGAGATCTCCAAGCCGGTGCTGACCCCGGACGGCTACGACATCATCTGGCTGCGTGACATCCGCAGCGGCGAGGCGAAGTCCTTCGCCGAGGTGCGCGATCAGTTGCTGGCCGAGGCCACCGCGGGCGACAAGGACCGCAAGTACAACGAAGTGGCTGGCAAGTTGTCTGACAACGCCTACCAGAACCCGTCCTCTCTCGAACCGGCCGCGCAGGCGCTGGGGCTTTCGATCAAGACCACGGCGCTGTTCTCGCGCCAGGGCGGCGAGGGCATCGCGGCCAACCCCAAGGTGATCAAGGCAGCGTTCGGGAACGACGTACTGGCGCAGGGCAACAACTCGAACCTCATCGAGCTCGGCAACGACGACGCGGTAGTGATCCGCGTGGCGAAACATGTGCCCGCCGCCGCCAAGCCGTTGGCCCAGGTGCATGACGAGATCGGCAAGACCATCCTGGACCAGCGCGTCGAGGCGGCGGCGAAGCAGCAGGCCGATTCCCTGCTGGCGCGCCTGCGGAAGGGCGAGACGCTGGCCGCGGTGGCGGCCTCCGCCAACGCTGGCATCAAGAGCGCGAGGGAGGTCGTGCGCATCCAGACGGACGTGCCGGCGGCTCTGCGCGACGAAGCCTTCCTGCTGCCGCATCCGGTCGACGGCAAGCCGCAGTACGCCGCGGTGGACATGCACGATGGCAGCTATGCACTGCTGGCGGTGGACAAGGTGCAGGGCGCGGACTTGTCCAAAGTCACGCCCGAGCAGCGCGACATGCTGCGCCAGCAGATGGTCCAGGCGTATGGCGCCGTAGCTACCCAGGAGCTGATCAAGTCGCTGCGCAACAGCACCGAGGTCAAGATCGCCAAGGACCGGATGTAAGTCCCCGGCCGGTGCGGAGCATGCGAACAAGGCGGTCAAGGCCGCCTTGTTCGCATGCTCGTGGCACTGATTGGTGGCCAGGCACCGGACGGTTCAGCGCGAGGGAGCGACCTTGAGCACCTGGCCCGGCTTGATCGCCTGTCCGTGCAGGTGGTTCCAGCGTTGCAGGTCGCCCACGCTGACCGAGTATTGACGGGCCAGCTGCCACAGGCTGTCGCCGGGCTTCACGCGGTGTGTCTGCACGCGTGCGGTGGCCTGCTGCGCGGGTTTCGTGCCGGCCGCGCTCGCATCGGCGGCTCCGATGCCGGTCGCGAAGCCGGCGCCCGGCAGGCGGTCGGCGCTGGCGCTGGCCGCCTGCTCCAGCAGCGCATCGCGGAACTGCTGCGCGTGGCCGACCGGCATCATCAGGTAGGACGCGAGGCTGGTGTCGGCGACGTCGTTGCGGAAGGCGGCGTTGAGGTCCTTCAGCTGGTGCAGCGGCATGCCGGCGCGGTCCGCGGCGCGCGCCAGTGGCATCGAGTGCGGCAACGGCACCGAGACGAGATGCTGGCTGGGCGTCAGCGTGGGAAGGCTGACGTGGAAGCGATCCGGCTCGCGCACCACGCAGGCCATCGCCAGCAGCTTGGTGAGATGCTCGCGGGTAATGTGCGGCATCGGCCAGCGCGGTATCACCGGGCGCTCCGGCGGCAGGCCGCGCTGCTCCACGAGCTTGCGGGCGCGGAATTCGCCGGCGTTGTAGGCATAGTCGGTGACGCGCCAGTCGTGGAACTGATCGTGGTAGCGGCGCAGCAGCTTCATCACCGCGTCGGCGGCGGCCTGCACGTCGAGGCGGCCATCGTAGTGGTGGTCCACGCGCAGCCCCATCGCGGCGGCCGTGGCCGGCATGATCTGCCACATGCCGGCAGGGCGCCCGTGCCTGCCGGGAATCGGGCGGAAGCCGCTCTCGATCCAGGGCAGCAGCACGAACTCGCCGGCCACGTCATGCTCGGCCGCGATCTGCTGCACGTAGGTGAGCTTGGGCAGGGCCTCGCGGGCTTCCTGCTCGAAGCGCTGCGGGTCGCGCGTGTAGCGGTGTGCCCAGGCCATCACCGCGGGATCGGCATCGCAATCGGCCATCGCAAAGCTGCCGCGCAACCGGTCCCAGATGTCGCTGGCTTCGGGCGCCGGCGCGGCCGCCGTGACGGGCGGCGGCGTTTCGATGGTGGCGGCGGCTGCGGATGGAACGGGTCGTGGTCCCGATCCGGGGTGCGGCGGTGGCGTGGTGGCACAGGCGGTGAGCAGGGCCGAGAGCACCAGCGGCAGCAGCCGCTTCGGATGGGGATGTCTGCTCATGCGCGGAATGCGTCCTTGGCCGCGCGTATGGCGGCGAAGCGGGCAGTGCGATCCGCGGGATGGCCAGGTTGCCGCAGGCACCAGTCGATCACGGCCGGCACGTCGGTGCGCAGGAAGGGATTGGTCGCCAGTTCGCTGGCCATGGATACCGGCAGCGTAGGGTGCTGCCGTGCGCGCAGCGTGTCCACTTCGCGCAGGCGCGTCGACAGGTTGGCGTTGTCGGGTTCGACCTCCCGGGCGAAACGGCCGTTGGCAGCGGTGTATTCGTGGCCGCAGCAGAGGAGGGTGTCGGCCGGGAGTGCCGCGAGGCGATCCAGCGAGGCCAGCATCTGCACAGGCGTGCCCTCGAACAGGCGGCCGCAGCCGAGGCTGAACAAGGTATCGCCGGCCAGCAGCAGCCCTTCACCGTGGTAGGCCACGTGGCTGAGCGTGTGACCCTGTACCGCGATCACCTCAAAGCTGGCTTGTGGCTGCGACAGGTTGATGCGCTCGCCATCGCGCACGCGCACGGTGGCAGCCTCGATGCGCGCATCCTCGGGCGCATACACGGGCACCCCGTGTCGTCGGTGCAGCGTCAGCGCTCCGCCGACGTGGTCGTGGTGATGGTGGGTCAGCAGGATGGCCTTCAGCTGCAGCTTGCGCGCGGCGAGTGCCTGCTCCACCGGCGCATCGTCGCCGGGATCGACGACGAGCGCGTGGCCCGCGTCGTCGTGCAGCAACCAGATGTAATTGTCGGCCAGTGCCGACAGCGGTACGAGGTGCATGGCATGCTCCGCTGCGTTGGTTTACTAACGTGCAGACGCAGCCATCCCGGCATGCGCGAACCGGGCGACTATAAACAGCCTGTTCCGGCGACTCGTTAGCATGTCGTTAACCAAGAGGGTGGCGGTTCAGCGATGTGCGTTGCGTCCACAACGGTTTGCGACACGGTCGGCGTCGCCAAACGCTACACTGCGTGCTGGATTTAGACGATGACCGGGGTCCGGCACGGTCGGAACCGGATCGAATGCATGCCGCTTCAACGCGATCAAGACATACATGCCAGCGTCCCCCTGCGGCGGTTGCGCAGCGGACAATGGCGCAGCATGGCGCCGTTGCTGCAGCGCGAGACGGGACGGCGCGCGCTGCACATCGGCGTGGCCGACGACGACGCGGTGCCGCCCTTGCCCGGCGTGGCATGGACGCGGCTGCGGCTGGCGCGTGACGGCTACCGCGGCGATCTCCGGGGCTGTGCCGACGAGCCGCTGCCCTTCATCGACGAAGCCTTCGATCTCGTCTGGCTGCAGCACGCACTGGAGCCGGCGCCGCAGGCTGCCGCACTGCTGGCCGAGACCTGCCGCGTGCTGGCCGCCGGCGGCGTACTGGCGGTGACCGCGGTGCATCCGCTGGGCGGCTGGGCGCCCTGGTTCTGCTGGCGCGCGCGGGGGCAGCGGCAATCGCTGCAATGGCCATGGCGCCTGCGCCAGCAGTTGCGACGGCAAGGGCTGGAAATCGAGAGCATGCGACGGCTCGGCGCTGCGTGGCCAGGCGATGCGCGGCCTGCCGGCAGCGACAGCCGCTGGGGCGGCGGTTATCTGTTGCTGGCGCGCAAGCAGCGCCGCCAGGCCATCCCCCTGAAGTTGCGGCCGTTGCCGGCGCGCGTGCCGGTGAATGCGCGCCTGTCGCCGGGTACGCGGCGGCATTCCGTATCCTGATGGTGTCTTGACTGGGAAACTGCGTGACGACTGAAGAAGTGGAAGCATTCACCGACGGCGCCTGCCTCGGCAATCCGGGGCCTGGTGGCTGGGCAGCCTTGCTGCGGGTCAAGGGCCGCGAACGCCTGTTGGCTGGCGGCGAGGCCGACACCACCAACAACCGCATGGAACTGATGGCGGCGATCGGCGCACTGGAGGCGTTGACGCGACCCTGCGCCGTGCTGCTCACCACCGATTCGCGCTACGTGATGCAGGGCATCGAGCAATGGCTGCCGAAATGGCGCGCCAACGGCTGGCGGACTGCCGACAAGAAACCGGTGAAGAACCAGGACCTGTGGGAGCGGCTCTCCGCGGCGAGCGGCCATCACCGCGTTCGCTGGCAGTGGGTGAAGGGCCACAACGGCCACGCGGAAAACGAACGCGTGGACCAGGCAGCGCGCGAGCAGGCCGAGCAGCACAGGAGCCGGGCATGAGACAGGTGGTGCTGGACACGGAAACCACCGGTCTGGAAGTGCGCCAGGGCCACCGGCTGGTGGAGATCGCCTGTGTGGAGATGGTGGGGCGGCGCCTCACCGGACGCTACTGGCAAACCTACCTCAACCCCGAGCGGGCGATGGACGAGGGCGCCAGCCAGGTTACCGGCATCCGCGACAGCGACCTGGTCGACAAACCCTTGTTCGCCAGCAAGGTGGATGAGTTTCTGGCTTTCGTCGACGGCGCCGAGCTGATCATCCACAACGCCAGCTTCGACGTGGGTTTCATCGACGCCGAACTGGCGCGGCTGGGAGGAGGGCATGGCCGCATCGCAGACCGTTGCAGCGTGCTCGACACGCTGGCGATGGCGCGCGAGCGCTATCCCGGCCAGCGGAACAGTCTCGACGCGCTCTGCAAGCGACTCGGCGTGGACAATTCGCGCCGCGATCTGCACGGGGGGCTGATCGACGCGCAGTTGCTGGCCGATGTTTACCTTGCGATGACCTCGGGCCAGGTGGCGCTGGATCTGGCCTTCGAGCAGCCGCAGGAATCGACGGCGGTGGCGGCAGCCGCACCGTTGGTGTTGCGCGGACGGCCCCGAGTGCTGCGTGCATCCGCCGGGGAGTCCCTGTTGCACGAGCAACGCCTCGATGCGCTGGACAAGAGTGCCGGCGGTACCAGCGTCTGGCGCAGGCTGGAGGCGATCGAGGCGCCGGCGGAAGCCGGCTCAGCTTGAACGCACCAGGATCGCGGTGATGTTGTCCTTGCCGCCCCGATCCAGCGCACTCAGCAGCAGCTGATCCACGCACTCCTGTGCGGCGAGGTCGGTGCGCGCCACTGTGCGCGCGATCGAGGCTGCATCGAGATCCTCGGTCAGCCCGTCGCTGCAGAGCAGGAAGCCCATGCCCGGGGTGACGCGGCCGTGCGCCATGCCGATGTGCAACTGCGAGGCGGCGGTCACGCCCAGCGCCTGGGTCAGCACGTTGCGCTGCGGATGCCTCGCTGTATGGGCCGGATCCAGTTGCCCCGCCTCGACCAGCGCCTGTACCAGCGAATGGTCGTGGCTGATCTGATGCAATTCGCGCCCCGCGGTGTAGATGCGGCTGTCGCCCACCCATGCCGCCTCGTAGCCATCCTCGTTCAGCCGCAACGCCGCGATCGTGCTGCCCATCGGCATCACGTCGGCGTGGTCGTGCAGCTGCGCCAGCAGGTGTTCGTCGGCGCCGCGGATCGCCTCGGCCAGGCTGTGTCCGCGGCTCACCAGCTCGACCACGCTGTCGCGCACCAGGGCCGAGGCCACCTCGCCGTGAAGGTGTCCCCCCATGCCGTCGGCCACCAGGAACAGGCCCAGGGCTGCATCGGCGTAGTAGGTGTCTTCGTTGCGCGTACGACGCAGGCCGACGTGGGTGGCGTGTCCGAATTCGATCATGGGGGAAGCATGGCGGATGTTGGGGGAGGGTGCAAAAGCACAAAGCCGCGTGTGATTTCGGGGTGGGATTGTTCGCCCCATCCATGGGGCTCACCCTTCCGTGCTGCGCGCTCCAGGGACAGCCGAGTGGGTTCTCACCCGGGCGTCACCATCAGAAAAGCAAAACGCCCCATGGATGGGGCGTTTTGCTTTTCTGGCGGAGAGGGTGGGATTCGAACCCACGGTACGCTTACACGTACGCCTGATTTCGAGTCAGGTACATTCGACCACTCTGCCACCTCTCCAAAGGGGTCGCGTGGTCTGCGCGAGCCGGCGATTTTACGTGGTGGCCGTGGCCGTGGCAAGCGAGGCTGGCTCGGTTTGCCGCAGCCGCGGCGGCGTTCAGCCGGCCTTCTTCTTGGCCAGCCGCAGCCAGGTGTCGACCACGGTGTCGGGGTTCAGCGATACGGATTCGATGCCCTGGTCCATCAGCCATTCGGCCAGGTCGGGGTGGTCGCTGGGGCCCTGGCCGCAGATGCCCACGTACTTGCCCTTGGCGCGCGCGGTCTGGATCGCCATGGACAGCAGCTTCTTCACCGCGGGGTTCCGCTCGTCGAACAGGCCGGCGACGATGGAGGAGTCGCGGTCGAGGCCCAGGGTGAGCTGGGTGAGGTCGTTGGAGCCGATCGAGAAGCCGTCGAAGATGTCGAGGAACTCCTCGGCGAGCAGGGCGTTGGAGGGCACCTCGCACATCATGATGACCTTGAGGCCGTGCTCGCCCTGCTTGAGGTGGTTCTTCGCCAGCACCTCGACCACCTTGCGACCCTCGTCAAGCGTGCGCACGAACGGGATCATCACCCACACGTTGTCCAGGCCCATCGTTTCGCGCACGCGCTTGACCGCCTTGCATTCCAGCCCGAACGCCTCGGCGAAGCTGGGGTCGACGTAGCGGCTGGCGCCGCGGAAGCCGATCATCGGATTCTCTTCGTGCGGCTCGTAGCGCGAGCCGCCGAGCAGGTTGGCGTATTCGTTGGACTTGAAGTCGCTCATGCGCACGATCACCGGCTTCGGGTACACCGAGGCCGCGATGGTGGCGATGCCCTCGGCCAGGCGGTCCACGTAGAACTCCACCGGGCCCGCATAACCAGCAATGCGCTCGTCGATCTTGGCGCGCGTCTCGGCGTCCTGCTTGCCGTATTCCAGCAACGCCTTGGGATGCACGCCGATGTGGCTGGCGATGATCATCTCCAGGCGGGCCAGGCCGATACCCGCGTTCGGCAGCATGCCGAAGTCGAACGCGCGCTCGGGGTTGGCCACGTTCATCATGATCTTCAGCGGCGCCTCGGGCATCGCGCCGAGGTCGGCGGTCACGCGTTCGAACTTCAGCTGGCCCGCGTAGATCGTGCCGGTGTCGCCCTCGGCGCAGGACACGGTGACGTCGGTGCCGTCGGGGATGGTATCCAGCGCATTGTGCGTGCCGACCACGGCCGGCACGCCCAGTTCGCGCGCGATGATCGCCGCGTGGCAGGTGCGGCCGCCGCGGTTGGTGACGATGGCGCTGGCGCGCTTCATCACCGGCTCCCAGTCGGGGTCGGTCATGTCGGCCACCAGCACGTCGCCGGGCTGCACCTTGTTCATGTCGGCCAGCGAGCGGATCACGCGCGCCTTGCCGGCGCCGATCTTCTGGCCGATGGCACGGCCCTCGGCCAGCACCTTGCCCTTCTCGCCGAGGTGGAAGCGCTCGAGCTGGGTGGCGTGCGCGCGCGACTTCACCGTCTCCGGACGCGCCTGCACGATGTAGAGCTTGCCGGTGTTGCCGTCCTTCGCCCATTCGATGTCCATCGGGCGGCCGTAGTGCTGCTCGATGATCAGCGCCTGCTTCGCCAGGGATTCCACGTCGGCATCGGTGATGCAGAACCTGTTGCGCAGCTCGTCCGGTGTGTTCTCGGTCTTCACGCGTTCGCCGGGCTGCTTCGAATAGACCATGCGCAGCTGCTTGGCGCCGAGGTTGCGGCGGAGCACCGCCGGCTTGCCGGCCTTCAGGGTGGGTTTGAACACGTAGAACTCGTCGGGATTCACCGCGCCCTGCACGACCATCTCGCCGAGGCCGTAGCTGCCGGTGACGAACACCACGTCGCGGAAGCCGGATTCGGTGTCCAGCGTGAACAGCACGCCGGAGGCTCCCACGTCCGAGCGCACCATCAGCTGCACGCCGGCAGAGAGGAACACGTTCTCGTGCGCGAAGCCCTGATGCACGCGATAGGCGATGGCACGGTCGTTGTACAGCGAGGCGAAGACTTCCTTGACCTTGTGCAGCACGTCCTCGATGCCGACCACGTTGAGGAAGGTTTCCTGCTGGCCGGCGAAGCTGGCGTCGGGCAGGTCTTCGGCGGTGGCGGAGGAGCGCACGGCTACCGCGATGTCGTCGGCGCCGGCGTCCTTGCACAGCTTGGCGTAAGCATCGCGGATGGCCTGGTCGAGGTCGGCCGGCAGCGGCGTCTCGGTGACCCATTCGCGGATTTCCCTGCCTGCCTGGGTGAGCGCGTCCACGTCGTCGACGTTCAGGTCCGCGAGGCGCGCCTGGATGCGCGTCGCCACGCCGCTCTTTTCCAGGTACTGCTGGAATGCGTCCGCGGTGGTGGCGAAGCCGCCCGGCACCGAAACGCCGAGCTTGGCGAGGTTGCCGATCATTTCGCCCAGCGACGCATTCTTGCCACCGACCTTGCCGAGGTCGGTCATGCGCAGTTGGTCCAGCCAAAGCACCAGGTGGTTCAAGGGAATCTCCTCAGGGGGAAGTGCTGCAGACAGTGGAATGGTCGCGAAGCGCAGGCAGAAAGCGGGCCGCAAAGGATTGGTATTGTCCGCTGTCGATGGTGCGTGGCACAAGAAGACCAATGCCAGCCGGTGTCGCGCCAACTGCATACCAGTCAGGCGGCGGTCAAGCGGCGACAGTACCCGGACCTTGCGATAAGGTGCGCAGCAGACAGGCGCCACCACTTCCGGGCTATCCATGCAGCGCACGGTTTTCTTCATCTCCGACTCCACGGGCATCACCGCGGAAACGATCGGCAACAGCATCCTCGCCCAGTTCGAGGGCTTGCGTTTCGACAAACACCGCCTGCCTTTCATCGACGATGCGCACAAGGCCGAGGCGGCCGCGCTGCGCATCAAGACGCATTACGCGAAGAGCGGCGAACGGCCGATCGTGGTCAACACCATGGCCGACCGCGCCCTGTGCGACATCGTGGCGGCAAGCGGCGCGCTGATGCTGGATGTGTTCGCGCCGTTCATCGGTCCGCTGGAGGAGGAACTGGGTGCAAAGCGTTCCGGCGCGGTGAACCGCTCGCACGGCCTGGTGGATTTCGACAAGTACGAGGCGCGCATCAACGCCACCAACTACGCGCTGTCGCACGACGACGGCATCGACGTGGACTATGCGCAAGCCGACCTGATCCTGGTCGGCGTGTCCCGTTCGGGCAAGACGCCGACCTGCCTGTACATGGCCTTGCATTACGGCGTCAGCGCCGCCAACTACCCGCTGACCGACGAGGACCTGGAAAAGCTGGAGCTGCCGGCGCGCCTGCGGCCGTATCGCGACCGTCTGTTCGGGCTCACCATCGAGCCGGAGCGGCTGGCGCAGATCCGCGAGCAGCGTCGCGCGGGCAGCCGTTACGCCACGATCAAGCAGTGCCGCTGGGAACTGGAGCAGGCCGACCGGCTGATGCGCCAGGCCGGCATTCCGTTCCTCAACACCACGCACGTCTCGATCGAGGAGATCGCGAGCAAGATCTTCGCGAGCTTCGGCATCGAGCGCACCATGTTCTGAAACCGCATCGGAGTAGCCAGCGTCCGCCATGAATGCCGTACTCGACGACCGCAACAGCCTGCTGCCTGGACGCTTCGAGTTCCTGATGGGCCTTTATGCGGAAAACTACCATCGGCTGACACGGCTATTCGCGCCGCAGCAGCTGGCGCCGGGCCAGTACGTGTCGGATGTGGACGACGGTCTCAACGTGCATCTGGCGGTGCAGGAACGCCATCCTTATACGCTGGAGCTTGAGCTCACCTACGACTTCGTCGATGCGCACACCGGCCACCGCGCGCCATCGGCCCAGTTGCGCATGTACACCGACGCCCATGTGGCCGAGGCGCTGCATTGCCATCCCGGGCGGCACCTGTGGCAGGTGCTCGGGCCGTTTGCGCCGGCGCACACGGTCTTCCAGCATCGCCTGCAGATGAATGGCTTCCTCGCGCGCTGGCTTGAATACCTGGCGGAACAGGGTCATTCGGTCGGCACGCTGGAGCCGTCCGGACCGGATGGGAGTAGCCGGACGTAGCGGCGTTTCGTGAAAAGTGCAGCCACAGGGAGCTGCCTTTTGATCTTCGCGCTCACGGCCGAACGCACGGATGCGCAGCAACAAAAAAAGCCGCCCGGAGGCGGCATTTCTTGTTGTTTCGTGGCGGAGCGGACGGGACTCGAACCCGCGACCTCCGGCGTGACAGGCCAGCATTCTAACCGACTGAACTACCGCTCCGCGTTACTTACAAAAACCAGCGTCAAGCTACTTTCCAGTTCATCTCGACGGCCATTGTCGGCAGCCGGTTGAAACTGGCGTCCCCACGGGGATTCGAACCCCGGTCGCCACCGTGAAAGGGTGATGTCCTAGGCCTCTAGACGATGGGGACGTGTATCAGGTTGGTGGAGCCAGGCGGGATCGAACCGCCGACCTCCTGCATGCCATGCAGGCGCTCTCCCAGCTGAGCTATGGCCCCGCCGCTGGAAGCCGCAAAGAATAGGCGGGGGTCGCATGTCCGTCAAGCTTTTTTTCAAGAAATTTTCACGTGGCCGCCGGGTGCCGTTCGACGGGGTTGGTCCGGTGTGAGACGCGGTGTGTGCAGGCCATCGTTTAAGCTTCCCGCATCGGCGCAATCACGAGGAAGACATGCACGAGATCGGCTTCATCCGCGACCTCGCGATCGTGATGCTCGTGGCCGGCGCCGCCACGATCCTGTTCCAGCGCCTGCGCCAGCCGGTATTGCTGGGTTACATCCTGGCCGGCGTGCTGATCGGCCCGCATACGCCGGGCATGCTGGTGGCTGATCCGCGTGCGATCGACGACATCTCCAACCTCGGCGTGGTGCTGCTGATGTTCACGCTGGGCCTGGAGTTCAGCGTGCGCAAGTTGCGCGAGGTCGGCATCGGCGTGCTTGCGGTGGCGGTGCTGGAAGTGGGCGTGATGCTGTGGGTCGGCGTGGGCCTGGGCAACCTGTTCGGCTGGAAGGGCGTCGATGCGCTGTTCCTCGGCGCGATCGTCGCGCTGTCCTCGACCATGGTCGCCACGCGCACGCTGAAGGAGGGGGGCGAACAAGGGCGACCGTTCGCGAAGCTGGTGGTGGGCTTGCTGGTGGCGGAAGACGTGCTCACCATCGTGATGCTCACCCTGCTCACCGCGGTGGCGATCGGCGGCACCGTGCACGCGGGCACCGCGTTCGCGCTGATCGGCCACCTCGGCTTGTTCGTGGTGGTGGGCATGATTCTGGGCCTGCTGCTGCTGCCGCGGCTGGTGGATTACGTGGCCGGCTTCGGCCGCGACGAGACATTGCTGGTGAGCGTGCTCGGGATCTGCTTCGGCGCCAGCCTGCTGGCGGCGTGGATGGGTTTCAGCGTGGCGCTGGGCGCGTTCCTCGCCGGCGCGGTGGTGGCCGAGGCGCGCAGCGTGGGGCGCGTGCTGCAGCTGATCGAACCGCTGCGCGACATGTTCGCGGCGCTGTTCTTCGTGGCGATCGGCCTGAAGATCGACCCGGCCATGCTCTGGCAGTACGCGCTGCCGGCCGTGCTCATCGCCGCCGCGGTGATCCTGGGCAAGACGCTGGCATGCGGGTTCGGCATCCTTGCCGTGGGCCACGACGCGCGCACCGCGTTGCGCTCGGGATTGAGCATGGCACAGATCGGCGAATTCTCCTTCGTGATCGCCACGCTGGGTTTGTCGCTGGGCGCTATCAGCGATTTCATCTATCCGATCGCGGTGGCGGTTTCGGTGCTGTGCATGGCGGCGTCGCCGTACCTGGTGCGTTCGGCCGACCGCATGGCCGATGGCTTGTCGCGCATCACGCCGCGGCCGCTGCACGTGCTGGCCGACAGCTACAGCGGCTGGCTGGAGAACCTCCGGCCGGTCGACGAGAACGCGGTGCTGGCGGCGATGCTGCGTCGCCTGCTGTGGCACATCGCGATCAACGTGCTGCTGGTCGTCACGCTGTTCGTGATCGGCGCCTACGTGAATGCGCACAGCTGGGGCTGGTTCACGCAGTTCGGCATCCACCGCGATCTGCGCCACACGCTGATCTGGGCCTGCGCGCTGTTCCTGTCTTTGCCGATGCTGATCGCCGTATACCGCAAGGCCGAGGCGCTGGGCATGCTGCTGGCGGAGCTGGGCATCCGCGAACGCTACACCGGCAGCTATACGCAGGCGATCCGCAACGTGCTGGCGCGGGTGATCCCGCTGCTCACCTTGTTCGCGCTGGCGCTGCTGGTCAGCGCGCTGGGCTCGGCGATCCTGCCGCCGCGTGGCGTGGCGTGGTCGCTGCTGGTGGCGGGCGCGGTGCTGGCGGTGGTGCTGTGGCGTACCCTGGTGAAGCTGCATGCACGGCTGCAGGCCGCCCTGAAGGAGACGCTGGACAAGCCGGGGCAGCCCGGACACGGCGACTCCGCCTGAGAACCGGCCCTCGGGCGCGGCGGGCCCGCGTTCCATGGCAGTGCCGGCGGAACCTTTCTGCGGCTTGACTGTCCCAGGCGAGCCGGATTGCAAGCCCGGCGCGGGCGCCTCACAATGGGCGACCACGCCTCCATTGTGGAGGCCCGGCCGGCGGCACCGGCATATCCAAAACACGAGGGAATACCGAATGAAGCATTTTCTGCGCCCCACGCTGACGGCCCTTGCGGTGGCTGCGACGCTGGGCATGTCGGCGGGTGCGTTTGCCGCCCAGACGGCCACCAAGGCCGCCAGCAGTGCCACGGGCACGGTCGACAAGGCCAAGGCCAGCTATGTGGTGGGCTGGGAGATTGCTTCCCAGGTGCCGCCGATCATGCGTGAGGAGCTGGACCCGACCGCCGTGGCGAATGCGGTGAAGGCCGCGCTCTCCGGCCAGAAGCCGACCATGAGCGAGGAAGAGGCCAAGCAGGTGCATGACGCCTTCATGGCCAAGATCAAGGCCAAGTACGAGGCCGAGATGACCAAGCTGGCGGCCAAGAACAAGGCCGAGGGTGAAGCCTTCCTCGCCAAGAACAGGACCGCACCTGGCGTGAAGACCACCGCCTCGGGCCTGCAGTACCAAGTGATCAGCCAAGGCACCGGCGCCCGCCCGGGTCCGAACGACACGGTGAAGATCGACTACACCGGCAGCTTCGTCAACGGCCAGGTGTTCGACGCCTCGTCCAAGCACAACCCGCCGGGCGCGGCCGAAATCCCGCTGGCCGGCGTGATCCCCGGCTTCCGCGAGGGCCTGCAACTGATGCAGGTGGGCGGCCACTACAAGCTGTTCATCCCGTCGAACCTGGCCTACGGCGCCGAGCCGCAGCCGCCGATGCCGCCGAACGCCACGCTGATCTTCGACGTGACGTTGGTCAGCACCAAGCCGACGCCGGCGGAGCCCGCCGCCAAGTAAGCGCTGCTTCGGCTTCAGGCACAGGAGGGCGCGAAGCGATTCGCGCCCTCCTGCTTTTGTGCGACCGCGGCAATGCCTGCGCGGTTAGAATGCACGCTCGCGTCCACGGGAATCGGCAGCACGATGAAAGTCACGATCTTCGGCACCGGCTATGTCGGCCTGGTCACCGGCGCCTGCCTCGCCGAGATGGGCAACCACGTGGTGTGCGTGGACATCGACGCGGGTAAGATCGACCGCCTGCAGCACGGCGAGATCCCGATCTACGAGCCGGGCCTGGAACCCATCGTCCGGCGCAACCATGCCGACGGCCAGCTCGATTTCACCACCGATGCCGCAGCGGGCGTCGCGCACGCCGAGGTGATCTTCATCGCAGTGGGCACGCCGCCCGACGAGGACGGCAGCGCCGACCTGAAGTACGTGCTGGGCGTGGCGCGCACCATCGGCCAGCATCTGGGCCGCTACGCGGTGGTGGTGAACAAGTCGACCGTGCCGGTCGGCACCGCCGACCGCGTGCGTGCGGCGGTCGCGGCCGAGCTGGCGGCGCGCGGCGCCGCAATCGAGTTCGATGTTGTCTCCAACCCCGAATTCCTCAAGGAAGGCGACGCGGTGGAGGATTGCCTGCGCCCCGACCGCATCGTGATCGGCAGTTCCAGCGAGCGTGCGGTGGCCGTGTTGCGCAAGCTGTACGCGCCGTTCAACCGCAACCACGAGCGCACCGTGGTGATGGACGAGCGTTCGGCCGAGCTGACCAAGTACGCCGCCAACGCGATGCTGGCAACCAAGATCAGCTTCATGAACGAGATCGCCAACATCGCCGAGCGCGTGGGCGCCGACGTGGAGCTGGTGCGCCAGGGCATCGGCGCCGATCCGCGCATCGGCTACCACTTCATCTACCCCGGCGCGGGTTACGGCGGCTCCTGCTTTCCCAAGGACGTGCAGGCGCTTGAACGTACTGCGCGTGGCACGGGTTACGAGGCGCGCCTGCTCGGCGCGGTCGAGGCGGTGAACCGCGCCCAGAAGACCAAGCTGTTCGAGCTGATCGCGCGCCACTTCGACGGCGACCTGAAAGGCAAGACCATTGCGCTGTGGGGGCTGGCCTTCAAGCCGAACACCGACGACATGCGCGAAGCCTCCAGCCGCCGCCTGATGGAAGCGCTGTGGGGTGCCGGCGCCCGCGTGCAGGCCTTCGACCCGGAGGCGCGCGAGGAGACCCGGCGCATCTACGGCGAGCGCGACGACCTCGTGCTGTGCGAGCATGCCCGCGACGCCTTGCAGGGGGCCGACGCGCTGGCCATCGTCACCGAGTGGAAGGCCTTCCGCAGCCCCGACTTCGCGCGCATCCGCGCCTTGCTCAAGACGCCGGTGATCTTCGACGGCCGCAACCTCTACGATCCTGCGGCGGTGGAGGAGGCCGGCCTGGCCTACTACGGCATCGGCCGTGGCCGCAGCTTGCGCGTGGCACGCTGATGGACGCGGTCGAGCAGCGCCTGGCCGATCTCGAAGTGCGGCTGACCTTCATCGACGACACCGTGCAGGCGCTGGCGGCGGCCGATGCCGAGCAGGCGATGCGCATCGTCGAACTGGAGCGACTGCTGCACCTGCTGCGGCAGGAGCTGCAGAGCGTGCGGCTGGGCCCGGCATCCGATCCGCAAAACGAGACGCCTCCGCATTATTGACGGGATCCCGATTTGCCGGTCACAAAGCCAAGGCGAGAGCCGGAATCCAGCGACCTGGATACCTGGATGCATGGACACCTTATGGCCATGCGCGCGTCTGTAGAAAACCCGGCCGTGGCTGGACTGAGGCCGGGAGCTGAGAGCAACCATCAAGTCCCACCGGAACCACGAGCATGAGCGAGTCCCTGCGCGACCAGCTGTTGAAGAGCGGCCTCGTCAAGCAAATCCGCGACGAGAAGCGCGGCAACGAAGGCAAGGGCAGGCCGTCCGGCAAGCCGCGCGGCCATGGCGGCAAACCGCCCGCGGCGCGCCGCAGCCAGGAAGAAATCGATCTCGCCAAGGCCTACGCCATCCGCGCACAGACGGAGGCAGGGGAGCGCAAGCGTGCCCAGCAGGAAGCCGAGGAACAGGCGCGCCTGCGCCGCGAGCGCAAGCAGAAAATCCAGCAGCTGCTGGACGGCAAGGCCCTGAACAAGGTCGAGACCGAGCTGGTGCGCAACTTCGAGTACGGCGGCAAGATCCGCCGCATCCACGTCGACGCGGCCCAGTTGGCTGCGCTCAACGCGGGCGAGCTGGGCGTGGTGCAGCAGGCCGGGCGTTACCTGCTGGTCACGCGCGAGATTGCCGAGCAGGTGCGCGCGATCGACGAACATCTGCTGGCGCTGCTGGTCGACCCGGATGCAGTCGGCGACGACGACGGGGTGCCCGACGACCTGGTGTGGTAGACCTTCCCCTAACCTGCCGCCTTCCAACAGAAACGCCCGGTCGTTTGCCGGACGTTTCCGCATGCGTTGCAGGCTGATTCAGATCGCGTTGACGCCGGCTGCCAGCGCCGGGTGGTCCCACCCCTCCCGGGGCGTGAAGCGTGCACCGTGGCGCTGGGCCAGCTGCTCCAGCTTCGCCTTCACCTTGGCTGCTCCCTCGCTGCGCAGGTACTGGATCGGGCCGCCGCGGAACGGCGCGAAGCCGGTACCGAAGATCACGCCGGCGTCGAGCAGGTCGGCGTCGTCCACCACGCCGTCGGCGAGGCAGGCCACGGCCTCGTTCACCATGGCCAGGATCATGCGGTCGGTCAGGTCCGGCGCAGGCTGGTAGTCGGGATCGACCTCCGGCTTGACCGGTTTGCCTTCCTGCCAGACGTACAAACCCTGGCCGTCCTTCTTGCCGCGCTTGCCGGCGTCGAACTTGTCCTCCAGGCCGGGCGGCAGTTCCAGGCCGAGGAAAGGCGACAATTCCCTGCCCGCCGAGACGCAGACGTCCAGGCCCACGGTGTCGGCCAGTTCGATCGGGCCCATCGGCATGCCGAACTGCTTCGCCGCCTTGTCCAGCACCGGACCGGGCACGCCCTCGTTGTAGAGGCGCAGCGCCTCGAGCAAATAGGGCATCAGGATGCGGTTGACCAGGAAGCCGGGCGTGCCTTTCACCGCCACCGGCAGCTTGCCGATGGCCTTGCAGAAGGCCATCACGCGCTTTTCGATGGCCGGATCGAGCGCGTCGTGGCGCACCACCTCGACCAGTGGCATCTGCGCTACGGGATTGAAGAAATGCAGGCCGAGGAAGCGCTGCGGCGACTTGAGGTGCTTCCGCAGCTCATCCAGCGGGATGCTGGAGGTGTTGCTGGCGAGGATTTCCCCGGCCTGGAACTGCGGCTCGATGGCGGCGTACAGCGCTCCCTTGGCCTCGGCGTTCTCGTAGATCGCCTCGATGGCGAGGTCGGCCTGCTTTATGCCGGCACCTTCCACGTCGGCACGCAGGCGCCGGGTGGCGGCCTCGATCTTTTCCGGTGTCTTGAGCTTCTTCTCGTAAAGCGCGCGGGCCCGATCCAGGGCTGGCTGGATGAACTTCATCTCCCGGTCCTGCAGGCTGACCTCGAACCCCTTGAGCGCAGCCCAGGCGGCGATGTCGCCACCCATCACGCCGGCGCCCACCACATGCACGTGCCGGATGCCGTGTTCGGTGCCCCCGCTCTGGTTCTTCAGGCGTTCCTGCAGGAAGAACAGGCGGATCAGGTTGTGTGCGGTGGGGGTGGCCGCCAGCCGGGCCACCGATCGTGCTTCCAGCTTCAGCCGCTGCCTGATGTCGCTGCCGCCGCGCTGCCATACGTCGATCAGCGCGAACGGAGCCGGGTAGTGTTCCCTGCGGACCCTGGCGGCAGTCTGCTTCGTCACCATCGGCGCGAGGATCTGCCGCGCGGGCCAGCTGTTGGTGAGCCAGGCCTTGGCGCGCCGTGCGAACGGCCGCGCCTGCGGGCGGCGCAGGAGGGCGCGTGCCTCGGCCAGCAGTTCGTCGGGTGGCGCCACTCGGTCGACCACGCCCAACGCCAGCGCGCGCTTCGCCGACAGCGATTTGCCGGTGAGCATCAGCGGCAGCGCCTCGGTGGCGCCGATCAGCCGCGGCAGGCGCGCACTGCCGCCCCAGCCGGGGTGGATGCCCAGCATCACCTCGGGCAGGGCGATCCTCGTCTTTTCGTCGTCTGCTGCGATGCGCTGCCGGCAGGCCAGGACCAACTCGGTGCCGCCGCCCATGCAGGCGCCGTGCACCGCGGCAACGGTGGGGCAGGGCAGCCGTGCCAGCGCCTCGTATACCTGCTGGCCGCGCTCGATGTTCTCCAGCACGCTGCCCTGTTCCGCGTACTCCACGAATTCCTTGATGTCCGCACCCACCGCGAAGCCGGCGGGCTTGGCGGAGTGCACGATCACGCCGCTCGGCTGCTCGATCGCCAGCCGTTCGACGATCTGGCCCAGCTCCTCGAGCACGGCGCGGTTGATCGCATTGACGCTGCTGCCGGCCCGGTCGAGGCTGAGCGTGACGATGCCCCGCTCGTCCAGGCTCGTCTTCCAGTGGTTGAAGCGCAATCCTTCGAACATGGGGCAAGGGAGGGTGGTGGACGAAGCCCGAACCATACCGTCCCGTCCGGACGAATGCGAGATGCGCGCCGGGCCGGCCCGCGAGGACTTGCGTCGGGTTTCGGAATCTTCCGATCGGTCGAATGTGAAGCGGTTCGCCCCACGCGGTGGCGGACAGGCCCCAGAATGGACGAAAACCGTGGAAAATGCGCCATGCGTACCGGCCGACGATGTATCCCCTCGCCAGTCGGCGCCGAACGATCCAGGGAGCCACGATGACATCGATGATGGACATGCCACTGCCATCCTCTGGTCACGACGTCTTCGAGCGGATCCTGGCCGCGCCCGCCGGCGTCGTGGCGGTGCGCAGCGAGGATGGGCCCGCCCTGCTGGAACACTTCCGCGGCATCGCCCGCCACAGCGGCCAGGCGGTGTACCTGTGGCAGCCGGGACAGGGCTTGTCCAGCCTCCGCGATGCGCACGCGCGCGTGCCGGACGCGCAGCGTCTCGGGCAGGCTTTGCGCTACATGCAGCAAAGCATGCATTTCGGCGTCTACGTGCTGCAGGAGCTGGAGTTGCCCCTGGCGGCAGCCGAGCTGGCCCTGCTGCGGCAGCTGGCGCGGGCCACCACCGGACATCTGCGCCGCGTGGTGCTGCTCAACGCACCATTGGCCCTGGTCGAGCAGCTGGGCGAGCTGATCACCTGCATCGACGGCGAGCCGGAGTTGCCGCAACGCCTGCGGCTGCGCGATGGCCGCTGGCTGAGCGGGCAGCCATGAGCGAAGGCATCCTCGTACTCGCCGCCCGGCGCGACCTGCGCCGCCGCCTGTTCGACGTGTTCGACCAGTCGGGCTGCCGGCACATCCACAGCGCCCGCGACGCGCAGCATGCGGCGATCCTGCTGGAAGGCCGCCCGTCGCTGGAGCTGATAGTGGCGGTGCTCGGCGACGATGCCGCCCAGGCGCGCCAGTGCTGCGAGCAGCTGCGCGCGCTTGACGCCGGGGCCGGCGCACCGTTGCTGGCGATCCTCGACGAGGACGCGCCGTTGCAGGCCGCGCAGTTGCCCGACGACGTCAGCGGCTGGCTGCACGCTAGCCGGATCGAGGCCGAGCTGCTGACGCGCTGGCAGCAACTGCCGCCGGCTGCCGCGCCGGCGATGCCGGCGCAAGGCCGCAGTGCGGCGGAAAACGCGCTGGCGCTGCTGGCGCGCATCTTTTCCACCAGCGGCGGCGGTGCCACCCGCGACGCCAGCGCACGGCTGCTGTTCGACGAGATGGCGCTGGATTACTTGGCGGTGTGGTCGGTGCGCAACGAGGGCAGCGAGTTCCTGGCACCGCTGCTGCAGCTATGGAACGGTGCGGAACCGGCGTGGCCGCCGGTCGAGGCGCAACAGCTTCTGCAGCGCGTCCTCGGCGGCGAGCCGGTGCTCTACCGCAGCGAGGCGATGCAGCGCGTGCCGGCCGATCCGTTGCTGCCTTTGCTCGAGCTGTCCGGTTTCGTGGGGCTGCCGCTGCTCGACGAGCGCCGCGTGGTGCTGGGCGCGATGCTGGCCGGCACCCGGCGAGGATTCGGCGACATGGCGATCGTCGAGCCCTTGCTGCGCTGCGCGGCGGCGCGTTTTGCCCAGGGGCTGGAACTGGGGCTCACCCGCGAGCAAGGGCGTGCCGAGGGCCTGCTCGACGCGCTCACCGGCCTGCCGAACCGCCTGCTGTTCGGCGACCGGCTGGAATCGATCCTGCGCGAGGCGGTGCGCAACGGCGAATGCTTCGCCGTGCTGTTCGTCGACCTCGACCACTTCAAGACCATCAACGACACCCACGGCCACGCCGCGGGTGACCAGGTGCTGCAGGAAGTCACCCGCCGCCTGCGCGGCAGCGTGCGCGCGTCCGACACAGTGGCGCGCTATGCCGGCGACGAGTTCACCGTGGTGCTGCGCCATATCGTAAAAAACGACGACGTGCAGCGGGTCGCCGAGAAGATCCTGCAGGTGGTTGCCGAGCCGCTGCAGCTGGAGAACGGCACCCGCCTGCAAGTCGGCGTGTCGATCGGCGTGAGCTTCTTCCCTGACGACGCGGCCGACGCGGAAACCCTGCTCAAGCATGCCGACGAGGCGATGTACGCGGCCAAGCGCCAGGGCCGCAACACCTGCCGCATCTACGAGGTGAGTCCGGAGTACGCCCGCGAGCACGGCATGGCGCTGCGCTCGCGCCTGCGCCATGCGCTGGGCAACGGGGAGTTGCGCCTGGTCTACCAGCCGCAGGTCGGCACCGACAGCGAGGACATCGTCGGGATGGAGGCGCTGCTGCGCTGGGAACACCCCGAGCTGGGACCGATCAGCCCGGCGGTGTTCATTCCGTTGGCGGAGGAGACCGGCTTGATCGTGCCGATCGGCGAATGGGTGCTGCGCATGGCCTGCCGTCAGGCCCACGAATGGGAGCAGCGCTACGGCCTGCGCCTGCGCCTGGGCGTCAACCTTTCCGCACTGCAGCTGATGGAGCCAAAGCTGCCGGCCACGGTGTTCCGCGCGCTGCAGGAAACCGGGCTCGATCCCACCTTGCTGGAGCTGGAGGTCACCGAGAGCATCAGCATCAAGGCCGCCCCGAACCTGGTGGAGAACCTGCAGGCGCTGCACCGACTGGGCTGCCGCATCGCGATCGACGACTTCGGCACCGGTGCCGCCTCGCTGGACTATTTGCGCAAATTGCCGGCCGACCGCATCAAGGTCGACCAGAGCTTCGTGCGCAACATCGGCGTGGACCCGGACGACGAGGCGATAGTGCGCGCCACCATCGAGATGGCGCACCGGCTCGGCCGCAGCGTGGTGGCCGAGGGTGTGGAGACCGAACAGCACCTGGCCTTCCTGCGCGCCCACGATTGCGACGAACTGCAGGGCTACCTGTTCTGCCGGCCGCTGCCGGTGGTCTCCTTCGAGCGCTTGCTGGCCGAGCGCCAGCAGTTGCTGGGCCAGCCCGCTGCCGTGCCTGCTTGAGCCGGGCTCCCATCGCCCCCATGCTCGGTTGACCCGGACGGGTCAACCGGCGGCACAGCCGTGCGTCAGGGTGGAATCGCTACACTCTTGGCGGCGGCGCTGAACTTGCGCGCCCGGCCCCGGTCTGAGCAGCGCTCGTTCTGGAACAGGCTCCGCAGCGGAAGACGGCATTGACGACGGAAACGGCCCGGACGGGCGAAAACGAACTGGATCGGGCACTGGTCGAGCGTGTGCAAGGCGGCGACAAGCGCGCCTTCGACCTGCTGGTGCGCAAATACCAGCACAAGATAGTGGGGCTGGTCTCGCGCTACGTGAAGAGCCACGCGGAGTGCGAGGACATCGCCCAGGAATCGTTCATCCGCGCCTGGCGGGCGATCGGCTCGTTCCGCGGCGACAGCGCGTTCTACACCTGGCTCTACAAGATCGCGGTGAACACCGCCAAGAACCACCTGGTGGCGATGGGGCGTCGGCCGCCCACCGACGACATCGACGCCGAAGAGGCCGTGTTCCTGTCCGGCGCCGAGCGCATGCACGACAGTGCCACCCCCGAGCGCGAACTGATGCGGCAGGAAATTGAACATTCGGTGTTTTCCACTGTCCAAGCCCTGCCCGAGGAGCTCAGGGTGGCCATCACGCTGCGCGAGGTGGACGGCCTGAGCTACGAGGAAATCGCCGAAGCGATGGGGTGCCCGATCGGTACGGTTCGTTCGCGCATCTTCCGGGCCCGCGAGGCGATCGACGAGAAGCTGCGGCCGCTGTTGTCGGACCGCGAGGAGCAGACATGAACCAGCCAGACCAGCATGCGCGCGAGCATCTTTCGGCCGGCATCGACGGCGAGCTTTCGCACGAAGAGTTGCGTTTCCTGCTGCGCCGGCTCGATCACGACGGCGAGTTGCGGCGCACCTGGGTTAGCTATCACGTGGCACGCGACGGCCTGCGCCGGCAACTGCCGCCGCTGGCCGAGGCCGGCTTCGTGTCGCGGGTGATGCTGGCGATCGAGCAGGAATCGGTCGTAGTCGCCGTACCGCGTCACCATCGCTGGCTGCGCTGGTCGGCGGGCGGCGCGATCGCGGCAAGCGTTGCCGCGGCGGCGTTGATGATCGCCCAGCCCACCGGCGATGCCGAACGGCACGCGGCTCCGCTGACTGCCGAGGCTGCGTTGCCTGGCATGCCGGTGAAGAGCGTGCCGGCCGCCACGCCGCAGCCGGAAGTGGCGGTGGTTCCGCCCTGGCTGAGCGGCAAGGCGCCGGGCCTGCTCAGCCAGCGCGCCTCGGCTACGCTTGCCTCACCGGTGGATGCCGGTCTCTCGTCGTCGTACGGCGGTCGCGGCATGTCGCCATTCCGGGCACAGCGCTACCGCACGCTGGACAACCATGACGGCAGCTACCTGATCCTGCTCGACCCGGCCCAGCAGCAGCTGCCGGACGCTCCGCGCCAAGGCGCCGGCGCCCAGTAAGGCGGTACCGCGTGCACGCACCGCGGTCCCCCTCATCCATCCCGTTCCGCCCATCCGCGACCCGCCCAGGGCCGCCGGTGGTGCGCGTTTGTTACGAAGCCTGAACCGACCCTAGGAGGCGTCATGAAACCATCCATCCTGCGCAGCTCCCGCCTGAGCCTGCTGGTGTGTTGTGCCTTGGCCGGCACCGTCCTGGCCGTGCCGGTGGTGCAGGCCCAGCAGGCTTCCACCGCGGCTTCCCTGCCTGACTTCACCGGCATCGTGCAGAGGAACGCACCGGCCGTAGTGCAGGTGGAGGCGAAGTACAGCGGCCGCAGCAAGCCCAGCGTGGGCGGCCTGTCGGGGCAGGGCGGCGTGCCGAACGATCCTCAGGCCGAGTTGTTCCGCCGCTTCTTCGGTATGCCGATGATGCCGTCGCCGGCGGAGCAGGCGCACACCTCGCTGGGCTCGGGCTTCATCATCTCCGCCGACGGCTACATCCTCACCAACAACCATGTGGTGGATCATGCGGACAAGGTGATCGTGCGGCTGCAGGACCGGCGCATCCTCGACGCCAAGGTGGTGGGCACCGATCCCACCTACGACATCGCCCTGCTCAAGGTGAGCGCGGGCGGCAGCCTGCCCGCGGTGAGCATCGGCGATTCGCGCAGCCTGAAGCCCGGCCAGTGGGTGCTGGCGATCGGCTCGCCGTTCGGCTTCGACTACACCGTGACCCAGGGCATCGTGAGTGCGGTGGGACGCAACCTGGGGCCGGGCGACCAGCAGGACACCTCGTTCATCCAGACCGACGTGCCGATCAACCGCGGCAATTCCGGCGGCCCGCTGTTCAACCTGCAGGGCCAGGTGGTGGGTATCAATTCGCAGATCTATTCCAGCACCGGCGGCTACCAGGGCGTGTCGTTCTCGATCCCAATCGACGTGGCGATGAATGCGGTGGAGCAGCTCAAGACCAAGGGCTACGTGACGCGTGGCCAGCTCGGCGTGTATGTGCAGCTGGTCACCGACGACATGGAGAAGGCCTACCACTTGTCGAACGCTTCCGGTGCGGCCGTAACGGAGGTGTCTCCTGGCAGCGGCGCCGAGAAGGCCGGCATCCAGGCCGGCGACATCATCCTCGGCTATGACGGCCATGCCATAAACACCCCTGCGGACCTGCCGCCGCTTGTGGCCATGACCAAACCGGGCACGCGGGTGCCGCTGGAGATCCTGCGCAATGGCAAGAAGCAGACCGTGCAGGTAACCGTCGGCACAATGCCGCGCGACCAGAACGCGGTGGACAATGGCGGCACGGCGCCGGGCGCGAGCGGCGGCAGTGCCGCGCTGGGGATCACCGTGCAGCCGCTGGACAACGCCAGTCGCAGCCAGATGGGCCTGAAGCCGGGGCAGGGTGTGCTGATCGGCGATGTCACCGGGGACGTGGCGGCTCAGGCCGGCCTGCAGCCGGGCGACGTGATCCTGATGGTGAACCAGCAGCCGGTGGGCAGCGTGGAGGCGTTCCGCGCGGCGACGAAGGGCGTGAAGGCCGGTTCCACCGTCCTGCTGCTGGTGCGCCGCGACGGCCAGAACCGTTTCTTCGGCCTGACCGTACCGGACGGCAAGTGACGGCAGCCGGCACGGGGCGCGACGGCTATCGCCGACATCGTTCCCCGTGCCGGTGCGCATGGCGCAGCTGCGGCGGCGCCATGCTGTTCCATGCGACAATACAGGGTTGGTGCCGCCATTCCGGTGGTGCTCCCCAGGCAAGGCCGGCTTCGCGCGCTCCATGGAACTGATCCGCAATTTCTCCATCATTGCCCACATCGACCACGGCAAGTCCACGCTGGCGGATCGCATCATCCAGATCTGCGGCGGCCTCGCCGAGCGCGAAATGGAAGCGCAGGTGCTGGACAACAACCCGATCGAACGCGAGCGCGGCATCACCATCAAGGCGCAGTCGGTGTCGCTGCCGTACCAGGCGCGCGACGGCAAGACCTACCAGCTCAACTTCATCGACACGCCCGGCCACGTGGACTTTTCCTACGAGGTGAGCCGCTCGCTGGCTGCCTGCGAGGGCGCGCTGCTGGTGGTGGACGCCGCCCAGGGCGTGGAAGCGCAGTCGGTGGCCAACTGCTACACGGCCGTCGAGATGGGTCTGGAAGTGGTGCCGGTGCTGAACAAGATCGACCTGCCCACCGCCGACATCGAGAAGGTGAAGGGCGAGATCGAGGCGGTGATCGGCATCGACGCGACCGATGCGGTGGCGATCAGCGCCAAGACCGGCCTCAACGTGGTCGAGGTGCTCGAGGCCATCGTGGCGCGCATCCCGCCGCCCAAGCCGCGCGACACCGACAGGCTGCAGGCGCTGATCATCGACTCCTGGTTCGACAACTACCTCGGCGTGATCTCGCTGGTGCGCGTGATGCAGGGCGAGATCAGGCCCGGCGACAAGCTGCTGGTGATGTCCACCGGTCGCACCCACGAGGTGGACGAGGTGGGCGTGTTCACGCCCAAGCGCAAGAAGCTGGACAGGCTCTCGGCGGGCGAGGTGGGCTGGGTCAATGCTTCGATCAAGGATGTGCACGGCGCGCCGGTGGGCGACACTCTCACCCACGCCGGCAAACCCGCTGCCGAGCCGCTGCCCGGCTTCCAGACCATGCAGCCGCGTGTGTTCGCCGGCCTGTTTCCGGTCTCGGCCGACGACTTCCCGGCGATGCGCGAGGCGCTGGACAAGCTGCGCCTCAACGACGCCGCGCTGTTCTTCGAGCCGGAAAGCTCCGAGGCCATGGGTTTCGGCTTCCGCTGCGGCTTCCTCGGCATGCTGCACATGGAGATCGTGCAGGAACGGCTGGAGCGCGAGTACGACCTCAACCTCATCACCACCGCACCGACCGTGGTGTACGAGGTGCTGAAGACCGACGGCACGGTGCTGCCGCTGGACAACCCGGCCAAGCTGCCGCCGGTGCCGCAGATCGACGAGATCCGCGAGCCGATCATCGTGGCCAGCATCCTCACCCCGCCGGACTACATCGGCAACATCATCACGCTGTGCGAAGAAAAGCGCGGCGTGCAGCGCTCGATCCAGTACCTGGCCAGCCAGGTGCAGATCACCTACGAGTTGCCGCTGGCCGAGGTGGTGCTGGACTTCTTCGATCGCCTGAAGTCGGTGTCGCGGGGCTATGCCTCGATGGACTACCACTTCGAGCGCTTCGACGCGGGCCCGTTCGTGCGCGTGGACGTGCTCATCAACGGCGACCGTGTGGATGCGCTCTCCCTCATCGTGCATCGTTCGCATGCGGACCGCCGCGGCCGCGACCTGGTCGAGCGCATGAAGGACCTGATCCCGCGCCAGCAGTTCGACGTGGCGATCCAGGCCGCCGTGGGCGCACAGATCATCGCGCGCTCGACGGTGAAGGCGTTGCGCAAGAACGTCCTGGCCAAGTGCTACGGCGGGGACGTCAGCCGCAAGAAGAAGCTGTTGGAGAAGCAGAAGGAAGGCAAGAAACGCATGAAGCAGGTCGGTCGGGTGGAAATTCCGCAGGAAGCCTTCCTCGCCGTGCTGCGGACAGACAAATAAGAAGCGACACTGCTCAGGAGCAAGCATGGAATTCGACTTTTCCGCCATCCTGCTGGGTCTCACCGTGCTGTTCGGCGTGGTGTGGGGACTGGATCGGGCGTTCTTCTACAAGAAGCGCAAGGCACGCCTCGATGCGGCCGGCAGCGAGTACCGCGATCCGGCGCCGGTGGATTGGGCGCGCTCGCTGTTTCCGGTGGTGCTGGTGGTGCTGGTGCTGCGATCCTTCGTGGCCGAGCCGTTCCGCATCCCCTCCGGCTCGATGATGCCCACCCTCGACGTGGGTGATTTCATCCTGGTCAACAAGTTCGCCTACGGTCTGCGGCTGCCGGCATTCAATACCAAGTTCCTCGACCTCGGCGAGCCCAAGCGCGGCGACGTGGTGGTGTTCCGCTTCCCGGGTTTTCTGTGCCACGACGCCAGCGGCAAGCTGGTGCGCAGCGGCGACATGAGCTGCGCCGATCCGCACGCGCCGGTGCCGAGCCAGAACTGGATCAAGCGCGTGATCGGCCTGCCCGGTGACAGCATCGAGATCCACGGCGCCGACCTGCTGATCAACGGCAGGCCGGTGCAGGCCGACGAGATCGGACCCTACGTGGGCAATCCGCAGCGCGACGAGGAGCGCCTGATGCTGGACATGGGCGCCACGGTGTGGACCGAGCACCTGCAGCGCGAGGACGGCAAGCTGGTCAATCATCTGGTGGCGCGCATGCCGGCCTACACCACGCCCAATTCCATCCCGAATCCGCTGGTGCCGTCGAAAGTGCCGCAGGGTTGCTACCTGGTGATGGGCGACAACCGCAACAACAGCACCGACAGCCGCTGGTGGGGCTGCCTGCCGGAGCAGGACCTGGCCGGCAAGGCGTTCATGATCTGGATGAGCTGGAAGGGCTGGGGTACCGGTGGCGTGGACTTCCACCGCATCGGCACGATCATCCACTGATGTGATGCAGCCGCTGCCGCATCCCGCGCGGTCGCTGGCATAATCGGCGCCGACGACCGCGGCGGACGCGGTCGCATGACACAATCGCAGCGGTCGCATAGCGAGGGGACTATGAAAACGAGGCAGTCGGGCGTGACCCTGGTCGGGTTCCTGGTGATCCTGCTGGTGGTGGGTTTCTTCGGCTACATGGCGATGAAGCTGGTGCCGTCCTATACCGAGTACATGGGCGTGGTGAAGGCGATGAACCAGGAGGCCTCGAGCGGAACATCTGGCAAGTCACTGGATGAGATCCGCCGCGACCTGACGTTCAAGTTCGACAATCAGTACGTCGGCGACAACACCGTCAAGCCCACCGACATCACGATCAGCCGGGACAACGGAGGCACCAGCACGCTGCAAATCGCCTACGACAAGGACATCCCGTTCATGTACAACATCGATTTCCTGCTGCACTTCGAGAAGAGTGTGAAGATGCAGGGCAACGTGAACGAGTGAGCTGCCCCGTTTGACCCTGAACTACCGTTTCCGCGATCCCGATCTCGCCGCGCTGGCGCTGACCCACCGCAGCGTGGGCAAGCCGAACAACGAGCGTCTCGAGTTTCTCGGCGACGCCCTGCTGGGCGCTTTCGTGGCCGAGATGCTGTACCAGGCCCACCCGAAGGCCAGCGAGGGCGAGTTGTCGCGCTTGCGCGCGCAGCTGGTCAACGGCCAGGCGCTGGCGGCGATCGCGCGCGAGCTGGAACTGGGCGATGCGTTGAAGCTCGGTCCCGGCGAGCTGAAGAGCGGTGGTTTCCGCCGCGACTCCATCCTCGCCGACGCGTTCGAAGCCTCGTTGGCGGCAGTGTTCCTCGATGGCGGCCTTGACGCTTGCCGGCAAGTGGTGCGCGAACTGTTTGCGGAACGCATCGGCTCGCTGCAACGCTCCTCCAAGGACGCCAAGACGCGTCTGCAGGAATGGTTGCAAGGCCACGGCCATGCGCTGCCGCAGTACGAACTGATCGACAGCCACGGCGAGGACCACGCCAGGATCTTCGACGTGCGCTGCTCGGTCACCGAGCCGCAGCCGTTCAGCGCCGAGGCCAGCGGCTCCAGCCGGCGTCAGGCCGAACAGGACGCCGCCGACGCGGTGCTGGCCCACTTGGTCGAGCAGTCGCGCGCCGCCTGAGTGCGGCCATGCTTGCGCCGGCTGCCTGCAGGCACGGGTTGGCGCACTACAATGTCGCACACCCGTCCGAGTATCCCTTCCCATGGACCATCCCATCGAATCCGGCGCCGCCGGCGCGCTGCCGCATGCGGACTATCGCTGCGGCCTGGTCGCGCTGGCCGGCCGCCCGAACGTGGGCAAGTCGACCTTGCTCAATGCGCTGATCGGCTTCCGCCTATCCATCGTCAGCCCGCGCCCGCAGACCACCCGCCACCGCATCCTCGGCATCGCCAGCAGCGAGGCGGGGCAGGTCCTCTATGTCGACACCCCGGGCCTGCACCGTGGCGCCAAGCGTGCGATGAACCGCAGCCTCAACCGCGCCGCGCGTGCCGCGATCAGCGACGTCGACCTGGTAGTGCAGGTGATCGAGGCGGGCCGCTGGACCGACGAGGACGAGGCGCTGTACGCCGCGCTCACCGAGCAGAAGGCGCCGCGCCTGCTGGTCATCAACAAGGTGGATCTGAGCAAGGACAAGGCGGCCCTGTTGCCGTTCGTGGCCGGCTTGAGCGAGAAGCACGACTACGACGAAATCCACTATGCCAGCGCGTTGAAGAAGAAGGGCCTGGCCGAGCTTGAGCGGGCCATCCTCGCCCGCCTGCCGGTACGCCCACCGGTCTACGGCGAGGACGAGATCACCGACCGCAGCGAGCGCTTCCTCGCCGCCGAGATGGTGCGCGAGCAGCTGATGCTGCGGCTGGACCAGGAGCTGCCCTACGCCACCACGGTGGAGATCGAGCAGTTCAACGACCGTCCCGACGGCGTCGCCGAGATCCACGCGGTGGTCTGGGTGGAGCGCGACGGCCAGAAGGCCATCGTGATCGGCCAGGGCGGGGTCCAGCTCAAGGCCATCGGCACGGCCGCGCGCCGGCACATGGAGCGCCTGTTCGAACGCAAGGTTTTTCTCAAGTTGTGGGTGAAGGTACGCGAAGGCTGGGTGGACGACGAGGCGATGCTGAAGAAGTTCGGCTACACGGATTGAGTGGCCTGGAGCCCGGGGTCCGGATGGGGGATCCTGGAGAGCCAGGGCGTCGCGCTGTCTGGCGTTGCCGATCCCCGTCCCGAACTCCTTGTCCCGGCTTGTGTCCATGCGCCTCGATCAGCAACCCGCCTACGTGCTGCATGCGCGCCCCTACCGCGAGACTTCGCTGCTCCTCGAGTGCCTGACCCGCGACCAGGGGCGACTCGGCGTCGTGGCGCGCGGGGTGCGTGGCGAACGGGCGAAATTGCGGCGGGCGCAACTGGAGCCCTTCCAGCCGCTGGCGCTGGACTTGCTGCTGCGCGGCGAGCTGGCGATGCTGGCGGCGGCCGAAGCCGTGGGCATGCCGCTGCGGCTGCGTGGCGACCACGGTTTGGCGGGGCTCTACCTCAACGAGCTGGTAGTGCGGCTCACCGCACGACAGGACGCGCACCCGGCGCTGTTCGAGGCCTACGGCCACACCTTGACGCGGCTGGCCGCGGGCGAGCCGGCGGGATGGACGTTGCGCCGTTTCGAGCGTGACCTGCTGGAGGCAATCGGCTACGGACTGCAGTTGCGCCACGAGGCCGGCAGTGAACAGTTGCTGGAGGCGCAGTCGCATTACCGCTACGACGTGGAGCAGGGCGCCGTGCGTTGCGCCGCTGGTGCGACCCACGCGGTGCGTGGTGGCGACCTGCTGGCGCTGGCCGAAGACCGCATGCCGGACCCCGAGGGGGCGGCGCCCCTGCGGCGGCTGATGCGCGAGGTGATCCGTTATCACCTGGGTGGGGGCGAACTGCGCGCGTGGCGCATGCTGGCGGGCATGCAGCCGCGTCGTTGAGGCCGCAGGGGCAGGGCCTTGTTCGATGGCTCCACCGGGCCCGCGTGGCCATCGCTCAGGTATCCAGGGCCTGCAGCGTGACCAGTACGGTGCCGCGGAATCGCAAGATGGCCGTGGCGACATCGTGCGGCTGCTCGTGCAGCTGCCGCTGCAGGCTGGCGACCTCGGCGGCCAGCGCGGCGGTGCCGCAGAAACCGCACGACGAACGCAACCGGTGCAGCCGGTCGTCCAGTGCTGCATGGTCGTGAACCGGCATGCCCAGTTCCTGGTGCAGCTGGGCCAGCTCGCCGCGCAGCAGCTGGCGCAGCGCCCGCAACGTGGTGGCGTCGCCGCTGGCGCGCAGCGCCGCGGCATCGTCCAGGACCGGCATGGCACCGGGCAACCGGGCCAGCAGAAGCTGCAGGTCTGCGATGCCGCAAGGTTTGCGCAGCACCTCGCCGAAGCCGCAGGCGAGCAGGCTGCGCTGTTCGGCACTGTCCAGCTGGGCGGAGCTGGCGACCGCGAGACTGCCGGCGGAAGGGGCCCGGGGGTCGGCGCGCAGCGCCGCCAACACCTCGCGGGCGCCGGCACCAGGCATGCGGCAGTCCAGCAGCAGCAGGTCGAAGGCCTCGTCGCGGCCCAGCCGCAGCGCCTGCACGCCGTCGGCACAATCCGTCACCCGGGCGCCCAGCGAGCGCAATCCGTCGCACAGGAAGCGGCGGCTGGCTGCATCGTCGTCGGCCACCAGCACATGCGGTGGGGGTAGTGCAGCGGGGCTGGCAGGCATGACCGGGTCCCTGGTTCAGCTGGTTTTGGCAGAATGGCCCGACATGCGCCCGACATCAAGCCACCTGCTGCTGTGCCTGTTCCTGCTGTTCGGCCTCGGCCTGGGGCTGGCGGGGCCGGCGCGGGCGGACATCACGGTTGCCGCAAAGCAGCTCAGCCTGCCGGGCCTGCGCCTGCAGAACCTGAGTGCCCGGCTCAGCGAGGATCCGGCCGGCGGGCTGCATCTGCAGCTGCAGGCCGGCCAGGCGGATATTGCCGCGATGGGCTGGCGGCGTGTGGGCCTGCACCTCGATGGCCGGCTGCAGCGCGACGCTCAGTTGCGCTGGGTGTTCGACGGCCACGTGCAACTGCGCGGCGCACCAGGCGGCGCGTTGGGCGATGCGCAGCTCACCTGGGTGGTGAATCCCGCTTCCGACACCATGCAGGTGCAACTGCAGCAGGACAAGGCGCAAGCCAGCGCGTGGCTGCCGCTGGACCAGCTCAGCCACGCGAATATCAGTCTGCGCCAGTTGCCCGCGGGCTGGTTGCAGGGCCTGCTCGGCACGGTCTGGTCCGGCCGGCTCGGCAGCGGCCGGCTGGATGCCGATCTCGCGCTGGACGCAGGCAGCGCGGGGGTACAGTCCTCCGGTGAGTTCACGCTGGCCGGGGTCGGTTTCGACACGCCCAGCGGAACCCTCGCGGGGCAGGGCATCGGCGGCAAGGGGCGTTTCGGTTTCGACAGCGGTGACGACGGGACCAGGATCAGCCTGCAGGGCAGCCTGGGCGGCGGCGAGCTGCTGCTGGGGCCTCTGTACGCGAAGCTGCCCGCGCACCCGGTGCAACTGGACATCGAGGCACGCGCCAGTCGCGGCGTGATCGAACTGGATCGCCTGCACGTCGACGATGCCGATGCGCTGCAACTGGATGGCGCGCTGGCGTTCGACGCCAGGGGCAACCTGCGGAAGCTGCAGCTGGACCACTTCCACGCCAGCTTGCCGGCGGCCTACGAACGATACGGCCAGGCCTGGCTGGCCACGCTGGGCCTGCGGGACCTGCGCTCCGCAGGACAGTTGAGTGGCAGCCTGGACCTGCGCAGCGACGGCCTGCACGCCTTCGCTTTCGATACGGACCGGCTGGACCTGGCCGACGGCGACGGTCGCTTTGCGGTAAGCCAGTTGCACGGCGGCATGGACTGGTCCGCACAGGGCGAGCGTCCCGCCACCACGCTGGGCTGGCAGGCCCTGCAGTTCCACCGCATTCCCAACGGCGCGGCGCTGTCGCACTGGCAGAGCCGCGACGGCACGCTGGCGCTGCTGCAGCCGCTTGCCGTGCCGGTGCTGAAGGGGCAGCTGCGGCTGGCCTCCTTGGACTGGCGCCCGGCGGCGGCAAAGGGACAGCGCCTCGCCACCAGCCTGGCGGTCACCGGCATCGACATGGCCAGCTTCAGCCACGCGCTGGGCTGGCCGTCCTTCCCAGGCACGCTGGGTGGCGCGGTTCCCTCGCTGCGCTGGGTCGGCGATCGCTTCGAGCTTGCCGGCGGCCTGTCGGTGAACGTGTTCGGCGGCTTCGTGGATGTCACCCACCTCTCGTTGCAGCAACCGTTCGGCGACGCGCCCATGCTGGCCGGTGACGTCAGTCTCAGCCAGCTCGATCTTGGCGCGATCACCAGCGTGTTCGACTTCGGCAGCATCACCGGGCGACTCAACGGCTCGATCGACGACCTGCGCCTGGCGGGCTGGAACCCGGTCGCGTTCAAGGCCTCGCTGCTCGCCGACGGTGGCGGCCGGATCAGCCAGCGTGCAGTGAACAACCTCACCGCGGTGGGCGGGGGCAGCATGGCCGGCGGCCTTCAGGGCGCGATGCTGAAATTGTTCAAGACCTTCGGCTACAAGCGCATCGGCCTCAGCTGCACGCTGCGTGGCGCGATCTGCCAGATGGGCGGGCTCGAGAGCAACGATGGCGGTTACACTATCGTCGAAGGTAGCGGCCTGCCGCATCTCGAGGTGATCGGCCACCAGACGCGGGTCGACTGGCCCACCTTGGTGCGCCGCCTGCGCGAGGCCATCAACGGCCACGGGCCGGTGGTTCGCTGAAGCCGTTGCGGACGTCCCGTTCAAAGGAGTGGCACATGCGCAAGCTCGCCTGCACCATCCTCGCCATGCTGGCCATCGCGTTGGTGGGTTGCGTCACGATCAACGTCTATTTCCCCGAGGCGGCGGCGCAGAAGGCCGCCGACCAGTTCATCGGCACCGTGCTCGATGGCAGCGCGCACAAGGCGCCGGCGGCGGACAAGAATGCCCCCGCGCAGGACAACCCGTCGCCCGCGCACCAGCCCTCGGCGATGCTGCTGGACCTGCTGGTGCCGGCGGCGCAGGCCGCCGAGGTGCCGAACCTGCGCGTGCAGACGCCGGCGGTGCAGGCGATCCACGAGCGGATGCGCACGCGTTTCGAGACTTCGCTGAAGGCCCTGCTGGACAGCGGCGCGGCGGGCTTCACCCGGGACGGCATGGTCGCCATGCGCGATGCGGCCAAGGTGCCGCTCGCCGAACGCGCCCAGGCCAACGCCACCGTGGCCGACGAGAACCGCGATCGCGCGGCGCTGTACCGGGAGATCGCCAACGCCAACAACCATCCGGAGTGGGAAGCGCAGATCCGCGCCACCTTCGCGCAGACCTGGATCGAACATGCGCATGCCGGCTGGTATTACCAGGACGCCGCCGGCGCCTGGCGGCGCAAGTAAGCGCCTGCCGCAGCGTCACGGCATGCAATCAGGGATAATGGCCGGTCTGCCCCCGCCGTGTTGAAGTCCCGCAGACCATGTCCCGATCCAACTCCCGCCCCCGCGCGCCTGCACCCGAGCTCGAAGCCGACATCACCGACCTGAGCCACGACGGACGAGGCGTCGCCCGCATCGACGGCAAGGCGGTGTTCGTCGCCGGTGCGCTCGAGGGCGAGCGCGTGCGCCTGCGCATCCGCCGGCGCCATCGCCACTTCGACGAGGCCGACACGGTCGAAGTGCTGAACGCCTCGCCGCACCGCGTGCCGCCCAGGTGCGCGCACTTCGGCCAATGCGGCGGCTGTTCGCTGCAGCATCTGGATGCGGCGGCGCAGATCGGTGCCAAGCAGCGCGTGCTGGCGGACAACTTCGCGCGCATCGGCAAGGTGGAGCCGGTGCGGTGGCTGCCGCCACTCACCGACGAACCCTGGGGCTACCGCCGCAAGGGCCGGTTGTCGGTACGCTCGGTGGCGAAGAAGGGGCGCGTGCTGGTGGGTTTCCGCGAGGAGGCCAATCCGCGCTACGTGGCCGACATCCGGCATTGCGACGTGGTGCATCCCGCGCTGGGCGGGAAGATCGAACTGCTCGGCGACCTGGTGAGCGCCATGGACGCGGCTTCCGGGATCCCGCAGATCGAGTTCGCCGCCGGCGACGACGCCTCGGCGCTGGTGTTCCGCCACATGCAGCCACTGAGCGACCGCGACCGCGCGGCACTCGTCGCGTTCGGCCAGCAGCACGGCTTCGCGATCTACCTGCAGCCGGGTGGCGTGAGCAGCGTGCACCCGCTGTGGCCGGAGGCGCCGCGGCTGGCGTTCACGCTGGCGCCGGGCGGCGGCGCGGCGGACGTGGAGCTGGAATTCCAGCCGCTGGACTTCGTGCAGGTCAACGCCGGCATGAACCGGAAAATGATGGCGCATGCGATGGAGCTGCTTGACCCGCAGGCCGGCGACCGCGTGCTCGACCTGTTCTGCGGGCTGGGCAACTTCACCCTGCCGATCGCGCGCCGCGTGGCCGAGGTGGCAGGCGTCGAGGGCGAGCACGGACTGGTGGCGCGCGCCGCCGAGAATGCCGCGCGCAACGGCATCGCCAATGCGCGCTTCCACGTCGCCAACCTGTTCGAGGACCAGCGCAGCGCCGACTGGGCACGCCAGCCCTGGGACAAGCTGCTGCTCGACCCGCCCCGCGCGGGCGCCGACCAGGTATTGGCCTACCTGCCGCACCAGGCCACGCGGCGCATCGTCTATGTTTCCTGCCACCCCGCCTCGCTGGCGCGCGACGCCGGCATCCTGGTCGGCCAGCACGGCTTCAGGCTCAGCGCCGCGGGCGTGATGGACATGTTTCCGCACACCGCGCACGTCGAATCCATAGCTTTGTTCGAGCGGTCTCCATGACCGCGAAGGTCAAGGGGCGGCCGGCCACGGAGCGGCTCGCGCATCCGTCCCGGGATGCCAAAATCAAACAGCGGCCATCCAAGGCCGCGCTTCTCATCAACCACCCGTTCCGCTGGGAACATCGTGGCCAGCAAGGTGCAGTTGCCGATGGGCATCGAGATCGAACGGAAATTCCTGTTGCGCGACGATAGCTGGCGCGCGCAAGTGGAGCACAGCGAGCACCTTGCGCAGGGCTATCTGGTCAGTGCGGCGGCATTGGCGGCGGGGTTGGCGCGGGCTTCGGTGCGGGTGCGCCGGGCGGGCGACGGGGCCTGGCTCAACATCAAGGCCGCGCGGTTGGGCATCGAGCGCGCCGAGTACGACTACGCGATCCCGCCGGACGATGCCGATGCGCTGCTGGCCACCCTGTGTGATGGCGTGCTCAGCAAGCGGCGCCATCACGTCACCGTCGGTGGCACGTTGTTCGAGATCGACGAGTTTCTGGGCGACAATGCCGGCCTCGTGGTGGCCGAGGTGGAACTGCCGCGGGCGGACGCCGCCTTCCCGCGGCCGCCGTGGCTTGGCCGCGAGGTGAGTGCGCTGGTGCGCTACTACAACGTCAACCTGATCGCGCATCCGTACGCCCGCTGGACGCCGGCCGAGCGCGGTGCCAACGATGGAGCGGACGCCTGATGCTGCTGATCGGCCTCAACGGACTCGAAGTCGCCGGGCGCGAGCGCGCCTGGCTCGCCGCGCCCGGCGTGGCGGGCGTGATCCTGTTCGCGCGCAACTATGCCGACCGCGCGCAGTTGATGGCGCTGTGCGATGCCATCCGCGAAATCGGCGGCGAACAGATGCTGATCGCGGTGGATCAGGAAGGCGGTCCGGTACAGCGTTTCCGCGAAGGCTTCACCCGCCTGCCGGCGCTGGCGCGGATCGGCGAGGTCCACGACCGCGATCCGGCCGAGGCGGTGCGCCTCGCCGAGGAACACGCCTGGGTGATGGCCGGCGAGCTGCGCGCCTGCGGCGTGGACTTCAGTTTCGCGCCGGTGGCGGATCTCGCCCGCGGCAACGCGGCGATCGGCGCGCGTGCCTTCCACGCCGACCCCGCCGTGGCCGCAGAGCTCGCCGCGGCCTATGTTCGCGGCATGCACCTGGCCGGCATGGCCGCGGTGCTCAAGCATTTCCCCGGCCACGGCTCGGTGGCCGCCGACACGCACAAAGCCCAGGCGATCGATCCGCGCCCGCTGGAGGTCATCAGCCGCGAGGACCTGCGTCCGTTCGCCGAGTGCATCGCGGCGCGGGTCGAGGCGGTGATGATGGCGCACGTGGTCTATCCCGCCGTCGACGCGCAGCCGGCCGGCTACTCGCGGGCTTGGATAGGCGAAATCCTGCGCGGCGAACTGGGTTTCGCCGGTGCGGTGATCAGCGACGACATCAGCATGGCCGCCGCGGGCGTGGCCGGCGGCGTGGCCGAGCGCGTGCACGGCCACCTGGACGCCGGTTGCGACCTGGTGCTGGCCTGCTTTCCCGAGGTGGTGGACGAAGCCATCACCGCGATCGCCGGCCGGGTGCCGGCGCACGCCGAACGGCTGGTCCCCCTCCGCGGTGCGATCGGTGCCAGCTGGGACAGCCTCATCGACAATCCCCAGCGCGACCGTTTCGTCGCGCGCATCACGGCGCTGGACGCCGTACAGGGCACGGCATGAACGAAGCGCTCCCCTCCCTCCACGATGCACTCGCGCATGCCGACGTGCTGTTCGAGCGTGCGGAGATCGAGACCGTGATCGCCGATCTCGGCCGGCGGATCGATGCCGCGCTGGACGGTGAAAGGGCAGTGTTCCTCACCGTGATGAACGGCGCGCTGATGTTTGCCGGACAACTGGCGCTCTCGATCCGCACCGATCTCGAATTCGACTACGTGCATGCCACCCGCTACCGCGGCGCCACTTCCGGCAGCGATCTCCACTGGCTGCGCGAGCCCGCGGCGGACCTCCGCGGGCGCACCGTGCTGCTGGTGGACGACATCCTCGACGAGGGGCATACGCTGAAGGCGGTGCGCGAAGACTGCCTGCGCCGCGGCGCCAGGCGCGTGCTGATCGCCAGCCTGTGCAGCAAGCGCCACGACCGCCTGGTCGCCGGCATCGCTTCCGACTTCAACGGTGTCGAGCTGCCCGACCGCTACGTGTTCGGCTACGGCATGGACTACCACGAGCAGGGGCGCAACCTGCCGGCCATCTACGCCTTGCGCTGAATGCGTCCACGGGAGTCTGCATGAACATCCTCGGCATCTCCGGCAGCCTGCGCCGGGCCTCGTTCAATACCGTGCTGCTGCACGCCGCGCAGGAGCTGCTGCCGGCGGGCACGACCCTGGTCATTCACGACCTGCACGGCCTGCCGCTGTTCGACCAGGACGTGGAGGAGCAGGGCGACCCCGCGCCGGTCGCCGCGCTGAAGGACGCCGCAGCGCGGGCCGATGCCCTGCTGCTGGCCTGCCCGGAATACAACGGCGGCATCACCGGCGTGCTGAAGAACGCCATCGACTGGATCTCGCGCCCCGGCATCGCCCGGCCGTCCGCGCCGTTGGCCGGCAAGCGCGCCTGCATCGTCGGCGCCAGCCCCGGCGTCACCGGCACGGTGCGCGCGCAGGACCAGTTGCGGCTGGTGCTGCGCCGCGCGGGCGCGGTGGTCGAGCCGCAGGGCGAGGTGCTGGTGTTTCAGGCGCACACCAAGATCGTCGACGGCCGCCTGGCCGACGAGCGCACCCGCGAATTGCTGGCGCGCCATCTCCACAACTTCCTCGGAATCCTCGCATGAGCAAGCATCCGATCGACCTGGCCGTGATCGGCGGCAGCGGCCTGTACAAGTTCCCGGGGCTGGAGAACACCGAGCGGCATGCCGTGGAGACTCCGTTCGGCGATGCCTCGGGCGAGGTGGTGCTTGGCGATTTCGCTGGAAAGCGCGTGGCGTTCCTCGCCCGCCACGGCGAGAGCCACAGCCTGCCGCCGCACCGGGTGAACTACCGCGCCAACCTGTGGGCGCTGCACCAGCTTGGCGCACGCGCGGTGATCGGCGTCAACGCAGTGGGCGGCATCCGCAGCGACATGGGACCGCGCGCCATGGTGGTGCCGGTGCAGCTGATCGATTACACCCATGGCCGCTACACCAGCTTCTGCGACGTCGAAGGTGCCGAGGTCAACCACATCGATTTCAGCGAGCCCTATACCGCATCGCTGCGTCACCGCCTGCTGCAGGCAGCGCGCAAGGCCGGCATTGCGGTGATCGACGGCGGTTGCTACGGCGCCACCCAGGGGCCGCGGCTGGAGACCCGGGCCGAGATCGCGCGCATGAAGCGCGACGGCTGCGACCTGGTCGGCATGACCGGCATGCCCGAGGCCGCGCTGGCGCGCGAACTGGGGCTGGACTACGCCTGCCTCGCCCTGGTGGCGAACTACGCCGCCGGCTGCGGCGACGAGGCCGAGATCAGCATCGAGGAGATCTTCGCCCACCTCGCCGCGGCCACCGCCGAGGTGCCGCGCCTGCTGGAAGCGATGCTGCGCATGTGATCGCGCGTTATCGCATTACCTCATGACGCATTGCCATGAGCCGGACTTGGGGCCTGGTGCAGCGAATCGGGGGTTGCATATTGCGCTTTGCCCGCAAACATGTTGATACTTTCCAGGCACCAGGACGGTGAGCCAGGGGGATGGTTCGAGCTCGGCCGGGTGCGCCCTGTCCATGCTTCCAGAGGTTCCAGCAATGCGTTTCGGTACGGTCAAGTGGTTCAACGACGCCAAGGGCTTCGGTTTCATCGCGCCTGAGGACGGTGGGGAGGACGTGTTCGTCCACTTCTCGGCCATCAACTCCAAGGGCTTCCGCAGCCTGCAGGAGGGGCAGCGCGTGAAGTTCGAGGTCACCAATGGCCCCAAGGGCGCCCAGGCTTCGGGCGTCGAGGTTGCGGCCTGAGTTCCGCCGGCCGGCGCTTGCGCCGGCCATCAGTGAGACCAAGCCCCGCGCCCCGGCGCGGGGCTTTTCGCTTTGAGAAGCGCGGCGATGGATGGCCGCCCGCACGATTCCTGCGATCATGGCGATCGCAAAGAAAGCAGGAGCAGCCATGGCCGATCGTCGGCAACTCTTCAAGACCTCGCTGCCGGATGCCTCGGCGCCAGCCTGCCGCGAAGCGGTGCTGCGTGGCGCGCGCAGGAAGCCCGGGGTGGCGAAGGAAATCCTGAGGGGCTTCCTCGCCATGGACAAGGGCGGCGAAGTGGACGCCCGGGCGATCCAGCCGGGTTTCTCCCACGCCGTGTGCGACGCGAAGGACCGGCGCGCGCCAGTTCCCTCGAAGAGCGTCCTCCCCGCATGAGCGCACGTCTGCTCGAAGTGGCCGCGAATTCGGTGGCTTCGGCGCTGGCTGCGCAGGCAGGCGGGGCGGGGCGGGTGGAGCTGTGCAGCGCGCTGGAGCTGGGTGGACTCACGCCTTCGCACGCCAGCATCGCGATGGTGCGCGAGCGCCTGCGGATTCCGTTGTATGTGCTGATCCGCCCGCGCGCCGGCGATTTCCTCTACGACGACGACGAATGCGAGGCGATGCGCCGCGACATCGAGACCTGCGCCGCGCTGGGCTGCGACGGCGTGGTATTGGGCGTGCTCGACGCCGACGGCGGGGTGGACATGCAACGCTGCTACGAGCTGATCGCAACGGCGGGCCATCTCGGCGTCACCTTCCACCGCGCCTTCGACCTCGTAAGCGATCCGCGGCGGGCGCTGGAGGACGTGATAGCGCTCGGGTGCGAGCGCGTACTCACGTCAGGCGGGCAGGCCAGTGCACTGGAAGGCGCCGCATTGATCCGCGGGCTGATCGAGCAGGCATCCGGTCGTATCGCGCTCATGCCCGGCGCCGGCGTGATGGCAGACAATCTCGCCGCGCTCGCCAACGCTACCGGCGCCCGCGAGTTCCACGCCTCCGCCAAGCGGCAGCTCGCCTCGGGCATGCGTCATCGCCCGCCGCAGCTTGTCGACATGCAAGGCGGCGAACTGCGCAGCGACGTGGAGCAGGTGCGCGCGTTGGTGCAGGCGCTGCAGGCGGGCTGATTGCCCCTTCTTCTCCCGTCCGGGAGGGGGAGACGCGGCGAAGCGCCACCCTACCGCAGCGCATGTTCGCCCGGCTTCGCTAAGATGCCGCCTTGCGAATTCCCCGTGGAGCGTCCCCAGTGATCATCAAACCCAAAGTGCGCGGCTTCATCTGTGTCACGGCCCACCCGGTCGGCTGCGAGCTCAACGTGGCCGAGCAGATCGCCACCACCAAGGCCGCGATCCACGACGACGGCAAGGGGCCCAGGCGCGTGCTGGTGATCGGCGCCTCCACCGGCTATGGCCTCGCTTCGCGCATCACCGCCGCGTTCGGCTACGGCGCCGCCACGCTGGGCGTGTTCTTCGAGAAGCCCAGCAGCGAGGACAAGCCCGGCACCGCCGGCTGGTACAACGCCGCCGCGTTCGACAAGCTGGCCAAGCAGGCGGGCCTCTACGCCAAGTCGATCAACGGCGACGCCTTCGCGAACGAGACGCGCGAGCGCGCGATCGAGATCATCAAGGCAGAGATGGGCGGCCAGATCGACCTCGTCGTCTACTCGCTGGCCTCCCCCGTGCGCAAGTTGCCGGACACCGGCGAGGTTGTGCGTTCGGCGCTCAAGACCATTGGCCAGCCGTTCACCAACACTTCGGTCGACACCAACAAGGACGCCGTGATCGAGGCCACCATCGAGCCGGCCACCGAGCAGGAGATCAAGGACACGGTCACCGTGATGGGTGGCGAGGACTGGGCGCTGTGGATCGACGCGCTCTCCGCCGCGGGCGTGCTGGCGCAGAACGCCAAGACCATCGCCTACAGCTATATCGGCACCGAGATCACCTGGCCGATGTACTGGCACGGCACCCTGGGCCAGGCCAAGCAGCACCTGGACAACACCGCGAAGGCGCTGCGCGGGCGCCACGCCGCCGAAGGCCTGGATGCGCGCGTGGGCGTGATGAAGTCGGTGGTCACCCAGGCCAGTGCGGCGATCCCGGTGATCCCGCTGTACGTCTCCATCGCCTTCAGGATCATGAAGGACAAGGGCATCCACGAAGGCTGCATCGAGCAGATCAACCGGCTGTTCCACGACCGTCTCTACCGAGCCGACGGTGCTCCCCTGCCGACCGACGACGAAGGGCGCGTGCGCCTCGACGACTGGGAGTTGCGTACCGACGTGCAGGATGCCTGCAAGGCGCTCTGGCCCACCGTCACCACCGAGACGCTCAAGCAGGTCACCGACTACGCCGGCTACAAGCACGAGTTCCTCAAGCTGTTCGGCTTCGACCGCGGTGACGTGGACTACGACGCCGAGGTGGAAACGGACCGTCGCTTCGATTGCGTGGAGATGTGAGGTGCCATCGCCCGATTGCCGTATCACCGCTTTCAACGCACAAGAAGGCCCCGCATGGCGGGGCCTTCTTGTGCGCGCCTGCAGGCCGCGAGGCCCGGCGCCGTGGCCGCGCCGGGTTCGCCCGGGCATCCGCGAGCCGGATCAGTCGCGTGACTGGGCGACCACGCTGCCGTCGTCCGGGTCGGCCAGCAGGTCGACACGATGGCCTTGCGGGGATCTCGCCTCCGCGCTCCACAGGCCGTGGTCGAATTTCACGTCCTTGACGTTCTGGTAGCCGGCAGCGGTCAGCTTGGCGTTGACCTCGTCCTCGTTGAGTCTGGACGGCGCATTGGACGGGTAGACCTTGCCGGAAACCGGACCAACGGCAAGCTTGACTCACTTCTTGTTGCCGCCGCGAGCCTTGCCGCGCCACACGCCATCCTTGAATGCCAAGCCTTTCACCTCCTTGTAGCCGGCGCCGGCGATGGCGGCCTTGATGGCATCCTCGGTCTTTGCACCGTTCGGCGGCTGCGTGGACCAGGTGCTCGTGGTGGTGGTGACTTTGGTCGTGGACGACGCGGTCATCGGCGAGGGTTGGGTTTGCGCAAGGACGGCACCGCCAATCGACAGTCCGATCAACAGGGGAAGCAGGCGCTTGCTCATGATGCACTCCTTGGTGAAGGGGCCGGGACAGGTTCACGGTCCGACGGTCGCGAACGGGTGGACCGCCGGCTCGAGCCTGGCAATACGAATGTGGCCATCGCATCCGGAACTGCGGTTGAAAGATGCCGTGACTGAAGAGTGAAAAGCGGGCTGCGGTTCAGTTGGCTACGAGCCAGGGTGCGCACGGAACCAGTCCGCTGCCTGGCGTGCTTCCCGGCATTGCGCTCACATTGATGCCGCGCACCGCGACCCCATATACTTGTGCGGCCATACCGTTTCCCCGGGGGTGTACTGGCTTCGACGGGGGTAGTGAGATGGCTTGGTGCATGCCGAGGGGGCAGCTTTCCTCGTTAATCCAGCCGCAAACTCATAGTTGCCAACGACGACAACTACGCTCT
>Ga0187815_10000087_pt1 | contig 43513 bp, 42 predicted proteins | sample NC_S_5_FD_132962 | JGI IMG/M metagenome (GOLD analysis project Ga0187815, IMG submission 132962) | Wetland sediment microbial communities from Neuse River Estuary, North Carolina, USA - ASW-S_5 | ecosystem: Environmental > Aquatic > Freshwater > Wetlands > Sediment | place: USA: North Carolina... | reverse complement strand
TTCAAGCTCGGCGCGGAAGCCCGCAACGAGGGCACGATCATCAGCGTGTCCGACGGCATCGTGCGCATCCACGGCCTGGCCGACGTGATGCAGGGCGAAATGATCGAGCTGCCGGGCAACGCGTTCGCGCTGGCGCTGAACCTTGAGCGCGATTCGGTCGGCGCGGTGGTGCTCGGTGAGTACCAGCACCTGCGCGAAGGCGACGTCGCCAAGACCACCGGCCGCATCCTCGAAGTGCCGGTCGGCCCCGAGCTGCTCGGCCGCGTGGTCGATTCGCTGGGCAACCCGATCGACGGCAAGGGCCCGATCAACGCCAAGCTCAGCTCGCCGATCGAGAAAGTCGCGCCGGGCGTGATCTGGCGCAAGTCGGTCGACCAGCCGGTGCAGACCGGCTACAAGTCGGTCGACTCGATGATCCCGATCGGCCGCGGCCAGCGCGAGCTGATCATCGGCGACCGCCAGACCGGCAAGACTGCGCTGGCGATCGACGCGATCATCAACCAGAAGGATTCGGGCATCTTCTCGATCTACGTGGCGATCGGCCAGAAGCGCTCGTCGATCGCGAACGTGGTGCGCAAGCTGGAAGAGAACGGCGCGCTGGCCAACACCATCGTGGTGGTCGCCTCCGCTTCCGAGTCGGCCGCGCTGCAGTACATCGCGCCGTACTCCGGATGTGCGATGGGCGAATACTTCCGCGACCGCGGACAGGACGCGCTGATCGTCTATGACGACCTGAGCAAGCAGGCCGTGGCCTACCGCCAGATCTCGCTGCTGCTGAAGCGCCCGCCGGGTCGCGAAGCGTATCCGGGCGACGTGTTCTATCTCCATTCGCGCCTGCTCGAGCGCGCTTCCCGCGTCTCCGAGGAGTACGTCGAGAAGTTCACCAACGGCGAAGTGAAGGGCAAGACCGGTTCGCTGACCGCGCTGCCAATCATCGAGACCCAGGCCGGCGACGTGTCCGCGTTCGTGCCGACCAACGTGATCTCGATCACCGACGGCCAGATCTTCCTTGAGACCGACCTGTTCAACGCCGGCATCCGTCCGGCCGTGAACGCCGGTATCTCGGTGTCGCGCGTGGGCGGTTCGGCGCAGACCAAGATCGTGAAGAAGCTGTCCGGCGGCGTGAAGCTGGCGCTGGCGCAGTACCGCGAGCTGGCCGCCTTCGCGCAGTTCGCCTCCGACCTCGACCCGGCCACCCGCGCCCAGCTCGATCGCGGCCAGCGCGTCACCGAGCTGATGAAGCAGGCGCAGTACGCGCCGCTGTCGATCGCCGAGCTGGCGCTGTCGGTGTATGCCGCCGAGAAGGGCTACCTGGACGACCTGCCGGTGAACAAGGTGCTGGCCTTCGAGAAGGGCCTGCATGCCTTCATGCACCAGAACCACGCCGAGCTGATGAAGAAGATCGTCGCCACCGGCGACTGGAACGCCGAGATCGAGGGCATCTTCAAGAGCTCGCTGGACGAATACAAGAAGACGGGCAGCTGGTAATCCCGGAACGGCACGCCGGTTCGTGAACCGGCATTGCACAGACCCGACAGATCGAGGCAGACGTGGCTAGCGGACGCGAAATCAAAACCAAGATCAAGAGCACGCAGAACATGCGCAAGGTGACGCGCGCGCTCGAGATGGTCTCGGCCTCGAAGATCCGCAAGGCACAGGATCTGATGAAGGCCTCGCGGCCCTATGCGCGCTCCATGCGCAAGGTGATCGCGCACGTGGCGCAGGCCAGCACCGACTTCAAGCATCCGTTCCTGGTCGAGCGCGAGAACGTGGCGCGGGTCGCCTACATCGTGGTGTCCACCGACCGCGGCCTGTGCGGCGGCCTGAACTCCAACATGTTCCGCCGCCTGCTGCCTGCGATCCGCGAGTGGCAGGACAAGGGCGTGCAGGTCGACGTGGTGGCGATCGGCCAGAAGGCGGTGCAGTTCTTCCGCCGCATCAAGGGCATCAATCTCGCCGGCAGCGCCACCCACCTGGGCGAGCGGCCGAAGCTGGAGCAGCTGATCGGCGTGATCAAGGTGGTGCTGGACGCCTACACGGCGAACGCGCTGGACCGCGTGTTCCTCGCCTACAACGACTTCGTCAACACCATGACGCAGAAGCCGACCATCGACGCGCTGCTGCCGCTGCCGCTGGTGGCGGCGGAGCTGGAGGCGCACCAGGCGGCGGGCGAGTCGGCATATGCCGGCATCAAGCTGGAGCAGACCCACGACTGGGACTACATCTACGAGCCCGACGCGCAGACCGTGCTGGAGCACGTGCTCGGCCGCTACATCGAGTCGGTGGTGTACCAGGGCGTGCTGGAGAACCTCGCCAGCGAACATGCCGCACGCATGGTCGCGATGAAGAGCGCATCGGACAACGCGAACAAGGTGATCGACACGCTGACGCTGGTCTACAACAAGACCCGCCAGGCGGCGATCACGCAGGAAATCAGCGAGATCGTCGGAGGAGCTGCTGCGGTTTAACCGCGGCGGCTCCTCAAAAGAAATCTGGCGACGCGAAGCGGCGCCGCAACAAACACTAGAGATCCATCCGGAGCACATCCATGAGTCAGGGCAAAGTTGTTCAGATCATCGGCGCGGTCATCGACGTCGAGTTCGCGCGCGATCAGGTGCCGCAGGTGTACGACGCGCTGAAGATCGACGGCACCGAGATCACGCTGGAAGTGCAGCAGGTGCTGGGCGACGGCGTGGTGCGCACCATCGCGCTGGGCTCCACCGAAGGCCTGAAGCGCGGCCTGCTCGCCCGCAACACCGGCGAAGGCATCAAGGTGCCGGTGGGTAACGCCACCCTGGGCCGCATCATGGACGTGCTCGGCAACCCGATCGACGAGGTCGGCCCGATCGACGCCGAAGACCGGTGGGTGATCCACCGCGAAGCCCCGTCGTACGCCGATCAGGCGCTGGCCAACGAGCTGCTGGAAACCGGCATCAAGGTGATCGACCTGGTCTGCCCGTTCGCCAAGGGCGGCAAGGTCGGCCTGTTCGGCGGCGCCGGCGTGGGCAAGACCGTGAACATGCTCGAGCTGATCAACAACATCGCGACCCAGCACTCGGGCCTGTCGGTGTTCGCCGGCGTGGGCGAGCGCACCCGCGAAGGCAACGACTTCTACCACGAGATGCAGGACGCCGGCGTCGTGAAGCTGGACAACCTGCCCGAGTCCAAGGTGGCGATGGTCTACGGCCAGATGAACGAGCCGCCGGGCAACCGCCTGCGCGTGGCACTGACCGGCCTGACCATGGCCGAGTACTTCCGCGACCAGAAGGACGCGTCCGGCAAGGGCAAGGATGTGCTGTTCTTCGTGGACAACATCTACCGCTACACCCTGGCCGGCACCGAGGTGTCCGCGCTGCTCGGCCGCATGCCGTCGGCGGTGGGCTATCAGCCGACCCTGGCCGACGAAATGGGCGTGCTGCAGGAGCGCATCACCTCCACCAAGACCGGCTCGATCACCTCGATCCAGGCCGTGTACGTGCCCGCGGACGACCTGACCGACCCGTCGCCGGCCACCACCTTCGCGCACCTGGATTCCACCGTGACGCTGTCGCGCCAGATCGCCTCGCTGGGCATCTACCCGGCAGTGGATCCGCTGGATTCCACTAGCCGCCAGCTCGATCCGCAGGTGGTGGGCCAGGAGCACTACGACGTGGCCCGCCGCGTGCAGGGCATGCTGCAGCGCTACAAGGAGCTCAAGGACATCATCGCGATCCTGGGCATGGACGAGCTCAGCGAGGAAGACAAGCAGGTGGTGGCCCGCGCGCGCAAGTGCGAGCGCTTCTTCAGCCAGCCCTTCCACGTGGCCGAAGTGTTCACCGGGGCGCCCGGCAAGTATGTGACGCTGAAGGAGACCATCCGCGGCTTCAAGATGATCGTTGAAGGCGACGTCGACCACCTGCCCGAGCAGGCGTTCTACATGGTCGGCGGCATCGACGAGGCGATCAAGAAGGGCGAGGAGATGGGCGCCAAAAAGGCCGCCTGAGATCCGGGCGGGCCACCGCGTCCGCCCTGCCCTACGCCACCGGAACCTGAGTCATGACCCATACCCTTCGTGTCGACATCGTCAGCGCCGAGGCCGAGATCTTCTCCGGCGAGGCCACGATGCTCGTCGCCACCGGCGAGCTGGGCGAGCTGGGCATCACGCCCCGCCACGCGCCGCTGATCACCCGGCTGAAGCCGGGCCACATCGAGGTGGTGCTGGCTGCGGGCGAGCGCCAGCAGTTCTACGTCTCCGGCGGCATCCTCGAGGTGCAGCCGCAGGTGGTCACCGTGCTGGCCGACACCGCGATCCGCGCCGCCGACTTGGACGAGGCGGCCGCGCATCGCGCGAAGAAGGAAGCCGAGGACGCGCTGGCCAACCGCACCGATGCGCTGGAAGTGGCCGAGGCGCAGGCCAAGCTGGCCGAGGCGATGGCTCAGCTGCAGGCGCTGGAGCGCTTGCGCAAAAACCTCAGGCATTGATTTGTGCGCTCGTCCTTGAGCGCAGAGCAAAGATCAAAAGGCGGCCATCCATGGCCGCACTCTTGGCAAAAGCGGTCGCTTCGTTTGGCGATCTCATTGAAGCGAACGCCGGCCTTGTGCCGGCGTTTTCGTGTCCGGGCCTTTTGTCTCGGTGCGCGGGCGGCGCTTCAAATTACAGTTGTAATCTGATAGTGTCGTCCGCACTCGGCTTGTGGAGATGGATCGAGATGACACGCAGGAGTTCGCTGCTGCCGGGCTTGCTCGCGTTGGGCATGGCGGGTTGCGCCACCGTCGCCAAGCCACCCGCCAAGGTACCCAACGAGGGTTCGACGAGTTACCACATGGTCGACGATGGCCAGATGGCGCATTACAAACTTGCCTTGGGCGATGTTGCGACAGGTGGCGGGACGATCCAGCGCGTATTGCCGACCTATCCACCGACACAGCTCGCGGCATGCCCGCCGGTGGTGGATGTACAGGTGCAGGTCATCGTGGGCACGACCGGCAAGGCGAGCGAAGTGCGGCACTATCCGGCGGCCGGTGCCCCGGACACGCCCAATCCGCCGCAGTTTTTCGATGCGGTACGCATGGCGGTGATGCAATGGCAATTCGCCCCGTTGCGGATCGACCACTGGGCCGCGGATGCGGACGGCAACACCCACGAGGTGGACAGCAAGACCAAGCCGTTCAGCCTAGTGTATGCGTTCCGTTTCGAGTGCCACGCCGGCAAGGCGTCGGTGTCGTCCGCGCCGGCGCAAGGTTGAGCCTGAACCGCCAGCCCGTCGCCATACGGGCGGCCGGAGTTAGACACGGGCCGGCTGATAGACTTTCCGGCCAGGTCACGTCAAGGCGACACGCATGAGCCACGCCCCGTTGCATGTCATTGTCCTCGCCGCCGGCGCCGGCACGCGCATGAAATCCACGCGCCCCAAGGTGCTGATGCCGCTGGCCGGCCGGCCGCTGCTGGCCCATGTACTGGCTACCGCGCGCGCGCTGCGGCCGACCGCGATCCACGTGGTCTACGGCCACGGCGGCGAGCAGGTGCAGGCCGCGTTCGCGGCAGAAAAGGATCTGCACTGGGTCCTGCAGGCCGAGCGCCTCGGCACCGGCCATGCGGTGGAGCAGGCGCTTCCCGACGTACCCGATGCGGCACAGGTGTTGGTGCTCTATGGCGATGTGCCGCTGATCCGTGCCGATACTTTGCGCATGCTTGCGCAAGTGGAAGGCGGCTTCGGCCTGTTGGCGATCCGCGTTGCTGACCCGCGCGGCTACGGCCGCGTGCTGCGCGACGGCAATGGCCGCGTGCGCTGCGTGATCGAGGAAAAGGACGCCACCGACGAGCAGCGCGCCATCGACGTGGTCAATACCGGCATCCTCGCCGCACCTGCCGCCGCATTGCGCGTCTGGCTTGCCGGGCTCGACAACGACAATGCGCAGGGCGAGTACTACCTCACCGACGTCTTCGGGATGGCGAACGAAGAAGGCCGCCCTGCGCTGGGCGTCGAATGCAACGATCCGCTGGAAGCCTCGGGCGCGAACGATGCACTGCAACTTGCCGGCCTGGAAGCCGAGTACCGCCGCCGCGCCGCGCAGGCGCTGATGCTGGCCGGCGTGCGTCTCGCCGATCCCGCACGCCTCGACGTGCGCGGCGAGGTGACTGCAGGCCGCGACGTGGAGCTGGACGTCGACGTGATCCTCGAAGGCGAGGTAGGCCTCGGCGACGAGGTGCGTGTGGGCCCGTTCACCCGGCTCAAGGACGTGCGGCTCGCCGCCGGCACCGTGGTGCAGGCGCACTGCGACCTGGAAGGCGTGGTCACCCACGGCCCCTGCACCATCGGCCCGTTTGCGCGGCTGCGTCCCGGCACCGAACTCGATGCCGGCGTGCACGTGGGCAACTTCGTCGAGACCAAGAAGACCCGCATCGGCGAGGGCAGCAAGGCGAACCACCTCAGCTATCTCGGCGACACCCTGATCGGCCGCGGTGTCAACGTGGGCGCGGGCACCATCACCTGCAACTACGACGGCGTGAACAAGTTCGCCACGCGGATCGAGGACGGCGCCTTCATCGGTTCCAACAGCGCGTTGGTGGCGCCGGTGACGATCGGTGCACAGGCCACCATCGGCGCCGGCTCGGTGATCACCAAGGATGCACCGTCCGGCGAGCTCACCGTGGCGCGCGGCCGCCAGCTCACGCTGGCGGGCTGGAAGCGGCCGGTGAAGCAGGACTGAGTTGACGCGCGGAACGGCGGATCGAGGAGGAACGATCCCGCTGGCGTTCCGGGTGGAGCAGTGGCGCCGCATCGAGCGCCAGCGAGTGCACGCCTTGCCCTTGCGTACTTTCGTGTAGCACCCAGCGCGGCCTAAGCTGCGCCCATGCTGCGCGCTGCCAACTATCCGATGCGTACCGCCGCGATGGTGGCGGGGTGGCTGCTTTGCGTCTGGCCAAGGCAGGGACTCGGCACGCATGCCGGTTTCGCCCACGCCGCGATGCCGCCGCCGACGGGCCTGCAGACGGACGTACGCTTCGATGCATACACGCCGCTGTCGCAAGGCAGCGAGATCGCGCGGCGCCTGTTCACGCCGCTGACCTACGCGCGCCTGCAGCACTACCTCGCCGATCATCGTGGGGCGATGCGCGAGCAGTCGATCGACCTGGCGCAGGAGCGTTTCGTGCTGTACGTGCCCACCGGCACGCCGCCGCCATCGGGCTACGGCCTGCTGGTGTTCGTGCCGCCGTGGCCGCAGGCGGCGTTGCCGGAAGGCTGGGCGCGCGAACTGGACCGGCGCGGGCTGATCTACGTGAGCATGGCGAACGCCGGCAACGCGGCCGACGTGATCGATCGCCGCGTGCCGCTGGCCCTGTTGGCCTGGGCGAATGCCGGCCGGCGCTATCCGCTCGATCCCGCACACGTGTACGTGGGCGGCTACTCCGGCGGTTCGCGGGTGGCGCTGCGCATCGCTTTGGCTTATCCGGACGTGTTCCACGGCGCGTTGCTGGAAGCCGGCAGCGATCCGCCCGGCGGGGCGGCGCTCAGTCTGCCGCCGGTTACGCTGTTCCATCGCTTCCAGCAGGACACGCGGCTGGTCTTTCTCACCGGTGGGCAGGATGCAGCGCACCTGCAGATGGACACGGCCAGCCGGCAGGCGCTGCGGCGCTGGTGCGTGACCGACATGGCCAGCGTGACGCCGCCCTGGCTGGGCCACGAGATTGCCGGCGCGGCCGCGCTGGGACAGGCGCTGGATGCACTGGCGCGGCCGCTGCCGCCGCAGGGCGGCGCATTGGCGCCCTGCCGGGCGCGCAATGAGGGCGAGGTGGCATCGGCGCTGTCCGGTGTGCAGAAGGCCTTGTCGCGCGGCGACCGCGAGCAGGCGCAACGGCGGCTAGACGCGATCGACGGCCGCTTCGGCGGGCTGGCCGCCACGCGATTGCTGGAGCTGCAGGCGCGGCTCGATGTGCGCCCGCCTTGAGACTTAGGCGTAGCGCCAGCCGTCCAGTTCCACCAGCAGCTCGCTGCGGCAGACGTCGCCGTGCAGCAGCAGCACGGGCACGCCGGGCAGGCGCTGCTGGAGCAGTTCGCGCACGCGTGGCGCATCGGCGGGACGGCGCACGTAGGCCTTCAGTGGCGCGTGGGTGTCGAAGCCGGCGGGCATGCCGGCGCTGGCCAGCAGCGCTTCCAGGTTGACCAGGATTTCCTCCAGCTGCGCGGCGAGGTCGCCCTCGTGCGCGGAGGCATGGCCAACTACCGCTGCGGTGCCGGAGATCGCCAGCACGTCCTGCGCGGGCAGCATCATCGCGCGGGCGAAGCCGGGCGATGTACGGCCGTACTGGCGCGGGTAGCGCCACGCGCTGATCTGGCGCGGGTTCTCCACCGCCGTGCCGGCGTGCACGCTGGCCAGCAGATAAACCTGCAGCAGGTGCGGTGCGTCGTGATGGCCGATCGCGGTGGCAGCAGGGTAGCCGCCAGCGAAGAAGTCGCCGCTGCCGGCGGCACGGCCGTCGCAGAACAGCTTGTAGCGCTCGGCGTCGCCGCCGCCCTGGTTGATCGCGCCCTGGTAGTTCCAGATGCGCAGCACCCGCTGCTCGTCGCGGTCGCGGAGGAAGTCGCGCAGTTGCGCGTAGGCGGCGTGGGCCGCACCCGCGGGGCCGCCGTGTTCGCGCTCGTCCAGTTCCAGCGCAGCGAACAGCCAGCCGCCGCCGGCCGACCAGCGCACTGCGCCGTGACGGCCGTGCCGCACGGGGCCCTCGACCTGCCAGGCTTCCAGCGGTGCGGGGGCATCGAAGGCTTCCAGCGGCACGCGCAGCCAGCGCGGATCGTCGATGTCCGCGCCGTGGCTGCCGAAGCTGAGCACCGCCAGCGTGCCGGGCTCGGCCAGCAGGGCAGCGGCATCGTTCGTACGGTAGGAAATGCGCGGTGCGCGCGCCGGGCCGGTTTCGGCCCACCTGCTTTCACAACCCTCGATCATGCTTGCAACCGGGAGAGACAAGGGCTCCATGTTACACTTCGCTGCCGCTTTTGCCTGTTTCGACGACGTTTCCCGAGCTTCCGCGCACATGGCCGAATTGACCGCTGCCCAGCATGAGCTGGCCACCCTGATCGTGGAAAGCTTGAATCTCGAAGCGGTCGACCCCGCGAAGATCGATCCGGACGCGCCGCTGTTCGGCGGCGAGCTGGGGCTGGATTCCATCGATGCGCTGGAGATCGCGCTGGCCGTGTCCAAACGCTACGGTTTCCAGCTGCGCTCGGATCATCCCGACAACCAGCACATCTTCGCCAGCCTGCGCAATCTCAGCGCGCACATCGAGCAGCATCGCGTCGATGCCTGAACCTGCCGTGCGCGTCGGCATCGAGCTTGCGACATGAGTACGCCTACGCACTGGCGGCAGCATGGCGAGGGTGGCGGCCGCTTCGCGCTGTGGCTGATCCGCACGCTGGCGCTGCACGGCGGCAGGCGCTTCGGCCGGCTGCTGCTGTATCCGGTGACGCTGTATTTCTTCCTGCGCCGAGGCGCCGAGCGGCGCGCCTCGCGGCAATACCTCGCGCGCGTGTTCGGGCACCCTCCCGGCGTGTGGCCGATGCTGCGCCAGTTCCACGCCTATGCCGCCACCACGCTGGACCGGATCTTCCTGCTGGCCCATGGCGAGCGCGGTTTCCGCGTCGAGATCGAGGGGCTGGCGGAACTGGAGCGGCGCATCGGTGAAGGCCGCGGCGTGTTGCTGGTCGGCTCGCACCAGGGCAGTTTCGAGGCCTTGCGCGCGCTCAGTGCGCGGCGCCCCGACGTGCCGTTGCGGGTGGTGCTGGACAAGGGCAAGACGCCGGCGATGACCGAGTTGCTGGAGGCGCTTGCGCCGGACGTGGGCGCTGCGGTGATCGACGCCGCGCAAGGCGGCGCCCACGTGGTGCTGGCTGCCGCCGAGGCCTGCAGCCGGAGCGCGATGGTGGCGTTGCTGGCCGATCGCGCCGGCGAGCACGAGGCGCAGCGCGCGGTGGCGTTCCTCGGCACGCCGGCGCCGCTGCCGGTGGGACCGTGGCTGCTGGCGAATGCGCTGCAGGTGCCGGTGCTGCTGTGCTTCGGCCTGTACCTGGGAGGCAACCGCTACCGGCTGGTGTTCGAGCCGTTCGCCGAGCGCGTGACGATCCCGCGCAACAAGCGCGGCCCGGCGCTGGATGCGCTGTTGACGCGTTATGCCCAGCGGCTGGAACACTACGTGCGGGTGGCGCCGTACAACTGGTTCAACTTCCACGATTTCTGGCAGCAGGCGGCGGCGGAACGCGCCACGCCGCCATCGCACCGGTGCGGCGCGGATTGAACCGCGCCCTGCGTTCAGCGCGTGCCGGCCAGCGGTGCGAGCGGGCGGATGCTCTCCGGGGCGCTGTCGACCACCCGCGGCGCAGTGCGCGACCGCCGGTAGCTTTCCGCCACATGCCCGTAGTGCAGCACGCGGGCTACGGTGTACGCGGTGATGCGCAAGGTGTCGCGCACCGGCCGCAGGTGGCTGGGCCGTGCGCCGGGGGGATAGCGCGAAGCGATCGGCACCGCGACCACGCCCATGCCCAGCTCGCGCGAGGCCGCGATCAGGATCGCCGCCTCGAACACGAAGTTCTGCGCCGGCAGGTCGACCAGGTCCAGCGCGGCACGCGGGTACCAGCGCTGGCCGCTCTGGGTGTCCGCCACCGACTGGCCACAGCCCCAGGAAATGCCCCAGTCGGCGAACGCGTTGGCGCGCCGGCGCGCTTTCGGCTGCTGCGCCTTGTCGAGCAGGCGCGCCCCGACCACCAGCTGGCCGGGATATGCGGCGGCGGCGGCCACGATGCGCGGGATGTCCGCCGCCAGATGCTGGCCGTCGCCATCCATCGTCAGCACTGCCTCGTAGCCCTGGCGCAGCGCTTCGCGAAAGCCGTCGCGCAGCGCCTGGCCCTTGCCGAGGCGCCGGTCGTGGCGCAGCAGGATCACCGGCAAGCTGGCGAGGATCTGCGGCGTGCGGTCGTCCGAGCCGTCGTCGACTACGATGACGGGCACGCCCAGCGCCAGCACCGATTCGACCACGTCGCGGATCGCCACCTCTTCGTTGAGGCAAGGAATCAGCACGCACCAGCGGGGCAGGACGGTGTTCAAGCAGCGGGCTCCATGTCGATCAGCAGGTCCAGCGCGGTGGCGAGTGCGAGCCGGCAGCGCCTCCCGCACCCGGCCAGCGACGCAAGCAAAGCCAGCGCGGCGCCGGCGGGTTGGCCATCCGCTTCATCGGCCAGCGTAGCGGGCGGCGGCGTGGACGCGGCGTGATCCGCCGACGCTTCCAGGCGCAGCTGTGCCAGCGGGGTCGCGCTTGCTCCCGGCGCCAGCAGCAGGGAGCAACCGAAGCTGCGCCCGCAACCGGTCATCTCCAGCAACGGACCGCGTCCGGCCATGTCGCTGTACACCAGCAACACCGGACGCTGCTCGGCCTGCGCCTGGGCCGCCGCTTCCAGCAGTGCGGCGCCGAACGTGTAGGCACCCGCGCAAACCGCGCTTGACGGCGCGCGGCAGCCGGTGGCGATGGTCCAGTAGCCGGCCGGCGCGTTGTGCACGGAATGGTGGAAGCGGGTGGGCGACAGCTCGGCCGGTGCGCGTGCCAGCGTGGTGCAGATCGCGTCGGTGATCGCTTGGTCGCCGTGGCCCGAGGCGAACACGCAGGCCAGCGTGGCCGGGTCGCGGCCGCTCATCGCCAGCGCCTGGCCAGCCACTTCCACCGCCAGCCGCACGCTTTCCGGCGCACGGCGGCGCTCGTTCGCCGGCAGCAGCACAGCGGTCGGCGCGGTGGGAACGGCTGGCGTGTCGCCGGCGAGCAGGGCGCGCAGCGCGGCGAAGTCGGCCAGTCGCGGCGACCACAGACCGATGCCCTCGACATGCAGGTACATGGGGGTCATGGCGCGCGCCCGAACACGAGGCAGGCATTGTTGCCGCCGAAGCCGAAGGAATTGCTCAGCGCCACGTCCACGCGGCGCGATTCGCCCTGCCAGGCGAACTGCGGGCCGCAGTCGGGATCGGGCGTGGCGGCACCGAGGTTGCCGGGCACGCAGCCGTGCTCGATCGCCTGCAGGGCGATCGTGGCCTCCACGATGCCCGCCGCGCCCAAGGTGTGGCCGGTGAACCCTTTGGTCGAACTGGCACGTGTCGTCGCGGGGAAACGTCGCGCCACCAGGGCCGCCTCCATCGCGTCGTTCTGCCGGCTGGCGGTGCCGTGCAGGTTCACGTAATCGACCCGCGCCGCGTCGAGGCCGGCGCGCGCCAGCGCCGCGTCCAGCGCCAGTTCCGCGCCGTGGCCATCGGGGTGCGGCGAGGACATGTGCCAGGCGTCGCTGGCTTCGCCGTAGCCGAGCAGGCGCGGCGCCCGCGGCGCAGCCTCCACGCGTTCCAGCAGGGCGAAGCCGGCCGCCTCGCCGATCGAGATGCCGTCGCGCGCCGCGTCGAACGGGCGGCAGGCGGAAGGCGAGATCAGCTCCAGCGCGTTGAAGCCGAACAGCACGTTGTCGCACAGGCTGTCCACGCCGCCGACCACGGCCGCGTCGGCCAGGCCCAGCGCGAGCAGGCGCGCGGCGCTGGCGAACACCTTGGCGCTGGACGAGCAGGCGGTGGAGACGGTGAGGCAGGGCCCGTCCAGGCCCAGTGCGGCGGCGGCGAAAGCGCTCAGCGAATCCGGCGCGTGCAGCGCGGGGCGGCGCAGGTCGGCGGGGAAGCGGCCGTCGGCATCGAGCCGACGGTAGGCCTCTTCGGTGGCGCCGATGCTGGCGGTGGAGGTGCCCAGCAGCAAGGCCACGCGGCGTGCGCCATGGCGCGCGCGCGCGGCGTGCACCCGGTCGAGGAAACCGTCCTGCTGCAGGCCCAGCCAGGCGAGACGGTTGTTGCGGCAATCCCAGTCGGCCAGCGTGGCGGGCAGGGCGATGGCTTCCACGCCATCGACGCGGCCGATCCAGCCCAGCCGCGGCGCGCTGCCGAAATCGTTGGGACGCAGCCCGCTGCCGCCGTGCAACAGCGCGCCATGCTGTGCCGCCAGCCCGCGGCCGAGTGCGGAGGTGACGGTGCAGGCGCTGATCGCTAGCGGGGTCATCGGCGTCGTCATCGTGCCAGCCTACCGAGCGCCTTCCGCCCTGCCTAGCTGGCCTGCCGGGGGCGGCGTGTGCGCGTTCAGCTGCGGCAAGCCTCCGGTCCGCCGCAGGTCTTCGTGGCGCCGTGCCGCGGCGGCTGCCGCTCTTGCTAAGCTCACCCCGATGCCAACGGAGTCGACAGTGATGAGCGAGCAAGCCAGCCGCGCCGAAACTTTCCTGCGCGAGTTGCAGGATCGCATCTGCAGCGAGCTGGAGCGGTTGGATGGCGCAGCGCGCTTCGTCGAGGACGCCTGGACGCGTGCGGCGGGCGGCGGCGGGCGCACCCGCGTGCTGCGCGACGGCGCGCTGTTCGAGCAGGCGGGCGTGAATTTCTCGCGCGTCTCCGGCCATCAACTGCCGCCCAGCGCCACCGCGCATCGTCCCGACCTGGCCGGCGGCAGCTTCGTCGCCACCGGCGTGTCGCTGGTGCTGCACCCGAAGAACCCCTACGTGCCGACCACGCACGCCAACGTGCGCTACTTCGAGGCCGGCAAGGAGGGCGTGGAGCCGGTGTGGTGGTTCGGCGGCGGCTTCGACCTCACGCCGTACTACCCGTTCGACGAGGATGTGGTGCACTGGCACAGCGTGGCGCGCGATCTGTGCGCGCCGTTCGGCGTGGACGTCTACCCGCGCTACAAGAAGTGGTGCGACGAGTACTTCTATCTCAAGCACCGCGGCGAGACGCGCGGCGTGGGCGGCCTGTTCTACGACGACCTCAACGAAGGCGGCTTCGAGCGTTGCCTCGATTTCACGAAGGCCGTGGGCCAGGGCTTCCTCGACGCCTACCTGCCGATCGCCGATCGCCGCCGCAGCCTGCCGTACGGCGAGCGCGAGCGCGAGTTCCAGCTGTACCGGCGTGGCCGCTACGTGGAGTTCAACCTGGTCTACGACCGCGGCACGCTGTTCGGGCTGCAGTCGGGCGGACGCACGGAGTCGATCCTGATGAGCCTGCCGCCGCGGGTGCGCTTCGAGTACGCTTACCAGCCGGAACCCGGCACGGCGGAGGGACGGCTGGCCGATTACCTCAAGCCGCGCGACTGGGTATAGGGCGCGGCCACGGACGGCCATCCATGGCCGCACTTTTCACGCTGCCTTGCGCTCGTCCCTGATCGCGAAGATCAAATGGACGGCCATCCATGGCCGCACTTTTCACAGAATCCCTTTCACTCCGGCGCCGAACGCGGTGATCAGGCGCGTGTAGATCAGCTTCGGCGAGATCGCCACGTCGGGAAAGTCGCCCACCGGCGTGTAGCACGACTGGAACTTCGGGTTGTCGGGCGCCAGCGGTGCGCAGCCGGGCTTGATCTCGTAGCTGGTGGCGTAGCGGAACGGCCACAGGTCGAACAGCGGCAGCTGTGACGAGAGCTCGCCGATGGCTTGGCCGATGTTGCCCAGGACGGGGATGGTGGGTTCGCGCTTGGCGATGGTCCAGGCATTTTGCGGCAAGGTGTCGTCGAGAATCGAGGCGCGCAGTTCGCTGGCGAAGCGCGGGTCGTAGACGATCACGCCGGCCTCGGTATTGTAGTGATCGGAGCGCGGGTCGAAGTTGTGCGAGCCGACCATCGCGAAGCTGTCATCCACCACCATCGACTTGGCGTGCAGGCTGTAGCGGCGGCCACCGCTGCGCAGCGGCGCAGGACGGTTGCGGCTGCCCTGGCTGCCGAACACGCCGGGGCGGCGTTCGTTGCCGGGGAAGCGTCGGCGTTTCTTGCCCGCTTGCGCGATGGGCTGGCCGGCGGGGCCGTCGTCCTGCACCTCGTTCGCCTCCTCGTACCCTTCGGCGGCGCTGTCGGCATGGGGCTTCAGCTCGTGGATCTGGAAGCCGTATTCGAGGAGGTAGCGACGGCGGTGCTTGTAGGACAGTCCGTACACCGCGAACGCGTCGGTGGCGGCGAGCGAGTTGGTGGAAACGATGATGCGCGGCGGCGGGCTCTCCTTGTGCAAGCGCTTGAAGATGTCCTGCGCGCGCCTGCTCAGCACCAGGTAGGGCGTCTGCAGCACCACCTCGTGCTTGGCGCCGGCGACCATGCGCATCAGGTGGCCGGTGAGTTCGCGGGCGCTGCGCCGGGTCGGCTCGTCGGTCTTGGCCGGCAGGTCGCTGAAGTAGTTCACCTGGCTCGTGCGCAGGGTGTCGTCGCCGATCCAGGCGGCGAGCCAGTCGGGGTCCTCCGCCTCGGCCTGGGCGCGCGCCACCCGTACCGGGTCGGTGTAGTGCGGTGTGGGCCAGCCGGGCGGTGCGCCGTCGCTGCGGATGCGCTGGTTGACGTCGCGCAGACGGATCAGCGGCACCGAGCGCTTGTGCTTCCAGAACAGCGCGAAGCTGTCGGCCATCTCTTTGCCCACCGGGCCGCCGGCCATTACGTCGCGGTCGAGGTAGTCAAAGTCGGGGTCCCAGTTGAAATAGCGGTTCTGGTAGTTGCGCCCGCCGGTGATGCCGATGGTGTCGTCCACCAGCAGCAGCTTGTTGTGCATGCGCTGGTTGAACTTCATGAAACAGCACACGACGCCCGCGGCGAATTCCAGCGGCGGCGTCTGCGCGTCGTGGAAGGTGGGGTTGTACAGCTTCACCTCGAGGTTGGGGCTGACCCTGGCGAGGCGGTCGAGCAGGCCGAGGTCGTCGAAGGAGAACAGCTGGTCGGCGAGGATGCGCACCTTCACCCCGCGCCGCGCCGCCTGCACCAGCTCGTTGAGCACCAGCTGGCCGATGTCGTCCTCGTCCCAGATGTAGGTCTGCACGTCGATGCTGCGCTGCGCGGCGCGGATCAGGCTGATGCGCGCCACCAGCGCGGCCTCGCTGTCATCGAGCAGGGTGACGGTGTTGACCGGGTGTGCGGGCGTGGACTCGGCGATCGCCTGCCTTGCGGCGTCCAGCAGGGGCGAAGGCACGGCGCAGCGGTCGGCCTGGTGGCAGGTGTCCTCGCGGCCGGGACTGGCGGCGACGATGGCGCTGGCTTCGCGGATCTGGGCGCGGCTCAGCGTGCAGCCTTGCAGCAGCGCGACGGACAGCAGGACGGGGAGCAGTAGCCAGCGGGGCGACATGTACGAGGTATTCGGCCGAGTGTCGTGCCCCGAGGCGGGCCGCGTTGAGACAAGATTTGGAGAGTTCGGTTCGATCGCCGGCACGCGGCGATCATGGGCCGGTGGCTCAGGGTGACCAGAATGCATCCAGTCGCGCGCTGGCCGGTTCCAGCGGGCCGTTGAGGTGCAGCACCGCCAGCCCGGCCGGCGGCATGCCGCGGAACTCGTCGGAGCGGCCTTCCACCAGCAGCGCCACCAGCCGCTCGATGCCGGGGTTGTGGCCCACCAGCAGCACGGTGCCGGCGTCGGCGTGCTGGTCGAGCAAGGCGAGCAGCTCGCCGGGCGTGGCGTCGTAGATTTCGCCGGCCTGCTGCAGCGGCGGCGGATCGGCGAGCGCCGCCAGCGCCAGCTGCGCGGTTTCCTCGGCACGCCGCGCCGGCGAGCACAGTGCGCGCAGCGGCCGCGCGCCATGGCGGGCCAGCCAGGCGCCGGCATCTTGCGCCTCGCGCCGGCCGTGTTCGCTCAGCGGGCGCAGATGATCGTCGCCGTTGCCGTCGACGGGCAGGGCTTCGGCATGGCGCAGCAGGATCAGTTCGTGCATGAATGGCTCCGGTGTTGGTAGGGCGCGCGCTCAGGCGGCCTGGCGCTTGATCCAGCGCAGTAGTGGCTTCCAGTCCTGCTGGTGGCTGCGCACCTGTTCGGACTGGTAATCGAAGATGCCCTTGCCCAGCGCGGCGAGCAGCACGTAGGCCTGGCTGTCGCGCAGCTGGGCGACGATCGGGAACGGCGATCCGGCGGCCAGCTGCTCCACCGCATCCTGGCTGGCGTGGGTCCAGGGCTTGAGCCGGTTCGCCACCAGCGCCACCGGCAGCTTGCCGCTCTTGATGCGCTTGATCGCCTGCAGTTCGCCGAGGAAGTGCGCCGTGGCGTCGAGGTCGAAGCTGGATGGCAGCACCGGCACCAGCAGCACGTCGGCCTGCTCGATGAAGGGTTCGAGCTCGCGCTCGCCGGAGCCTGCCGCGGTGTCGATCAGCAGTTGCTGCGTGTCCGGCGGTACGCGGTGCAGCGCCTTGCGGCCGCCCTCCAGTCCCAGTACGCCCGGCACGTGGTCGGGGCGGCGGCCGGCCCAGCGGTAGCTGGAACCCTGGTGATCGGCGTCCACGATGGCGGTGTGCTGTCCGGCCTGTGCCCAGTGCGACGCCAGTTGCGTCGCCAGCGTGCTCTTGCCGCATCCGCCCTTGCTGCTTGCCACCAGCGTCGTAAGCATGGGTCGCCCCAGTCCGCGAAGGTGGCCCAAGCCTAACCGGTGTTTCCGGTCATGGGGAGTGCGCCGGCGCCGGGGCGGCCTGCCCGGTATCCGGCGCCGAGGGCTGCCAGCTGCCCGGCGCGGTGGTCGAGACGCCGCCGGCGCGCAGCACGGCCGTGACCTGGCTCATCTCGGTGCCGCCCTGCTTTGCGATCGCCAGCAGCTGCTGCGCCAGTGCGGGATCGTCCTGCACGCGCAGCGCCAGCTGCGAATAGTTCTGCACCTGCCAGATCAGGTCGCGGCGCTGCTGGCGCGCCTGTGCCTGTGCGTCCGCATCGCCGAGCACTTCGCGCAGGTGCAGGCCCAGCGAGCGCGCCAGCGGGCTGGAGCCCCATTCCAGCAGTTTGCCGAGCTTGAGGCAGTCGGTCTTGATCGCGGCGTCCTCGCCTGCGTTCTCGCACAGCGTGGCCACGACCGGCAGCGCGGGCCGCGGCTGCAGCCGGGCGTTGCCCAGCACGATCAGCGCCTGCACGCCGACGGGGCCGGCCGCGCCCTGCGTGGCCGGTGGCGGGGGCAGCGCGTCCACCACGCCGGACAGCGCGGCGAGGCTGCTGCCGGTGTAGTCGTCGTAGGACTTGGCGGCGGCGGCCCTGGCCAGGTCCGCGCGTGCCGCGGCGGACTTCATGTCGCGGGTGTCGAGGCCCAGCTGGAGCAGCCACACCGCGGCGTTGTCGGGCGCCTGTTGCTCCAGCTTGCGCAGCGCGCCGGTGTTCGGACAGGCGTCGGCCTTCGCGTCGCAGTCGGCGAGGCGCATCCACTGCTCGGCGGGGCCGGCATCGCTGGCTGCCGCGGCGCGGTTGATCAGCGCGTGGAAACTGTTGGTCTTCGGCTGTTTCGGCAGCGGACGGGCCAGCAGGGCCGCGCCCAGCAGCGGCTGCGCGGTGGCGCGCAGCGCCAGCACGCTGACCAGATCGCGCTGGAACGACTGCAGCGCCTGCTCGCGGGCATGGCCGTCGGCGGCAGGCGTCGTGGCGGCGGTCGGGTGTTCTGCGGCCATTGCCGCAGGTGCGGCGATCAGCGACAGGGCGCCGGCAAGGGCAAGGCGGTGCCATCCACGCATGGGGTGCTCCAGCGATAACGGAACCGCCAGCTTAGCTGCCGGGCTTTGAGGATGCTCTGAACAATGTCTGAGCCGGTGGAAGCCGTGGCGGGTGTGCCCGCGGGCAGCTTGCTAGGATGCCCGTTCGTTCGCGCGTCTGGCGCGCTCCACAGCACAGGGGCCGGAGGAGATGAGGTGAATCATTTTTCCAGTTTTGCCGATGGCGCGCCGTGGTTCGCCGGCTGGGGCACGCTGGCGCTGATCAACGCCGGCCTGGCGCAGGGCAAGAACCGCAGCGGCCTGCTGTGGTTCCTGCTCTCGCTGCCGTTCGGCCCGCTGGCGACGCTGGTGCTGGTGCTGCTGCCGAAGCAGCGGGCGAAGATGTTCTGAGGGCGGAATCCCGGATGTCGGGATCGGGCTCTTACTCGCCCAGCGCCTCGCGCATGAATTCCGGCTGGGCCAGCGCCGCCTTGTGGATCTCGGCGTTGTAGTAGCGGGTGGGGAAGTTCTTGCTGAGCGCACCGCGCTCGCGGAAACCGCTGAGGTCGCCGCCCTTGCGCGCCATGGTGCAGCTCCACCAGCCGGTGGGGTAGCAGGGCTGCGGGAACGGCAGGGTCTTCACCGCGTTGAAGCCGGCGGTACGCATCGCGGCGCGCATCGACTTGATGAGTTCGATGTGCGCCAGCGGCGACTCGCTCTGCTGCACCAGGAGGCCGCCGTGGCGCAGCGCCTTGTAGCAGCTGGCGTAGAACGCGGCGTTGAACAGGCCCTCGGCGGGACCCACCGGATCGGTGGAGTCCACGATCACGAGGTCGATCGATTCCGGCTCGGCCTCGGCCATGTACTTGATGCCGTCGATGAACAGGAGCTCCGCGCGCGGGTCGTGGTTCGACTCGCACAGCTCCGGGAAGTACTGCTCGGCGAGGCGCGTCACGCGCTCGTCGATCTCCACCTGCACCGCGTGCTCCACTTCCTCGTGCTTGAGCACCTCGCGCAGCGTGCCGCAGTCGCCGCCGCCGATGATCACCACGCGCTTGGCGCGCGCGTGGGTGAACAGCGCGGGGTGGGTCATCATCTCGTGGTAGAGGAAGTTGTCGCGGCTGGTGAGCATCACGCAGCCGTCGATCACCATGAGCTTGCCCCAGTCGGTGGTCTGGTGGATCTCGATGGTCTGGAACGGGGTCTTCTCCGCGTGCAGCAGTTGTTCGGTACGGAAGCCGATGGAAGAGCCGGAGGCCTGATGGGCCTCGGTGAACCAGCTGATCTGCTGCGACATGGATGTTCCTGGGTCAGGCGCGAAAGTTTGGCCGGCTATTGTAGCCGAGCTGTAGCGGATGGGCTGTTACAATGCCGCTTCCGGTGCGCCGCGCGCGCCGGCTGGTACGATCGGCCCCGCGGCGTGCGAGGCTTCCGGCCCTTCGTGCTCATCCGCGTCAAGGCTCGCCGCTGCGACGACATGCTTTCTTTCCGTTTGCACAAGGAGACTCTCCATGTCGAAGCCCTGGACCGTGGCCGACGCCCGCCACACCTACGCCGTGGCCCACTGGGGCGACGGTTACGTCGACGTCGACGAGGCCGGCGGGATCGCGGTGCGCCCGCGCGGCGCGCGCGGCCCTGCACTGTCGCTGCCAGCCATCGTCGAGTGCGCCCGCGCCGAAGGCCTGCGTCTGCCGCTGCTGGTGCGCTTCCCGGACATCCTCGCCGATCGTCTCGCGCGCTTGCAGGCCGCGTTCGCCAAGGCCATAGCCGAGTGGAACTATGCGGGCGGCTATACGGCCATCTACCCGATCAAGGTGAACCAGCAGCGTGGCGTGGCCGGCGAGCTGGTGGCCGCGGGCGCCGAGGGCTTCGGCCTCGAGGCCGGCTCCAAGCCCGAGCTGATGGCGGTGCTGGCGATGGCGCGGCCCGGCAGCATCGTCATCTGCAACGGCTACAAGGACCGCGAATACATCCGCCTCGCGCTGATCGGCTTGAAGCTCGGCCTGCGCGTGCATATCGTGATCGAGAAGCTGTCCGAGCTGGACCACGTGTTCGCCGAAGCGAAAGCGCTGGGCGTCGAGCCGCTACTCGGCGTGCGCGTGCGCCTCGCCTCGATCGGCGCCGGCAAATGGCAGAACACCGGCGGCGACAAGGGCAAGTTCGGGCTGTCGCCGGCGCAGGTGCTTACCCTGATCGAACGGCTGGACCAGGCCGGCCTCAAGCACACGCTGAAACTGCAGCACTTCCACATGGGCTCGCAGATCTCCAACGTGCGCGACATCGCCAATGGCATGCGCGAGGCCTCGCGCTACTTCGTCGAGCTGTCGCGGCTCGGCGTGCCGCTGGAGATCGTGGACGTCGGCGGCGGCCTGGGCGTGGATTACGAAGGCTCGCGCTCGCGCAGCCACAACTCGATCAATTACTCGATCGAGCAGTACGCCGCCACCATCGTGCAGTCGCTGGCCGAAGCGGTGGAGGCGGAAGGCCTCAAGGCCCCGCACATCCTCACCGAGGCCGGCCGCGCGATGACCGCGCACCACGCGGTGCTGGTGGTCAACGTGAGCGAGGTGGAGGAAGTGCCGGCCGGCACCATTCCTGCGCCGCGCCCGGACGAGCCCGCCGTGCTGCGCCGCCTGCGCGAAGTGCACGCCGAACTCGATGTGCGCCCCGCGCTGGAGCTGTTCCACGAGGCCCAGCACCATCTTGCCGAGGGCCAGGCGCTGTACGCGCTGGGCCAGCTCGCGCTGGCCGACCGGGCGCGGCTGGACGAGATGTACTACGCCATCGCCAATGCGGTGCGCGCGCGCCTGCTGCCCGGCGAGCGTTCGCATCGCGCGGCGCTGGACGAGCTGGACGAAAAGCTGGTGGACAAGTACTTTGTCAACTTCTCGGTGTTCGAGTCGGTGCCGGACATCTGGGCGATCGACCAGATCTTCCCGATCGCGCCGATCGCGCGCTTGAATGAAGAGCCCACGCGCCGTGGCGTGATCGTGGACCTCACCTGCGACTCCGACGGCCGCATCGACGACTACGTCGACGCCGAGGGCGTCGACGTTTCCCTGCCGCTGCATGCGCTGCGCCCCGGCGAGAGCTACCGGCTCGGCATCTTCATGGTCGGCGCCTACCAGGAGACGCTCGGCGACATCCACAACCTGTTCGGCGACACCGATGCGGTGAACGTGCGCGTGGACGGCGATTCGTATGTCTTCGCGCACAGGCGCCGGGGCGACACCACCGACCTGATGCTGGACTACGTGGGCTACGATCTCGCCGCGTTGCGCGCCAGCTACCGCGAGCGCATCGCCGCCGCCGGCCTGGCAGGCGAGGCGGCCGAGACCTTGTACGCCGTCCTGGATGGCGGTCTCACCGCCTATACCTATCTGGCCGAGTCCAGCTGACACGGTGGCAGCCAAGTTTCGATATCGATAGAAGAAGAGAGAGGTACCGATGAGCCTTCTCCTGCTGATCTTCCTCAGCGTCCTGCAGGGCGTGACCGAGCTTTTCCCGGTCAGCAGCCTTGGCCACACACTGCTGGTGCCGGCCCTGCTCGGCGTGCGGCTGGATCGGCACGCACCCGAGCTGCTGCCGTTCCTGGTGGCGCTGCACTTGGGCACGGCGCTGGCGCTGCTGCTGTATTTCCGTGCCCGCTGGATCGCCTTGGCACGCGGCTTCCTGGACAGCCTGCGCGGTCGCCCCAGTACCGACGGCCACCTGGCCTGGGGGCTGATCGTCGGCACGATTCCTGCGGGGCTGGTCGGCCTGATTCTGGAAAAGCCGCTGGGGCGGCTGTTCCACGATCTGCGCGTGGTGGCGCTGGCCTTGCTGGTCAACGGCATCGTGCTGTGGCTGGGCGACCGGCGCGCTCGCGCCGGTGTGGAGGCGCCGGAGGCGGCCGAACCGCAGCGTCTGAGCTTGCGCCAGGCCGCGCTGGTGGGACTGGCCCAGATCGGTGCGCTGATTCCCGGCTTTTCGCGCAGCGGGCTGACCATGGTCGCCGGCCTGCGGACAGGCCTGAATCGCGCGGCGGCTGCGGAATTCGCCTTCCTGCTCGGCACGCCGATCATCCTCGCGGCCGGCGTGCTGGAACTGCCCAAACTGCGGCACGACCATGCCCAACTGGTGAGCGCGATGCTGGGCGGCCTGCTCACCGGGGCGGCCGCCTATCTCAGCGTGCGTTTCCTGATGCGCTACTTCGAAGGGCGCGGGCGGTTGGCGTCGTTCGGCGCCTATTGCGTTGCGGCAGGCGCGCTATGCCTGGGCTGGTTCGCGTGGCATTCGCCCGTCTGAAACGGCGGCGCGGCGTTCTATCATCGGAGATCTCCCACCCCACAGGAGTGCGACATGGCAAGTCTCGACGGCAAGGTTGCGCTGATCACCGGCGCGGCGAGCGGCATCGGCAAGGCGATTGCCGAGCTGTACGCGAAGAACGGCGCGGCGGTGGCGATTGCCGACATCAACCAGCAGGCAGCCGACGCGGCGGCGGCGGAGATCAATGCGGTAGGCGGCAAGGCCGTCGGCATCGCGATGGACGTCACCGACGAGGCCGCGGTGGATGCGGGCACCGACAAGGTGGTCGCCACCTTCGGCGCGCTGGATATCCTGATCTCCAACGCCGGCGTGCAGATCATCAATCCGATCGACCAGTTCAGCTACGCCGACTGGAAGAAAATGCTGGCGATCCATCTCGACGGCGGCTTCCTCACCACGCGCGCCGCGCTGCGCCACATGTACCGGGGCGACCGCGGCGGCATCGTGATCTACATGGGCTCGGTGCATTCGCACGAAGCCTCGAAGCTCAAGGCGCCCTATGTGGCGGCCAAGCACGGCCTGCTGGGCCTGGCGCGCACGCTGGCAAAGGAAGGCGCGGCGCACAACGTACGCTCGCACGTGATCTGCCCCGGCTTCGTGCGCACGCCGCTGGTGGAGAAGCAGATTCCCGAACAGGCCAAGGAACTGGGCATCAGCGAGGCGGACGTGATCAAGAACGTGATGCTGAAGGACACCGTGGACGGCGTGTTCACCACGGTCGATGACATCGCGCAGACCGCGCTCTACCTGGCCACCTTCCCATCCGCCGCGCTGACCGGACAGAGCTTCGTGGTCAGCCACGGCTGGTACATGCAGTAGACCGATGGTGAACCGTATGCAGGCGCCGTCGCCGCTGGCCGAGGCGGTGGCGCGCGACTACCGTACCGTGGCCCTGGTGTTGCAGGGTGGCGGCGCGCTGGGCGCCTACCAGGCAGGCGTGGTCGAGGCGCTGGCCGGGGTCGGGCTCTGGCCGAACTGGGTGGCCGGCATCTCGATCGGCGCGCTCAACGCGGCGATCATCGCCGGCAACCCGCCGGAGCGACGGGTGGAGCGGCTGCGCACGTTCTGGCGCACGATCTGCCAGTCGCCGCTGTGGCCATCCGTGCCGACACCGCCCTGGTTCGACGAGACGGTCTGGCCGATGGCGGTGCGCAGCGGCCTCAGCGGGCTGGCGGCGTGGCGCGCGCTGGTCGAGGGGCAGGCGGGCTTCTTCCGCCCGCGCCTGCCGGCGCCGGTGCTGCAGACGCATGCCGGGCCCGCCAGCGCCAGCTGGTACGACACCGCACCGCTGCGCAGCACGCTGGAACGGCTGACGGACTTTGATCGCATCAACGATCCGCGCGGCATGCGCGTGTCGGTGGGCGCGGTGAACGTGCGCACCGGCAACTTCATCTACTTCGACAGCACCAGGGAACGCCTGCGGCCCGAGCACTTCATGGCATCCGGAGCCTTGCCGCCCGGTTTCCCCGCGGTGGAGGTCGACGGCGAGTTCTACTGGGACGGCGGCATGGTTTCCAACACGCCGCTGTACCAGGTGCTGACCGAGCGGCCGCACCGCGACATGCTGGTGCTGCAGGTCGATCTGTGGAGCGCGCACGGCAAGCTGCCGCGCGACATGGCGGGGGTGGCCGAGCGGGTGAAGGACATCCAGTACTCCAGCCGTACCCGGCTGGTGACCGAATACATGCGCCAGAGCCGTGAACAGCAGCGCCTGCTGCATGCGCTGATGGCGCTGGTGCCGCCGGAGCGGCGCGACGACCCGGCCTGGCGCTGTGCCGAGTCGGCGGCCAATGGCTCGCGCACCAACCTGATCCACCTGATCTACCAGGACAAGCCCTACGAGGGGCACTTCAAGGACTACGAGTTCAGCCCATCCAGCATGAAGAGCCACTGGCGCAGCGGCCTCGCCGACATGCACCACACCCTTGCGCATCCGCAATGGTTCTCCGCGCCGCCGGCCGAGCAGCCGTTCGTGACCCACGACGTGCATCGGGGATGAGACCCGTCCACTCTCGCGGCACGTATCAGTCGGGCTTGCATCAGCCTCGGTAAGGCCCGCCGGTCTCGCCCCATCCCCATGCGGGCATCGGCGCGTGGTCGTCGGGCGCCTCGTCGAAACGCGAGTTGAGCACCGCCAGGCGGGTGCCCCATTCCACGTAGCCTACGAAGGCCGAGCGAAATTCCGGATCGTCCGGAAGGCCGGCGTCGTCGGCGCATTCCAGCAGCAGCGCCATCCAGCGTGCGCGTTGGGTCTCGTCCAGGTGTCGCCCGACGTGCTTCATCAGCATCGCGTGGTGACCGCCCTGTTCCTGGCTGTAGAGCGGCGGCCCGCCGAACACCTCGGCCAGGAACAGCGCCACCAAGCGCGGATGGTGCGCGTCCATGCGCGCGAACAGGGGCGCCAGCAGGGGGTCGTCCGGCACGCGCCGGTAGAAGATCTGCGTGAGGCGCTGCAGGGCCGGCAGGCCGCCAGCCCATTCGTAAAGGGTGGGCGTCTGGTCGTCGTTCATGGTGTTTTCGTCCGTTGCACCGCCGTGGCGCTGTAATGGCGCATTTCCTCGATCATGCCGACGTAAGGCTTGATTGCGGCGAAGAACGTGCGGAACTCGGCGCTGCCCCGGAAGCCTTGCATATGGCCTTCCACCGAGTCCCACTGAATGCGCAGGATGTAGCTGCCCGGTTCGTCCAGACAGCGGGCCAGCTCGTAGCCGAGGCAATGCGTGGGAGCCTCCAGGCTGCGTCCAGCCTCCGCATAGTCCTGTTCGAATCGTGGTGCCTCCGATGGGGGAATCTTGTAGCGGATGTACTCGGCAATCATGCTTTGCCCTCGTGGCTGAACCGTGTGGAGCCGCACCGCATTTTCCTTCCGCCTGCGCGCGGAAAGATACGCACCGGAAAGTTACCCTGCCGCCACGAGGCTCCCGCATGACCGTCGCCCGCCGAAGAACCTTTGCCTGTCCCGTCGACGTGACACTGAGCCTGATCCACGGCAAATGGAAACCGATGATTCTGTGGCTGTTGTCGACGCGACACCACCGTTTCAGCGATTTCCAGGCCGCCATGCCGCAGGTGGCGCACAAGGTCCTCAGCCAGCAGCTCAGGCAGCTGGAGGCGGACGGATTGATATGCCGCACGGTGCGCGATGCGCGCAGGCAGCACATGGACTATCGGCTGACCGAGTTCGGACGCAGCCTGCGGCCGGCGCTAAACGCGCTGGCGGCCTGGGGCAAGGTCCATCATCGTGTGCTGGGTGCAGAGTACGGAGCGCCGGCGAGCGAAGGCGGCTGATCGCACGCGCAGGGCGCGCTGCCGCGTCGCCAGCGGGGCGGCAGGTTCACGGGCCGGAACGAAACGATGGAGCGTCGGGTCATCGAACCCTAAGGCGCATCGTTGTGCACGCTGCCGGATGAAGCGCCTCAGCCGCGGTGCACCTGCAGGCCGGCGGCCGACTGGCTCACCGGCATGATTTCCAAGCGTGTGACGTCGAGGTGCGGCGGCAGGTTGGCGATCCACCAGATGGTGTCGGCGATGTCGCCTGCGGTGATCGGGTGGGCGCCGGCGTAGAGCTGGTCGGAGGCGGCCTGGTCGCCGCCGGTACGCACCAGAGTGAACTCGGTTTCGGCCATGCCGGGCTCGATCGAGGTGACGCGCACGCCGGTGCCGTGCAGGTCCACGCGCAGGTTCTGCGAGAACTGGCTGACGAAGGCCTTGGTGCCGCCATAGACGTTGCCGCCGCGGTAGGGATAGCTGCCCGCGATCGAGCTGATATTGACGATCGCGCCACGGCGCCCGATCAGCCCGGGCAGCAGCGTGTGGGTCACCGTGGCCAGCGCGGTGACGTTGGTCTCGATCATCTGCTTCCACTGCGCGAGATCGGCCTGCTGCGCCGGCGCGGTGCCCAGCGCCAGTCCGGCGTTGTTCACCAGCAGGTCGATGCCGGCGAAGTCCGCCGGCAGGCCGGCGACGGCCGCGTGCAGCGCGGCTTCGTCGCGGATGTCGAAGGCGGTCGCGTGGACCTTGTCGGCGCCGTGCCGATCCACCAGCTGCTGCAGGCGCTCGGCGCGGCGGCCGCTGGCGATCACCCGCCAGCCGCCGGCCACGAAGCGCTCCACGGTGGCGGCACCGAAACCGGCGGTGGCGCCGGTGATCCAGGCGGTCTTGACGGTCATGGCAGGCGGTCCTCGACGCGGTGGGTCACTTGCCTTCCTTCAGCGCGATCGAGTTGATGCCGGCACCGGCGAGGCGCTGCTTGGTCGCCTCCAGCGCGCTGGCGGTGGGAAACGGCCCCAGCCGCACGCGGTGGAAGGTCTGGCCGTTAACGTCGACGGACTGCACGTTGGCCACGAAGCCCTGCATCGCGAGCCTGGCCTTCATGGACTCCGCGTCGGCGGGATTGGGGAAGGCGCCGACCTGCAGAAGGTAGCCGCTACCGGCCGCGGGCTTCGGCACGGCGGCGGCGGGGGCGGCCACCACGTTCTGGGTGACCACGGGTGCATGGCCGGGCGCGGCCGGCGGCGCGGCGGGCGCGGTCGCCGGCTGGGCGCTTGCCGGGGCGGCGGCCTGCTGCTTCTGCTGCTCGGCCTTCGCCTGCGCGCTGATTTCGGCATCCGGGATGCGCACTTCTTTCTCCGACAGCACGGAGTAGAAATCGAACTGCGGCTTCTTCGGCGTGCTCTCGGCATTGCCCGGCGCCACCGCGCCGGTCTCACTGGGGGCCTCGGCAGTAGCCTGGGGATTCGCCTGCGGACCGGCCTTCGGCGCCATCGGCACCAGCGAGTGGCGCATCAGCACCATCACCGCCACCGCGCCGATCAGCACGCCGACCAGTGCCCAGACCCAACCCGGGATGCCGCCGCCGCTGTTGCGTACCGCCTGTCGGCCTTTGCCTTTGCGTGCTGCCATCACATGCTCTCCGGGACGCCCAGGCCCAGCAGGTCGAGACCGTTGCGCAGAACCTGCCGGGTCGCCACCACGAGGGCGAGGCGGGCGTCGCGCAAATCCTTGTCCTCGACCAGGAACTGGTGCGAGTTGTAATAGGTGTGGAATGCGTTGGCCAGCTCGCGCAGCCATACGGCGAGCAGGTGCGGTTCCAGGTTCGTCGCCGCGGCTTCCACCACTTCGGGGTAACGCGACAGTTCGGTGAGCAGGGCTTGCTCGTGCTCATTGTCCAGCCGTGCGAGCTGCGCCAGCCCATTGTCCTGATCGAACGTGAACCCTTTCTCGCCGGCCTGGCGCAGGACCGAGCACACGCGGGCGTGGGCGTACTGGATGTAGTAGACAGGGTTGTCGTTGGTCTGCGAGCGGGCGAGGTCGATGTCGAACACCAGCTGCGAGTCGCTCTTGCGCGAGATCAGGAAGTAGCGCGTGGCGTCGCGGCCCACCTCGTCGATCAGGTCGCGCAGGGTGACGTAGCTGCCGGCGCGCTTGGAGATCTTCACCTCCTCGCCGCCGCGCATCACGGTGACCATCTGGTGCAGCACGTAGTCGGGGTAGCCCGTGGGGATGCCGCAATCGAGCGCCTGCAGGCCTGCCTTCACGCGGGCCAGCGAGCCGTGGTGGTCGGAACCCAGCTCGGTGATCGCCTTTTCGTAGCCGCGCTGCCACTTGCTGAGGTGATAGGCCACGTCCGGCACGAAGTAGGTGTACGTGCCGTCGGACTTGCGCATCACGCGGTCCTTGTCGTCGCCGAAGTCGGTGGTGCGCAGCCACAGCGCGCCGCCTTCCTCGTAGGTGTGGCCGTGGGCGATCAGCTCGCGCACGGTTTCCTCCACCTTGCCATCGGCGTACAGCGACGACTCCAGGAAGTACACGTCGAACGTCACGCCGAAGGCCTTGAGGTCCAGGTCCTGCTCGCGGCGCAGGGAGGCCACGGCAAACGCGCGGATCGCGTCGAGATCCGTCACGTCCTTCGTGCCGATGACGGTGTGGCCTTCCACGGTGACGCTGTCGCCGGCGAGATAGGCCTTGGCCACGTCGGCGATGTAGTCGCCGCGGTAGCCGTCTTCCGGCCAGCCGGCGTCGCCGGGGGCAAGGCCACGCGCACGCGCCTGCACCGAGGTGGCGAGGTTGGCGATCTGCACGCCGGCGTCGTTGTAGTAGAACTCCCGCTTTACGTTCCAGCCGCTGGCTTCGAGCAGGCGGCTCAGGCAGTCGCCGATCGCCGCGCCGCGGCCATGTCCCACATGCAGGGGGCCGGTGGGGTTGGCCGAGACGAACTCCACGCCCACCGTGCGGCCCGCGCCCAGCGCGTTGTGGCCATAGTGCGCGCCCTGTTCGAGGATGCGGCGCACCTGCGCCTGGCTGGCATCGGCGGCGAGGAAGAAGTTGATGAAACCGGGGCCGGCGATTTCCACCTTGACCAGCAATTCGTCGGACGGTAGCGCAGCCACCAGCTTCTCGGCCAGTTCGCGCGGTTTGGCCCGGGCGGCCTTGGCCAGCAGCATCGCCGCGTTGCAGGCGAAATCGCCGTGCTCGCGGCTGCGCGTGCGCTCGATCACGAAGCTGGGAATCGCCAGGTCGGCGGGCAGGATGGCCTGGGTTTGCAGGGCGTGGATGGCCTCGAGGACCAGTTCGTGCAGCTGGGCTTTCACGGGTGCGGCGATTCCGGGATGGAACCGGCAATCCTAGCAGACCGGCCAAGTCGGGCGGCGGTCGTTTCGACGGGGAAACCGGCGTGCTGCGGCGCGGCGCGGAATCTGTGGATAAGTCTGTGGGGAAAGCGGTGCCTTGCCTGGCTGACCAGAGGTCATCTGTGTCGCCATATCGCTGTCATAGAAAAAAACCATTTTTAATCAATTAGATAAAACGCATGCTTGAAGTCGAGGCTGCGTTGGGTGCTGCAAGTGCCGATGGTGGGCTTTTGTGCATAAGTAACGGCCATTTGGCGGGCATGGCTGCGGCAGCGGATCGTCATCGCCCTGTCATGCGGCACTGCCACACTGGCTGGGTGTCGGTGGCGACTCCCCTCCACCGTCGGCACACGGAGACGCCGCTCTCTCCGCTCCCCAGAATCGGCAACCACGGCGCGGCTCATCCCGCGCCGCTTTTTTGTCTGAAAGTGCGGCCAAGGATGGCCGCTCGTTCGATCCGAGCGATCAAGGATGACGCGAGTGTTTTCGTGCCGGATTCAGATCAGGCCGCGTGCGGCCATCGACACCGGCTCGCCGCTGCCGATCACCAGATGGTCGAGCACGCGCACGCCGACCAGCTGCAGCGCTTCGCGGAGTTCGCGGGTGATCGTGCGGTCGGCCGCGCTGGGCTCGGCCACGCCACTCGGGTGGTTGTGGGCGAAGATCACCGCGCAGGCGTTGTGCTGCAGGCAGGCGCGCACCACCTCGCGCGGATGCACGCTGGTGCCGTCCACCGTGCCGCGGAACAGCTCCTCGAAGGCCAGCACGCGATGGCGGTTGTCCAGGTACAGGCAGCCGAACACCTCGTAGGGCAGATGGCACAGCCGGGCACGGAGGTAATCGCCACTGTCGCGCGGGTTGGCCAGCGCGGGCTGTTCGCGCAGCTGCTCGGCGAGGCTGCGCCGGGCCAGTTCCAGCGCGGCGGCGATACGGGCGCGCTTGGCTGGCCCCAGCCCGACGGCGCGCACGGCCTGGTCGGGGCGGCCGAGCAGGGCGCTCAGGCTGCCCGCGCCGGCCAGCAACTCGCGGCCCAGCGCGATCGCGTCCTTGCCGCGTACGCCGCTGCCCAGCAGCACCGCCAGCAGTTCGGCGTCGGACAGCGCGCCGCTACCGCGGGCCAGCAGCTTTTCGCGGGGGCGTTCGCCTTCGGGCCAGTCGCGGATGCTCATGTCTCCAGCGTGACCGCGCGAATGCGAGGCGGGCAGCAGTCGCACGGCACGATTCCGGTAAGCTAACCATCTGCCCGCACGTCAGGCCCTGCCTACATGAGTCTTGCCCAACGCCGCATCCTGCTGGGAGTGTCCGGCGGCATCGCCGCTTACAAATCCTGCGAACTGGTTCGCCGCCTGCGCGAACAGGATGCCGAGGTGCGCGTGGTGATGACCGCAGGCGCCGAGCATTTCGTGGGCGCCGCCACCTTCCAGGCGTTGTCCGGCCAGCCGGTGCGCAGCAGCCTGTGGGACGCCTCGGCCGAGGCGGCGATGGGCCACATCGAACTGGCGCGCTGGGCCGAACGCATTCTCGTCGCGCCGGCCAGCGCCGACGTCATCGCAAAACTGGCCCACGGCCACGCCGGCGACCTGCTAACCACGCTGTGCCTTGCCAGCGCCGCGCCGCTGCATCTGGCGCCGGCGATGAACCAGCAGATGTGGGCACACCCTGCGGTGCAGGCGAACCTGGCCGTGCTGCGCCAGCGTGGCGTGCAGGTGCTGGGTCCGGCGGCGGGCGAGCAGGCCTGCGGCGACGTGGGTTCGGGCCGCATGCTGGAGCCGCACGAGCTGCGCGACGCGCTGGCGGCGTCGTTCGGCAGTGGCGCGCTGGCCGGGCTGGAGGTGGTGGTCAGCGCCGGCCCGACGTTCGAGGACATCGATCCGGTGCGTTTCATCGGCAACCGCAGCTCCGGCAAGATGGGCTTCGCGGTGGCGCAGGCCGCGGCCGACGCGGGCGCGCGGGTAACCCTGGTGGCCGGTCCGGTGAGCCTGGCCACCCCGCCCGGCGTGGCACGGCGCCTCGACGTGCGCAGCGCGGCGCAGATGCAGGCAGCGGTGCTCGATGCCTGCGCGCAGGCACAGATCTACATCGGCGCGGCCGCGGTGGGCGACTACCGGCCCGCCGCCGTGGCCGAACGCAAGCTCAAGAAGCAGGCCGGCGCCGACCTGGTGCTGCAGCTGGCCGAGAACCCCGACATCATCGGCAGCCTTGCGGCGCACTCTGCGCATCCCTTCCTGGTGGGCTTCGCCGCCGAAACGCACGACGTGGCGCATTACGCGCAGGACAAGCTGCAGCGCAAGGGTCTGGACATGATCGCCGCGAACCGCGTCGGCGAGGGGTTGGGCTTCGAGGCCGCCGACAACGCGCTGGACGTGTACTGGGCCGGCGGCACGCTGGCCCTGGCGCGCGCCGGCAAGGCCGAACTGGCGCGGCAGCTGGTCGCCTGCGTGGCCGAGCGCTATCGCGCGGTGCGTGGATGAGCGCGGCGATGCTGGACGTCGAACTGAAGATCCTCGACCCGCGTCTGGGCAACAGCATCCCGCTGCCGGAGCCGGCCACCACCGGCAGCGCCGGCATGGACCTGCGCGCCGCGCTCGATGCGCCGCTCACGCTCGCGCCCGGCGACAGCGTCCTGGTGCCCAGCGGCATCGCCATCCACATCGGCGACCCGGGCTGGTGCGCGCTGATCGTTCCGCGTTCCGGGCTGGGCCACAAGCAGGGCCTGGTGATGGGCAACCTGGTCGGCGTGATCGACGCCGACTACCAAGGCCCGCTGATGATTTCCTGCTGGAACCGCGGCCGCGAGCCGGTCACCATCGGCGTGGGCGACCGCGTCGCCCAGTTGCTGCTGGTGCCGGTGGCGCAGGCGCGGCTGAACATCGTGGACGAATTCGCACCCAGCGTGCGCGGCGCGGGTGGCTTCGGTTCGACGGGCATCAAGTGATCGGGTCCGGCACGGGGTCGGACCGGGTGTGGCAGACACCTGCGGGGGCGGGGGGTGATGATGAGTGACGCAAACGGATCGCGGCGGCGCACGCAGCCGAACTGGCGGCGCCTGTGGCCGCTGGCCATCGGCACACTGCTGCTGCTGCTCGGTGCGTTCTGCGCCTGGCAGACCTGGCTGATCGCGGACGAGAGTAATGCGGTGGCGCGCGTGCAGCGGGCGCGGGACGAGGCCGTGCAGAAGCTGGCGCAGACGGTCGCCGCGCAGCGCGCCTCGGTGGAGCAGGCGGTGGCGTCGCTGGATCAAGCCACGCTGCAGGGCGATCACGGCCGGCTGGTGGCGGCGCTGCATGCGCGGCTGCCGCAGGCGCGGCAACTGGACGTCTACAGCGGCAGCCTCGACGAGGTGCTGCACGCGAACTTCCGCGAGTTCGGCTACGCCAAGGCGGCGCAGCTGATGGCGGCGCAGACCGCCGACGGCGTGCCGCCGGTGCAGAGCGTGTCGCGCGGCGCGGGTGATCGCCGGCTGAGCATGGTGTTGCCGTTGGGTTCGTCGCAGCAGGCGCAGGCCTGGCTGTGGGTGGAGCTGCCGTTCGCGCCGGTGCAGCAGGCATTCGACGCGGTCTCGCCCGCAGGCGGTCGGCTGGATCTGCGCCAGGGTGACGCCAACACCGAGATGCGGATTCTTTCGCACGGCAGCGCCGGCGCCGAGACGGAGCCGGTCGCCAAGACGGTGCCGGGCAGCGTGTTCAGTGTGGCCGAGGCCCTGCCCATGGCCTTCATCGTGTTGCCGCGCTCGTGGCCGCTGACGGCGCTGCTGGCGCTGGCTGGCATCGGTGCGGGGCTGTACCTGCTGTTGTGGCACCTGCGCCGGGGTGACGTACTGCCGGTCGAGCAGGACATCGATATCGAGGAGTTCAAGTTGTCCCAGAAAGCCGCCCGCAAATCCGCACCACCCGAGCCGGTACTCGCCAAGCTCGCGTCCGCGCCCGCGGCGAAGGCGGCGTCGGATGTCACGATCGACCCGACGATCTTCCGCGCCTACGACATCCGCGGCGTGGTGGGCAAGACGTTGACCGCCGGTGTGGCGCACCTGCTCGGCCAGTCCATCGGCACGCTGATGCGCGAGCAGGCCCTCACCGAGATCGTGGTGGGCCGCGACGGCCGCCTGTCCGGCCCGGAGCTGGCCGGTGCGCTGGCCGATGGCCTGCGTGCCGCCGGCATCGACGTGATCGATGTCGGCGCGGTGCCCACCCCGGTGGTGTATTTCGCCACGTACCACTACGACACCGGTTGCGGCGTGGCGGTGACCGGCAGCCACAACCCGCCGGACTACAACGGTTTCAAGATCGTGATCGGCGGCCAGACGCTTTCCGAGGGCGCGATCCAGGACCTGTACCGGCGCATCGCCGAAAATGCGCTGGAGAGCGACGGCGAAGGCAGCCTGCGCCAAGTCGACGTGCTGCCGGAATACCTGGAGCGTATCGTCTCCGACGTGCAGTCCGAGCGCCGGCTCAAGATCGTGGTGGATTGCGGCAACGGCATCCCCGGTGCCGTGGCGCCACAAGTGCTCTCCGGTATCGGCTGCGAGGTGGTGCCGCTGTACTGCGAGGTGGACGGTACCTTCCCCAACCACCATCCCGACCCTTCCGATCCGCACAACCTCGAGGACCTGATTCTCGCGGTGAAGCAGACCGGCGCCGATCTCGGCGTGGCCTTCGACGGCGACGGCGATCGCCTCGGCGTGGTGACGAAGGTGGGCGAGATCATCTTCCCGGACCGCCTGCTGATGCTGTTCGCACGCGACGTGCTGGCGCGCCAGCCGGGCGCCACGATCATCTACGACGTGAAGTGCACCGGACATCTCAAGGGCCAGATCCTCGAGGCTGGCGGCAGTCCGCTGATGTGGCGCACCGGCCATTCGCTGATCAAGGGCAAGATGCGCGAGACCGGCGCGGAGCTGGCCGGCGAGATGAGCGGGCACTTCTTCTTCAAGGAGCGCTGGTACGGTTTCGACGACGGCATCTATGCCGGCGCGCGGCTGATGGAGATCCTCGCCGGCGACCTGGAGGAGCGCACGCCGGAAGAGATCTTCGCCACCCTGCCCAAGGGCGTTTCCACGCCGGAGCTGAAGATCGAGCTGGCCGAGGGCGAGCACTACCGCTTCATGGAGAAGTTCCGCGCCCGGGCGAGCTTCAGCGACGCCACCCTGATCACCATCGACGGCGTGCGCGCCGACTGGCCGGATGGCTGGGGCTTGGTGCGTGCATCGAACACCACGCCGGTGCTGGTGCTGCGCTTCGATGCGGACAATCCGACAGCACTCAAGCGCATCCAGCAGGTGTTCCGCGAGCAGCTGCTCGCCGTCGACCCGGCGCTGAAGCTACCGTTTTGATCAAACGCGAAGGCCCGGCATGGCCGTGCCTTCGCGTTGCGGAATCCGTGCCGCCAGGTTCAGGGCTGATTCTGTGCCGCTTGCAGGGCGCGATAGTGTGCGAGCTGTTGCGCCTGTGCCTGTGCGGCCTGCTGGCGCTGTGCCTGCTGGCGCTGCAGCAGCGCCTGCAGTTCACTGACCACGCCACGCTGTTTGGCGATGCTGTCCTGCAGGAATTTCGACAGCGGCTGTTTGTCGTGCTCGAACTCGGCGGCGCGCCCCAGCAGTTCGGTCAGCGCTTGTTCCTGGCTGCGCAGGTTGAGCTTGCTGGTGTGGATCTGCTGGTCCATGTTCGCCAATGCCTGCTGCAGCGCAGCCTTGTACGCGGCCTCGTCGGGGTAGGCGGACAGCATCTCCTCGTCGGCGCGGGCCCGATCCTGGGCGGCACGCTGTGCGGCGGCCTGCTGTGCGGCCAGCTTCTGCGCGGCGGCGCGTTCCTCCGGGCTGAGCTGGCGCTGCACGTGCTGCACCACCAGGCCCTGGTCGTTGACCACGTCGTAGCCGTACTTGATCGCATCCTGGGAGAGGCCGTCGCTGAAATGCAGCAGGCCCTTGCCGTCGACCCACTTGTAGCGCATCCCGTTGCCGCTCGCTTGCTGGGCACGGAGCGGCACGCTTGCGAGCAGCGTGATGGCGATCAGGATGGACAGTGACTTGCGCATGGTTACCCCCTCGCCAGAAGTATAGATGCCGCTGCGCGACGCATGTCCACGGCGAGCGATTCGTCGCCACAGGATGTGACCGGCTTCGCTTGCTGCATCGGGCCGCGGTTCAGCCGTTCACGCCGTAGCGTTCACGGTAGGCGAGCAGGCGCGTGTGTTCGGCCGCCAGTTCCGGGCGTTCGCCTGCATAGGCCAGCACGTCGGCGAGGCTGGTGATCGCGATCACCGGGATGCCGTAGTCGCGCGCCACTTCCTGCGCGGCCGAAAGTTCGCCCTGGCCGCGTTCCTGCCGGTCCAGCGCGATCAGCACACCGGCGGGTTCGGCGCCGTGGGCGCGGATCAGCGCCAGCGACTCGCGCACCGCGGTGCCGGCGGTCATCACGTCGTCCACGATCAGCACGCGGCCCCGCAGCGGCGCCCCCACCAGCACGCCGCCTTCGCCATGGTCCTTGGCTTCCTTGCGGTTGTAGGCCCAGGGCAGGTCGCGATCGTGCGCCTCGGCCAGCGCGATCGCGGTGGCGGCGGCCAGCGCGATACCCTTGTAGGCGGGACCGAACAGCATATCCACCGCAACCCCCGCGTTCACCACTGCAGCGGCGTAGGCACGGCCCAGCCGGCTCAGCGCCGCACCGGAATCGATGCGCCCCATGTTGAAGAAGTACGGGCTCTGCCGGCCGGATTTCAGCGTGAACTCGCCGAAGCGCAGTACTTCGCGCTGCAAGGTGAGCTCGATGAAATCGCGCTGGTAGTCGTGCATGGCTGTTCTCGCTGGTCGGTGTCGGGGCGGCGTCGGCGCGATCCACGGATGGATCGAGGCGGGAAGGCGCACGGGGCACTTTCCCGACCGGGGTTCACGGAAGGGCGCGCCACAGCAGATGCTGCGGCCCGGAGCGGCCGCCATGGTACAGCGTACCGCTGTCCGCGAAGCCTGCATGCCGGTACAGCGCCAGTGCGGCAGCATTGTCGCAATTCACCGTGAGCAGGATGCGCTGCGCCTGCGGGTGGCGTTGCGCAAGATCGGCCAGCAGCGCCGTCATCGCGATCGCGCCGAGGCCGCGGCCCTGCCACGCCGCATCGAGCTGGAACGAGCGCAGGCCCAGCGCGTCCGCATCGTCGTCGCGGCCGGTGAGGCTGTACGCGCTGCGCTCGATGCGGTAGTAGCCGATCGGCGCGTCGCCGAGCAGGATCGCCATCGGCCCGCTGCCGGGACACTGCTCGGCATCGGACAGGGTGCGCGCGGGCGGGCTCACGAAGCCGTCCTGTTCCGGCCGCACGTGCAGGCGCAGCACCGCATCGCGCAGGGCGGTGGTGACCGGGGAGACGCGGATGACCGTGGACATGGTTGCTATGATGCCCGCTCCGCCCCGGGAGTCGCGCATGCGCATCATCAGCCTGAACGCCAACGGCATCCGCTCGGCCGCCACCAAGGGCGTGTTCGAATGGCTGCGCCAGCAGCGCGCCGACGTGGTCTGCCTGCAGGAAACCAAGGCGCAGGAGGACCAGCTCGCCGATCCGATGTTCCGTCCCGACGGTCATCACTGCTTCTACCGCGACGCCAGCAGCAAGAAAGGCTATTCCGGCGTGGCGATCTACGCGAAGCGGGAGCCCGACGAGGTGCGCACCACGCTGGGCTGGGATGCGTTCGACGACGAGGGCCGCTATGTCGAGGCGCGCTTCGGCAAGTTGAGCGTGGTGTCGCTGTACGTGCCGTCGGGCTCCTCCGGCGAGGAGCGCCAGCAGTTCAAGTTCAAGGCGATGGACTGGCTCGCGCCGATCCTCCACGAGTGGCTGGCCAGCGGCCGCGACTACGTGCTGTGCGGCGACTGGAACATCGTCCGCAGCGAGAAAGACATCAAGAACTGGAAATCCAACCAGAAGAACTCCGGCTGCCTGCCGGAGGAGCGCGCCTGGCTCAACGGCCTGGTCGAGCGCGGCTGGGTGGACAGCTACCGCACGCTGCACCCCGAAGGCGAGGACTACACCTGGTGGTCGAACCGCGGCCGCGCCCGCGAGAACGACGTGGGCTGGCGCATCGACTACCAGCTCGTCACGCCCGCGTTGGCCAAGCGCCTGAAGCGTTGCGCGATCTACCGCGACGAGCGCTTCTCCGACCACGCGCCATATACCGTCGACTATGCCGACTGAGCGCACGGCGGCATCGCGCAAGCCATCCATTTGGCAGGCCTTCTCGCAGCCGGCGGCGGGGACGATGTGCCTGCTCGGGTTTTCCTCCGGGTTGCCGTTCCTGCTGGTGTCCTACACGTTGTCGTTCTGGCTGAAGCAGAACGGCATCGTGCTGAAAGACATCACGATGATCGCCAGCGCCAGCATGACCTATGTGTTCAAGTTTGCATGGGCGCCGTTGCTGGATCACTGGAAGCTGCCACTGCTTGCGCGACTGGGGCAGCGTCGCGGCTGGCTGCTGCTCGCCCAGACCGGTGTTGCCGCGGGCTTGCTGGCGATGGCTGCGCTGACGCCCAGCCAGTTGCCGTTGTTCGTGGCGGTCACGCTGTTTGTCGCCTTCATGGGGGCCACTCAAGACATCGCCATCGACGCGTATCGCATCGAGATCGCGCCGCCCTCGGCGCAGGGTGCGCTGGTGGCCACCTATGTGCTGGGTTACCGTCTCGGCATGATCGTTTCCGGCGCCTTGGCGCTGATTCTCGCCGACCACATCCGCTGGTCGCAGATCTACATGCTGATGGCCGTGGTGATGGCGCTGCCGGTGCTCGTTACGCTGACTATGCGCGAGCCGGACGTGCTGCGCCGCGCACCGGCCTCGTGGCGACAGGCGATGCGCGAAAGCGTGGTCGAGCCGTTCGCCGATTTCTTCCGGCGTTACGGCTTGCCGCTTGCTTTCCTGGCCTTGCTTTTCATCCTGCTGTTCAAGATTCCCGAGCAGGCGATCATCGGCGGCGTGATGGGGCCGTTCTACCGCGACATGGGTTTTTCCAACACCCAGATCGGCGCAGTCACCAAGATCTACGGCATCTGGATCGGCATCGCGGGAGCCTTCGCCGGTGGTGCGGCGGTGGCGCGCTGGGGGGCATGGCGATCGCTCGGCGGCTGCATCGTGCTTGGTGCGATCAGCAACCTGCTGTACCTGTTGCTGATCGCGCACCCCGGACACCTCACCATGCTGACGCTGGCGATTTCCGGGCAGAACTTCTTCGAGGGCATGCTGGGGCCGCCGACGGTGGCCTTCCTGTCGCTGCTGGTGAACCGCCAGCACACCGCTACGCAATATGCGCTGCTCAGTTCGCTGGTGAACCTGTCCGGCAAGGTGCTTGGGTTCTTCGCCGGCACCATCGTGGCTGTTTCAGGTTACGGTGGATATTTCGTCATCACGGTGTTCTCCGTGCTGCCGGCAATGCTGTTGTTCGCTGCCTTGTGGCGGCGTTTCGATCCCATGGCGGCACCTTCCGCCAACGAAAGCTGAAGGCGCTTTGCGAACTGCGCCACGAATCGCCGCACCGGCCATTGCCGGTCGCGGCGCGGCGGACCACGATCATCGCCACAGGGGGCAGACCAACGAAGTGGCGATGCCATGCCCGATCTCGTGATACGCCATGTCGACCATCTGCTGGCCGAACGCATCCAGGCGTTCGCCAAGCATCACCAGTGGAGCGTGAACGAGGTACTGCTGCACGCGTTGCGGCGCGGCCTCGGCATCGCCGAAAGCGGCCGGCAGGCCGAGCTCCTGATCGACGCCGACGAACTCGCCGTGCTGGCCGGGCCGTGGAACGCGACCGAGCAGGCGGTGTTCCGGGAAACCGTGCAGGCGTTGTCGACTGCGCGTGGCGACCCGCTTGTGCCGGTTGCGCGCAAGGCTGGTTTGTTCGAGTGAACCGCTTCAGCGCGGCGCAGGATGGACCGCGCCCAGCAGGCGCAGCCCGCGTGCGCCGGTGACCGCGGGCAGGTTGCCGGGCAGGCCCAGCAGGCGCTGCCGCGCCAGCCAGGCGAACGCGGCGGCCTCAAGGAAATCCGGATCGACGCCGAACGCCGCCGTACTCGACAGCGGTCGTGGCGCGAGCCGTTCGGCGAGCCGGCGCATCAGCGCATCGTTGTGCACGCCGCCGCCGCAGGCCAGTACGTCTTCCGCATCCGGGGCGTGGCGCGCGATCGCCTCGGTCACGCTGCGCGCGGTGAGTTCCAGCAGCGTGGCCTGCACGTCGGCCGGCGGCAACAAAGCCACGCGCGGCTGCGCGGCCAGCCAGTCGAGATGGAAGTGTTCACGCCCGGTGCTCTTGGGAGGCGCCAGCGCGAAATAGGGATCGGCCAGCAGCGCATCGAGCAGTGCGGGGTCGATCCGGCCGCTGGCGGCGAACCGGCCGCCGCGGTCGAACGGCGTGCCGAGCTGGCGCAGGCACCAGGCATCTATCAGGCCGTTGGCGGGGCCGGTGTCGAAACCGGAAACGCTGCCGTCGGCGCCCAGCACGGTGATGTTCGCGATGCCGCCGAGGTTGAGTACCACGCGGGCATGACCCGGTGCCGCCAGCAGCATCGCATGCACGGCCGGCAGCAAGGGCGCGCCCTGGCCGCCGGCGGCCACGTCGGCGCGGCGGAAGTCCGCCACCACGTCGATGCCGCAGCATTCGGCGATCGTGGCGGGGTCGCCCAGTTGCAGGGTGAACGGGTGTTCGCCGGCGGGGCGGTGGCGCAGGGTCTGGCCATGTGAGCCGATCGCGCGTACCGCGGCGGCGGGAGTGCCGCTGTCGTGCAGCAGCGCCAGCGCGGCTTCGGCGAAGCCGTGGCCCAGCGCCACGTCCAGCCGTCCGAACGCGTCGAGATCCAGCGCCGCTTCGCCCTGCGCCACCGCGAGGATCTGCTCGCGCAGTGCGTCCGGCCAGGGATGCGTGCGCGCGGCCAGCAGGTGCGGTCGTTCGTGTTCGAACGACACCAGCGCGGCATCGATGCCGTCGGCGCTGGTGCCGGAGATCAGGCCAAGATACAGCGCCGGGGTGTCACTCACGCGGATGCGGCGCTCAGTTGTCGGTGCTGGGTGTGTTGTTGCGGGCCAACTTGATGCGCTGGTCGATCCGCTCCAGCCGCGCCAGCTCGGGCTTCACCACCGTGGCCTTGAACTTCGCCATCTGCGCCGCGGGTAGCGGTTGGGGCTTGGGCAGGGTTACCGTCTGCGGGTTGCGCTGCACGCCGTCCACGCGGAATTCGTAATGCAGGTGCGGGCCGGTGGCGAGGCCGGTCATGCCCACGTAGCCGATGATCTGGCCTTGTTTCACGTGCTGGCCCACGCGTTCGCCGGCGGCGAAGCGCGACATGTGGCCGTAGGCGGTGCTGATGTCTTTGTTGTGCTGGATCAGCACGAAGTTGCCGTAGCCGCGTTCCCAGCCGCGGTACTTGATCACGCCATCGCCGGCGGCATGGATCGGGGTGCCCGTCGGCGCGGCGTAGTCCACGCCCTTGTGCGCGCGCATGCGGCCGAGGATCGGGTGCATGCGGGCGGTGCTGAAGGGGGAAGAGATGCGGGTGAAGTCCACCGGGATGCGCAGGAAGGCCTTCTGGATCGGGCGGCCGTCCTCGCTGAACCAGCCGTAGCTGCCGTCGGCCTTCTTGAAGCGGTAGGCGGTGTAGCGCGTGCCCTGGTTCACGAACTCCGCGGCCACGATGTCGCCTTCGCCGTAGCGCACGCCGTCGCGGTAGATGTCATTGTAGATCACGGTAAAGCTGTCGCCTTCGCGCAGATCCTGCACGAAGTCGATGTCGTACTTGAACAGGTCGGCCAGCTTGCCCACCATCGCCGCGCTGAGGCCGGCCTGGTCGCCGGCGGCGTACAGGCTGCTGCGGATCACGCCGTGCGCCACTTCCTCGCGCACGTCCATGTCGCGCGGCTGCAGGGCGAGCGTGGGCTGCGGGCCGTCGAGACGCACGATCGCGCGGTTGGCCTGGTCCTTGTCGAAACGGAAGCCGCGCAGGCTACCGCCCGGGCCGAGCAGGAAGTCGAACTCCTCGCCGGGGCGAATGTTGTGCAACGCAGGCTTGGCGTCGCCGGCCGCGTCCATCACTTTCTGCAGGTCGGTGAGGCTCAGACCGCGGCCACTGAAGATATCCGACAGCGTCTGGCCGGGCTGCACGCGCACCACCTGCCAGTCGTCCACCGTGGATGCCGCCTGGTGGATCGGGGTCGGCTTCGGCAGAGCCAGCGGCAGCAGGGTATGCGCCTCGACCGTCGGTGCGGGCTTCATCGCGGTGGCCCAGGCCGGCATGATGAAGCCGGACAGCAGCGTCACCATCAGCGCGGTACCGGCCAGCACCCAGCGTTCGCGGTGCCAATGGATCGGCGTGGCGGATTCCGAACGGTCGAACGACCAATGCGCGCAGCGCTCGTAGAAGCTGACATGCCGGCGCTGCGCCTTGCGGCAGATGGCCTGCTTGCGTGCGTGGCGCGCCCCCCGATTTTCCTCACCCATGCTGCGCGAGCCTCGTCGTACAAAGTAACAAACCCGCGTACCATAGTCGTCGCGTGACAAGTGCGTCAATGCCTTTTCCATCAAGGGTTTGCGCAAGGTTTTCGGTTAACGCACAATTAACGCTGAAACGTGATTGCCATCCCGTGAATGGCTGTCATGGCAACCATAACCCCGAGGGATGCATGAACGAACCCGAGCAGGCGTTGGCCGCGATCGCGCGCGGCGCCGACGAAATCATCAAGCGAGAAGATCTGCTGGAGCGGTTGAAGAGCGGTCGCCCGCTGCGCATCAAGGCCGGCTTCGATCCCACCGCCCCGGACCTGCATCTCGGCCATACCGTGCTGCTCAACAAGATGCGCCAGTTCCAGGACCTGGGGCACCAGGTGATCTTCCTGATCGGCGACTTCACCGGCATGATCGGCGACCCCACCGGCAAGAACGTCACGCGCAAGCCGCTCACCCGCGAGGATGTGCTGAAAAACGCCGAGACCTACGCCGCGCAGGTCTACAAGGTGCTCGACCGCGAGCGCACCGAAGTGCGCTTCAATTCCGAGTGGTTCGGCAAGATGAGCGCGGCCGACATGATCAAGCTGGCCGCCCAGCACACCGTGGCACGCATGCTCGAGCGCGATGACTTCGCCAAGCGCTACGCGGCGCAGCAGCCGATCGCTATCCACGAATTCCTCTATCCGCTGGTGCAGGGCTACGACTCGGTGGCGCTCCGGTGCGACGTCGAACTCGGCGGCACCGACCAGAAGTTCAACCTGCTGATGGGTCGTGCGTTGCAGGAGCACCATGGTCAGCCGCCGCAGATTGTGCTCACCATGCCGTTGCTCGAAGGCCTGGACGGCGTCAACAAGATGTCCAAGTCGCTGGGCAACTACATCGGCATCGACGAGCCCGCGATCGACATCGTCACCAAGACCATGAAGATCGACGACGCGCTGATGTGGCGCTGGTTCGAGCTGCTCAGCTTCGAAGTGTCGCTGGACGAACTGGCGCGCATGAAGCGAGAAGTGGAGAGCGGCGCGCTGAACCCGCGTGACGCCAAGCTGCGTCTGGCGCGCGAACTGGCCACGCGCTTCCACGACGCGGCCGCCGCCGAGCAGGCCATTGCCGGCTGGCATGCGGTGGTGCGCGGCGAGGGCGACACCTCGCTGCTGCCGCTCAGCGAGATCGTTGCGCCTGCCGAAGGTCTGCGCCTGCCTGCGCTGCTCACCGCGGCGGGGCTCACCGCCAGCAACTCCGAGGCGAACCGCAAGCTCAAGGAGCGCGCGGTGCGCATCGATGCGGAAGTGGTGGAGGACGCGCAGCGCGTGTTCACCGACGGTTTCGAGGGAGTGCTGCAGGTGGGTAAGCGCAACTTCGCCAGGGTGCGGCTGATCGGCAGCTGAGTGCCACTCGCGACTTTGCAGAAATGTTTCGCGCAGGATCAGTGACTTGTGCGAAAGAGTGAAAATTTTTCGAAGAAATCGCTTGCCAAGGTCCAGGTGCCTGCCTAGTATTCGCCGCCCCGCTGCTGCATCGGCACGGCGCCTCACCAACTCGCTGAAATAAATCTTCAACGAGACTGTTGACGGCCTGAAAGAACGATGTAGAATGGGCGGCTCACCCGGGACGAAAGGTCACGGGGCGGTTCCGAAAGGGACTGCAGTGAAGACGATCTTTGACAGTGTGCACAGGTGAATTGTGTG
>Ga0187815_10000086_pt1 | contig 43737 bp, 43 predicted proteins | sample NC_S_5_FD_132962 | JGI IMG/M metagenome (GOLD analysis project Ga0187815, IMG submission 132962) | Wetland sediment microbial communities from Neuse River Estuary, North Carolina, USA - ASW-S_5 | ecosystem: Environmental > Aquatic > Freshwater > Wetlands > Sediment | place: USA: North Carolina... | reverse complement strand
GATACGGTTGCGGGAGTGCGCTATTACTTTGTCGACGATCCTGAATTCTTCGACCGCGACCAGCTTTATGGCGACAAGACGGGCGATTATCGCGACAACGCCGAGCGGTTCGCGGAATTCTCGCGCGTGGCCATCGAATTCGCCAAGCGCGTTTGGCTGCCCGACGTGATTCATTGCCACGACTGGCAGTCGGCGCTCGTTCCTGTTTTGCTGCGAACCCAGCACTCCACCGATCCTGCTGTCCGCTCATTGCCGGTTGTCTTTACGATTCACAACCTCGCCTACCAGGGCCTTTTTCCGTACAGCGAGCTGAGGAACATCGGTCTGCCCGACACCTTGTTTACGATGGACAGGCTCGAGTTCTACGGCAAGTTGAACCTGCTGAAGGGCGGTCTGATCTATTCGGACTACCTCACGACTGTCAGCCGGCGGTACGCGAGTGAAATTCAGACGCCGGAGTATGGATGCGGGCTTGAAGGCGTGATACGCGACCGGGCGAACCGGCTCGTCGGAATCTTGAACGGCGTCGATTACGCAATTTGGAGCCCGGAGGCGGACACATTCATCGCGCAGCATTATTCGGCCCACAACCTGGAAGGCAAGAAGGCGTGCAAAAGGAATCTGCTGGATCTTTTCCGTCTACCGGCGGAAAACATGGAGCGGCCGCTGATCGGCATCATCTCGCGATTTGTCGATCAAAAAGGGTTCGACCTGATCGCAGAAATCGGCGCGGATTTGATGAAAGAGAATCTGGCGCTGGCGGCGTTGGGGACGGGAGCGCCCGAATACGAAAAGCTGTTCCAGGACCTGGCGCAGCGCAATCCGACGCGAGTTGGCGTGAAAATCGGCTATGACAATGCTCTTGCGCACCGCATCGAGGCCGGGTCGGATATGTTTCTGATGCCTTCGCGATACGAGCCATGCGGCTTGAATCAAATTTTCAGCTTGCGCTATGGCACCGTGCCCGTCGTGCGCGCAACCGGCGGTCTGGACGACACGATTCAGAACTTCGACCCGAAAACGCAGCAGGGAACCGGGTTCAAGTTTGAGGAGTACTCAGGCCCCGCGCTGTTGCAATGCGTTCGCGCGGCGCTGAAGACATATGCTCAGCCAAACTCCTGGCGGACGCTGCAGACGAACGGCATGGCAAAGGACTTTTCGTGGAAGGCGTCAGCGGCAGGATATATAACGGTGTACGAAGCGGCAAGACGCGCTAGAATCCCCAGGGTCGCCCAAACATCTAAAGGGTAGTGCGATAAGGGAAAAGGATGATGGGCGCCCGCTTGGCGTAACGTTGAGGATTGCGAGGGGCGCGCGAGGAAGAAAAATGTCAGAAAACCTGCAAGCAGTAAGCGACGCAAACTTTCAAAGCGATGTGGTTGAAGCGAGCAAGACGCAACCGGTGATGGTCGACTTCTGGGCGGAATGGTGCCGCCCATGCCACATGCTTTCGCCGACAGTCGACGAAATCGCGCGCGAGAACGCGGGAAAGTTGAAAGTCGTAAAGATGAACGTGGACGAGAATTTGAGCACGCCCGGCAAGTACAACATTCGCGGAATTCCGACGCTGCTTCTGTTCAAAGGAGGGCAAGTAGCCGACCAGGTGGTTGGCGCCGTGCCGAAGGAACAGATTCTGAAAGTGATCGAGCCTCACATTTCAGCGTAATTCCCTCTGAAAAACATGGCGAAAACCGGGCCGCCGCGGTGTCACTGGGCGACGAGCGCGCTCATGGTCGACTACCACGACCGCGAATGGGGCATCCCTGTCCATGACGACCGCACGCTTTTCGAATTCCTGATTCTGGAGGGAGCGCAGGCCGGGCTAAGCTGGGAAACCATTCTGCGCAAGCGCGAGAATTATCGCGCAGCGTTCGACCGCTTCGATCCGAAGAAAATTGCGCGCTACAATCGCAGCAAGATTCGCGAATTGATGGCGAACCCGGGAATCGTGCGGAACCGGCTGAAGATCGAAGCGGCCGTCTCGAATGCGAAAGCATTTCTGGCGGTGCAAAGGGAATTCGGCAGCTTCGACAGGTATATCTGGCAGTTCGTTGGCGACAGTGCAGAAGCTGCGCGAGGACGGCAGCAGGTTCCCACGCGAACGACGGAGTCCGATGCCATGAGCAAGGACTTGCAAAAGCGCGGGTTTCGGTTTGTGGGTTCGACGATCTGTTACGCCTTCATGCAGGCGGTGGGCATGGTCAACGACCACTCGCGCGAGTGTTTCCGTGCGAAGCAGTGAATGTTGCCTGAGATGCAGCGCCAGCTAGCGTATGAAATCCGCGGCGATTTCGTCGTTGATCCAATAACTGGCCAAAACGAGCGCGAAGATGGTTCCTGCCATAAACAGCATCCAGCGATGGCGCTTCCACGCGTCGCTGAAGGATGAGAGCTGCAGAGGGATATCCACGAGATAAGCGGCGCAGTAGCAAAGATTCGCGACCAATGCCAGACCGGTCATGGGCAAGAGGGAGGACCAGGTCAGGCCGGGACGGAAGAGCGGCCAAGTGAATACTACCCAACCGACAGTGGCGGCAACGAGCAGGGCGTTGTAAATGAGGCGACGCGGTTCCCAAAACCGCGCGGCGTTTACAAGCGGGGCTTTCCAACCAAGGTGTTGCGATCCAGCAGACGCCGAATCTTGCATGGGCAGGTGTTCCTTCCGCATACGAAAAAGCTGGGCTTCAATGTAGCGCGTTTGTCCCATTATTGTAAAGTACTTTCTATTGCAAAGTATGGCGGGCGTGTGCCGTTCGCGTCCGCGATTAGAAGTGAGCCAGGCCGGAAAAGTTATGAGCGATGGCGCCGATCCGGCGGGGCGGGGCTGGCGGGGCTAGAAACCTTGTTTTCGAATGGGGCGCAGCGTAGGATTGAAGCGGCACGTTCCTCCCTGTAACGTTTTCATGCTGGAATCGAAGCGGGCAAAGTGCGGCCTGCGAAGGCGCTGATGAGAATGAGCGAAAAGGGCCGGGCAAAAGCGGTGGCGGTGGTCGGTGCGCAGTGGGGCGACGAAGGCAAAGGGAAGGTTGTCGATTATCTTGCCTCATCGTTCGATTACACCGCGCGCTATGCTGGCGGACATAACGCCGGCCACACGGTGATATTCAACAGCCACCGTTACATCCTGCAGTTGATCCCCAGCGGCATTCTGCGGCCGGGAAAAAAGGCGGTGATTGGAGCGGGCACGGTTGTGGATCCGGAGGCGCTCGTCCAGGAACTCGCGAACCTGAAGAAATCCGGCATCGATGTTGGGGGAAGACTTTTTCTTAGTAATCGCGCGCACCTGATTTTTCCTTACCATCGCGAAATGGACCGCGCGGCCGAAGCAGCTCGCGGAGCAGCGAAAATCGGCACGACTTCGCGGGGCATCGGTCCTGCGTATGAAGATAAGGCGGCGCGCCGCGGGCTTCGCGTATGCGATCTGCTGGACGGAGAGCGCTTTAGCGAAAAGCTAGAACCTGTCATCGCAGAGAAAAATGCGATCAGCGCGGCGACTTTCGGGCATCCACTCGAGACGGAGGGATTAGCGGCCAAGTACCTGCAGTTGGCGTCGCATTTGCGCGAATTGGTGACGGACACAGCTGTACTGCTCAATCGCGCGCTGGACCAAGGGCATTCGGTGCTTTTCGAAGGCGCGCAGGGAACGATGCTGGACATCGACCACGGAACCTATCCGTATGTCACCTCATCTAATGCGACTTCCGGCGGGATCGCCACTGGGCTGGGTGTGGCTCCTGCGCGGCTGATGGGCGTGGCCGGAGTGACCAAGGCGTACACGACCCGCGTGGGCAGCGGCCCATTTCCGACTGAGATGGTTGCGCTCGACGCGCACGAAGTTCGCACGCGCGGGAATGAATTTGGCGCGGTCACCGGCCGGCCAAGGCGCTGCGGCTGGCTCGATCTGATGGTGCTGCGTTACGCGAAGATGCTCAATGGAATCGATTCGCTCGTGGTCACCAAGCTGGATGTGTTCGATCAGCAGAGTGAAATACAAGTCTGCACCGGATATCACCACAAGGGCGAGCGAGTCACCGAGATGCCGGCTGAGGTGGAGACTCTCGCGCAGATTGAGCCGGAGTACCGGACGCTTGCCGGCTGGCAAAAATCAACGGAGGGAATCCGCGAGGTGAAAGACCTGCCTGCAAATGCGCGCAAATACCTCGACTTCATTTCCGAGCAGCTTCAGATCGAGATCGGCATGATTTCGACAGGTCCCGACCGGCAAGCGACCATTGTCCCGCAGGGAACAAAGCTCGCAACCTGGTTGTAAGTCCATGCTTTCTTTCGAAGCGGCGCGCGCCAAAGTGGCCGAGATTTGCGGCGCCAAGGCCAATCCCCCAAAACCGAAATCATCGATATGGCAGTTTTGCGCGCTGGGGAATATTTTAGTCGCTCGGCACGCGGAGGTACTTTCAAGCCGCAAGTCCGGGTTGAAGATTGAGGCGCGATGAAGAAGATATCGCATTACGACGCGGAAGGGCGCGTGCGAATGGTGGACGTTACTGAAAAGGCCCCTACGCGGCGAACGGCGATTGCGCACGCGTTCGTGCGGATGCAAGAAGCGACGGTGCGGAGCGTGAGGAGCGTGGAGTTGCCGAAAGGAAATCCGCTGGAGATCGCGCGAATCGCGGGAATTTCAGCGGCGAAGAGGACTTCGGAGCTGATTCCACTTTGTCACCCTGTGACGCTGACGCACGTGGATGTGCGTGCGAAGCTGTGCAAGAATGGGGTCGAGATTAGTTCGCGAGCGACCGCTACCGGTGCAACTGGAGTAGAAATGGAAGCGCTGGTGGCGGCGTCTGTGGCTGCGTTGACGATCTACGACATGTGCAAGGCGCTCGAACGCGGCATGGAAATTACGGAGTTGTACCTCGAGCGGAAGGCGGGCGGCCAAAGCGGGGAATACGCGCGTTCCAGAGGCGCTGGACAGGACTTTAGAGAATCGAATGGGAACGTCGGTAAACGAAAGCGCGCGCGTATGAGAAAGAGCGGCAAGTAATGGCGCCGATGAAGGACGTCAAAGTCCTGGTCGTGGACGACAATGCGCTGGTCCTCGATTTGCTAATGAGGGGACTGGGGCCCCATTGCGATACTCACGCAGCCAGTGATGGCGCGGATGCGCTGCTGAAAATCATCGATGATCCGCCGGACCTGGTTGTTTGCGATTACCGCATGCCCGGCCTGGATGGGCGGCAACTCTATGAGAAATTGCGCGGGCGCGCGCAGACGAAGCAGATCCCGTTCATATTTCTGGCCAGCAAGGGCGACATCGAAGAAAAACTGCGTCCCATCGTTGAAGGCGTCGAAGAATTCATTCCCAAGCCGTTCTTCCTGAAGGATCTGGTTCGGCGCGCAAAGAAGGTGATCGACAGGCTGCAGCTCGAAAAGCTGCAAAATCGCGCGGTGCGGCCGGGCGTGATTCAGGGCCGGCTCGAGGAAATGAGCATCCCGGACCTGATGCAGTCACTCGAAATGGGACAAAAATCCTGCGAGCTTACGATTCGGCATGGCGATGAGACCTGCGTCATGGCGTTCGGGACGGGCCAGTGCAAGGACGCGCGCATGGGCGACATTGAGGGCGAACCGGCCGTGTTTCGCGCAGTGCACTGGTCCGACGGGGATTTCGAGATTAATTTCAACGCGCAGGTGTCGAGAGAGACAATTTCGCGCAGTACAACAGGATTGTTGATGGAAGCGTTTCGCCTGGTGGATGAGGAGCAGCGCGACAATGCGGGCGAAAGCGCCACGGTGACGGAAGGCTAGAGGCCATCAGGCCATCTCATAAATCCAGTTTGGTCGGAGCTTCAGCTCCGACATATAAGCCTGAGACAGCATTGGGCTTCAGCCCCTGCGGAGAGTGCTTTCACTCGGCTCAAGTACTTATGAGACAGCCTTTAGTCATATTTTGTTGATGATGAATACTTTTCCGAATTCGCGTTAATTCCAGTGGTTACGTCGAATTAACGTTCCGTGCGGTTGGGAATTTCGCGTTACATTCGATTAGCTTATGCGCGTTTCGATTCTTACTGTTAGCGACTCTGTGTCGAGCGGCAAGGCCGAAGACCGTTCCGGGCCGGGGGTTGTGGCACGCTGCAAAGATCTCGGATGGGAAATTTCGTCTTCCACAGTACTTCCTGATGATGGGGAAGCGATTCAGGCGTTTCTCGTGGAAATTGCAGATTCGAAGAGCGCCGACGTGATTCTGACCACCGGTGGCACAGGTTTTGGTCCACGCGACGTGACGCCCGAGGCGACGATCGCGGTGGCCGAACGCCTGGCGCCCGGCTTCGCGGAGTACATGCGCGCCGAAGGGCGGAAGAAAACGAAATGGGCAATCCTGTCGAGGGGGGTGGCGGCGATTCGCGGCGAGTCGATCATCGTGAACCTGCCGGGAAGCCCGAAAGGCGCCGTCGAATCACTGGATGTTATCGCCGGGCTGTTACCTCATGCCATCGCCGTGCTGCACGGCGCCCGCCACGATTAAGGGCAGGAAATTCGTCATGCACTGGAGGTACACGCTTGCCTCAACTCTGCGGGCCATGCTATACGTTCGGCAACAGTAGCCCGGGGGTGCCCATGACCGAGAACGGTTCAATCCAGCGGCAGCGTGCGATTGTCGCCGAACACATCGCGGCGGAAAACGCACACGACTGGGACGCCGTCGCGAATACATTCGTGCAGGACGATCGCGCCTTCTACGATGTGGTTCCCATTTCCACGTCATTTAAAGGCATCGAAGGAGTGCGCGGATTCTACGCGGCAATTTCAGCGGCGCTGCCCGACATGCGTGTCGACGTAAGGGCGGAATATGACTGCGCCGGCTGCTCGGTGCGAGAGGTCGTCATCAGCGGAACGCATCTGGGGGATTACATGGGCGTGCCGCCGACTGGAAACCATGTGCGCGTTGATTTGGCAGCCTTCTATCTCTTTGATGAAAAAGTCGAGAAGCTGATCGCGGAGCGAATCTACTACGACCAAGCGACAGTCTTGCGCCAGATGCAGACGCAAGCGGCAGCCGCAGCGCAAGCAAGCGGCGGGTTGTGAAGAGCAAGCCAATGCTGGCGAGCCATTGGCCGGTATGCTAGCATGGCGCACTTGATTTGAGTTGTTGGGTTCAGGGTGTTCTTACTGCGAGGAACCAACCCTGGAACCCAGTGCGGCTATGCCGAGCGAATACATTCCGGTCCTGATCTACGCCATTCTTGCGGCGTCGTTTCCCGTCGTGACCCTCATCATTTTCAAGTACATTCGCCCGGATACGAAGGCTACGGGTGCGAAGCTCGCTCCGTATGAGTGCGGGATCCCTCCGGAGGGGACGACGCATGGACGCTATTCGGTGCGGTTCTACATCGTTGCCATCCTGTTCGTGATCTTCGATGTGGAAACTATTTTTCTTTTTCCGTGGGCGGTGAAGTACAGCCAACTGGGACTTTATGGCCTGATCACCATGATCGTTTTCCTAGGAATCCTGCTGGTCGGGTACGTGTGGCTTTATACGAAGGGCGCTCTCGATTGGGTCTGACCATCAGGGTTTCAGCCTGGTTTCGTTTTCCGACGGCTCGCGTGAAGATGTTGAATTCTGTCGCGGCGGATTGACGCTTTTTTTTGTGGTGTGCTAAGAAAGCACGTTCGCGAACGGAGAGTCGACTGTGAGCGCTTGTGGAGGAAGCGATCCGAAATAAACTATGCCGGACGACACGCCAGAGAAGGACACTAACCTAAAGCCAGCGGAAGGGGCGCCGGCAGGATCTGGTACTCCTGCAAGTCCGGCAAAGCCGGAGACGCCCGCCGAGACTGCAGGGACAACGCCGTCGAAACCGGCAGCGCCTGCACCCAGCACACCTACACCCAGGGCGCCCGGCGTGCCGGCACCTTCAGCGAAGCCGGCCACTCCGGCAGCGGGAGCTCCGGCTAAGGCTGCACCACCTGCCAAGCCTGCAGCGCCCGCGAAGGAAGCGCCGCCGAAGCCAGTTCCACTCGACAACGAACTTGTGCAGCGATTGAAGGCGCGTTTCGGCGACGCAATTCGCGAAGCGACGCTCGATCGCAAGCAGGCTATCGTGCTCGTTGACGCCGCTCGATTGCGTGAAATTTCGCGCTACTGCCGCGACGATGAGAAATTCGACATGCTCACGGATTTGACGGCCGTGGATTGGCCCAAACGAGAGAAGCGATTCGACATCATCCTGAATTTATATTCGTTCCCGAAGAACGAGCGGTTGCGGCTGAAAGCTCATGCCCGCGAAAACGAAACGGTCGCAAGCGTCTGCGAGATTTGGCCAGCGGCGAACTGGCTGGAGCGCGAATGCTACGACATGTTCGGGATCGTCTTCGAGGGCCATCCTGACCTGAAGCGTATTTTGCTGCCAGACGAATGGGAGGGCCACCCGCTGCGGAAGGACTATGACATCTTGACGCAGGACACGGCCTGGGTACGTGAAAATTTGGGAATCGAAAGCGGCCAGTAGGCGGCTCGCGCGTTGAATAAGGCCGCGAATTGAACATGAGCGAGGGACAAAGGAACGGCGGCTCGAACGTCAGCACAACGGTGCTGGGCGCGGACGAGATCATCCTCAATATGGGTCCGCAGCATCCGTCGACACACGGTGTTCTGCGCGTCAAGCTAAAGCTCGACGGCGAGCGGGTAGTCGATTCCGAGTGCGTGATCGGGTACCTGCACCGCGGCGTGGAGAAGATCGCCGAGCATCGCAGCTACCAGCAGTTCGCGCCTTACGTCGATCGAATGGATTACGTCGCGGCCGTGTCGAATGGCCTGGGCTATTGCGAGGCGGTCGAAAAGCTGCTGGGCACGGAAGCGCCGCCGCGCGCGAAGGTAGTTCGCACGATACTGACTGAACTGCAGCGAATCGCCAGCCACCTGGTTTGGCTCGGCACGCATGCGCTCGATATCGGGGCGTTGACGCCGGTGTTTTACTGCTTCCGCGAACGCGAAGAGATCCTCAAGATTTTCGAGAAATATTGCGGCGCTCGGCTGACAACGCACGCGTTTCGCATCGGCGGGTTGCAGTACGAGACCTACGATGGCTTCGAGGAGGACGTAAAGCGTTTTTGCGAAGATTTCGACAAGAAAATTGACGAATACGAGGCCCTGTTGACGGAAAACCGCATCTGGGTCGGGCGGACGCAGGGCGTCGGCATTTTGACGGCGCAAGATGCGATCGCCCTGGGCGTGACTGGACCCGTGCTGCGCGCCAGCGGCGTGAAATGGGACATACGCAAAGCAATGCCTTACGCTGCGTATGAACAGTATGATTTCGAAATACCCACGCGGCCAAACGGCGACACGTACGACCGGTACATGGTGCGCATGCAGGAGATGCGGCAGTCGCGGCGGATTTGCCTGCAGGCCATCGAGAATATTCCGTCGGGGCCGATCATGGCGCGTATCGGAAAGGTGCTGAAGCCGCCGCCGGGAGAGGTTTATCACGCGATTGAAGCGCCGAAAGGCGAGTTGGGCTACTACATCGTGAGTGACAGCACAACGCAGCCGTATCGCGTGCGCGTGCGCCCGCCGTCGTTCATCAACTTGCAGGCGTTCGACAAGATGGCGCGAGGGGCGCTGGTCGCGGACGTGGTGGCCATTATCGGCACGCTCGATATCGTTCTCGGGGAAGTGGACCGCTGATGAATTATCTAAACTCGCCGTTTTTTCACACTTACGTTTTGCCTGTGCTTTACGGCGCGATCATCGTTGCGGTGCTGCCCTTGCTGGCGGGCTATATCGTCTTAGTCGAGCGCAAGGTCATGGCCGACATGCAAGCGCGGCTTGGCCCCATGCGCGTTGGCCCGCACGGACTGCTCCAACCGATTGCGGACGCGCTGAAACTGCTCATCAAGGAAGACATCATTCCGGAGAAAGCGGACCGCTTCCTGTTTTGGATGGCGCCGGTGCTGAGCGTGGGAATGGCGCTTCTGGCTTACGCGGCGATCCCGTTCGGTCCGGTGTTTCAAGTCGCAGACTTGAATGTGGGGCTGCTTTTCATTTTGGCTATAAGTTCGCTGGGGATTTACGGAATCGTGCTCGGCGGCTGGGCTTCGAACAGCCACTATTCGTTGCTGGGAGCACTGCGCAGCGCTGCGCAGCTTGTCAGCTACGAAACAGCGGCGGGACTCGGAATCGTTTCGGCGCTGGTTTGGGCCGGGTCGCTTTCGATGAAAGCGATTGTGCAGGCGCAATACGACCGCGGCATTTGGTTCATCGCCTACGTGCCGGTGGGCTTTTTCATTTACCTTGTCGGTTCGATTGCGGAAACGAACCGTGCGCCATTCGATTTGCCTGAAGCTGAGTCGGAACTTGTCGCCGGTTATATGACCGAATACAGCGGGTTCCGCTGGGCGCTCTATTTCCTCGGCGAGTACGCGAACATGGTTGTGGTTGCAGCGGTTGCCACCACACTTTTCCTGGGCGGCTGGCTGCGGCCGTTCGTGCGCTATCACGATCACTTTCCGGGCACGTCGATAGAATTGCTCGATATCCTGCCGACATTGCTGTTCCTGGGCGCTGCGGCGTATTGTTTGCGCCTCACGCCGCGTCAGCCCGTGAAAATACAAAAGATGGTTATGGCAGCGGTTGCGGGGCTCTGCGTGATTCTGGCGGGCGTCATGCTCGCGGCGCTATTCGCGCCTCCCGGAGTGATGGCGGGGATACATGGGGCGTTCTGGTTCCTGGCGAAAGTGGGGGCGTATATTTATGCGTTTTTGTGGTTCCGATTTACTTTTCCGCGCTACCGGTTCGACCAATTGATGCGGCTGGGCTGGCGATTTCTGATTCCGCTGGCGCTCATCAACGTGATTGGTGCGGCCACGGCGATTGTGCTCAGCGAGCAATGGGGCCTGCATCCGCTCCCAGCTGCCTTGATTACTTCGGCGGCGACGCTCGGGGTAGCGGTGTGGCTGGCCTCGGATGGCGCGAAGGCGCCCACGACAACAGCCGAGACTGCGGGCGGCGGTGACTGATGCTGAATGCCGCGCTGTTTTACTTTTTCGCCGCGCTGGCCGTCGTGTCCGCCATTGCCATGGTGACGCGACGAAACATCGTTCACGCCGCGGTGTTTCTGATTACGGCGCTGCTGGCGACCGCGGGAATTTTTCTGCAGCTACAAGCGCAGTTCCTGTTCGTCGTGCAGATCATTCTTTATGTCGGCGGAATCATGGTGCTGTTCATCTTCGTGATCATGCTGGTGAATTTGGACGTGTCGCTGCATCTCGTGCAATTCAACCGGCAGCGATTCGTCGCGGGCGTCCTCGCGGTGATATTGGGTGTCCAGGTGCTTGGAGCATTCTGGGTGGGACGCGGTTCGTTGAAATTGGGCGCGGCGCGCGCGATGGAGCCGAAGAACACCGAAGCGGTGGGGCAGGCGCTGTTCCAGCAGTACATGCTGCCGTTTGAGATTGCGTCGATTTTGCTGTTGGTGGCGATGATTGGCGCTGTGGTGATGGCGAAACGGAGGGTGTGATGCTCCCGATCGAGAATTATTTATTGCTGAGCCTGTTGCTGTTCACGATCGGGGTGATTGGCGTGCTGACGCGGCGCAATGTGATCGTGATGCTGATGTCGATCGAATTGATCCTGAATGCGGTGAACATCAACCTGGTTGCATTTTCGCGTTACTGGGGCAGTGTCGATGGCCAGATTTTCGCGATATTCGTGATCACCGATGCCGCCGCCGAAGCTGCCGTGGGGCTTGGCATCATTCTCGCTTTTTTCCGCAACCGCGAGACGGTGTTGGCGGACGAAATGGACATGCTGAGGTGGTGAAGAGCATCGCATGAACGCGCCGCTGCCATTTTTCCTCGACCACATCTGGCTGGTCCCGGCATTTCCGCTGCTGACTGCGGCTGTGATGCTGTTTGGGCGACGGCTGAAGAACAGCGTGGTCAGCGTTCTGTGCGTGGGAAGCGTCTGTCTGTCCTTCCTATGTTCTGCTGGCGCGTTTTTTCAACTGCTGTCCCTGCCGGTCGATAATCGCGTTGCGAGCAAGCATCTCTTCGATTGGATTCCGGCGATTCCGTACCACATGGTCAGCGGCAGCCTTGCCTATTTCCACGCGGACTGGGGATTTCAAGTCGATCCGCTCTCAGGCGTGATGATTCTGATCGTGACGGGCGTCGGCCTGCTGATTCATTTTTATTCGATTGGCTACATGGGGCACGAAGGCGGCTATTACCGTTTCTTCGGCTACATGAATTTGTTCATGTTCTCCATGTTGATGCTCGTGCTGGGGAACAACCTGATGCTGATGTTTGTGGGCTGGGAGGGCGTGGGGACCTGCAGTTATCTGCTGATTGGGTTTTACTTTCACCGGAAATCGGCATCGGACGCGGGGAAGAAGGCTTTCATCGTCAACCGGATCGGCGACGCCGGGTTTCTGCTGGGCATTTTCCTGACCTCCGCAGTGTTGGGGACAATCCATTTCAACGAAATCCGCCCGGCGCTCGATGCGGGGCATTTCCATTCGGGTGACCCGCTGATCACCGCGATCGCGCTGCTGTTTTTTGTGGGCGCCTGCGGAAAATCGGCGCAAATCCCGCTATATGTGTGGCTGCCCGACGCCATGGAAGGCCCCACGCCTGTGAGCGCGTTGATCCACGCGGCGACCATGGTAACCGCCGGTGTGTATATGGTGACGCGCACGAATGCGATTTATCAGCTCGCGCCGACGGCCATGGCTGTGGTTGCCGTCATCGGTGCGGCGACCGCAATCTACGCGGCGTCGATGGGCATCGTCCAAAACGACATCAAAAAGGTTCTCGCGTATTCGACGATTTCGCAGCTTGGTTACATGTTTCTGGCGTGCGGCGTCGGCGCGTTTACCGCTGGAATCTTCCATCTGATGACACACGCGTTCTTCAAGGGCCTGCTCTTCCTGGCAGCCGGCAGCGTGATTCACGCGCTTTCGGGCGAGCAGGACATGCGCAAGATGGGCGCGCTCGCGAAGAAAATTCCGGCGACGTATTGGACGATGCTGATCGCCACGCTCGCCATCGCCGGGATTTTCCCGTTCGCGGGATTCTTGAGCAAGGACTTGATCCTCGGCAAAGCCTACGAAAAAGATTTCTGGCTGTGGGCCATCGGGTATTTCACGGCTGGAATGACCGCTTTCTATATGTTTCGGCTGGTTTTCATGACATTTCATGGGCAATCGCGCGTGGATCACGAAGTCGAGCATCACATTCATGAGTCGCCGAAGACGATGCTGATTCCTCTCGTGGTTCTCGCTGCCCTTTCGATCACCGGCGGATGGGTCAGTTGGCCTGAAATTCTTGGCGGCAACAGCCGGTTCATCCATTTTCTCGAGCCGGTAATTGCGGTTCCTCACGAAGCTCGCGTAGAGGCGGCGAAGGGAGTGAGTTCGCACGGTGGCGAGCTTCTCCTCATGCTGCTATCGGAAGGCCTCGTGGTTTTGGGCATTCTGCTGGCGTGGTACATCTACATCAAACGGACGGAACTGGCCGAGAAAGCCGCAAAGGGCTTTGGCGGATTCTACGATCTCGTATTTCACAAATATTACGTGGACGAACTCTACGATGCGCTGTTCGTGAATCGCGCGAAAGATCTGGGGCTGGCGCTGGGTTCATTCGATACGAACGTCATCGATGGCCTGGGCGTGAACGGCGCGGCTTGGCTCACGCGTTTCATTTCACGGCTCTCGATCTGGTGGGACACGTGGATTGTCGACGGCTCCGTGAAACTCGGTGCTCGGATCGTCTGGCTGTTGAGTTATCCGGTACGGCTGATTCAGGACGGTCTGGTGCAGAGCTATATGTTGCTGATCGTCATCGGGCTCGTTGGCGTTTTGGCGTACTACTTCCATCTCGCGCATAGCGCCGTGCGGTAGGCAGAGAAGGCGAGGCGAAGGATGTTTGCTGACAATCACATCTTGAGCACGATCTTATTCACGCCGCTGGCGGGAGCGATTTTGCTTCTGTTCATCCCGCGCGAGCGTGCGGACCTGCATCGCTGGGTCGGCAACATCTTCGGCTTTCTTGGCCTGATCGTCTCACTGCCGCTGATCTGGCGGTTCAACATACATGCCGGGGCGCCGCGGTTCCAGTTTGTGCAGGACTTGAGCTGGATTCCATCGATTGGCGCGCGTTACACGCTGGGCATTGACGGCTTGAGTTTCCTGATGGTGATGCTCACCACCGTGCTCGGCGCAATTTCGATTCTGTCGTCGTGGTCGGCGATTCGGAAACGCGAAAAGGAATACTACATTCTGTTCCTTTTGCTTCAGACCGGCATGCTGGGCGTATTCATGGCGCTCGATTTCGTGCTGTTCTATGTGTTCTGGGAAGTGATGCTGGTTCCCATGTATTTCCTGATTGGCGTATGGGGCAGCGAGCGGCGGCTGTATGCGGCGATCAAGTTTTTCCTCTACACGCTGGCGGGATCGGTGCTGATGCTGCTGGCGATCCTGGCGATTTATTTCAACGCGCACACGTTCAGCATCAAGGACATTTTGGAATCCGGGCGCCCCATGTTTTCGCTCAGCCTCGAACGCTGGCTCTTCTGGGGATTTTTCTTCGCGTTTGCCATCAAGGTGCCCATGTTCCCGTTCCACACATGGCTGCCTGACGCGCACACCGAGGCTCCGACTGCCGGCTCCGTGATCCTGGCGGGCGTCCTGCTGAAAATGGGGACGTACGGATTCCTGCGGTTTTCCGTGCCGATGTTCCCGAATGCGACGAACCAGTTCCGCGGAATCATGATTGTGCTGTCGATCATCGCCATCATTTATGGTGCGCTCGTCTGCATGATGCAAAAGGACATGAAGAAGCTCATCGCTTATTCGTCGGTGAGCCACCTGGGTTTCTGCACGCTCGGAATTTTCGCGTTGACACCGCTGGCGCTGCAAGGAAGCATCATCCAGCAAATCAATCACGGGATTTCGACTGGCGCGCTGTTCTTGATTGTCGGCGTGCTGTACGAACGGCGGCACACACGCCTCATTTCGGAATTTGGCGGGCTGTCGACGCCGATGCCGAATTTTGCGGCAATTTACATGATCGTGACCCTAAGTTCACTGGGCATGCCGCTGCTGAACGGGTTCATCGGCGAATTCACGATTTTGCGCGGGGCATTCGACGTCCCGATTTATGGCTGGCGGTGGGCGACCTGGGGCGTCATCGGCGTCATCTTGGGTGCCGCCTACCTGTTGTGGCTGTATCAGCGGACGATGTTTGGCAACGTCACCAATCCCGTGAACGAGCATTTGCCCGATTTGAACTGGCGCGAGTACGCCACGCTGGTTCCGCTTGTCGTGCTCGCATTCTGGATCGGAATTTATCCCAAGCCGCTATTTCGCGTGCTGGAAACACCCGTGCAGCGCATCGTGCAAGTGGTGAATCCAGGGTTTTACGCGCAGCAGGGTTCCGTTGCAGCCGTAGCGACGGCGGCGCCCGCAGTGGCGGAAGCGCCAACGGGCGGCGGACCGTCAAGCGCACCGGCGAGCGCCGGACCGAGTTCGCCGGCCCCGAACGACGGAGTGAAGTAACCGGGAGAATCGATGGACCCGCAGGTGCTGTCGCAAATGATGACCGACTCGCTGTTCATTCTGCCTGAGGCGATGCTCGCTCTGTTCGGCTTGGCCATCCTGCTGACGGACTTCTTTCTCGCGCCCAACCAAAAATCGTGGAATTCGCTGACGGCATTTCTGGGGGTCGGATTCAGCGCAGGGTCGCTCTTCGAAGTTGCCTACCAGAACCGCGGAGCTTTCGGCAATTCGATCGTCATCGACCCGTTCTTCGTGTTTTTTGGCGCATTGTTCCTGGCGTCGACTGCCTTGGTGATTTTGATCTCCGTTCGCTACATGGAAATCGAAGGCGAACAGCACGGCGAATATTACGCGCTGATGCTTTTCGCCACGATCGGCATGATGTTCCTGGCCTGTGGGAACGATCTGATCGTTTTGTTCGTCGGCCTGGAGACGATGGCGCTTGCGTTTTACGTACTTACTGGATTCCTGCGGCGCGACCGGCGCTCGAACGAAGCCGCCATGAAGTACGTTCTGATGGGGGCGTTCAGCTCGGGGATATTGGCGTACGGATTTTCCATTCTGTACGGCTTGAGCGGCTCGACAAACCTGAACGACATCGCAGACACGCTGGCGCGCCGTCCGGCTCATGATCCTTTCACACTGATCGCGCTCGCGACTGTATCCGCCGGCGTGTTTTTCAAAATTGCGGCTGTTCCGTTCCATCAATGGGCGCCTGACGTCTACGAGGGCGCGCCGACGTCGATCACCGCTTACGTGAGCGTCGCGTCGAAGACGGCAAGCTTTGCGCTTCTTCTGCGATTGGCCCTCACTGCATTCTGGCCTGTGCGCGTGGATTGGGTGATGCTCGTCGGCGTGATTGCAGCGCTTTCGATGACCGTGGGCGCGTTCGCGGCCATCACGCAAACGAATGTGAAGCGCCTTCTGGCCTATTCGTCCATTACGCAGGTTGGTTACATTTTGCTCGGCCTCGTTGGCAGCGTGAACAAGAACGGATCGCTGAACAAGCTTGGGCTTGAGGCCATGGCCTTTTACCTGCTCGTCTATCTGTTTTTCAACACTGGCGCGTTTGCCATCGTGATTATCCTGCGGCGAAAAGGCGTGATTGGCGATGACATCGAGGATCTGAACGGCCTTATCCAGCGCAATCCGGGCGCTGCGGTTCTGATGCTCATCTTTCTGCTTTCGCTGGCGGGCATTCCGCCGACTGCCGGCTTTGTCGCGAAGCTGCTCGTGTTCTGGTCGCTGATCGAGACGCAGCATTATGTGCTCGCGGTCCTGGCTGTCGCGTACATTCTCCCCGCCGTTTATTACTACTTTCGCCTCGTCTCGGCGATGTGGGTGCGCGAAGCCGTCGACCCGGTGCGCCCGGTGATTACGCTGGCGCAGAAACTCGCGCTTGGTGCGATGGCGATTGTCACGCTCGCGGCTGGAATTTTCCCCGAGCAGTTCGTGCGCTTCGCGGTCTATTCGGTGTTCACTCCCTTTATGCGCTGAGTTCGGAGCGCCCATGTCCTCACCAGGTTCCGCGCCGTCCAAGGGCCCGGGAAGTCTCGTTCGCCAACTCGCGCTAGCGCTTGAGCTTCCGTTCGTGATGATCGGGGGCGTGCTCATCGGCGGGGGCATCGGCTACCTGATCGATCGGTGGGCGCACGCCTCGCCCACCTTCACGCTGATCGGCGGCTTGCTCGGTTTCGGCGCGGGAATCTGGGACATCATCCGGCGGCTCTTGCGCGAGGAGAAAACGAAATAGCGCGGCTGGCAATGGATGGAATGCGGAACACGAGCGAGACGAGCGACGAGGCGTTTTACGCCGCCGCTGAGCGCCGGATCGAGTATCTCACTATCGGCATAGGCGCCGCGGGTGCAGTGGGCGCGGCGATCGGCTGGGGCATTCGCGCGGGGATCGGAGTCGCGATCGGAGCGCTGCTCTCCTGGATCAATTTCCGCTGGATGAAGCAGGGAATTGGCGCGCTGGCGCGGCTGTCGACTGCGCAGCGGGAAGCCGAAAAAATCCGCATTCCGAAGTGGGCTTACATGAAGTTCCTCGGGCGCTACGTTTTGCTGATCATTGCAGCGTATGTTATTCTGCGTGGCTTTAGATCGACGGCGGCGAGCCTCCTTGCGGGCCTGTTCGCGGCAGTAGCGGCGGTTTTGGTCGAATCCATCGGCCAGCTTTTTCGGCGCACAGCCTCCGGCGCGAATTCTTGAGCTGTGCTTGCGCAAATCGCTAGCAGCGGAGTTTCTGACGAATAAGGGAGAAGATGGAGCATCCGATCTGGGTGACGGTGGTGGTCAACCGGCTCTTCGGGAAGCTGGCGCTTGCTCTTCTGGCCGCGCTTCATATCCAGCCCTCGGACCCCGAATATCCGATTCCCACGCATGTTTCCATGGAAATTCTTGTGTTGGTTCTCTCCGTCGTGTTTTTCCTGTGGCTGCGAAGCCGCATTTCCGTCGACCGTCCGGGCGCTACGCAGCAATGCACGGAAATGCTGCTTACGAACCCGATGAACGTCGGGGTCCACGATCTGCTCGAGGAGAGCGTCGGGCACGGCTGGGAAAAGTACGTTCCGATGATCGGCTCGGTTGGAATTTTTGTCTTGTTCTGTAACGTGATCAGCCTCGTGCCCACCCTGGAATCGCCCACTGCGAAGGTCAGCGTGCCTCTCGGGTGCGCCATCGTAGTGTTTATCTATTACAACTGGTGCGGCATCGCGAAGTTTGGCCCACTTGGACACGGCAAGCACTTTCTAGGTCCCGAGATGCCGATGCCGCCACCGATCAACTGGATAATCGCGGCACTCATGCTGGTGATCGAGACGATTAGCCACTCCGCGAGGCTACTGTCGTTGACGGTACGACTTTGGGTAAACATGCTGGTCAGCGAGATTTTGTACGGGATCTTCTTAGGGCTCCTTATTGAATTGTACTTGTACCTCAGCAGAATCAATATCGCGCTTCGTTCAACGTTCATACTGCCGTTATTTATACCGATCGTTTTCATAGCCCTTCATATCTTCGTGGCCGTGCTACAGGCATTCGTGTTCACGATTTTGCCCGTGATTTACGTTTCGGGAGCCGTCGCGGAGGAGCATTAGTTCGGCATTCATCCGGCATGATCGCCGCTACAGTGTGAGCCCGGCTGCAAGAGGGGTGTCCGGGGACCACCTCCTGGCGGCAGCTTCATAACGAGGAGAACACGATGAGAAAGTACGTTTGGTTTGTGCTGGTGGTGCTCGCGGCCGGGCTGTTCGTGCCGGCGGCGTTCGCCGCACAGGGAGCTGCTCCGGCCGCGGCCACAGGTGGTGTGAACTGGATCGCCATTACCGCGGGTTTCAGCATGGCGATTGCGTCCGCGGGCTGCGGTTACGCTCAGGCCAGGGCGACGGCTGCGGCTTGCGAAGGCATGGCCCGGAACCCGAGCGCGACAGCCGCCATTCGATTTGCTCTGATTTTGGCGCTGGTGCTGATTGAATCGATGGCGCTCTATACATTTGCCACCATGTTTATCCGAGTGAAGTAGAACTAACCGGAACAGGCTGCAAGAGAAAATCCCGAGAGGAATCGCAAAGGGCCCGGAGGTTCGCGAGAGCGAGCTTCCGGGCTTTTTGCATCCTAGGGCTGCGCGGAGCCCGCCTCGCCGACGGGGCCGCCGACCGTATCCCCGTCCTTTGTGCCCGCCGAACGCGATTCCGGAGTATTGGACTTGGTACTGGTTCTTGATAAATTCAATTTACTATGATATTAAGGGCTTCCCCTTTTAACATGATAATAATTGATGTGTGCCCATTTTAGGGCACCCGGCGCGACTTTTGCGTCCGCCGGCTGTTTGGGAGGACGAAGTCTGCCGCATCAAGCGCCCAAGGAGGCGTGTGCATGAACGAATTTAACCACAGCGGAACCAGCCTCGCCTCGTTCCGGTGACGCGTGAAGGTTACTCGCAACATCCCGAAAGTAGGATTCGAGCTAACCGCCTCAAAACAAAGGAGAAATTTTTTTCTACTCGCAACACTTCCGCATGTTTCGCCTGTCGGGCTCGCAAATTTTCGCTTTGTCGCTCCTCCGCCTCCTTACCTCCTGACCGGCATCACTATGATTTTTTTAATTGGGACATCCAATTATTAGAATCTGACCTAAGCTCCTCAATCCAAACGAGAAAATATTTTCTAATCGGGACACATCACGGTTTGCTCCGCCTCGTGGTCGGGCGCGGCTAGTGGAGGAGGAGGGAATCGGCGGCGTTCTTGGCGAGAATCAATACGCGGGCGGGGAAGATGCCGAGGTAAAGGGTGCCGAGGGCGGCGATGGAAAGTGCGACAGTCATGGCCGGAGAGACTGCGGTCGGCGAATAATCCTTATTCGGTTCCCAGAAGTACATGGCAATGATCACGCGCAGGTAGTAGTAGGCGCCAATTACGCTGTTGATCGCGGCGATGACGACAAGCCACACGATGCGCGAATCGAGCGCGGCCTGAAAGGCGAAGAATTTTCCGAGGAAGCCGGCGGTTGCGGGGAGTCCCAGCAAGGAAAGCAGGAACAGCGAGAAACATGCCGCGAGCACCGGTTGACGCATGCCCAATCCCGCGTAATCGTGAATGTCGAGCCGCTTTTCGCCCTGCTGGCCCAAGTGGGAGATCACCAGGAACGCGCCGATTTTCATCAGCGCGTACGCGGTGAGATAGAACAGGACGGCGGCGATGCCCAGGTCCGTCGAGGCAATGAAGGCGACCATAATGTAGCCGGCGTGTGCGATGGAGGAATAGGCGAGCATGCGCTTGACGTTCGATTGGACGAGGGCGGCGAGATTGCCCATGAACATCGTCAACACAGCCGAAACCCACACAGCCCAGAACCAGAGACTTCCTGCGGAGCCAAACGAGACGCAGAAAATGCGCAGCATGAGGGCGAATGTGGCGGCCTTGGGCGCGGAGGCAAGCAGCGCGGTAACAGGGGAAGGCGCGCCCTCGTAAACGTCGGGCGCATAAATCTGAAAAGGCGCAACCACAACTTTGAATCCCAGTCCCACAAACATCAGCGCAAGACCAAGGATCGCAAGGTCGGGCAAACGCTGCGCGCCGAGAAGCACCGACTGAATCTTTTCGATCTGTGTAGATCCGGTTGCGCCGTACACCATGGCGATTCCGTAGAGGAAAAACGCGGTCGCGAAGGAGCCCAGGATGAAATATTTGAGTGACGCTTCATTCGATTGCAGGGCGCGGCGGCGAAAACCCGCCAGGATATAAGTTGAAATCGAACTCATCTCGAGGCCGAGAAAGGCGGTGACGAGTTCGTTGGCGCCGCCGAGAATCCCCATGCCGGCTGTGGCAAAAAGGACCAGTGCGTAGTACTCGCCGCGCTGAATGCCTTCCGTATCGAGATAATTGATCGATCCGAGAATGGCGAGCGCGGCGGCGCCAATCACAATGACGTGGACAAACAGGCTGAACTTGTCGGCATAAATCACCCCGCTATATGCCGAGCCTTGGTCGCGTGCTGCGATGTGGACTGCGAAGAGCGCGACGAGCGTGCCGGCAAAGCCGATCCAGGCGAGCGCGCGCTGGCGCGCGGCACTCACGAAGGGGTCCACAACCATGATGATGATGCCGAATAGGCACAGAACAATTTCTGGCGCCACGCGGTGGAGGTTTGCGATTTGTTCGCCGGAGATTTGCATCAAGGTTTCGCCTGTTTGACAGCCACGGTTCCAAGCGCAGGATGACCGGCTTCAGGCAGCTGATGAACTATGATTCGTTGACTGCCCGCGGGAGCGATTCTGGGTTGCGTTGCATTCTGCATTTGGTTGAACGAGCGCAGGACATTCTCAGTCGAAAGCGCCATGCGCCGCGTGAACAGCGGGGAGGCGACGCCCATAAACAAGATTGTGACCGCTAGAGTGACCAAGATGATTCGTTCGCGGATCGAGGCATCCGCAAGGGTGCGATTTTTCTCGATGGTCACTTCGCCGAAGGCCACGCGCTGATAGGCCCACAGCAAGTAAATGGCGGAAAGCACGGCGCCGCTGGCCGCCCACGACGCCCAAGCGTGATGGTTCGCAAAGGTTCCAATCAGGATAAGAAATTCGCCGATAAAACCGTTCAGCGGCGGCAGGGCAAGCGACGAGAGCGCGATAAACGAAAAGAACGCCATCAGGACGGGCATGGGCGTCACAAGGCCGCCAAACTCCTTGATTTCGTGGGTGTGGCGCCGGTCGTAGAGCATGCCCACGACGAGGAAGAGCGCGCCTGTGGAAACGCCGTGGTTCAGCATCTGGTAAATGGCGCCCTGAATGGAAATGGCGTTGAAAGCAAAGATCCCGAGGACCACAAATCCGAGGTGGCTGACGGACGTATAGGCGACGAGGCGCTTCAAATCATGCTGCACCGTCGCAACGAGCGCACCGTAGACGATGCCGATGATCGCGAGCACGGCGATGTACGGCGCCGCGTGCACTGCGGCGTGCGGAAACAGCGGAACGCAGAATCGCAAAATGCCATACGTGCCGAGCTTCAGCATGACGCCAGCCAGAATCACGGAGCCTGCGGTTGGGGCTTCGGTGTGCGCATCGGGCAGCCAGGTGTGCAGCGGAAACAGCGGGACTTTGATGGCGAACGCGAGGAAGAAGGCAAGGAACAGCAGTAACTCGGTGGTGCCCGAGAGCGGAATCAGGCCGGCCTGTAATCGGGCGAGGATTTCGGGGAAATCGAAGGTGGCGGCGAGATCGCGCGTGCCGGGACTGACGTTGTAAAGCCAGAGAATCGCCACCAGCATCAGGATCGAGCCAAACATGGTGTAGAGAATGAATTTGATCGCGGCGTAAATGCGGCGCTCGTGGCCCCAAATCCCGATGATGAAGTACATGGGAATCAATGTGAGTTCCCAGAAGATGAAAAAGAGGAATAGGTCGAGCGAGACGAAGACGCCGATCATCGCCGTCTCGATCACGAGCAGCGAGATAAAGAAGCCTTTGACATTTTTCTGGATCGATTGCCAGGAGCAGAGAATGGCTAGCGGCGTCAGGAAAGTCGTCAGGAGAACGAGGAAAAGGCTGATGCCGTCGATTCCGACGTGGTAGCGGATGCCGCGGCCAATCCAGTCGTGCAATTCCTGAAGCTGGAAATTCGGATTTGCGGAGTCGAATGCGCGCAGCAGGAACAGGGAAATGATGAATTCGGCAATCGAAGCGGCGAGCGCGATGCGGCGAATCCAGGCGTGATCGTCAGCGCGCAGCAAAAGCAGGGCGATGACGCTGAGCATCGGCAGGAAGGTGATCACCGTGAGCAGATGAGTTTGCGGCACTTAGCGCACCATCCAAAGTCCAAGCAGCAATACGGTGAAACCCACAGCGCCAATGACAACCCACGTGGCGTAAGTGCGCGCGTTTCCGGACTGTATTTCGCGCAATCGTCCACCCATCTCGCGCGAGATGTGCGCCGTTCCGTTCACCGCGCCGTCGATGATTTTTTCGTCGATCGTGTGCCAGAGAACGTTGGTCGAAATCCAAAGCAGCGGACGGATGAAGAGCGCGGCGTAAAGCTCGTCCACGTAGTATTTGTTGTAGACGAGCGTGTAGAGGCCATGCAGATTGCGGATGGCTTTCGTCGCGGCGCTAGGTTTGCGAATGCAAAACCACCAGGCGAGCAACAAACCGAGCACAGCGGCGATGACGGGAGGTCCGGTCACCGCCTGCAGGACCTCCATTTCAGGATTCGGCTGAATTCCTCCCTCTGTGCTTGCGCCGCCGGCGAGCGACTCCTGCTGCGCGACGACCGGCTGCGCTTCGTACGATGCGAATACCGGATGCACGAATGACTCGAAATAATCAGAGCCGCCAACCAGGTGCGGAGCGGCGACCCATCCGCCGATGACGGAGCAGATGGCGAGAATGATGAGCGGCACAAGCATGTTCTGCGGCGACTCGTGAACGCGAACCTTCTTTTCGTTGTAACGGGGCTTGCCGAAAAAGGTGAGGAACACGAGGCGGAACATGTAAAACGAAGTGATGCCGGCGCCAATCAATCCAAGCAGCCAAAGCGCGAGATTTTTGTGCGGTCCCGCGCCCGCCGCTTCGAGGATTTCGTCCTTACTGAAGAAACCGGAAAAGCCCGGGATGCCGGCGATGGCGAGCGTGGCCAAAAGCATCGTCCAGTAAGTGACCGGAATTTTCTTGCGCAGGCCGCCCATGTTGCGCATGTCCTGCTCGCCGCCGACTGCATGGATTACGGAACCCGCAGCGAGGAAGAGCAAGCCCTTGAAAAACGCGTGCGTCATCAAATGGAAGATTCCTGCGGCGTAAGCGCCCATGCCACAGCCAAGAAACATGTAGCCAAGCTGCGAGACGGTGGAATAGGCGAGAACTTTCTTGATGTCGGTCTGCAGGATGCCGATGGTCGCGGAATAGAATGCGGTGAGCGCGCCGACGAGCGCGACTACGAACATGGCGAGCGGCGCGCGCGAATAAAGCGGGTGCATGCGCGCGACCATGTACACGCCAGCGGTGACCATGGTCGCCGCGTGGATCAGCGCGCTGACTGGCGTAGGGCCTTCCATCGCGTCAGGCAGCCAAACGTACAGGGGCAATTGCGCAGACTTGCCGACTGCGCCGGCAAAAAGCAGGAGGCAAATCGCAGTCAGGATGCCGATCCCGGAAGTGCTTTCGACCGGCATTGGCGAGACGCGATTGAAAATGGCGCCGAAATCAACGGATTTAAAAGCCCAAAACGCGAGCAGGATGCCGATGGTGAATCCGAAATCGCCCAAGCGCGTGGTGATGAAGGCTTTGTTGCCTGCGGTTGTTGCAGTTTTCTTCAGGAACCAGAAGCCAATCAGCAAGTAGCTGCACAGCCCGACGCCTTCCCAGCCGACGAACATGAGGACCAAGTTCGCCGCCATGACCAGCGTGAGCATGAAGAAAACGAAAAGATTCAGGTAAGAGAAAAAGCGCGCGTAACCGCCCTCGTGCGCCATGTAGCCGGTGGAATAAATATGCACGAGGAGGCTGACGAAGGTGACGATGAACAGCATCACCAGGGTGAGCTGGTCGACTTGCAACGCGAAATCGACGCTAAACGAGCCCACGCTAATCCAGTTGAAGTAGCGCACGAACCAGGGAACCTGCGCCGCATTCAGGCGCATGAATTCGCGAACCAACTCCGCGACACCGAGGAAAGACAGCGAAACCGAGCCGATGCCGACTGTGTTCACCGCCCATTTGGGCCAATGGCGGCCGAGCAATCCGTTGATTGCAGCGCCCAGCAAGGGCAGCGCGAGAATGATCCAAAGATGGTTGAGAATGAACATGCGCAGTTCAGAATTTCAGCAAATTCACGTCTTCCACATTCAGCGAGCGGCGGTTCTGGGCGATGGTGATGACGATAGCGAGCCCCACTGCCGCTTCCGCCGCCGCGACTACAATCACGAAAAAGACGAAGACGAGGCCGTCGAGCTGATTCCAGGCGTGCGCAAAAGCGACGAACGCGAGGTTCACCGCGTTGAGCATCAGCTCGATGGCCATGAAAATGGTGATGATGTTGCGCTTGAACACGAATGCTATGACGCCGAGGCCGAACAGGATTGCGCTCAGCACGAGGTAGTACGAAATCGGAACGCTCATTCGCCCCTCTTGGCCAGCACCACCGCGCCCAGAATCGCGATCAGAATCAGAATCGATGTGGCCTCGAACGGAAACAGATACTGCTGGAAAAGCTGCATCGAAAGGTCGCGCGTCGAGACGGCGCTGGCATTCACCGTGCCGGAACCGTTCGCGATCCTTGCGCCAACGGCCGAACGCCAAAACCAGTGCGCGATCTCAAGGAGCAGAAAGAATCCGAGCGGCACGCCGGCATATTTGGCCATTTTGCTGAGGTTCGTGCGCTCTTCAACGCCCGCGTTCAGAAGCATGATGACGAAGACGAACAGCACCATGATGGCGCCCGCGTAGACGATGATTTGCACCGCGGCGATGAATTCGGCGCCGAGCAGCAGGTAAAGCACGGCCAGGGAAACCATCACGAGGATGAGCGAAAGCGCGCTGTGGATGGGCTCGCGCGCGACGATCAGGAGCACGGCGCCGAGCACCGCGGTCACACCGCACGCGAAAAACACAATGAGTGGCAGGCTCATCAGCGCTTGACCACTACAATCAAGAGCGCCGTCACCAGTAAATTCACAAGCGATACCGGCAACAGCAGTTTCCATCCGAACGACATCAATTGGTCGTAACGGAAGCGCGGCAGAGTACCGCGAATCCAGACGTAAAGAAACAGGAACAGTCCTACTTTGGTGATGAACCAGAAGGGGCCCTGAATGACCGGCATGACTGCTGGAATCAGGCAACTCGCGCCGGCGATGAGAGCCAGCAAGGCGACGACGGCGAGTTGAATGCGCGCGATTCCCCGCATGTGCGCGATCGTGTCGTACGCACAATACAGCGCGATGAGCAGAAGTCCGACGCCCGGCAAATAGAGTTGCCAAGTCCACGATTCGGGGAAGGGCGAGAGCCATCCGCCGAAGAAGAGAATCGTCGCGAGACAGGAGACGGTAATCATGTTCGCGTATTCGGCCATGAAGAACATGGCGAACTTGAAGCTCGAATACTCGGTGTGAAAACCGGCGACCAGTTCCGTTTCAGCCTCGGGCAGGTCGAAGGGGACGCGGTTCGTCTCCGCGATCGCCGCGGTGATGTAGCAAAGGAAACCCACAATTTGTTTCCAGACGTGCCAGTGACCAATGTTGGGGCTTTGGCTTTCGATGATGCCGTTGAAGCTGAATGAATTGGCGAGCAACAGGACGCCCACGACGGAAAGCGTCAACGAAACTTCGTAGCTGACCATCTGCGCCGAACTGCGCAAACCTCCCAGAAGCGGGTACTTGCTGTTCGAAGACCATCCGGCAAGCGCGACGCCGTACACTCCGATGGAGGTGATCGCGAACAGGAAGAGCAGGCCGATATTCGAATTGGCGATGACGAAAACGGGCTGGCCGAGGATTTGAATGGTGGGTGGGCCAAAGGGAATGAGCGCGAGGGTCGTCAGCGCCAGCGAAAAGGCAAGAAAAGGCGCAAGGACGTACAGGAGGCGGTCCGATGCCGGTGGCGTGACGTCTTCCTTGAACAGGAATTTCATCCCGTCCGCCAGCGGCTGCAGCAGGCCGTGCGCGCCGACGTAATATGGCCCCCATCGCGACTGAATGTGCGCGACGACCTTGCGTTCGAACCAGGTGAGGTAGGCCAGCGCCGTCATCACTACGAGCAGCAGAATGACGATCTTGACTAGCGATACCACCAGGACAGCATGCTGGGCGATGAAGTCCACGGAATATCTTTGGCCTCGTTGGTTGAATTGAGCTTCGAGCAGTAGCGGCCGAGAGTCCCGCTGCTGAAAAGAAAATCGTTGGATGAAAAGACTACGCCGAATTTAACATCGTACGATGGATCCGCATTCTTGCAACAAGCGCGCGAGAGTTGAGAACCGCCGGAAAGCAGCGTGGCGACGGAGAGATCGTAGCCTGAAACGTGCTGGCGAATCTCATTGAAGGCGGCTTCGGGCGTGCGCAAGGGGATGGGCGAGCCCAAGCCGAGAATCGAGAGTTGGTGCGAAAGAATGCGAATCAAATCGAAGTCGCTGCGCGGACCTTGGGGGTCGATGGCGCGATGGGTGGCCTGCACCTCGCCTGTCGTATTCGTCAACGTGCCATCCTTTTCGTAGGTGGAGGCCGCCGGCAAGACGACGTCTGCGCGCAGCGCGGTGTCGGTGAGAAACATATCTTGAATGACGAGCAGCTCCAGGCCGGCGATGCGGTCGGGCGCGGCAACGCCGAAAGTTTTTACGGGGTTGGCGCCGACGACGTACAGCGCCTTGAGTTTGCCCTCGGCGGCAGCTTGCATCATCGCGCGCGCGGTCACTCCGGGGGTGGATGGAATTTCGCCGCCCCACAGTTTCGCGAATCGCGAGCGCTCGGCTTGATCCGCCAGCGGCGCGTAGCCGGGCAAGCGGTCGGGCAAAATTCCCATTTCGGCCGCGCCGCGCGAGTTGGCGTAATCTCCGAGCGGGACGTAGTGAGTCTTGCCCTGCAAGCGCAAGCCAAATGCGACAAGATCGCGAATCGCCGCGCCTTGAATGTTCGCGCCGAAAAGGACCAGCACATCAGTTTCTTGTTCGATCGAGCGCTTCAATTGGCTTAGCGCGTCCGAAACAGGCGTGTCGAACTGGCCCTCGCCCGTGGCAAGCCAATGAACGGCGCGGGCCTCCGCCTGCTCTGGCACCTCCACAAGTTGCGCGGCTTTTCGGTGAATTTTGCTTGGGCGTCCATTGATCACGTAGAGCCGCTGACCGTGATGTCGAAAGGCGGTTCGGATTTGCCACGCCACGAGCGGGTTTTGCTGCGTGACGTCATTGCCGATGAGCAGAACCGTTTGCGCGGCGTAAATGTCGGCCATAGTCGCCGAAGTGTCCGCCGCTTTCTGCCCGAGCACCGCAGCCAAGCCAGCGTAATCGGCGGTACGGTGATGATCGATGTTGTTGGTGCCGAGCGTGACGCGCGCGAAACGGCTCAGCAAGTAGTCTTCTTCGTTCGTCGTGTGGTTCGACCCGATCACGCCAATGGATTGCGCGCCGTGTTTTTTGTGCACCTGCTTCAGCTGCCGCGCGGCTTCTTCGAGAGCATTTTCCCAGCTTGCAGGCTCGAGTTTGCCGTTGCGGCGCACAAGCGGCTGGCGAATGCGCTCAGGATGGCTGGTAAAGTCAAACGCGAAGCGGCCCTTCGCACACAAGAACTCGCCGTTGAATCCGGAATGGTCACGATTATTCGCGCGCATGATCGCATTGTTGCGGACGCTCAGAGTCGTTTTGCAGCCGTTCGAGCAATGCGTGCACGGATTCGGAACGTACGTCATTTCCCACGGGCGCGTCTGATAGCGGTAGGTGCCGCTGGTGAGGGCGCCGACGGGGCAAATGTCAATGCACATTCCGCATTCCTCGCAGGCAAGTTCGCCGGGTTGATTCGGAAGAATCACGGAATTGACGCCACGGGCGCCGACGCCAAGCGCTTTCACGTCCATGCCTTCATCGCACACGCGCACGCAGCGGAAGCACAAAATGCAACGAGGCGCGTCGTAGTAGACGACAGGCGACCACTTTTCCTCGGGATTGTGCAGCTTTTCTTCAATGAAGCGCGTGTGGTCGAGGCCGTAGCGGAAGGTCATGTCCTGGAGTTCGCACTCGCCGCCTTTATCGCAGACAGGGCAATCGAGGGGATGATTGGTCAGCAGGAATTCGAGCATGTCCTTGCGCGCTTTGTGAACCTGAGGCGTGCTGGTGCGCACGATCATGCCTTCCACGGCCACGAGCGTACACGCGGTCTGCAGCTTCGGCGCCTTTTCAACTTCGACAAGGCACATGCGGCAGGCGGCCTGCAGCGTCAACCCCGGGTAATAGCAGAATGACGGGACTTCGATGCCTTGGGCCTTGGCCGCTTCGATGACCAAAGTGCCTGCGGGCACAGTCACCTTGCGGTCATCGAGGGTAAACGTGATTTGTCTTTGTTCAGCCATTTAGCTTTACGTCGCGGCTAAAGCCGCGACCTACAAACCTGCCTTCGGCGGGCAGGCATTCTCGCGTTCTCACACAAACTCTGCAGTGCTCCCCCGATCCGCCGTGGCCGCGTTCAGTGCAAGTCGCCACACGGACGGCCGAAGCTAGCGATAAGCCCCAATGGCTTCGGCAGATTTATACGCGCATCGGCCATGCAAGTGATCGTCGAATTCGTTGCGCCACTTCTTGACGATGCTGATCGTGGGCAGTGCGGCCGCGTCGCCGAGCGGACAAAAGGTGCGGCCAAGCATGTTTTTCGCCAGCTCATCGATCAGCGGAATATCTTCTTCGCGCCCCGCTCCTTCGTGGAAGCGGTCGAGCATTTTGCGCAGCCAGGCAGTGCCTTCGCGACAGGGAATACACCAGCCGCACGATTCATGCGCGTAAAAATGCATAATTCGCCGAGCGACGTCGACCATGCAGGTCTCTTCGTCAATCACGACCGTGCCGCCCGATCCGAGCATGGATCCTGCCTTGGCCACCGAATCGAAATCCATGGGAATATCGATTTCGTCGGCGGCAAGCAACGGGCAAGAACTTCCGCCAGGAATAACGGCCTTGAGTTTCTTTCCGCCGGGAATTCCGCCTGCGACTTCGTAGATCATGCGCTTCAGGTTGAAGCCCATGGGCAGCTCGTAAATTCCAGGGTTGTTGACGTGGCCGGAAATGGCGAACAGCCGCGTGCCGCCGTTCTTCGGCGTTCCGAGATTCGCGTACCACTCGCCACCTCGAAGAATAACAGCAGGGACAGAACTTAGCGTCTCGGCGTTATTGATTACTGTTGGGCACCCGTAGAGTCCGACCACAGCGGGAAACGGCGGGCGAATTCGCGGGTATCCACGCTTTCCTTCCAGCGACTCCATCAGCGCTGATTCTTCGCCGCATTCGTAGGCGCCCGCGCCTGTGTGCGCCGCGAGGTCGAAATCGAACCCGGTATCGAGAATGTTCTTACCAAGATAGCCGCGAGCGTAAGCTTCGGCGATGGCGTTCTCCAGAATGTCGAGGACGTAACGATATTCGCCGCGAACGTACGCGTACCCTTGGTGCGCGCCGACCGACCGCCCGACGATGATCATGCCTTCGATCAACTGGTGCGGGTCCATCTCCATCAGCGGCCGGTCTTTGCATGTTCCCGGTTCGCTCTCGTCGCAATTCGCGAGAATGTACTTTGGCTTGTCCGTGTCTTTGGGAACAAAACTCCATTTCATTCCGGCAGGGAAGCCCGCGCCGCCGCGGCCGCGCAGATTCGATTTCTTCACTTCGTCGATGATCTGCTCCGGCGTCATCTCTCTGAGCGCCTTTTCGAGGGCCTGATAGCCCTGATGCTGCAGGTAAACATCGATTGACGTGGACTTGGGGATTCCGAATCGCCGGCTGATCACCGGCACTTCTGCGGGATGCCGCTCGTGCAGGGATCCCGAGGTGATGGGCACAGGCGCAGGCTTGCGGTCATCCTGAAGTTGCTCGAAAATGGCGTCGACTTTTTCCGCGTCGAGATTTTCATAAAAGTCGTAATTCACCTGCATGGCGGGCGCACCGGTACATGCGCCGATACACTCGACTTCCTCGAGCGAAAAAGTTCCGCTGGGCGATACCTCCTTGTTTCCGATTCCGAGCCGTTTCTGCACGTGGTTGTACAAATCGTTAGCGCCGCGCAGCATGCACGAAATATTCGTGCAGACCTGGATGTGATAGCGCCCGGCCGGCTTGCGCCTGAGCATCGAGTAGTAAGCCAGGGTTTCGGTGACTTGAAGGACGTTGAGATCGAGCCGTTTTGCGATTTCGGAGATCAGGTCGTCGCCCAGCGAACCATAATGGTCCTGGGCGTAGAGCATCATGGGGACGAGCGCCGAACGCTTGAGCGGATAACGGCCAACAAGTTCTGCAAATTTTTTTTCCAGCTGAGGAGGGAGCTGCATTAGCGGTCGACTTCCCCCAAGATGATGTCCGTCGTGCCGATGCAGGTTACCACGTCGGCGATCAACCGGCCCACGCACAACTTCGGCAAGCTTTGCAGGTTCACGAAGGATGGCGCGCGAAATTTCACACGGTAGGGTTTCGGCGAACCATCGCTCACGATAAATACTCCCAACTCTCCCCGCGGCGATTCAATGACTTGATACACTTCGCCCGGCGGCGGCGCAAAACCCTCGGTGTAGATCTTGAAGTGGTAGATCAGGCCTTCGATGGACGTCTTCATCTCCTCGCGCGAAGGCGGAATAATTCCCGGCATCGACGCGCGGAACGGGCCTTCGGCGGGAACTTTTTCGATAGCCTGCTTGACGATTTTGATGCTCTCGCGAATTTCCGCCACGCGCACCTGATAGCGCGCGTAGCTGTCGCCGGCCGTTTGCGTCGGAATATCGAAGTCGAATTCCTCGTAGCTCGAATACGGGAAGGCCTTGCGCACATCGTAAGCCAGGCCGCTGGCACGCAGCATCGGCCCCGAAACGCCGAGGGCAATGGCGTCTTCCTGGGTCAAGAGTCCAACGCCTTTTGTGCGGCCCATCCAAATCCGATTGTTGGTGAGGAGATCTTCGTACTCATCGATGTGGCCGGGCAGGGAATCCATGACGCGCCGGACTTTGTCGAGCCAGCCGGGCGGCGGTTCGAGGGCCAGCCCGCCGATGCGGAAATAGCTGGTCATCATGCGCTGGCCGGAAACGTACTCGAAGATGTTCATGATCTCTTCGCGTTCGCGGAAGCCGTAGAGAAAGACGGACATCGCGCCAAGGTCAATGGCGTGGGTGCCGACCCAAACGAGATGCGAGGCGATGCGCGTCAGCTCCGTCAGCAGGACGCGAATGTACTGGGCGCGTTTGGGGACTTCGATGCCGATGAGCTTTTCGACGGCCAGGCAGTAGCCGAGATTGTTCGAGAGCGGCGCAAGATAATCGATCCGGTCCGTAAGAGTGATGGCTTGCGAATAAGTTTTTGCTTCGCAGCTTTTCTCGATGCCGGTATGCAGATAGCCGATGACGGGCTCAGCTTTCAGGACCGTTTCGCCATCCAGCTCCAGAATCACGCGCAGCACGCCGTGAGTGGACGGGTGCTGAGGCCCCATGTTGAGGACCATCGTTTTCTGAGCGGCCGTCGATTCAATGGTGGTCGTCATAGTTGAACATTGCCCAAATCATGGAGGTTAAACGGCCGGCTGTGCGCCATTAGCGATATCCCTCGGTCGGATAATCCTTGCGCAGCGGATAGCCCTCCCAATCGTCGGGCATCAAGAGACGGCGAAGATCCGGATGCCCCTCGAACTGAATGCCGAAGAGGTCGAAATTTTCACGCTCGTGCCAGTTTGCTCCCGGCCAGACAGGGATGACGGAATGCACCACCGCATCGTTGCTGTGGAGCTTGACTTTCAGGCGCAGACGGGCGCGCCGCTCGATGGAGAGGAGGTGATAATTGAGTTCGAACCGCGGCTCCAGAGGAAAACGATCCACGGCGCTGATGTCGGAAAGGAATGAAAAGCGAAGAGAAGGCTCGGTCGCCAGATACTCAGCTACGCCCAGAAGGTGCTGCCGCGGCACGACAACGGTTGTTTCGCCCTTGAATTCAATGATTTCCGCGACGGCTGAGGAATTCCAGCCTTTGAGCTTCAGCACAGCCGGATTTTTGCTTGTTTCCTGAGATTCCACTATGAATTGATTCCCGAGGGGCGGCGGTTCAGCGGTTCCAATCGAGCGCGCCCTTCTTCCAGAGGAATATGTATCCAGCCAGCAAAATGGCAATGTACAAGAGCATCTCGACAAAGCCGAAGACGCTCAGGCGACGGTAAACGAGCGCCCATGGGTAAAGAAAAATGGCCTCGATGTCGAACAAAATAAAAACCAGGGCCACCATGTAGAAATGGACGGAAATCGGCTCGCGCGCATCGCCTGTGGGACGAATGCCGCATTCGTATGGCTGGTCTTTCTCGCGGCTGCGTTTGTGGCGTCCGACGAGCGTGGACAGGGTGATGAGCGCGCCGGATAGGCCGCAGGCCAGGAGAAACATCAACAAAAGCGGGCCGTAGTTGTCGAGATAACCGCTTTGCATTTCAGTGTGTTGCCTTCAAGCGCGGATCACGCTTGGAGAGTCGTCGAATCATCTCACAGCACGAGTGCAGTCCGAAAGGCCGCGCGAAGACATTGATATAATAGCGGCGCGCGAGCGCATCGGTCAATTGAACTCGATGATTTCGGGTTATCCTTTCTAAGGCGGAAAAGCAAAGGGATAGATGGCCTCGGGATTCAACACCGATGTTCGCGTAGGAGACCGCGTGTTCCACGTTCAGACGGAGGACCGCGGTCCGAACCGGCCGGTAATCGACACGACCGTGTATCAGAATGGGCGTGTCTTGCACCGCCGGACCTCGGATTATAAGCATTTCGCCGAGTCATCCGAGTTTGGCCCGGGAAGTTTGCGGGAGCGGGTCGAGGAGCAACACCGCGCGGTCATTGAGGGTCTCCGCTCGGGTGCGATTGGCGATGGGGCGTGTGCCGCACAGGAAACCCGCAAACCCGCAGGAATTCAGCTCCAACTACTGAATCCGGATTCCTGGCTGACGGCTCGCAGTATCTCGTTGAACCTTGAAATTCTGCGGCGCATGGATCAGAAGCCCGAGACCAGCGGGCGCGTCGAGGCTTTCATCGAGGGTTCGCTCGACGAGAGGCGCCATGCTGGATCGACGGACGATAAGGGCCGAGTGCACATTCGTTTTCCGATGCCGAAACTCGGAGCAGGAGGGCTGGCACTCGTGGTTCGGGCGGAAGCGCAAGCGGGCAGAGATGAAATCCGCTTCGTGATTCGCTCGGCGCAGAAGCCTTTGCCAGACGCCGCGACATGAGGGTGACCATCAACGGCGAGTCCCGCGAAATTCCCGACGGACTCAGCGTCGTGACGTTGCTCGAACATCTCGGCATGAAAGGCGAACTGGTGGCCATCGAACGCAACCTCGATATTCTTCCTCGCGCGCGCTGGGCGGAAACGCTGGTCCAACCAAATGACAGCTTCGAGATCGTCCACTTCGTCGGCGGAGGCTCGCCTCGATGAGTCAGTAACCGGCTTGACGAGTAGCAGAGCCGGGCCTCTAATCACAATCTAATCCGGGCATTGCTTGCCCGGACGCGAGGCGAGTCTGAATTCCGGCCGAGCGCTTATCTGGCGGAAGGCCGGGCGAAATTGGCGGAAGCTGACGCGAATTGTTAGAATGATTTGCGTCGTGCCGCTTTCTTCGCCTGTATCTTGGGCAGATCGGCAGGCGAAATGCTGCTGGGTTTGGGCCCATGTGGGTAACCCAAAGCGAAGTCGCACGTTTCATAATTGCTCTCGCAAATTGAATTTGAAGGTTGAGCCATGGCTTCTCGCACCCTTTACGAAAAAATCTGGGATGCCCACCTCGTCCACGACGAGCCGCGACAGCCGTCGCTGATCTACATCGACCGGCACCTCATCCATGAAGGCACTTCTCCGCAGGCGTTTGCGGGGCTGAAAGCGGCGGGGCGCAAGGTTCGGCGGCCGGAATTGACGTTCGCGGTGATGGACCACTCCGTGCCCACGAAGAACCGCAATCTGCCGATCATGGATGCGGACGCGGCGGGACAGTTCGAGGCGCTGGCGCGCAACTGCGGGGAATTCGGCGTTAACCTATTCGATATGCACAGCCGCAATCAGGGCATCGTGCATATCATCGGACCCGAGTTGGGCATCACACAGCCCGGCTTCACGATTGTTTGCGGCGACAGCCATACGTCGACGCACGGCGCGTTTGGGGCGCTCGCGTTTGGCATCGGCACCAGCGAGATCGAGCATGTCCTGGCGACGCAGTGCCTGTCGCAATTCAAATCGAAAACGGCGAAGGTGGAAGTTGCCGGCGAACGTCCGGCGGGGGTCACGGCGAAGGACATCATCCTCGCGATCATCGGCAAAATCGGAATTGCGGGCGGCAACGGGCACGTCTTCGAATACACCGGCGAGGCGGTGCGCGGGCTCTCGATGGAGGGCCGCATGACTATGTGCAACATGTCGATCGAAGGCGGCGCCCGGGCGGGGATGGTTGCGCCTGATGAGACGACGTTCGCGTACATGGAAGGACGGCCGTTCGTGCCGCGCGGCAAGGATTTTCAAATTGCGGTCGATTACTGGAAATCGCTCTGCACGGATCCGGGCGCGAAATACAACGCGACGATAACGCTGCGGGCGGAGGAACTCGCTCCCATGGTGACGTGGGGGACGAACCCGGGAATGGTCACGCAGGTGGACGGCCGCGTGCCTGATCCGCATTCGTTCAAGGATCCGGCGGACCGCAAAGCCGCGGAACGCGCGCTCGAATATATGGCGCTCAGGCCGGGTACGCCGATTCAGGACATCCCAGTCGACCGCGTGTTCATCGGCTCGTGCACGAATTCGCGGCTCGAGGATTTGCGCGCCGCTGCAAATGTAGTCGCCGGAAAGCATGTCGCGCGATCGTTGAAGCAGGCGCTCGTCGTTCCGGGATCGCAAGTCGTGAAAGTAGAGGCGGAGAAGGAAGGACTCGACAAGATTTTCCGCGACGCGGGCTTCGAGTGGCGCGAGGCGGGATGCAGCATGTGCATCGGCATGAATGATGATGTGCTGCCGCCCGGCGAACGTTCCGCCAGCACTTCGAACCGGAATTTCGAAGGGCGCCAGGGCAAAGGCAGCCGCACGCATCTGGTCAGCCCAATGATGGCAGCGGCGGCAGCGATCGAGGGGCACTTCGTTGATATTCGGAAGTGGAATGTGAACGGATCCGAGTAGCCGAGGCTGGTCAAGATGGCCTCAGCGTTCGAGCACCTTTACGGGGTGGCAGATGACCCAATGAAGCTTGCCACTGCTTACGATGCTGTTCTCAACGACCTGTTCCAAAAGCCCCTCTGCAAAACTGGCAGCACGGCTCTTCAGCGGGTCCTATGGACTGACGCCTGGCGGGCCCGCGAGGAGGACCGAGCAGCCTTTGAGTCCCCTGGACTTTATTTGTGGGGAGCAAACAGACGTCCCGTATATTCGGTATCACACGCGGAACACTCAATCGTCGTTTTTCCACGTACATCTGAAGCAAACGGTCCCAATGCAAACTCGCCCAAGAGTTTCGGCCCGAGCTTATAGCGAGAGACGTGGCCGGTTTCCCCGTCCGGATCAGAAACTGGTATGCACGGAATTATCGTGGCAGTAACGGCCGCGCGGTTTGCGAAAGAAGGCATCGATGATATCTGGTTCGCCCTGTTTCCTCACCCTAAAGTCGACCAAATGAGGGCACTCGAAACAGCGCTGATCGATCCTGTTTCTGGTCCGGCGGTGAAATGGAATCAGAGCCATAAACTGCCCCACTTCTCAATAAACAACGCTAGCCAAGCCGGGGCTGCGTAGTCAGATCGGAGAAACGATGGAGCCATTCATCAAGCACACGGGGTTGGTTGCGCCACTGGATCGCGTGAACGTCGACACGGACCAGATGGTGCCGAAGCAGTTCTTGAAATTATTGACGCGCCAAGGATATGGCCGCGTGCTTTTCTACGATTGGCGCTATCTGGCGGGCGAGAAACCCAATCCTGATTTCGTGCTGAATGATCAGCGATACAGAGGCGCGACAATTTTGCTGGCGCGCGCGAATTTTGGATGCGGCTCAAGCCGCGAGCATGCGCCGTGGGCGCTGCTCGATTATGGTTTTCGGGCGATTCTCGCGCCAAGCTACGCCGACATTTTTTACAACAACTGCTTCAAGAACGGGATCCTGCCCGTAACGCTGCCGAACGAGCAAATGGACGAGCTTTTTCGGCGCACCGAGAAAAGCCAAGGTTACAAGCTTACCGTCGATCTCGAACAGCAAGTGGTAGCAGATGATCACGGCTTGTGCTATTCCTTCACCGTTGATCCGTTCCGCCGCGAATGCCTGCTCAAAGGGCTCGACGATATCGGTTTGACCCTGGTACACGAAAACGAGATTTCTGCCTTCGAAAAGAAGGGCGTTCGCGTCCCCGTCATGTACCAACCCGTCGACGTGAAGTTCCACGACGAAACGGCTCAGCGGAAAAACTGAACAGCCGCTTGACTATCCTGGGCTTACCGCTGCAGTCCGTGTGCGCTCTCTTGCCGGCTGCGCACGCGTGAGATGGCAAGCCCCGCCTGCACAGCGATCACCGCGAAGACATTGAGATCGTCCACGGTGAACATACCGCGCCGCGAGAGATTGTCGGCGTAAAGCAGGCCGCGCACCTTCTTGCCAATTCCGAGCGGGGCGCACATCGCCGATTGGATGCCCGCCAACGCGATGCTTTGGCTCGCGGACACGCGCGGATCCGATTTCGCATCCGAAACCAGTAGCGGCAGACCGTCACGCATGACCTGGCGGATGATGCTTTGGGAGATCGTGAACTGTGGCAGATGTTCTGCGCCCGTGGGGCTTGCGCCACTGCGATAGCGAATCGAAGCAGGCGCAAATTTATAAGCGTTCGCGGGCCCGTCGGAGACAGGCTTTGAGGCTTCGTCCAGAAGCATGGCATAGGCGCGCTCGGCCCCGTCAATTTCGAGGACAAAATCCAGCGCGCACTCTGTCACCTCGTCCAGGCTTTTGAGCGAGGCCAGAGCCTTGCCAAGGCGCGAAAGGACCTTCAATAATCTGCCTTCGGTCTTCTGCTCTTTGGTAGTAAGTGCGCGCTGTCCGGAGGAGCCATCCGCCAAGGACTCGACCGTCATGAAGGAGCCCGAGTACGCGGACTCCTTCAGCGCCTGCGCGAAGCGAGGAGGAAGCTCCGTGGTGCCATAGCTGACCAGCTTGCGTGAAGCTGAATCCTCGAATCGCAATGTGAACTGCCCGAGAACGATTTCATCGTTGGAACGAAGAATCGCTTCTTTTACTCTCGCCCCGTTGACTTTCACTCCGTTGGCGCTGACCTGGTCCACAATTTGCCAGGAACCGTCTGGATTGGATCGCAAGACCGCATGGAGACGCGAAACGCTCGGATCATCAAGCATGAGGCCGCTGGACTTTGCGCGCCCGACCGAGATGGGGCGCGCAGTCGTAAGTTCGAAAATGCGCGCGCTTTCTCCGGCATGCTCGATGAAAAGTCGGGGCATCCCTCCTCCTACAAAATGTTCCGGCGGCATGGGACTTAAATCAAGCGCCGCCTGTCGGCATTTGCCCGATTCCTAACGTTGACGCTCGCTTGCGTGCGCTGTAAGTTGGTGGGGATTTCCGGCAATTGGGCGGGGCCATCGTCCGCGCGCTCGCACTGTTGGAGGAGCCATGGAAAACAAAGAAGTGGCGAAGATCCTGTTCGAGACTGCGCACCTGCTCGAACTCGATGGCGGCAATATCGGGCGTTACCGCAGCTACGAGAAAGCGGCGGAACTGATCTACAGCTTGCACGAGCGTGTCGAGGATCTCGCCAAAGACAAGCAAAAACTGCTCGAATTGCCCGGCATTGGCGAGGGCATCGTCGAACACATCGGCGAGATTCTGAAGACGGGCGACTACAGCTTGCGACGGAAGCTCTTGAAGAAATATCCGGCGACGCTGCTGGACGTCTTGCAATTGCAATCGCTGGGCCCCAAGAAAGTTTCGATTTTGTGGAGGGAATTTGGCGCCGCAACGGTGCAAGATGTCGAGAAATTGGCGCGCGAGGAAAAATTGCGCGATCTTCCGGGTTTTGGCGAGAAAAGCGAGCAGAACATCCTGAAGGCTTGCGAGTTCTTCACGAAATCCACCGGGAGATTCCGGCTCGATCAGGCCACGGACGAGGCTGAACGACTGTCCGCGTACGTTCGCGAGACGTGCAGTTCGGTCGAATCGGTTACTACCGCTGGATCATTGAGGCGCGGACGCGACACCATCGGCGACGTCGATCTGCTGGTGACCATGCGCCCCGGGCAGGACAAGCAAAAGGACGTGGACGACGTCGCAGAGCATATCCTGAAGTATCCGCGAATCGAGCGGAGCCTCGCGCACGGGGAAAACAAAGTGAGCGTGGTGATGGACACCGGAGTGCAGGTGGACGTCCGCTTGTTGCAGAAGAAGTGCTTCGGCGCGGCGCTGCTCTACTTCACTGGATCGAAGGAGCACAATGTCGTCCTGCGAGGCCGAGCAAACGACATGGGTTGGACCCTGAATGAATATGCGCTGACGACCCTCAAAGGCGGCAAGTTCTTCGCCGGGAAAACAGAAGAGGAAATTTATTCGAAACTGAAACTGCCTTATATCGAACCGGAACTTCGCGAGAATACCGGCGAAATCGAGGCCGCAGAAAAAGGCACGCTGCCGGTCTTGGTGCGGCTTGAAGACATGCGCGGCGATTTGCAGATGCACACCACGGCGTCAGATGGCAGAAACTCGATCGAGCAAATGGGCGAAGCGGCGCGGGAACTCGGGTACGAGTACATCGCGCTTACGGACCACTCGAAAGCAGTCACGGTGGCCAATGGCATGGACGAGAAGCGCACGCTCGAGCAGATCAAGAAAATTCGCGCCGCGCAGGAGCGCGTCCCCGGGATCCGCCTGCTTGCGGGAATCGAAGTCGACATCCTGAAAAGCGGCCAGCTCGATCTGGACGGGGAAGTCCTAGCACAACTGGACGTTGTGGTTGCATCCGTTCATTCCTACATGAACCTGACGCGCGAGGAGATGACAGAACGCTTACTGGCGGCCATCGAAAATCCTTACACGCAGATCATTGCGCACCCGACGGGAAGGCTCATCATGCGGCGCGAGCCGTTCGATTACGACATGCAGAAGATCCTGGATGCGGCGAAGAAACACGGCGTGGCCATGGAGTGCAATTCGTATCCCGACCGGCTCGACCTGCGCGACGTTCATCTGCGCATGGCTAAGCAGCGCGGAGTGAAAATTGTCATTTCCACGGACTCACACTCGACCACGCACCTCCCGTTCATGAAATATGGCGTCATCACTGCGCGTCGAGGGTGGCTCGAGAAAAAGGACGTCATCAATACGTTGCCGGCTGGGGAGTTGTTGGCAGCGCTCCGGCCAAAGCCCACATCGGCAGGCAAGCCGGGCGCTGCAAAGGCAGCGAAGCAGAAGTAACAATCGAGGCAGCAACATGAGTCTCGGCTCACGGGTTGTCCTGTGTTATTGCCTCTCCTTGATTATCAGTGTCGCTCTGTTATTAATCCTTCCCGCGGGCACCTGGCGCTTTTGGCAAGCCTGGATTTTTCTGGCGATCGTCTTCGCTTATCTCCTGTGTGCTTTTCGCTATTTTTATAACCACGATCCGCAACTGCTCGAGCGCCGGATGCGGGGCAAAGAAAAGCTCGCCGCCCAGAAACGCCTGATCCTGGTGTGGCGGCCAGTGTTCGTCGTTCTTTTCCTTATTCCAGGTTTCGATTACCGTTTCGGGTGGTCGCGGAGACTGTTCGGTGAGGTGCCGCCGTGGCTCTCGGTACTTGCCGACGTTGTGATTCTTCTGGGGTTCCTAATGGTCTTTTGGGTCTTGAGAGTCAACAGTTTCGCCTCGCGAACAATCGAGTTGCAGACAGGCCAGAAGGTGATCTCCAGCGGGCCTTACGCGCTGGTTCGCCATCCCATGTATCTGGGGAGCATCGTTCTGTGCGTGTCTATACCTCTGGCGCTGGGGTTCGTATGTGGCGTTGCCTGCCTTCGCTCTTGCAGTGCCTTTCTACGTCGCGCGGCTGCTCGATGAAGAGAAATTCCTCCGGCGCGAGCTCCCCGGCTATGCCGAATACTGCCTCAGCACATGCTTTCGTCTCATACCTTACGTGTGGTAAGAATTCCTCTGCTGCGTTGTTCCCTTCCGGCCAACAGCGAGGAGATGGGAGCTCGCGCCGAGCAGAACCGGTTCTCTTTCGACGGCACGAATCAGTTCCAGCAGACGCTGGCGCCGCCCTGCGTCGGCCCATCGCGCGTCAAAATCCTTCGCAAGCCAACCCGGCCCCTCAATGGCAAAGACTTCGATTTCAGCAAAACCGGCTTCTGAAATCTCCAACCGCAATTCCTCCGGCCGATGGAAGAATGCAGTCGTGAAGTATTCCGGATTGCTCGTCGGATTCCTGTGCTGCCCGTCCCGCAGATCGCGTTCGAGGATGGGCGCAAACAGCGGATCGTCAACGAAGCCTCTCCTCAGCGCGTCGAGCAGGGATGCAAAACGTGAAATCGCCGCGGCAAATAACAAACCTGGGGGACGCAACACGCGTCGCGCTTCTCGAAGAGCAGACAGGCGATCGCCGCGTTCTGTCAAATGATAAAGCGGACCAAGCAGCAGAACGGCATCAACGGATTCGTTCGCTTGCGTGAGGCTGCGGGCATCGCCGATTTCCGCAGAAACGATTCCGAGGATCCGGTGTGCAGCTTCGACGTGGCGCGGAACGATATCGACGAGATGGGTGTTGTAGCCGCGATCCCCAAGCCACGCACTGTAAATCCCCGCGCCGCCGCCCACGTCGACAATCGTCTGCGGGGGAGGCGGAAGGTAACGCAGGATCAGTTCCTGCGTGCGAACGAATTCGAGTTCGCCACAGCCGGACCGCAGGCGGTCATCTTCCGGATTATCCGCATAATGGGAGAGTATCTCCGACATGCGGCACAGTATATTCTTCTAGCCCGTTCGCAACCAAAGCTCGTGGTTGACGGAACATTTCAACCCATTTTCGCGTACCATAAGCGGCGATTTAAAGCGGGCCATTGACGGAATTCGCCTGCGCACCACGGTGCCCAAAACGGCGATGGGTTGACACTCGCGGAGGGAAATCAGAATGAAAAGACGAACCTTGCTCCCGGCGGCAATTCTGGTGGCTGGGGTGTTCCTGGCGGGCATGGCCCCCGCAGCGCACGCGGACGATTGGTCCAAGACGTATGCGATCAGCGGGCGCGCCGATCTGCACGTACAGACTGACGATGGCAGCGTTATGGTGACTTCGGCGGACCAGAAGGACGTGTACGCGCACGTGACGACATCGCGGTACAGGATACCGGATGACGTCAGAATCGAGGAAAGTCAGAGCGGCGACAGCATCAACATCCACGTTCGCCTGCCGCACAATTGGGGATTTTGGGGGCACGGCGGGTCAGTGCGTGTGGAGTTGCGAGTTCCACGGAATCTGAATCTTGATGTCAGCACAGGAGATGGCAACGTTACCGCGCAGCCGCTTTCAGGCAACGTGCGGATCAATACGGGCGACGGCAACATCGACGCGAATGGAATTAAGGGCGATATTTACATGCATTCCGGCGACGGCCATATTGAGGCTTCGAACCTGGACGGCACCCTGAAGGTGGATACGGGCGATGGGCACGTCAGTGTGGGCGGGCGCTTCGATTCGCTCGATGTGCGCACGGGCGACGGCAACATCGAGGCTTCCGCGATGAGCGGGTCAAAGGTGGCGGGCGTTTGGAATCTTCACGCGGGCGACGGGCGCATTAACCTCCGTGTTCCGAACGATTTGAGCGCGAATCTTGATGCGCACACGGGCGACGGCAGCATTACGGTCGACATGGATATTACCGTGTCCGGATCGCTGGGGCATTCGACTGTGCGCGGGAAATTGAATGGCGGCGGCGGAGAGTTGAAGATCACCTCCGGCGACGGATCCATTCACGTCGAGAAACTGTAAGGCTCCATCCTGACTGGGCTTTAGTCAAGAACTTATCTTCGCATGTCCGAAGTGTACCTCCGAATTGAATGCACGAGGCTTAGCTTAGGTCCGACCAAGCAAGCTCCAAGGATGGCTTAGCCATTTCGCCGCGGAGACGTGACTTGCCGCAGGCCGAAGCATTGCAAAACGAACGTTCATGCCGCATTATTGTGCGCTTTAACGATTCATCTGCTCTACTTAAGTGCGCAGCCTTGGGTGAGACGCAGTTAATTCGATTTTAGCCGAACAGCTAAACCGAGAGGTTCAATCGACCTCGGTTTCCAGGGGGTATGCTGAATGCGCAGGCCAGTGGATATTGCTCCGTCAAAGGGAAAACTAGGAGTTTTAACGCCCGGAATGGGGGCGGTGAGTACGACTTTGATGGCAGGGGTGGAGTTGGTTCGAAGCGGGGAGGCGTTGCCGATCGGCTCGCTCACGCAAATGGGGACGATTCGGCTGGGCAAGCGCACGGAAGGAAGAGCGCCGAAAATCAAGGATTTTGTTCCACTTGCGAACCTCGAAGATCTCGTTTTCGGCGGATGGGATGTGTATCCCGACAACGCCTACGAGGCCGCCAAGAAGGCGGGGGTTCTAGAAACAAAGGACTTGGATAAGGTGAAGAAGTTCCTAAGCGGGATCAAGCCGCTCAAAGCGGCGTTTGACCAGGATTACGTGAAGAACCTGCACGGGCCAAACGTCAAGAAAGCCAAGAACAAGTTCGACTTAGCCGAGCAGATTCGAGAGGACATCCGCGATTTCAAGAAGAAGAACAGATGCGACCGGCTGGTGATGGTCTGGTGCGCGTCGACGGAAGTGTTTATGAAGGCGGAAGGCGTGCACAAGGACCTGGGAACGTTCGAAAAGGGAATGAAGGCGAATCATCCGGCGATCGCGCCGTCGATGCTGTACGCGTATGCGGCGATCAGCGAAGGAGTTCCGTTCGCGAACGGGGCGCCGAATTTGACGGTAGATATTCCGGCGTTGGAGGATTTTGCGCGAAGCCAGCACGTTCCCATTGGCGGCAAAGACTT
>Ga0187815_10000085_pt1 | contig 43755 bp, 40 predicted proteins | sample NC_S_5_FD_132962 | JGI IMG/M metagenome (GOLD analysis project Ga0187815, IMG submission 132962) | Wetland sediment microbial communities from Neuse River Estuary, North Carolina, USA - ASW-S_5 | ecosystem: Environmental > Aquatic > Freshwater > Wetlands > Sediment | place: USA: North Carolina... | reverse complement strand
CGCAAGCGCGCCGCCCGTACCGGTCGCAACCCGCGCACCAACGAGACGATCAAGATCAAGGCTTCGAAGGTTCCCGCCTTCAAGGCTGGCAAGACGCTCAAGGACGCCCTAAACTGAGCGGCTGACGCTCGGTTTCGGGTGCTTAGCTCAGCGGTAGAGCGCCGCCCTTACAAGGCGATGGTCGTAGGTTCGATCCCTACAGCACCCACCAGAAAACTGCGGAGCGGTAGTTCAGTCGGTTAGAATGCTGGCCTGTCACGCCGGAGGTCGCGGGTTCGAGTCCCGTCCGCTCCGCCACGGTTCGCAAGGGCGCCCCTGTGGCGCCCTTGTCGTTTGGACGGCGTTTCCGGGGAATCCGCCGCGACTGGCGTCTCGCTGGCGCCCGAATGGTTCATGCAACGTGCGCTGAGTGCGCCGATCAACACTGGCAGGAAGGTAGGCAATGCTGCAGGCAATGCGTAACAAGATGCATGGATGGCCAGCCGTCGTCCTTCTCGGCGTGGCAACCTTTGCGATGACGTTCTTCGGCATCGAGGGCTACATCATGTCCCGCGCCGACACCTACGTGGCGAAGGTGGGCAAGCACGAGATCAGCCAGCAGGACTTCCAGGACCGCATGAACCAGCTGCGCCAGCAGCTCAGCGCCGAGCAGGGCGACCGCTTCGATCCGGACGCGTTCGAGAAGCCGGAGATGAAGCTGAAGGTGCTGGACGGCATGATCGACCAGCAGCTGCTGCTGAAGGCCAACCAGGACTGGGGCATCCGCGTGCCCGACCAGGCGGTGCGCGACTACATCGCGGCGCTCCCCGCGTTCCAGGTCAACGGCCAGTTCGATCCCGTCACGTATCGCACCCTGCTGGCCGAGCAGCGCAAGACGCCCGACATGTTCCAGGACGACGTGCGCGCCTCGCTGGCCACCCAGGCCCTGCCGAATGCGATCGACGCCAGCACCATCGTCACCGATGCCGAGATCGATCACTTCCTCGATCTGCGCATGCAGCGCCGCGACATGAGTTACGCCGTGCTGCCCAAGCCGCAGCCTGCCGACGGCAAGGTCACCGACGAGCAGATCGCGGCGTATTACAAGGAACACCTCGCCGACTACATGAGCCCCGAGCAGGTGTCGTTGCAGTACATCGAGGTGAAGGGCAGCGGGCTCAAGCCGGATGCGGCGCCCAGCGACGCCGACCTGATGAAGCGTTACGAGAGCGAGAAGCAGCGCTTCGTGCAGCCCGAGCAGCGCGAGGTGTCGCACATCCTCGTCAACGTGCCCGCGAACGCCACGCCGGAACAGCAGAAGGCCGCGCTGGCCAAGGCCGACAAGATCGCCGCCGAGGCCACACCGGAGAACTTCGCCAAGCTCGCCGCGCAGGATTCGGACGACCTGGGCTCGAAACGCCAGGGCGGCGACCTGGGCTGGCTGCAGAAGGGCGTGACCAACGCCGCGTTCGACACCGCGATGTTCTCGCTGAAGAAGGGCGAGGTCTCCAAGCCGGTACTGACCCCGGACGGCTACGACATCATCTGGCTGCGCGACATCCGCAGCGGCGAGGCCAAGTCGTTCGCCGAGGTGCGCGACCAGCTGGTGGCCGAGGCCACGTCCGGCGAAAAGGATCGCAAGTACAACGAGGTGGCCGGCAAGCTGTCCGACAACACCTACCAGAACCCGTCCTCGCTGGAACCGGCTGCGCAGGCGCTGGCCCTGCCGATCAAGACCACGGCGCTGTTTTCGCGCAAGGGCGGCGAGGGCATCGCCGCCAATCCCAAGGTGGTCAAGGCGGCATTCTCCAGCGACGTGTTGGCTCAGGGCAACAACTCCAACCTGATCGAACTCGGCAACGACGACGCGGTAGTGATCCGCATGGCGAAGCACTTGCCCGCCGCGGCCAAGCCCTTGGCCGAGGTGCACGACGAGATCGGCAAGACCATTCTGGACCAGCGTATCGAAGCCGCCGCGAAGCAGCAGGCCGACGCCTTGCTGGCGCGACTGCGCAAGGGCGAGACGATGGCGGCCGTGGCGGCTTCCGCCAACGCCAGCGTCAAGAGCATGACGGGTGTGGTGCGCGTGCAGCCGGACGTGCCGACGGTGCTGCGCGACGAAGCCTTCCTGCTGCCGCATCCGGTCGACGGCAAGCCACAGTACGCCGCGGTGGACATGCACGACGGCAGCTATGCGCTGTTGGCCGTGGACAAGGTGCAGGGTGCCGATCTGTCCAAGGTCACGCCCGAGCAGCGCGACATGCTGCGTCAGCAGATGATCCGGGCCTACGGCAACGTGGCGACCCAGGAGCTGATCAAGTCGCTGCGCAACAGCACCGAGATCAAGATCGCCAAGGACCGCATGTAAGTCACGGCGGTCACGCAGCTGGATCACGAAGGCGGCCCGCGGGCCGCCTTCGTCGTCTTGGGGCGGGGGAGCCGCAAACTTCAGTGCGGTGCGCTGACCTTGATTACCTGGCCGGGCTTGATGTGCTGTCCATGCAGATGGTTCCAGCGCTGCAGGTCGCGCACGCTCACCGAATAGTGGCGGGCCAGCTGCCACAGGCTTTCGCCAGACCTGACGCGGTGTGTGCGGGCAAGCCCTGCGGCCGGCCGTGCCGATTCCGCCCTGGCGGGTGCGGTTGCCGGGTCGGTGTCCGCGGTGCCGATGCCGGCCACGGGCGCGGCATCGGCGGTGGCACTGGCCGTCTGGTCGAGCAGCGCGTCGCGGAACTGCTGTGCGTGGTCGACCGGCATCATCAGGTAGGAAGCAACGCTGGTATCGGCAATGTCGTTGCGAAAGGCGGCGTTGAGGTTCTTCAGCTTGTCCAGCGGCATGCCGGCACGGTCGGCGGCACGCGCCAACGGCATCGAATGCGGCAGCGGCACCGAGACCAGGTGCTGGCTGGGCGACAGCGTGGGCAGGCTGACGTGGAAGCGCTCGGGTTCGCGTACCACGCAGGCCATCGCCAGCAGCTTGGTGAGGTGCTGGCGGGTGATGTCGTGCACGGGCCAGCGCGGGATCACCGGCGTCTCCGGCGGCAGTCCATGCTGCCGGACCAGTTCGCGTGCCCGGTATTCGCCGGCGTTGTACGCGTAGTCGGCGATGCGCCAGTCGTGGAACTGGTCGTAATAGCGGCTCAGCAGCTTCATCACCGCATCGGCGGCGGCCTGTACGTCGAGGCGGCCGTCGTAGTGGCGGTCCACGTGCAGGCCCATCGCGGCCGCCGTGGCCGGCATGATCTGCCACATGCCGGCCGGGTGGCCACGCCGGCCGGGGATCGGGCGGAAACCGCTTTCGATCCAGGGCAGCAGCACGAATTCGCCGGCCACACTGTGTTTGGCCGCCACCTGCTGCACGTAGGTCAACTCGGGCAGTGCCGCGCGCGCTTCCTGCTCGAAGCGTTGCGGGTTGCGCGTATAGCGTCGCGCCCAGGACAACACCGCGGGATCGGCGTCGCAATCAGCCATCTCGAAACTGCCGCGCAGCCGGTCCCAGACGTTGCCGGTTTGCGATGCCGGCTCGGCCGTCGTCGCGGATGGTGCCGTCTCGGTGTGGGCGGGCGCGGGCGGCGCAGGAAGCGGTGTGGAGCCGGGACGCGACGGCGGCGTGGTGGCGCAGGCGGCAAGCAGGGCGGAGAGCGCCAGCGGCAGCAGCCGTTTCGCGTATGGGTGTCTGCTCATGCGCGGAACATGTCCTTGGCGGCCCGCACGGTGGCGAAGCGGGCGGTGCGGTCCGTGGGATGGCCCGGTTGTCGCCGGCACCAGTCGATCACTGCCGACGTATCGGTGCGCAGGAAGGGATTGGTCGCCAGTTCGCTGGCCATGGATACCGGCAGGCTGGGATGCTGCTGCGCACGCAGCGCAGTGACCTCCCGCAGGCGTGCCGAGAGCTCGGCATTGTCCGGTTCGATTTCGCGGGCAAAGCGGCCATTGGCGGCGGTGTATTCATGTCCGCAGCAGAGCAGGGTGTCGGCCGGCAGCGTTGCGAGGCGGTCCAGCGAAGCCAGCATCTGTGCGGGCGTGCCTTCGAACAGGCGCCCGCAGCCCAGGCTGAACAAAGTGTCGCCGGCCAGTAGCACGCCTTCGCCGAAATAGGCCACGTGGCTCAGCGTGTGGCCCGGTACCGCGATGACCTCGAAGCTGGCCCGCGGTAGCGGCAGAGCGACACGCTCGCCGTCGCGCACGCGCACGGTGGCTGCTTCGATCCGCGCATCCTCAGGGGCGTACACGGGCATGCCGTGCCGCTGGCGCAGCGCGGCCGCGCCACCGATGTGGTCGTGGTGGTGATGGGTCAGCAGGATCGCCTGAAGCTGCAGCCCGCGCGTGGCCAGCGCCTGCTCCACCGGAGCGTCGTCGCCGGGATCGACGACGATGGCATGGCCCTCGTCGTCGTGCAGCAGCCAGATGTAATTGTCGGCCAGTGCCGGTAGCGGTACGAGATGCATGGCGTGCTTCGCTGCGTTGGTCGAACGGCAGACGCAGCCATCCCGGCATGCGTGAAGCGGTCGACTATAAAGAGCCTTCCCCGGTGGCTCGTTATCATGTCGTTAATGGGCGTCGCGATGGTTCAGCGATGTGAGACCTGTCCGCAAAGGTCTGCGACACGGTCGACGCCTCCAAACGCTACACTGCGGGTTGGATTTCGATGATGACCGGAGCCCGGAACCGCCGGAGCCGGATCGACTGCATGCAGCTTCAACGCGATCAGGACATTCACGCCAGCGTCCCCTTGAGGCAGTTGCGCAGCGGGCAATGGCGCAGCATGGCCCCCTTGCTGCAGCGCGAGTCGGGGCGGCGCGCCCTGCGCATCGGCGTGGCCGACGACGATGCGGTACCGCCCTTGCCCGATGTGACGTGGACGCGCCTGTGGCTGAGGCCGGATGGCTATCGCGGCGACCTGCGTGGCCGCGCCGATGAACCGCTGCCCTTCATCGACGAGGCGTTCGATTTCGTCTGGCTGCAGCATGCGCTGGAGCCGATGCCGCAAGCCGCCCCCCTGATCGGCGAAGCTTGTCGCGTGCTGGCGGCCGGTGGCGTGCTGGCGGTCACCGCGGTGCATCCGCTAAGCGGTTGGGCGCCCTGGTTCTGCTGGCGCGCGCGTGGGCAGCACCAATCGCTGCAATGGCCATGGCGCCTGCGCCAGCACCTTCGGCGGGAAGGTTTGGCAATCGAAAGCCTGCGCCGCTTGGGCGCACCCTGGCCCGGCGATGCGCAGTCTGCAGGCGACAGCCGCTGGGGCGGTGCTTACCTGCTGCTGGCGCGCAAGCAGCGGCGCCAGGCCATCCCCCTGAAATTGCGGCCGTTGCCGGTGCGCGCGCCGGTGAGCGCGCGCCTGTCGCCGGGCACGCGGCGGCACTCAGTGTCTTAAGGAAAACTACGTGACGACTGAAGAAGTGGAAGCATTCACCGATGGCGCCTGCCTCGGCAATCCCGGGCCTGGCGGCTGGGCGGCGCTGCTGCGTACCAAGGGCCGCGAGCGCTTGCTGGCGGGCGGCGAGGCCGATACCACCAACAATCGCATGGAACTGATGGCGGCGATCGGCGCGCTGGAGGCGCTGACCCGGCCCTGCACCGTGGTGCTTACCACCGACTCGCGCTACGTGATGCAGGGCATCGAGCAGTGGCTGCCGAAGTGGCGTGCCAACGGCTGGCGCACCGCCGACAAGAAGCCGGTGAAGAATCAGGATCTGTGGGAGCGCCTCTCCGCGGCGACCGGCAACCATCGCGTGCGCTGGAAGTGGGTGAAAGGCCACAACGGCCATGCCGAGAACGAGCGCGTGGATCAGGCCGCGCGCGAACAGGCCGAGCAACGCAGGAGCGCCGCATGAGGCAGGTGGTGCTGGATACGGAAACCACCGGCCTTGAGGTGCGCCAGGGCCACCGGCTGGTGGAAATCGCCTGCGCGGAAATGGTGGGGCGGCGTCTCACCGGGCGTTACTGGCAGACCTACCTCAATCCCGAGCGGGCGATGGATGAGGGCGCCAGCCAGGTTACCGGCATCCGCGATGAGCATCTCGTCGACAAGCCGCTGTTCGCCGAAAAGGTGGACGAGTTCCTCGCCTTCGTCGACGGCGCCGAGCTCGTCATCCACAACGCCAGCTTCGACGTGGGCTTCCTCAATGCCGAACTGGCGCGGCTGGGCGATTCGTATGGTGGCATCGGCGACCGCTGCAGCGTGCTCGACACGCTGGCGATGGCGCGTGAGCGCTATCCCGGCCAACGCAACAGCCTCGATGCGCTGTGCAAGCGTCTCGGCGTCGACAACTCGCGGCGCGACCTGCACGGCGGCCTGATTGACGCCCAGTTGCTGGCCGACGTCTATCTGGCGATGACGTCGGGCCAGGTGGCGCTGGACCTGGCCTTCGAGCAGCCGCAGGAATCCACGGTGACCACGGCAGCCACGCCGCTGGTGCTGCGCGGGCGCCCACGCGTGCTGCGCGCATCCGCCGAGGAATCCGCCTTGCACGAGCAGCGCCTCGACGCGCTGGACAAGAGCGCCGGCGGCGTCAGCGTCTGGCGCAGGCTGGAGGTGGCTGATGCGCCTGCTGAAGCTGGCTCAGCTTGAGCGCACCAGGATCGCGGTGATGTTGTCCTTGCCGCCGCGGTCCAGCGCGCTCAGCAGCAGCTGATCGACGCATTCCTGCGCGGCCAGGTCGGTGCGCGCCACCGTGCGAGCGATCGATGCCGCATCGAGGTCTTCGGTCAGTCCGTCGCTGCACAGCAGAAAACCCATGCCTGGCGTGACGCGGCCGTGCGCCATGCCGATGTGCAGCTGGGCGGCGGCGGTCACGCCCAACGCCTGGGTTAGCACGTTGCGCTGCGGGTGCCGCGCGGTGTGCGCCGGATCCAGTTGCCCCGCCTCGACCAGCGCCTGCACCAGCGAATGGTCGTGGCTGATCTGGCGCAGCTCGCTTCCGGTGGTGTAGATGCGGCTGTCGCCCACCCACGCCGCCTCGTAGCTGTCCTCGCTCAGGCGCAGGGCCGCGATCGTGCTGCCCATCGGCATTACATCGGCGTCGTCGTGCATCTGCGCCAGCAGATGTTCGTCGGCGGCGCGGATGGCTTCGGCGAGGCTGTGCCCGCGGCTCACCAGCTCGACCACGCTGTTGCGCACCAGAGCCGAGGCCACTTCGCCGTGCAGATGGCCGCCCATGCCGTCGGCCACCAGGAACAGGCCCAGCGTCGCGTCGGCGTAGTAGGTGTCCTCGTTGCGCGTGCGGCGCAGGCCGACGTGGGTGGCGTGTCCGAATTCGATCATGGGGAGTGGGGCAGGGCGGATGGTCAGAGCATGGCGGATGTTGGAGGCGGGTGCAAAAGCAACGTGCAAAAGCACAAAGTTGCGCGTAACGACCGGGTGGGATTGTTCGCCCCATCCATGGGGCTCACCCTTCCGCGCTGCGCGCTTCAGGGCCAGCCTTCGGCTGTCCAAAATTGCTCCAGGCAATTTTGTCGAACCAGTGGGTTCTCACCCAGCCGTCACCATCAGAAAAGCAAAACGCCCCCGGCGGGGGCGTTTTGCTTTTCTGGCGGAGAGGGTGGGATTCGAACCCACGGTACGCTTACACGTACGCCTGATTTCGAGTCAGGTACATTCGACCACTCTGCCACCTCTCCAAAGGGGTGCGTGTGGTCCACGCGAGCCGGAAATTTTACGTGGTGGGCGGGGCCGTGGCAAGCGCGAGACAAGTTTGGCTTGCCGCGGCCGCCGTGAGGCTCAGCCGGCCTTCTTCTTGGCCAGGCGCAGCCAGGTGTCGACTACCGTGTCGGGGTTCAGCGACACGGACTCGATGCCCTGGTCCATCAGCCACTCGGCGAGGTCGGGGTGGTCGCTGGGGCCCTGGCCGCAGATGCCGACGTACTTGCCCTTGGCGCGCGCGGTCTTGATGGCCATGGACAGCAGCTTCTTCACTGCAGGATTCCGCTCGTCGAACAGGCCGGCGACGATGCTGGAATCGCGGTCCAGGCCCAGGGTGAGCTGGGTGAGGTCGTTAGAGCCGATGGAGAAACCATCGAAGATCTCCAGGAACTCGTCCGCCAGCAGGGCGTTGGAGGGCACCTCGCACATCATGATGACCTTCAGATCGTGTTCGCCCTGCTTGAGGCCGTTCTTCGCCAGCACCTCGACCACCTTGCGGCCTTCCTCCAGGGTGCGCACGAACGGAATCATCACCCACACGTTGTCCAGGGCCATCGTTTCGCGCACGCGCTTGACTGCCTTGCACTCCAGCCCGAACGCTTCGGCGAAGCTGGGATCGACATAGCGGCTGGCGCCGCGGAAGCCGATCATCGGGTTTTCCTCGTGCGGCTCGTAGCGCGAACCGCCGAGCAGGTTCGCGTATTCGTTGGACTTGAAGTCGCTCATGCGCACGATCACCGGCTTCGGATACACCGAGGCGGCGATGGTGGCAATGCCTTCGGCGAGGCGATCCACGTAGAACTCGACCGGGCCCGGGTAGCCGGCGATGCGTTCGTCGATCTTCGCCTTCGTTTCGGCGTCCTGCTTGGCGTATTCCAGCAGCGCCTTCGGATGCACGCCGATGTGGCTGGCGATGATCATCTCCAGGCGGGCCAGACCGATACCGGCGTTGGGCAGCATGCCGAAGTCGAATGCGCGCTCGGGGTTGGCCACGTTCATCATGATCTTCAGTGGCGCTTCGGGCATCGCACCGAGATCGGCGGTGACGCGCTCGAATTTCAGGATGCCCGCGTAGATCGTACCGGTGTCGCCTTCGGCGCAGGACACGGTGACTTCGGCGCCGTCGGGGATGAGTTCCAGCGCATTACCGGTACCCACCACGGCGGGTACCCCCAGCTCGCGGGCGATGATCGCCGCGTGGCAGGTGCGGCCGCCGCGGTTGGTGACGATGGCGCTGGCGCGCTTCATCACCGGCTCCCAGTCGGGGTCGGTCATGTCGGCGATCAGCACGTCGCCGGGCTGCACCTTGTTCATGTCGGCCAGCGAGCGCACCACGCGCGCCTTACCGGCGCCGATCTTCTGGCCGATGGCGCGGCCCTCGGCCAGCACCTTGCCTCTCTCGCTCAGGTGGAAGCGTTCGAGCTGGGCGGCATGCGCGCGAGACTTCACCGTTTCCGGGCGGGCCTGCACGATGTACAGCTTGCCGGTGTTGCCGTCCTTCGCCCACTCGATGTCCATCGGGCGGCCGTAGTGCTGTTCGATCACCAGCGCCTGCTTCGCCAGTTCCTGCACGTCGGCGTCGCTGATGCAGAAGCGCTTGCGCAGTTCGGCCGGGGTGTCCTCGGTCTTCACGCGTTCGCCGGGCTGGTTCGAATACACCATGCGCAGCTGCTTGGCGCCGAGGTTGCGGCGGAGCACCGCCGGCTTGCCCGCCTTCAGCGTGGGCTTGAAAACGTAGAATTCGTCGGGATTCACCGCACCCTGCACGACCATCTCGCCGAGGCCGTAGCTGCCGGTGACGAACACCACGTCGCGGAAACCCGACTCGGTGTCCAGGGTGAACAGCACGCCGGAGGCGCCCACATCCGAACGCACCATCAGCTGCACGCCGGCGGAGAGGAACACGTCGGCATGGGCAAAACCCTGGTGCACGCGGTAGGCGATGGCGCGGTCGTTGTACAGCGAGGCGAAGACCTCCTTCACCTTGTGCAACACGTCCTCGATGCCGACCACGTTGAGGAAGGTTTCCTGCTGGCCGGCGAAGCTGGCATCGGGCAGATCCTCGGCGGTGGCGGATGAGCGCACGGCTACGGCGATGTTGTCGGCGCCGGCGTCCTGGCACAGCTTGGTGTAGGCGTCGCGGATCGCCTGGTCGAGCTCGGCGGGCAGCGGGGTCTCGATGATCCATTCGCGGATCTCCTTGCCTGCCTTGGTCAGCGCGTCCACGTCGTCGATATTGAGGTCGGCGAGGCGCCCAGCGATGCGCTTGGCCACGCCGCTCTTTTCCAGGTACTGCTGGAACGCGTCGGCGGTGGTGGCGAAGCCGCCGGGCACGGAGACACCGAGCTTAGCCAGGTTTCCGATCATTTCGCCGAGCGAAGCATTCTTGCCGCCGACCTTGCCGAGGTCGGTCATGCGCAGTTGGTCGAGCCAAAGCACCAGGTGGTTCAAGGGAATCTCCTTAGGGGAAGTACTGCAAACGGTGGAATGGTCGCGAAGCGCAGGCCCAAAGCGGGTCGCAAAGAATTGGTATTGTCCGCTGCCGATGATGCACAGCACAAGAAGACCAATGCCAACCGGTGCCGCGCCAACTGCATACCAGTCAGGCAAGAGCCGGTGTGGCGGAGACGCTTGCAGCGGGATCGCGAACCCAATCGGTGTATGCACTGGCGGCCAGGAACGGCGGCGACAGCCTTGGGGCCTTGCGCTAAGGTGCGCGGCAGGCAAGTGCCCGGCCAGCGGACCCTCCATGCAGCGCACGGTTTTCTTCATCTCCGACTCCACCGGCATCACGGCGGAAACGATCGGCAACAGCATCCTCGCGCAGTTCGAGGGTCTGCGGTTCGACAAGCATCGCTTGCCCTTCATCGACGATGCGCACAAGGCCGAGGCGGCCGCGTTGCGCATCAAGACGCATTACGCGAAGACCGGTGAGCGGCCGATCGTGGTCAACACCATGGCCGACCGCGCGCTGTGCGACATCGTGGCGGGCAGCGGCGCATTGATGCTGGACGTGTTCGCACCCTTCATCGGTCCGTTGGAAGCGGAGCTGGGGGCCAAGCGTTCCGGCGCGGTGAACCGTTCGCACGGCCTGGTGGATTTCGACAAGTACGAGGCGCGCATCAATGCCACCAACTACGCGCTGTCGCACGACGACGGCATCGACGTGGACTACGCGCAGGCCGACCTGATCCTGGTCGGCGTGTCGCGCTCGGGCAAGACGCCGACCTGCCTGTACATGGCCTTGCATTACGGCGTCAGCGCCGCCAATTACCCGTTGACCGAGGAGGATCTGGAAAAACTGGAGTTGCCTGCGCGCCTGCGCCCGTACCGCGATCGCCTGTTCGGTCTCACCATCGAACCAGAACGGCTGGCGCAGATCCGCGAGCAGCGTCGCGCTGGCAGCCGTTACGCCACGCTCAAGCAGTGCCGCTGGGAACTGGAGCAGGCCGACCGGCTGATGCGCCAGGCCGGCATTCCGTCTCTCAACACCACGCACGTGTCGATCGAGGAGATCGCGAGCAAGATCTTCGCGAACCTCGGCATCGAGCGCACCATGTTCTGAACCCTTACCGGAGTATCCAGCGTCCGCCATGAGTGCCGTACTCGACGATCGCCACAGCCTGCTGCCGGGACGCTTCGAGTTCCTGATGGGCCTGTATGCGGAGAACTACCACCGACTAACCCGGCTGTTCGCGCCGCAGCAGCTGGCGCCAGGGCAATACGTGTCGGACGTGGACGACGGGCTCAACGTGCACCTGGCGGTGCAGGAGCGGCATCCCTATACGCTGGAGCTGGAACTCACCTACGACTTCGTCGACGCGCATACCGGCCATCGCGCTCCGTCGGCGCAGCTGCGCATGTATACCGACGCCCACGTGGCCGAGGCGCTGCATTGCCATCCCGGGCGGCACCTTTGGCAAGTGCTCGGGCCGTTTGCGCCGGCACATACCGTGTTCCAGCATCGCCTGCAGATGAACGGCTTTCTTGCGCGCTGGCTGGAGTACCTGGCGGAGCAGGGGCACTCGATGGGTACGCTGGAGCCGGTTGAGCCGCGTAAAAACGGCGGAACGTAGTGATGTTCCCTTGAAGAGTGCGGCCATGGACGGCCGCCTTTTGACTTCCGCGCTCAGGGATGAGCGCACGAAGACAGCACAACAAAAAAGCCGCCCAAGGCGGCTTTTTTGTTGATCGTGGCGGAGCGGACGGGACTCGAACCCGCGACCTCCGGCGTGACAGGCCAGCATTCTAACCGACTGAACTACCGCTCCACATTTGTTTCCAGCTAACGTACAACGCGTTCCGACCTTGGCGTCCCCACGGGGATTCGAACCCCGGTCGCCACCGTGAAAGGGTGATGTCCTAGGCCTCTAGACGATGGGGACGGGTTAGGTTGGTGGAGCCAGGCGGGATCGAACCGCCGACCTCCTGCATGCCATGCAGGCGCTCTCCCAGCTGAGCTATGGCCCCGCCGCTGGAAGCCGCAAAGAATAGGCGGGGGTCGCATATCCGTCAAGCTTTTTTTCAAGAAATTTTCACGCGGTCGCCGAACTCCGTCGCGCCGGCTTGTCGGCATGAGCCACGGTCAGCACGAGGCATCGTTTAAGCTTCCCATCCAGGCGCAACGATGAGGAAGACATGCACGAGATCGGCTTCATCCGCGACCTCGCGATGGTGATGCTCGTGGCCGGTGCCACCACGATCCTGTTCCAGCGCCTGCGCCAGCCGGTGCTGCTGGGTTACATCCTGGCGGGCGTGCTGATCGGTCCGCACACGCCGGGCATGCTGGTGGCCGATCCGCGCGCGATCGACGACATCTCCAACCTGGGCGTGGTGCTGCTGATGTTCACGCTGGGCCTGGAGTTCAGCGTGCGCAAGCTGCGCGAAGTCGGCGTCGGCGTGCTCGCGGTGGCGGTGCTGGAGGTGGGTCTGATGCTGTGGATCGGCGTTGGCCTTGGCAACCTGTTCGGCTGGAAGGGCATCGACGCGCTGTTCCTCGGCGCGATCATCGCGCTGTCCTCCACCATGGTCGCCACGCGCACGCTGAGGGAGAGCGGCAAGCAGGAGCAGCCATTCGCGAAGCTGGTGGTGGGTCTGCTGGTGGCCGAGGACGTCCTCACCATCGTGATGCTGACCCTGCTCACGGCCGTGGCGATCGGCGGCACCGTGCATGCCGACACCGCGTTCGCGCTGATCGGCCACCTCGGCCTGTTCGTGGTGGTGGGCATGATCCTGGGCCTGCTGCTGTTGCCGCGGCTGGTGGATTACGTGGCCGGTTTCGGCCGCGACGAGACCCTGCTGGTGAGCGTGCTGGGCATCTGCTTCGGTGCCAGCCTGCTGGCGGTGTGGATGGGCTTCAGCGTGGCCCTGGGTGCTTTCCTCGCCGGTGCGGTGGTGGCCGAGGCGCGCAGCGTGGGGCGCGTGCTGCACCTGGTCGAGCCGCTGCGCGACATGTTCGCGGCGCTATTCTTCGTGGCGATCGGCCTGAAGATCGATCCGGCCATGCTGTGGCAATACGCGCTGCCGGCGCTGCTGATCGCCGCGGTGGTGATCGTCGGCAAGACGCTTGCCTGCGGCATGGGCATCCTCGCCGTGGGGCACGATGCCCGCACCGCGCTGCGCTCGGGCCTGAGCATGGCGCAGATCGGCGAATTCTCGTTCGTGATCGCCACCTTGGGCCTGTCGCTGGGCGCAATCAGCGATTTCCTTTATCCGATCGCGGTGTCGGTGTCGGTGTTGTGCATGGCGGCATCGCCGTACCTGGGCCGTTCGGCCGACCGCCTGGCTGACGGCCTGGCGCGCATCACGCCGCGGTCCCTGCGCCTGTTGGCCGACAGCTACAGCGGCTGGCTGGAGAACCTCAAGCCGGTCGACGAGAACGCGGTGCTGGCGGCGATGCTGCGCCGCCTGCTGTGGCACATCGCGATCAACGTGCTGTTGGTGGTCACACTGTTCGTGATCGGCGCCTACGTGAATTCGCACGGCTGGGGCTGGTTCGCGCAGTTCGGCATCCACCGTGACCTGCGCCACACGCTGATCTGGGCCGGCGCGCTATTCCTTTCGTTGCCGATGCTGATCGCGGTGTACCGCAAGGCCGAGGCGCTGGGCATGCTGCTGGCCGAGCTGGGCATCCGCGAGCACTTCGCCGGTGCCTACACGCAGGCGATCCGCAACGTGCTGGCGCGGATGATTCCGCTGACCACCCTGTTTGCCCTGGCGCTGCTGGTCAGTGCGCTGGGCTCGGCGATCCTGCCTCCGCGCGGGGTGGCGTGGTCGCTGCTGGTGGCTGGTGTGGTGCTGGCCGTGGTCCTGTGGCGCACGCTGGTGAAGCTGCACGCTCGATTGCAGGCCGCCCTGAAGGAGACGCTCGACAAGCCGGAACCGCCCCAGCGCGGCGATCCCGTCTGAAAGATGTCATCGCACGCACCCGGTCTGGCGTTTTCCGGCGGGCCACGGCTGAACCTTTCCGCGGCTTGACTGTCCTATCCGAACCCGATTGCAAGCCCGGCGCGCCCGCCTCACAATGGGCGACCATGCCTCCGCGGTGGGGGCCCGGCCGGCGGCACCGGCATATCCAATACGAGGGAGTTTCGAATGAAGCATTTTCTGCGCCCCACGCTGACGGCCCTTGCGGTGGCTGCGACGCTGGGCATGTCGGCGGGTGCGTTCGCCGCCCAGACGACCGCCAAGGCCACCCACAAGGCCGCCAGCGGCGCCACTGGCACGGTCGACAAGGCCAAGGCCAGCTACGTGGTGGGTTGGGAGATTGCTTCCCAGGTTCCGCCGATCATGCGCGACGAACTGGATCCGACTGCCGTGGCGAATGCGGTGAAGGCCGCTCTTTCCGGCCAGAAGCCGACCATGAGCGAGGCCGAGGCCAAGCAGGTGCATGACGCCTTCATGGCCAAGATCAAGGCCAAATACGAGGCCGAGATGACCAAGCTGGCGGCCAATAACAAGGCCGAAGGCGAAGCCTTCCTCGCCAAGAACAAGACGCAGCCGGGCGTGAAGACCACGGCCTCGGGCCTGCAGTACCAGGTGATCACCCAGGGTACCGGCGCCCGTCCGGGCCCGAACGACACGGTGAAGATCAACTACACCGGCAGCTTCATCAACGGCCAGGTCTTCGACGCCTCGGCCAAGCACAACCCGCCGGGCCCGGCCGACATCCCGTTGGCCGGCGTGATCCCGGGTTTCCGCGAGGGTCTGCAGCTGATGCAGGTGGGCGGCCACTACAAGCTGTTCATCCCTTCGACCCTGGCCTACGGTGCCGAGCCGCAGCCACCGATGCCGCCGAACGCCACGCTGATCTTCGACGTGACCCTGGTCAGCACCAAGCCGACGCCGGCTGCCCCAGCGGGCAACGGCAACGCCGGTGGCAACGGCGGCTGATAAATACCGCCTTTGCAGTTTCGGCCAAGAGGGCGCGAAGCGATTCGCGCCCTCTTGCTTTGTCCGACCGCGGCAATGTCTGCGCGGTTAGAATGCACGTTCGCGTTCCAGAGGAATCCGCAGCACGATGAAAGTCACGATCTTCGGCACCGGCTATGTCGGTCTGGTCACCGGTGCCTGCCTCGCCGAGATGGGTAACCATGTGGTCTGTGTCGACATCGACGCGGGCAAGGTCGAGCGCCTGAAGCGCGGCGAGATCCCGATCTACGAGCCGGGGTTGGAGCCCATCGTCAGGCGTAACCACGCCGATGGCCAGCTCGACTTCACCACCGACGCCGCACCGGCGATCGCGCACGGCGAGGTGATCTTCATCGCGGTGGGCACGCCGCCCGACGAAGACGGCAGCGCCGACCTAAAGTACGTGCTGGGCGTGGCCAGGACCATCGGCCAGCACCTGAATCGCCATGCCGTGGTGGTGAACAAGTCCACCGTGCCGGTGGGCACCGCCGACCGCGTGCGCGCGGCGATCGCGGCGGAGCTGGCGGCCCGTGGCGCAAGCGTCGAGTTCGACGTGGTTTCCAATCCCGAATTCCTCAAGGAAGGCGATGCGGTGGAGGACTGCCTGCGCCCCGACCGTATCGTGATCGGCAGCTCCAGCGAGCGCGCGGTGACCGTGCTGCGCAAGCTGTATGCCCCGTTCAACCGCAACCACGACCGCACGGTGGTGATGGATGAGCGTTCGGCCGAGCTGACCAAGTACGCCGCCAACGCGATGCTGGCGACCAAGATCAGCTTCATGAACGAGATCGCCAACATCGCCGAGCGGGTGGGCGCCGACGTGGAGCTGGTGCGCCAGGGCATCGGCGCCGATCCGCGCATCGGCTATCACTTTATCTACCCCGGCGCTGGCTATGGCGGCTCGTGTTTCCCCAAGGACGTGCAGGCGCTGGAGCGCACCGCGCGCGGCACGGGCTACGAGGCACGCCTGCTCGGTGCGGTCGAGGCGGTGAACCACGACCAGAAGACCAAGCTGTTCGAACTGATCGCCCGTCATTTTGACGGGCAGCTGGCCGGCAGGACCATCGCCTTGTGGGGCCTCGCCTTCAAGCCGAACACCGATGACATGCGCGAAGCCTCCAGCCGTCGCCTGATGGAGGCGCTGTGGGCTGCCGGCGCCAGCGTGCAGGCCTTCGATCCGGAGGCGCGCGAGGAAACCCGGCGCATCTACGGTGAACGCGCCGACCTCGTGCTGTGCGAGCACGCCTACGATGCGCTGCAGGGCGCCGATGTGCTGGCCATCGTCACCGAATGGAAGGCTTTCCGCAGCCCGGACTTCGCACGCATCCGCGCCGCGTTGAAAACGCCTGCGATTTTCGACGGCCGCAACCTCTACGCCCCGGCAGCGGTGGAAGAGGCGGGCCTGGCCTACTACGGCGTCGGCCGCGGCCGCAGCCTGCGGGTGGCGCGCTGATGGACGCGATCGAGCAACGCCTCGCCGATCTCGAAGTGCGGCTGACCTTCATCGACGACACCGTACAGGCGCTGGCCGCGGCCGATGCCGAGCAGGCGATGCGCATCGTCGAGCTGGAGCGCCTGCTGCATCTGCTGCGCCAGGAACTGCAGAGCGCGCGGTTGGGCCCGGCGTCCGATCCGCACAGCGAACCGCCTCCTCCACACTACTGAAACACGATTCACGATCATGAGCGAATCCCTGCGCGATCAGCTGCTGAAGAGCGGCCTCGTCAAGCAAGTCCGCGAAGAAAAGCGCGGCATCGAAGGCAAGGGCAGGCCGTCCGGCAAGCCGCCCGGCCATGGCGGCAAGCCGCCGGCGGCACGCCGCAGCCAGGAAGACATCGACCTTGCCAAGGCCTATGCGATCCGGGCCCAGACCGAGGCGACCGAGCGCAAGCGGGCCCAGCAGGAGGCCGAGGAACAGGCGCGCCTGCGCCGCGAGCGCAAGCAGAAGATCCAGCAGTTACTGGACGGCAAGGCGCTGAACAAGGCCGAGACCGAACTGGTGCGCAACTTCGAGTACGGCGGCAAGATCCGCCGCATCCACGTCGATGCGGCCCAGCTTGCGGCGCTCAATGCGGGGGAGCTGGGGGTGGTGCAGCAGGCGGGGCGCTACCTGCTGGTCACGCGCGCGATCGCCGAGCAGGTGCGCACGATCGACGAGCATCTGCTGGCCCTGCTGGTCGATCCGGATGCGGCCGGCGACGACGACGGCGTGCCCGACGACCTGGTCTGGTAGGCCGCACCGCGGCCGGTCGTCTTCCGACGAAAACGCCCGGTCATATGCCGGGCGTTTTCACCTGCGATGCGTGTGGATTCAGAGCACGTCGGCGCCGACGGCCAGGGCCGGGTGATCCCAGCCTTCCTTGGGCGTGAAGCGGGCGCCGTGGCGCTGCGCCAGCTGTTCCAGCTTCGCCTTGACCACAGCCGCCCCCTCGCTGCGCAGGTACTGGATCGGGCCGCCGCGGAACGGCGCGAAGCCGGTACCGAAGATCACGCCCGCATCGAGCAGGTCGGCGTCTTCCACCACGCTGTCGGCGAGGCAGGCCACCGCCTCGTTCACCATGGCCAGGATCATGCGGTCCTGCAGGTCGGGGGGCGGCGCGTAATCGGGATCGACTTCCGGCTTGATCGGTTTGCCGTCCTGCCACACGTACAGGCCCTGGCCGTCCTTCTTGCCGCGCTTGCCAGCGTCGAGTTTCTCCTCCAGTCCCGGTGGCAACTCCAGGCCAAGGAAGGGTGCCAGCTCCTTGCCGACCGAGGCGCACACGTCCAGGCCCACGGTATCGGCCAGCTCGATCGGGCCCATCGGCATGCCGAACCGCTTCGCCGCCTTGTCCAGCACCGGGCCGGGTACGCCCTCGTTGTAGAGGCGCAGCGCTTCCAGCAGGTAGGGCACCAGGATGCGGTTGACCAGGAAGCCAGGCGTGCCCTTCACCGCCACCGGCAGCTTGCCGATCGCCTTGCAGAACGCCAGCGCGCGCTTCTCGACGGCGGGGTCCAGCTTGTCGTGGCGCACCACCTCGACCAGCGGCATCTGCGCCACCGGATTGAAGAAGTGCAGACCGAGGAAACGCTGCGGCAATTTGAGGTTCCTGCGCAGCTCGTCCAGCGGAATGCTGGAGGTATTGCTGGCGAGGATGCCGTCGGCCCGGAACTGCGGCTCGATAGTGGCGTACAGCGCTTCCTTCGCCTCGGCATTCTCGTAGATCGCCTCGATGGCGAGGTCGGCGTCCTTGACGCCGGCGCCTTCCACGTCGGCACGCAGGCGGTGGGTGGCGGCTTCGATCTTTTCCGGCGTCTTCAGCTTTTTCTCGTACAGCTTGCGGGCCCGATCCAGTGCCGGCTGGATGAACTTCAGTTCGCGGTCCTGCAGGGTCACCGCGAAGCCCTTGAGTGCGATCCAGGCGGCGATGTCGCCGCCCATCACACCGGCACCCACCACGTGCACGTGGGCGATGTCGTGCTCGGTGTCGGCGCCCTGGTTCTTCAGCCGCTCCTGCAGAAAGAACAGGCGGATCAGGTTGTGCGCGGTGGGCGTCTGCGCCAGCTTCGCCACCGAGCGCGCTTCCAGCCTCAAGCGCTGGCGGATGTCGCCGCCGCCGCGTTGCCACACATCGATCAGCGCAAACGGGGCGGGGTAGTGTTCCTTGCGCACCTTGGCGGCGGTCTGCTTCATCACCATCGGCGCGAGGATCTGCCGCGCCGGCCAGCAGTTGGTGAGCCAGGCCTTGGCGCGCCGCGCGAACGGTCGCGGCTGCGGACGGCGCAGCAGGGCGCGTGCCTCGGCCAGCAGTTCGCCGGGTGGCGCCACGCGGTCGACCACGCCCAGCGCCAGCGCCCGCTTCGCCGTCAGCGGCTTGCCGGTGAGCATCAAGGGCAGCGCATCGAGGGCGCCGATCAGCCGCGGCAGGCGTGCCGTGCCGCCCCAGCCGGGATGGATGCCGAGCATCACCTCAGGCAGGGCGATCCTGGTCTTGTCGTCGTCCGCGGCGATGCGCTGGCTGCAGGCCAGGATCAGCTCGGTACCGCCACCCATGCAGGCACCATGCACCGCCGCCACCGTGGGGCAGGGCAGCCGGGCCAGCGCCTCGTACACCTGCTGGCCGTTCTCGATGTTTTCCAGCACGCTGCCCTGTTTCGCGTACTCCACGAATTCCTTGATGTCCGCGCCTACCGCGAAGCCGGCCGGCTTCGCGGAATGGACGATGACGCCGGCCGGCTTCTCGATCGCCAGCCGTTCGACGATCTGGCCCAGCTCATCGAGCACGGCGCGATTGATCGCATTGACGCTGCTGCCGGCGCGGTCGAGGCTGAGTGTGGCGATGCCGCGCTCGTCCAGGCTGGTCTTCCAATGGTTGAAGCGCAATCCTTCGAACATGGGCCGGGGGAAGGTGGTGGACGATGCCTGAACCATACCGTTCCGTCCGGACGAATGCGAGATGTGCGCCGGCCGTCGCTGCGTGCAAACTTGCGTTGGTTTTCGGAATCTTCCGATCGGTCGAATGTGAAGCGGTTCGCCCTCCGTGGTGGCGATCAGGCCCCAGAATGGGTGCAAACCGTGGAGAATGCGCCATGGGAACCGACCGCCGATCGCCATCCCAGCGATCGTCGCCGAACGACTCAGGGAGCCACGATGACATCGATGATGGACATGCGCCTGCCATCTTCCGGTCATGACGTCTTCGAACGGATCCTGGCCGCACCGGCCGGGGTAGTGGCTGTGCGCAGCGAGGACGGCGTGGCGCTGCTCGAGCATTTCCGCAACATTGCCCGCCACAGCGGACAGGCGGTGTACCTCTGGCAGCCGGGGCAGGGGCTGTCCAGCCTGCGCGATGCCTATGCACGCGTGCCCGATGCGCAGCGTCTCGGCCAGGCTCTGCGCTACATGCAGCAGAGCATGCATTTCGGCGTCTATGTGCTGCAGGAACTGGAGTTGCCGCTGGCGCCGGCCGATCTCACCCTGTTGCGGCAACTGGCGCGGGCTACCACAGGGCATCTGCGCCGCGTGGTGCTGCTCAATGCGCCGCGGGCCCTGGTCGAGCAGTTGAGCGAGCTGATCACCTGCATCGACAGTGAGCCCGAGTTGCTGCAGCGCCTGCGCCTGCGCGATGGCCGCTGGTTGAGTGGAGCGGGGTCGGCATGAGCGAAGGCATCCTCGTGCTCGCCGCCCAACGCGACCTGCGCCGCCGCCTGTTCGACGTGTTCGACCAGGCAGGCTGCCGGCACATCCACAGCGCCCGCGATGCGCAGCATGCGGCGATCCTGCTGGAGGGGCGCGAGTCGCTGGAGCTGATGGTGGCCGTGCTCGGCCCGGATGCAGTGCAGGCGCGTCAGTGCTGCGAGCAGTTGCGCGCCCTGGGGGCCGGCGCGGGCGTGCCGCTGCTGGCGATCCTCGACGAGGGCGCGCCGCTGCAGGTTGCACAATTGCCTGACGATGTCGCCGGCTGGCTGCATACCGGCCAGATCGAGGCCGAGCTGCTGACGCGCTGGCGGCAATTGCCGCCAGCGGCGCCCGCGGCGGCGCCGGCACCGGCCCGGAGCCCGGCGGAAAACGCGCTGGCCCTGCTGGCGCGCATCTTCGCCACCAGTGGCGGTGGCGCCACCCGCGACGCTACTGCGCGGCTGCTGTTCGACGAACTGGGGCTGGATTACTTGGCGGTATGGCCAGTGCGCAACGAGGGCAGCGAATTCCTGGCGCCGCTGCTGCAGCTATGGAACGGCGCGGAGCCAGCGTGGCCGCCGGTCGAGGCACAGGTGTTGCTGCAGCGTGTCCTGGGTGCGGAGCCGGTGCTTCATCGCAGCGATGCACGGCAGCGGGTGCCCGATGATCCTTTGCTGCCGTTGCTCGAACTGTCCGGTTTCGTGGGCTTGCCCTTGCTCGACGAGCGCCGCGTGGTACTGGGTGCGATGCTGGCCGGCAGCCGCCGAGGCTTCGGCGACATGGCGATAGTCGAGCCGCTGCTGCGCTGCGCAGCAGCCCGCTTCGCGCAGGGACTGGAACTGGGTCTTACCCGCGAGCAGGGGCGCGCCGAGGGCTTGCTCGACGCGCTCACCGGCTTGCCGAACCGGCTGCTGTTCGGCGATCGGCTGGAATCGATCCTGCGCGAGGCGGTGCGCAACGGCGAGTGTTTTGCCGTGCTGTTCGTCGACCTCGACCATTTCAAGGCGATCAACGACACCCACGGCCACGCCGCTGGCGACCAGGTGTTGCAGGAAGTCACCCGCCGCTTGTGCAGCAGCGTGCGAGCGTCCGACACGGTGGCGCGTTATGCCGGCGACGAGTTCACCGTGGTGCTGCGCCATATCGTGAAGAACGACGACGTGCAGCGCGTTGCCGAGAAGATCCTGCAAGTGGTGGGCGAGCCGCTGCAACTGGAAAACGGCGCACGCCTGCAGGTCGGCGTATCGATCGGCGTGAGCTTCTTCCCCGACGACGCGGCCGACGCGGAAACCCTGCTCAAGCACGCCGACGAGGCGATGTACGCGGCGAAGCGTCAGGGGCGCAACACCTGCCGCATTTACGAGGTGAGCCCGGAATACGCCCGCGAGCACGGCCTGGCGCTGCGTTCGCGCCTGCGCCATGCGCTGGGCAACGGTGAGCTGCGCGTGGTCTACCAGCCGCAGGTGGGCACCGACAGCGAGGACATCGTGGGGATGGAGGCGCTGCTGCGCTGGGAGCATCCCGAGCTGGGGCCGATCAGCCCCGCGGTGTTCATCCCGCTGGCCGAGGAGACCGGGCTGATCGTGCCGATCGGAGAGTGGGTGTTGCGCACGGCCTGCCGCCAGGCACATGAGTGGGAGCAGCGCTACAGCCTGCGCCTGCGCCTGGGCGTGAACCTGTCCGCGCTGCAGTTGATGGAGCCGAAGCTGCCGGCCACGGTGTTCCGGGCATTGCAGGAAACCGGGCTCGATCCCAACCTGCTGGAGCTGGAGATCACCGAAAGCATCAGCATAAAGGCCGCGCCGAACCTGGTGGAGAACCTGCAGGCGCTGCACCGGTTGGGTTGCCGCATCGCGATCGACGACTTCGGCACCGGCGCCGCCTCGCTGGACTACCTGCGCAAGCTGCCGGCCGACCGCATCAAGGTCGACCAGAGTTTCGTGCGCAACATCGGCGTGGATCCGGACGACGAGGCAATCGTGCGCGCCACCATCGAGATGGCGCACCGGCTCGGCCGCAGCGTGGTGGCCGAGGGCGTGGAGACCGAGCAGCACCTGGCTTTCCTGCGCGCCCACCAGTGCGACGAGTTGCAGGGCTACCTGTTCTGCCGGCCACTGCCGGTGGTCTCCTTCGAGCGCCTGCTGACCGAGCGTCAGACCCTGCTGGGCCAGCCGGCCACCGTGCCGGCTTGAGCCGGGCACCCATCGGACAGGCTCTGACCACCCGCTGCCTGGTGTGGCCGGTCAACCCATGGCAGGCCCGCGCGTCAGGAAGGACTCGCTACACTGGCGTGACGCTGAACTTGCGCGCCCGGCCCCGGTCTGAGCTGCGCGCTCGTTCAGGCACAAGCTCCGCAGCGGAAGACAGCATTGACGACGGATACGGCCCGAACGGGCGAAAACGAATTGGATCGGGCACTGGTCGAACGGGTGCAGGGCGGCGACAAGCGCGCCTTCGATCTCTTGGTGCGCAAATACCAGCACAAGGTGGTGGGGCTGGTCTCGCGCTATGTGAAGAGCTATGCCGAGTGCGAGGACATCGCCCAGGAATCCTTCATCCGCGCCTGGCGGGCGATCGGTTCGTTCCGCGGCGACAGCGCGTTCTACACCTGGCTCTACAAGATCGCGGTGAACACCGCCAAGAACCATCTGGTGGCCATGGGGCGGCGCCCGCCCACTGATGACATCGATGCGGAGGACGCCGTGTTCCTGTCCGGCGCCGAGCGCATGCATGACAGCGCCACCCCCGAACGCGAGCTGATGCGGCAGGAAATTGAACATTCGGTGTTTTCCACTGTCCAAGCGTTGCCCGAGGAGCTGAGGGTGGCCATTACGCTGCGCGAGGTGGACGGCCTGAGCTACGAGGAAATCGCCGAGGCGATGGGCTGCCCGATCGGTACGGTGCGTTCGCGCATCTTCCGGGCCCGTGAGGCGATCGACGAGAAATTGCGGCCGCTGTTGTCGGATCGCGAGGACCAGACATGAACCAGTCAGATCAGCATGCGCGTGAGCATCTTTCGGCCGGCATCGACGGCGAGCTGTCGCGCGAGGAATTGCGTTTCCTGCTGCGCCGGCTCGACCACGACGGCGAACTGCGACGTACCTGGGTGAGCTACCACGTGGCCCGCGATGGCTTGCGACGGCAGCTGTCGCCGCCGGTGGCCGAGGCCGGCTTCGCGGCGCGGGTGATGCTGGCGATCGAACAGGAATCCGCCGTGGCCGCCGCGCCGCGGCATCGCTGGCTGCGCTGGTCCGCTGGCGGCGCGATCGCGGCCGGTGTGGCCGCCGCGGCGCTGATGATCGCCCAGCCGACCGGCGACGCCGACCGGCACGCTGCTCCGCTGACCGCGCAGACCGCGCCGGGCATGCCGGTACACAGTGCGCCGCCCGCTACGCCGCAGCCGGAAGTGGCGGTGGTGCCGCCATGGCTGAGCGGCAAGGCGCCAGGCCTACTCAGCCAGCGTGCCTCGGCCACGCTGGGAGCGCCGGTCGATACCGGCCTGTCCTCGTCCTACAGCGGCAGCATGTCGCCGTTCCGCGCGCAGCGCTACCGCACGCTGGACAACCACGACGGCAGCTATCTGATCCTGCTCGACCCTGCCCAGCAGCAGGTACCGGACGCTCCGCGCCAGGGCGCCGCCAGCACGCAGTGAGGTCGGGCCGCGTGCATGCTCCGCGGTCCGCCACCCCCATTCCATCCCGCTCGCACACGGCCCCTTCCGGACCGCGGGCGGCGCGTGTCCGTTCCCACGTCTGAACCGATACTAGGAGGCGTCATGACATCATCCTTCCTGCGCAGCTCCCGCCTGAGCCTGCTGGTTTGCTGCGCCCTGGCCGGCGCGGCCCTGACGGCGCCGGGCGTGCAGGCGCAGCCGGCAACGGCTGCAGCTTCGCTGCCGGATTTCACCGGCATCGTGCAGAGGAACGCACCCGCCGTGGTGCAGGTGGAGGCGAAGTACAGCGGCCGCAGCAAACCCGGTGCGCGCAGCTTGTCGGGGCCGGGCGGCACACAGAATGATCCCCAGGCCGAGCTGTTCCGCCGCTTCTTCGGCATGCCGATGATGCCGTCGCCGGCGGAACAGGCACACACCTCGCTGGGCTCGGGCTTCATCATCTCCGCGGATGGCTACATCCTCACGAACAACCACGTGGTCGATCATGCGGACAAGGTGATCGTACGGTTGCAGGATCGGCGCATCCTCGACGCCAAGGTAGTGGGCACCGATCCCACCTACGATATCGCCCTGCTCAAGGTGAGCGCGGGAAGCAACCTGCCCACCGTCAGCATCGGCGACTCGCGCAGCCTCAAGCCCGGCCAGTGGGTGCTGGCAATGGGTTCGCCGTTCGGCTTCGACTACACCGTGACCCAGGGCATCGTCAGCGCGGTGGGCCGTAACCTGGGCAGCCAGGACCAACCCTACACTTCGTTCATTCAGACCGACGTGCCGATCAACAAGGGCAACTCCGGCGGTCCGCTGTTCAACCTGCAGGGCCAGGTGGTGGGCATCAACTCGCAGATCTATTCCAGCACCGGCGGCTATCAGGGCGTGGCCTTCTCGATCCCGATCGACGTGGCGATGAACGCGGTGGAGCAGCTTAAGACCAAGGGCTACGTGACGCGTGGCCAGATGGGCGTGCTGGTTCAGGGGGTCAGCGACGACATGGAGAAGGCCTACAAGCTGCCCGACGCATCCGGCGCCGCGGTGGCCGATGTGACGCCCGACAGCGGTGCCGAGAAGGCCGGCCTCCAGCCCGGCGACATCATCCTCAGCTACGACAGCCACGCGATCCGCAGCCCCGCGGACCTGCCGCCGCTGGTGGGCCTGACCAAGCCCGGTACGCGGGTGCCGGTGGAAATCCTGCGTCACGGCAAGAAGCAGACCGTGCAGGTCACCATCAGTGCGGCGCCGCGCGACCAGAACGCGGCGGACAACGGCGGTGCGATGCCGGGCGCGAGCACCGGCAGCGCCGCGCTGGGGCTCACCGTGCAGCCGCTGGACAATGCCACCCGCAAGCAGATGGACCTGAAGCCGGGGCAGGGCGTGCTGATCGGCGATGTCACCGGCGACGTGGCGGCCCAGGCCGGCCTGCAACCGGGCGACGTGATCCTGATGGTCGACCAGCAGCACGTGGGCAGCGTGGAGGCGTTCCGGGCCGCGACCAAGGACGTGAAGGCCGGTTCCACCGTGTTGCTGCTGGTGCGGCGCAACGGCCAGAACCGCTTCTTCGGCCTGACCGTACCTAGCGACAAGTGATGCCGGGCGGCACGGAGGGCGGCCATCGTCCTCCGTGCCGTCCGCGGACGCACCGGGCGACGGGAAAGGCAGAGCGGCGGTGACCCGTGGTTCCATGCGACAATACGGGGTTCGCGTCGCCGTTCCGGCGGCATACCCAAGGCAAGGCTGGCTTCCCGCGCTCCATGGAACTGATCCGCAACTTCTCCATCATCGCTCACATCGACCACGGCAAGTCCACGCTGGCTGACCGCATCATCCAGATCTGCGGCGGCCTGGCCGAGCGCGAGATGGAAGCACAAGTGCTGGACAACAATCCGATCGAGCGCGAGCGTGGCATCACGATCAAGGCGCAGTCGGTGTCGCTGCCGTACAAGGCACGCGACGGCAAGACCTACCAGCTCAACTTCATCGACACGCCCGGCCACGTGGATTTCAGCTACGAGGTGAGCCGCTCGCTGGCTGCCTGCGAGGGCGCGCTGCTGGTGGTGGATGCCGCCCAGGGCGTGGAGGCGCAGTCCGTCGCCAACTGCTACACCGCGGTGGAGATGGGCCTTGAAGTGGTGCCGGTGCTCAACAAGATCGACCTGCCCACCGCCGACATCGAGAAGGTGAAGGGCGAGATCGAAGCGGTGATCGGCATCGACGCCACCGACGCGGTGGCGATCAGCGCGAAGACCGGCCTCAACGTGGTCGAGGTGCTGGAGGCCATCGTGGCGCGCATCCCGCCGCCGAAGCCGCGCGATACGGATCGGTTGCAGGCGCTGATCATCGACTCGTGGTTCGACAACTACCTCGGCGTGGTGTCGCTGGTGCGCGTGATGCAGGGCGAGATCAAGCCGGGCGACAAGCTGCTGGTGATGTCCACCGGCCGCGTGCACGAAGTGGACGACGTGGGCGTGTTCACGCCCAAGCGCAAGAAGCTGGAAAAACTCGCCGCTGGCGAGGTGGGCTGGATCAATGCCTCGATCAAGGACGTGCACGGCGCGCCGGTGGGCGACACGCTGACGCTGGCCGCGAAACCCGCGGAAAAGCCGTTGCCCGGCTTCCAGACCATGCAGCCGCGCGTGTTCGCCGGGCTGTTCCCGGTCGCCGCCGACGACTACCCGGCGATGCGCGAGGCGCTGGACAAGCTGCGCCTGAACGACGCCGCGCTGTTCTTCGAGCCGGAAAGCTCCGAGGCGATGGGCTTCGGCTTCCGCTGCGGCTTCCTCGGCATGCTGCACATGGAGATCGTGCAGGAGCGGCTCGAGCGCGAGTACGACCTCAACCTCATCACCACCGCGCCCACCGTGGTGTACGAGGTGCTGAAAACCGACGGCACGGTGATGCCGCTGGACAACCCGGCCAAGCTGCCGCCGGCGCCGCAGATCGAGGAGATCCGCGAGCCGATCATCGTCGCCAGCATCCTCACCCCGCCGGACTACATCGGCAACATCATCACGCTGTGCGAGGAGAAGCGCGGCGTGCAGCGCTCGATCCAGTACCTGGCCACCCAGGTGCAGATCACCTACGAGCTGCCGCTGGCCGAGGTGGTGCTGGACTTCTTCGACCGCCTGAAGTCGGTGTCGCGCGGCTACGCTTCGATGGATTACCACTTCGAACGCTTCGAGGCCGGTCCGTTCGTGCGCGTGGACGTGCTGATCAACGGCGATCGCGTGGACGCGTTGAGCCTGATCGTGCACCGTTCGCATGCGGACCGGCGCGGTCGCGACCTGGTGGAGCGGATGAAGGACCTGATCCCGCGCCAGCAGTTCGACGTGGCGATCCAGGCCGCGATCGGCGCGCAGGTCATCGCGCGCTCGACGGTGAAGGCGCTGCGCAAGAACGTGCTGGCCAAGTGCTACGGCGGCGACGTCAGCCGCAAGAAGAAGCTTCTGGAAAAGCAGAAGGAAGGCAAGAAGCGCATGAAGCAGGTCGGCCGGGTGGAGATTCCGCAGGAGGCCTTCCTCGCCGTGTTGAAAGTGGACAAGTAAGCGCGTCCCGTACCTTCAAGGAACCCGTATGGAATTCGATTTTTCCGCCATCCTGCTCGGCCTCACCGTGCTGTTCGGCGTGGTGTGGGGGCTGGACCGCCTGTTCCTCTACAAGAAGCGCAAGGCGCGCCTCGATGCCGCCGGCAGCGAGTATCGCGATCCGGTGCCGGTGGACTGGGCGCGCTCGCTGTTCCCGGTGGTGCTGGTGGTGCTGGTGCTGCGATCCTTCGTGGCCGAGCCGTTCCGCATCCCTTCCGGGTCGATGATGCCGACGCTGGACGTGGGCGATTTCATCCTGGTCAACAAGTTCGCCTATGGCTTGCGCCTGCCGGCGTTCAACACCAAGTTCCTCGATCTAGGCGAACCGAAGCGCGGCGACGTGGTGGTGTTCCGTTTCCCCGGCTTCCTGTGCCGGGAGGCTGACGGCAAGCTGGTGCGCAGCGGCGACATGAGCTGTGCCGATCCACATGCGCCGGTGCCGAACCAGAACTGGATCAAGCGCGTGATCGGCCTGCCCGGCGACACGGTGGAGATCCAGGGTTCCGACCTGCTGATCAACGGCAAGCCGGTGAAAGCCGACGAGATCGGCCCTTACGTGGGCAATCCCCAGCGTGACGAGGAACGCCTCATGCTGGACATGGGCGCCACGGTCTGGACTGAGCACCTGCAGCGCGAGGACGGCCGCATGGTCAACCACATGATCGCGCGCATGCCGGCCTACACCACGCCCTATTCGATCCCGAATGCGGTGGTGCCGTCCAAGGTGCCGCCAGGCTGCTATCTGGTGATGGGCGACAATCGCAACAACAGCACGGACAGCCGTTGGTGGGGCTGCCTGCCGGAGCAGAGCCTGGCGGGCAAGGCGTTCATGATCTGGATGAGCTGGAAGGGGTGGGGCACCGGCGGCGTGGACTTCCATCGCATCGGCACGATCATCCATTGATGTGACGCGCCTGCGGCCGCAAGCCGCGCGGCCGCTGGCATAATCGTCGCCAGCGACCGCATGGGCATGCGGCCGCATGACGCAATCGCAGCCGGCCGCGCCGGTCGCATAGCGAGGGGACTATGAAAACGAGACAGTCGGGTGTGACCCTGGTCGGGTTCCTGGTGATCCTGCTGGTGGTGGGCTTCTTCGGCTACATGGGAATGAAGCTGGTGCCGTCCTACTTCGAGTACATGGGCGTGGTGAAGGCAGTGAGCCAGGAAGCTTCGAGTGGAACATCCGGCAAGTCGCTGGACGGGATCCGCCGCGACCTGATGTACAAGTTCAACATGCAGTACGTCGACGACAACACCATCTCGCCGAACGACATCACCATCGAGCGCAATGCCGGCGGTACCAGCACGCTGAAAGTCGCCTACGACAAGGACATCCCGTTCATGTACAACATCGACTTCCTGTTGCACTTCGAGAAGAGCGTGCCCTTGCAGGGCAATTTGAACGAGTGAGTCGTCCCGCTTGACCCTGAACTACCGTTTCCGCGATCCCGGACTTGCCGCGCTGGCGCTGACCCACCGCAGCGTCGGCAAGCCGAACAACGAGCGCATGGAATTCCTCGGCGACGCCCTGCTGGGCGCCTTCGTGGCGGAGATGCTGTACGAAGCACACCCGAAGGCCAGCGAAGGCGAGCTGTCGCGCCTGCGCGCGCAACTGGTCAACGGCCAGGCGCTGGCGGCTATCGCACGCGAACTGGAGCTGGGCGATGCCTTGAAGCTCGGCCCCGGCGAACTGAAGAGCGGCGGTTTCCGCCGCGATTCGATACTTGCCGATGCGTTCGAAGCCTCGCTGGCGGCGGTGTTCCTGGACGGTGGCCTCGACGCCTGCCGGCAGCTGGTGCGCGAGCTGTTCGGCGAGCGCATCGCCGCGCTGCAGCGTTCCTCCAAGGATGCCAAGACCCGTCTGCAGGAATGGCTGCAGGGCAAAGGCTGTGCATTGCCGCAGTATGAGCTGATCGACAGCCATGGCGAGGACCATGCCAAGATCTTCGACGTGCGCTGCACGGTGATCGAGCCCGAGCCGTTCAGCGCCGAGGCCAGCGGCTCCAGTCGCCGCCAAGCCGAACAGGATGCTGCCGAGCTTGTGCTGACGCATCTGATCGAACAGTCACGCCCTGCCTGAATGTCCTGGCTGCGTGCCGAGCCGACCGCCGTCTGGTGCGGGCCGGCGCACTACAATGCCTCACACCCGCCCGAGCAGCTTTCATCCCATGAACCATCCAATTGAATCCGGCGCCGATGGCGCACCACCGCACGCGGACTATCGCTGTGGCCTGGTGGCGCTGGCCGGCCGCCCGAACGTGGGCAAGTCGACCCTGCTCAACGCATTGATCGGCTTTCGCCTCTCCATCGTCAGCCCGCGCCCGCAGACTACCCGCCACCGCATCCTCGGCATCGCCAGCAGCGCGGCGGGTCAGATCCTCTACGTCGACACGCCCGGCCTGCACCGAGGTGCCAAGCGAGCGATGAATCGCAGCCTCAATCGTGCTGCGCGGGCGGCGATCAGCGATGTCGACCTGGTGGTGCAGGTGATCGAGGCGGGCCGCTGGACCGACGAGGACGAAGCGCTGTACGCCGCGCTCACCGAACAGAAGGCGCCGCGCCTGCTGGTCATCAACAAGGTGGACCTCAGCAAGGACAAGGCGGCGCTGCTGCCGTTCGTGGCTACGCTGAGCGAGAAGCACGACTACGACGAGATCCACTACGTCAGCGCCCTGAAGAAGAAGGGCTTGACCGAACTGGAGCGGGCGATCCTTGCCCGCCTGCCGGTGCGTGCGCCGGTCTACGGCGAGGACGAGATCACCGACCGCAGCGAGCGCTTCCTTGCCGCCGAGATGGTGCGCGAGCAGCTGATGCTGCGGCTGGACCAGGAGCTGCCTTACGCCACCACGGTGGAGATCGAGCAGTTCAGCGACCGTCCCGACGGCGTGGCCGAAATCCACGCGGTGATCTGGGTGGAACGCGCCGGCCAGAAGGCCATCGTGATCGGCCAGGGCGGCGCCCAGCTCAAGACCATCGGCACCGCTGCACGCCGCCACATGGAACGCCTGTTCGAGCGCAAGGTTTTCCTCAAGCTGTGGGTGAAGGTGCGCGAAGGCTGGGTGGACGACGAGGCGATGCTGAAGAAGTTCGGCTACACCGACTGACGCACGCCGGGTCGCCATGCGCCTCGACCAGCTACCCGCCTACGTGCTGCACGCGCGGCCCTACCGCGAGACTTCGTTGCTGCTCGAATGCCTGACCCGCGACCACGGCCGGCTCGGGGTGGTGGCGCGCGGGGTGCGCGGCGAACGGGCCCGGGTAAGGCGTGCGCAGCTTGAGCCGTTCCAGCCGCTGGCGATGGATCTGCTGCTGCGCGGCGAGCTGGCCACGTTGGCTGGAGCCGAGACGGTGGGCATGCCGCTGCGTCTGGGCGGCGACCGCGGCCTGGCCGGGCTCTACCTGAACGAGTTGGTGGTGCGCCTCACCGCGCGTCAGGACGCACATCCGGCGCTGTTCGACGCCTACGCACACACGCTGGAACGGCTGGCCGCCAGCGAGCCGACGGGATGGACGCTGCGCCGCTTCGAGCGCGACTTGCTGGAGGCGATTGGCTACGGGCTGCAGCTGCGCCACGAAGCCGGCGGCGAGGAGGCCCTGCAGGCGCAGGCGCATTACTGTTACGACGTGGAACAAGGCGCGCTGCGCTGCACTGCCGGTGCGGCCCGTGCCGTGCGCGGCGCCGATCTGCTGGCGCTGGCCGACGACCGCATGCCGGATCGTGAGGGAGCGGTGTCGCTGCGCCAGCTGATGCGCGAGGTGATCCGTTATCACCTCGGTGGCGGCGAACTGCGCGCGTGGCGCATGTTGGCGGGGGTGCCGCCGCGTCGTTGATGCGGCGGCGACAGGTGTCAGGTGTCCAGGGCCTGCAGGGTGATCTGCACGGCACCGCGGAACTGCACTATGGCCGAGGCCGTGTCGCGCGGTTCTTCGCGCAGCTGCCGCTGCAGGCGGGCCACCTCGGCAGCCAGCGCAGCGGTACCGCAGAAACCGCAGGAGGAGCGCAGCCGGTGCAGCCGGTCGTCCAGCGCCGCAGGATCGCGAACCGGCATGCCCAGTTCCTGGTGCAGCAGTGCCAACTCGCCGCGCAACAACTGGCGCAGCGCCCGCATGGTGGCGGCATCGCCGCTGGCGCGCAGGGCCGCCTCGTCGTCGAGCACCGGCGTGCTGCCGGGCAGCAGGGCCAGCACGCGCTGCAGCTCGGCGATGCCGCAAGGCTTGCGCAGCACGTCGCTGAAGCCGCAGGCGAGCAGCCCGCGTTGCTCGGCGCTGTCCAGTTCGGCCGAGCTGGCGACCGCGAGGCTGCCGGTGGAACGGGCCTGCCCGTCGCCGCGCAGGGCCGCCAGCACCTCCCGCGCGCCAGCGCCGGGCATGCGGCAATCCAGCAGCAGCAGGTCGAAGGTGTCGCTGCAGGCCACTTGTAGCGCCTGCGTGCCGTCGGCGCAGTCCGTCACCTGGGCGCCCAGTGAGCGCAGCCCGTCGCACAGGAAGCGGCGACTGGCCGGGTCATCGTCGGCCACCAGCACGCGCGGTGGCGGGAAAGCGATGGGGCTGGCTGACATGACCGAATCCTTGGTTCAGCTGGTTTTGGCAGAATGGTCCGACATGCGCCCGACATCAAGCCATCTGCTGCTGTGCCTGTTCCTGCTGTTCGGCTTCGGCTTGGGCCTGGCGCCGCCGGCACGGGCGGATATCACGATCGCCGCGAAACAGCTCAGCCTGCCGGGTCTGCGCCTGCAAGGCCTGAGCGCCCGCCTGGGTGAGGACCCGGCCGGCGGGCTGCACCTGCAGTTGCAAGCGAGCCAGGCGGATATCGCCGCAATGGGCTGGCGGCGCGTGGGTCTGCATCTCGATGGCCGGCTGCAGCGCGATGCGCAACTGCGCTGGGTGTTCGAGGGGCACGTGCAGTTGCGCGGCGCTCCGGGTGGTGCGTTGAGCAATGCGCAGCTGACCTGGATGGTGAATCCCGGCTCCGACACCATGCAGGTCGAACTGCAGCAAGACAAGGCTCAGGCCAGCGCGTGGCTGCCGCTGGACCAGCCCAGCCATGCGCAGATCAGCCTGCGGCAGCTGCCGACCGGCTGGTTGCAGGGGCTGCTCGGCACGGTGTGGTCGGGCCGGCTTACCGGCGGCCGGTTGGACGCCGATCTTGCCTTGGATACGGGCAATACGGGTGTGCAGTCGTCCGGCGAGTTCACACTGGAGGGCGTGGGATTCGACACCCCGAGCGGCACGCTGGCTGGGCAGGGAGTCGGCGGCAAGGGACGTTTCAGCTTCGACAGCGGTGACGATGGCGCCCAGATCAGCCTGCAAGGCAGCCTGGGCGGCGGCGAGCTGCTGCTGGGACCGTTGTACGCGAAGCTGCCCGCGCACCCGGTGCAATTGGACGTGAGCGCACGCACCGGGCATGGCGCGGTGAAACTGGAGCGGTTGCGCGTCGAGGATGCCGATGCCCTGCAACTGGACGGTGCCCTGGCGTTCGACGCCAGGGGCGATTTGCAGACGTTGCGGCTGGATCGCTTCCATGCGAGTTTCCCGGAGGCCTACCGGCGCTACGGGCAAGCCTGGCTGGCCACGCTGGGTCTGCACGACGTGCGTTCCGCAGGACACCTGAGCGGTAGCCTGGACCTGCGCAGCGACGGTCTGCACGCTTTCGCATTCGACACCGATGGGCTGGATCTGGCCGACGGCGACGGTCGTTTCGCTGTGAGCGACCTGCGTGGCGGCCTGGACTGGTCGGCACAGGGCGATCGACCCGCCACTACGCTCGGCTGGCAAAGCCTGCAGTTCTACCGCATTCCCAACGGTGCCGCGCAGTCGCGCTGGCAAAGCCGCAACGGCACCCTTGCCCTGTTGCAGCCGCTCGTCGTGCCGGTGCTGAAGGGCCAGCTGCGGCTCGCCAGCCTGGACTGGCGTCCGGCGGCGGCAAAAGGGCAGCGCCTCGCCACCAGCCTCACGGTCACCGGCGTCGACATGGCCAGCTTCAGCCATGCGCTGGGCTGGCCGTCGTTCCCTGGCACACTGGGCGGCGCGATTCCCTCGCTGCGCTGGGTCGGCAACCGGGTGGAGCTGGAGGGCGGCCTATCGGTGAACGTGTTCGACGGCTTCGTGGATGTCACCCATCTTTCGCTGCAGCAACCGTTCGGCGATGCGCCGATGCTGGCCGGCGACATCAGCCTCAAGCAGCTCGATCTCGGTGCGCTCACCAGCGTGTTCGACTTCGGCAGCATCACCGGGCGGCTGGGCGGCTCCATCGGCGACCTGCGCCTGGTGAACTGGAGCCCGGTGGCGTTCAATGCCTCGCTGCTCGCCGATAGCGGTGGGCGGATCAGCCAGCGAGCTGTAAACAATCTCACCGCGGTGGGTGGCGGCGGCATCGCCGGCGGCCTGCAGGGCGCAATGCTGAAATTTTTCAAGACCTTCGGCTACAAGCGCATCGGCCTCAACTGCACGCTGCGCGGTGCGGTTTGCGAGATGGGGGGGCTGGAGAACGAGGATGGCGGTTACACTATCGTCGAAGGCAGTGGCCTGCCGCACCTACAGGTGATCGGCCACCAGACCCGGGTCGACTGGCCCACTCTGGTACGCCGCCTGCGCGAAGCCATCAACGGTCATGCTCCGGTGATCCACTGAGCAGGCATCGCGGTCGTTCCGTCGTCGTTCACAGGAGTGGCACATGCGCAAGCTCACCTGCATCGTCCTGACCATGCTGACCGTCGCGCTGGTGGGTTGCGTCACCATCAACGTCTACTTTCCCGAGGCGGCGGCGCAGAAGGCCGCCGACCAGTTCATCGGCACCGTGCTCGACGGCAGTGGCCAGAAGGCTCCGCCCGCAACGGACAGAAATGCGCCCGCGCAGGACAACCCGCCGCCGGCGCATCAGCCTTCGGCGATGCTGCTGGACCTGCTGGTGCCGGCTGCCTCTGCCGCGGACGTGCCGAACCTGCGCGTGCAGACGCCGGCGGTGCAGGCGATCCACGACCGCATGCGCGCACGCTTCCAGGACTCCCTGCACGCCTTGCTGGACAGCGGTGCGGTGGGCTTCACTCGCGACGGCATGGTGGCCGTGCGCGATGCCGCCAAGGTCCCGCTGTCCGAACGCGCCCAGGTCAACGCCACCGTGGCCGACGAGAACCGCGACCGTGCCGCGCTGTACCGTGAGATCGCCAACGCCAACAACCATCCCGAGTGGGAAGGGCAGATCCGCACCACCTTCGCGCAGACCTGGATCGAGCATGCGCAGGCCGGCTGGTACTACCAGGACGCGTCCGGCGCATGGCAGCGCAAATAGGCCGCGATGGCGGGGTACACGTGGGGCAGGGCGACCGGCCGGACAATCGGCCGGGCCAATCGGTAATAATGGCCGGTCTGCCCATGCCGTGTTGATACTCCGCAGACCATGTCCCGATCCAACTCCCGTTCCCGCGCGCCTGCTCCCGAGCTCGAAGCCGACATCACCGACCTCAGCCATGACGGCCGCGGCGTCGCCCGCATCGACGGCAAGGCGGTATTCGTCGCCGGCGCACTCGAAGGCGAGCGGGTGCGCCTGCGCTTCCGCAAGCGCCATCGCCATTTCGACGAGGCCGAAGTGGCCGAAGTGCTCAGCCGCTCGCCGCATCGGGTCGAGCCGAAGTGCCCGCACTTCGGCCAGTGCGGCGGCTGCTCGCTGCAGCACCTGGACGCGGCGGCGCAGATCGTCGCCAAGCAGCGGGTGCTGGCGGACAATTTCGCACGCATCGGCAAGGTGGAGCCGGTGCAGTGGTTGCCGCCACTGGTCGACGAGCCCTGGGGCTATCGCCGCAAGGGGCGGCTGTCGGTGCGCGCGGTGGCGAAGAAGGGGCGCGTGCTGGTCGGTTTTCGCGAGGAGGCCAACCCGCGCTACGTGGCCGACATCAGCCATTGCGACGTGCTGCATCCCGCGCTGGGGCCGAAGATCGGACTGCTCGGCGAGCTGATCGGCGCGCTGGATGCAGCGGCCGACATCCCGCAGATCGAGTTCGCCGCCGGCGACGATACCGTGGCGCTGGTGTTCCGCCACCTGCAGCCGCTGGGCGAGCGCGACCGCGAGGCGCTGGTCGGCTTCGGCAAGGCGCACGGTTTCGCGATCTACCTGCAGCCCGGCGGCCTGAGCAGCGTGCACCCGCTGTGGCCGGAGGCGCCGCGGCTGGCGTTCAAGCTGTCGCCGGGCGGCGGCGCGCAGGACGTGGAGCTGGAGTTCCAGCCGCTGGATTTTGTACAGGTCAATGCGGGCATGAACCGCAGGATGATGGCGCGTGCAATGGAGCTGCTCGATCCGCAGCCCGGCGACCGCGTGCTCGACCTGTTCTGCGGGTTGGGCAATTTCACCCTGCCGATCGCCCGCAGGGTGGCAGAGGTGGCGGGTGTCGAAGGCGAGCATGGTCTGGTGGCGCGCGCGGCGGACAACGCGCGGCGCAACGGCATTGCCAACGCCAGCTTCCATGTCGCCAACCTGTTCGAGGATCAGCGTGGCGTCGACTGGGCGCGGCAGCCCTGGGACAAGCTGCTGCTCGACCCGCCGCGAGCCGGTGCCGACCAGGTGCTGGCCTACCTGCCGCACAAGGCCACGCGGCGCATCGTCTACGTTTCCTGCCATCCCGCCTCGCTGGCGCGCGACGCCGGCATCCTGGTCAACCAGCATGGCTTCAGGCTCAGTGCTGCGGGGGTGATGGACATGTTCCCGCACACGGCGCACGTGGAGTCGATTGCGGTATTTGAGCGGTCTCCATGACCGCGAAGATCAAGAAGCGGCCATCCATGGAGTAGCTCGTGCATCCATCCAAGGGTGCGAAAATCAAACAGCGGCCATCCTTGGCCGCACTTCTCACCGACAACACGTTCCATTGGGAACATCGTCGCCAGCAAGGTGCATTTTGCCGATGGGCATCGAGATCGAACGCAAATTCCTGTTGGCCAGCGATGCGTGGCGCGCGCAGGTGGAGCATAGCGAGCGCATCGCGCAAGGTTATCTGGTCGGTGCGGCGGCGCTGGCGGCCGGGCATGCGCGCGCCTCGGTGCGGGTGCGCCGGGCGGGCGACGAGGCCTGGCTCAACATCAAGGCCGTACGGCTGGGGGTGGAGCGTGCCGAGTACGATTACCCGATTCCACCGGACGATGCCGATGCACTGCTGGCCACGCTGTGCGACGGCGTGTTGAGCAAGCGGCGCCATCACGTCACGGTCGACGGCACGCTGTTCGAGATCGACGAGTTTCTTGGCGACAATGCCGGCCTCGTGGTGGCCGAGGTGGAACTGCCACATGCGGACGCCGCGTTCCCGCGGCCGTCATGGCTGGGCCGCGAGGTGAGCGCGCTGGTGCGCTACTACAACGTCAACCTGATCGCGCATCCGTATGCCCGCTGGACGCAGGCCGAGCGCGACGTCACCGAGGGAGAATCCGCCTGATGCTGCTGATCGGTCTGGCCGGGTTGCAAGTCGCCGAACGCGAGCGCGCGTGGCTCGCCGCGCCTGGCGTCGCGGGTGTGATCCTGTTCGCGCGCAACTACGCCGACCGCGCACAGCTGATGGCTTTGTGCGAATCCATCCGCGAGATCGGCGGCGAGGAGCTGCTGATCGCAGTGGACCAGGAAGGCGGCCCGGTGCAGCGCTTCCGCGACGGTTTCACGCGGCTGCCTGCGTTGGCGCGGATCGGCGAGGCATACGACCGCGACCCGGGCGAGGCTGTGCGCCTCGCCGAGGAGCATGCCTGGGTGATGGCCAGCGAGCTGCGCGCCAGCGGCGTGGACTTCAGCTTCGCGCCGGTAGTGGACCTGGCGCGCGGCAATGCAGCGATCGGCATGCGCGCCTTCCACGCCGATCCCGCCGTCGCGGCGGAGCTCGCCACGGCCTATGTGCGCGGCATGCACCTGGCCGGCATGGCCGCGGTGCTGAAGCACTTCCCGGGCCACGGCTCGGTGGCCGCCGACACGCACAAGGCGCAGGCCATCGATTCGCGTCCGCTGGAGGACATCCGCCGCGACGACCTGCGGCCGTTCGCCGAGTGCATCGCGGCGCGGGCGGAGGCGGTGATGATGGCGCACGTGGTCTATCCCGCCGTCGACGCGCAGCCGGCCGGCTACTCGCGCGCGTGGATCGGCGAGATCCTGCGCGGCGAACTGGGTTTCGCCGGTGCGGCGATCAGCGACGACATCAGCATGGCCGCCGCCGGCGTGGCCGGCGGCGTGGCCGAACGCGTGCACGGCCACTTGGATGCGGGCTGCGACCTGGTGCTGGCCTGCTTCCCTGAGGTGGTGGACGAAGCGATTGCCGCCGTTGCCGACCGTGCGCCGGCGCATCCCGAACGGCTGGTTCCGCTGCGTGGCGCGATCGGCGCCAGCTGGGACAGCCTCACCGACAATCCCCAGCGCGACCGCTTCGTCGCGCGCATCATGGCGCTGGACGCCGCACAGGGCACAGCATGAACGAGACGGCTCCCTCCCTCCGCGATGCACTGGCGCACGCCGACGTGCTGTTCGAGCGCGCGGAGATCGAAACCGTGATCGCCGACCTCGGCCGGCGGATCGATGCCGCGCTGGACGGCGAACGGGCGGTGTTCCTCACCGTGATGAACGGCGCGCTGATGTTCGCCGGCCAGCTGGCGCTCTCGATCCGCACCGATCTCGAATTCGACTACGTACACGCCACCCGTTATCGCGGCGCTACCTCCGGCAGCGAGCTGCATTGGCTGCGCGAGCCCGCGGCGGATCTCCGCGGCCGCACCGTGCTGCTGGTGGACGACATCCTCGACGAGGGCCATACGCTGAAGGCGGTGCGCGAAGACTGTCTGCGCCGCGGCGCGAAGCGCGCGCTGATCGCCAGCCTGTGCAGCAAGAAGCACGACCGCCTGGTCGAGGGCATCGCCTCCGATTTCAACGGCGTCGAACTGCCCGACCGCTACGTGTTCGGCTACGGCATGGACTACCACGAGCAGGGCCGCAACCTGCCGGCCATCTACGCGTTGCGCTGAGCGCGTTCACGGGAATCATGCATGGACATCCTCGGCATTTCCGGCAGCCTGCGCCGGGCTTCGTTCAACACGGTGCTGCTGCACGCCGCGCAGGAATTGCTGCCGGCGGGCGCGACCCTTGCCATCCATGATCTGCACGGCCTGCCGCTGTTCGACCAGGACGTGGAGGAGCAGGGCGATCCCGTGCCGGTCGCGGCGCTGAAGGATGAGGTGGCGCGAGCCGATGCCCTGCTGCTGGCCTGCCCCGAATACAACGGCGGCATCACCGGCGTGCTGAAGAACGCCATCGACTGGATCTCGCGGCCCGGCACCGCCCGGCCATCCGCACCGCTGGCCGGCAAGCGTGCCTGCATCGTCGGCGCCAGCCCCGGCGTCACCGGCACGGTGCGCGCGCAGGACCAGTTGCGGCTGGTGCTGCGCCGCGCCGGTGCCGTGGTCGAACCGCAGGGCGAAGTCCTGGTATTCCAGGCGCACACCAAGATCGTCGATGGCCGGCTGGCGGACGAACGCACCCGCGAGCTGCTGGCGCGCCACCTTCACAACTTCCTCGGAACCCTGCCATGAGCAAGCACCCGATCGACCTGGCCGTGATCGGCGGCAGCGGCCTGTACAAGTTTCCTGGATTGGAGAACACCGAGCGGCATGCCGTGGAGACGCCGTTCGGCGCCGCCTCGGGCGAGGTGGTGCTGGGCGATTTCGCCGGCCGCCGCGTCGCATTCCTCGCCCGCCATGGCGAAAGCCACAGCCTGCCGCCGCACCGGGTGAATTACCGCGCCAACCTATGGGCGCTGCACAGCCTTGGTTCACGCGCGGTGATCGGCGTCAACGCAGTGGGCGGCATCCGCACCGACATGGGGCCGCGCACCATCGTGGTGCCCGAGCAACTGATCGACTACACCCACGGCCGCTATACGAGCTTCTGCGACGTCGAAGGCGCCGAGGTGAAGCACATCGACTTCAGCGAGCCGTACACCGCCTCGCTGCGCCATCGCCTGCTGCAGGCCGCGCGCAAGGCCGGCATCGCGGCGATCGACGGCGGCTGCTACGGCGCCACCCAGGGGCCGCGGCTGGAGACCCGGGCCGAGATCGCGCGCATGAAGCGCGACGGCTGCGACCTGGTCGGCATGACCGGCATGCCCGAGGCGGCATTGGCGCGCGAGCTGGGGCTGGACTACGCCTGCCTCGCCCTGGTGGCGAACTACGCCGCCGGCTGCGGCGACGAGACCGAGATCAGCATCGAGGAAATTTTCGCCCATCTCGCCGCGGCCACGGCCGAGGTGCCGCCCCTGCTGGAAGCGATGCTGCTTGCGTGATCGCACGCTATTGCATTAGCGCGTTGTGCCGGCTGGCATGCCGGACGTGAGGTTTTCCGCCGCGAATCGGCAGGAGCATATTGCGCTTTGCCTTGAAACTTGTTGATACTTTCGGGGCACCAGGACGGTGAGCCAGGGGGATGGTTCGAGCTCGGTCGGGTGCGCCCTGTCCATGCTTACAGAGGTTCCAGCAATGCGTTTCGGTACGGTCAAGTGGTTCAACGACGCCAAGGGCTTCGGTTTCATCGCGCCCGAGGACGGTGGGGAGGACGTGTTCGTCCACTTCTCGGCTATCAACTCCAAGGGCTTTCGCAGCCTGCAGGAAGGCCAGCGCGTGAAGTTCGAAGTCACCCAGGGCCCGAAGGGCGCCCAGGCTTCGGGCGTCGAAGTTGCGGCCTGAGTTCCGCCGGCCGGCGTTTGCGCTGGCCATGCAGTGAAACCGAGCCCCGCGCCCAGGCGCGGGGCTCTTTGCTTGTGCGCCGCGGCCACGAATGGCCGCCCGTTTGACTCTCGCGACCAAGGTGATCGCGGAGATTTTGAGAAGCGCAGTCACGGATGGCTGCCCGTTCGATCTCCGCGGTCATGGAAGATCGCAAAAAACATTGAAGAGTGCAGCCAGGGAAGGCTGCCCGTTTGATCTCCGCGATCAGGGAGGATCGCAAAAATAAAGGCGCAGACATGGCTGATCGCCGACAATTCCTCAAGACCTCGCTGCTGGGCGCCTCGGCGCTGGCGATGAACAAACCACTCGCCGCCGCCGAATCCGCCACTGCGGTGCGAAAGCCGGCCACTGTGCGCGTGGCCTCCACCTGGGATTTCGGCATCGCCGCCAACCAGGCGGCGTGGGCGGTCCTGGGCAAGGGCGGCCATGCGCTCGATGCCGTCGAAGCCGGCGTGCGCGTGCCCGAGGCCGATCTCAGGAACCACAGCGTGGGCAAGGGCGGCTACCCCGACCGCGACGGCAAGGTGACCCTGGACGCCAGCATCATGGACGCCGAGGGCAACTGCGGTGCGGTGGCGGCGCTGGAGCACGTCACCCACGCGATCTCCGTGGCCCGCCGCGTGATGGAGCGTACCCCGCATGTGCTGCTGGTCGGCGACGGCGCGCTGCAATTCGCGCTGGAGCAGGGCTTCAGCCGGGAGAACCTGTTGACGCCGGAGGCGGACAAGGCCTGGCACGAGTGGCTGAAGACCGCACGCTACCAGCCCGTCATCAACAGCGAGGTGCGCGACTACAGCGCCGCCGGTCCCGCCGGTTTGCCGGGCGGCAAGGACAACCACGACACCATCGGCATGCTGGCGCTGGATGCGCATGGCAAACTGGCCGGCGCCTGCACCACCAGCGGCATGGCGTGGAAACTGCACGGCCGCGTGGGCGACTCGCCGATCATCGGCGCCGGCTTGTACGTGGACGGCGACGTAGGCGGTGCCACCTCCACCGGCGTGGGCGAGGAGGTGATCCGCAACGCCGGTAGCTTCCTCGTGGTGGAGCTGATGCGCCAGGGCCGCACGCCCACGGAAGCCTGCCGCGAGGCGGTGCTGTGCATCGTGCGCAAAAAGCCCAGGACCGCGAAGGAAATCCAGGTGGGCTTTCTCGCCATGAACCGGGACGGCGAGGTAGGCGCCTGGGCGATCCAGCCCGGCTTCTCCTACGCCGTGTGCGATGCGAAAGAGCAGCGAACACTGATCCCCTCGAAGAGCGTATTCCTCGCATGAACACCCGTCTGCTGGAAGTGGCTGCCAATTCGGTGGCATCGGCGCTTGCCGCGCAAGCGGGCGGGGCGAGGCGGGTGGAGCTGTGCACCGCGCTGGAACTGGGCGGGCTCACACCTTCGCACGCCACCATCGCGATGGCGCGCGAGCGGTTGCGCATCCCCCTCTATGTGCTGATCCGTCCGCGTGCGGGGGACTTTCTCTACGACGACGAGGAATGCGCAGTCATGCGCCGCGACATCGAGATCTGCGCGGCACTGGGCTGCGACGGCGTGGTGCTGGGCGTGCTCGACGCCGACGGCGAGGTGGACATGGCGCGCTGCCGTGGCCTGATCGCCGCGGCGGGCCGCCTCGGTATCACCTTCCATCGCGCCTTTGACCTCGCGCGCGATCCGAGGCGGGCGCTGGAGGACGTGATCGCGCAGGGCTGCGAGCGCGTGCTTACCTCAGGTGGCCAGGCCAGTGCGCCGGAAGGCGCTGCGCTGATCCGCGAGCTGGTCGCGCAGGCGGCGGGCCGCATCGCGATCATGCCCGGCGCCGGGGTGACGGCCGGCAATCTGGCTGCGCTCGCCGCCGCCACCGGCGCACGCGAGTTCCATGCTTCCGCCAAGCGGCAGCTCGACTCGGGCATGCGCCATCGCCCACCGCTGCTCGCCGACATGCAGGGCGGCGAGTTGCGCAGCGACGAGTCGCAGGTGCGCGCGCTGGTGCAGGCCTTGCAATCGATCGACTAGCCGCAGGCCCCTGTTCTCCGCCGTGGAGAGGGTGACTCCCGCGGCGAGTTTCCATGCAGGCCGCTCCCTACCGCAGCGCATGGCCTGCCGCCTTGGTTAAGATGGCGCATTGCCCATCTTTCGCGGAGCACCTCGACGTGATCATCAAACCCAAAGTGCGCGGCTTCATCTGTGTCACGGCCCACCCGGTCGGTTGCGAGCGCAACGTAGCCGAGCAGATCGCCGCCACCAAGGCGGCGATCCACGACGACGGCAAGGGGCCCAGGCGCGTGCTGGTGATCGGCGCCTCCACCGGCTACGGCCTCGCTTCGCGCATCACCGCCGCGTTCGGCTACGGTGCAGCCACGCTGGGTGTGTTCTTCGAGAAGCCCAGCAGCGAGGACAAGCCCGGCACCGCCGGCTGGTACAACGCCGCCGCGTTCGACAAGTTCGCCAAACAGGCGGGCCTGTACGCCAAGTCCATCAACGGCGACGCTTTCGCGAACGAGACGCGCGAGCGCGCGATCGAGATCATCAAGGCGGAGATGGGCGGGCAGATCGACCTCGTGGTCTATTCGCTGGCCTCGCCCGTGCGCAAGCTGCCGGGCAGCGGCGAAGTGGTGCGCTCGGCGCTCAAGACCATCGGCGAAACCTTCACCGCCAGTTCGGTGGACACCAACAAGGACACCGTGATCCAGGCCAGCGTGGAGCCCGCCACCGAGCAGGAAATCAAGGACACCGTCACCGTGATGGGCGGCGAGGACTGGGCGCTGTGGATCGACGCGCTCGCCGCCGCCGGCGTGCTAGCGCCGAACGCCAAGACCATCGCCTATAGCTACATCGGCACCGAGATCACCTGGCCGATGTACTGGCACGGCACCCTGGGCCAGGCCAAGCAGCACCTGGACAACACCGCCAGGGCGCTGCGCGGGCGTCATGCCGCCGAAGGCCTGGATGCGCGCGTGGGCGTGATGAAGTCGGTGGTCACCCAGGCCAGCGCGGCGATCCCGGTGATCCCGTTGTACGTCTCCATCGCTTTCCGCGTGATGAAGGACAAGGGCATCCACGAAGGCTGCATCGAGCAGATCAACCGCCTGTTCCACGATCGCCTCTATCGCGTCGACGGGGCCGCCTTGCCCACCGACGACGAAGGCCGCGTGCGCCTGGACGACTGGGAGCTGCGCGCCGACGTGCAGGACGCCTGCAAGGCGCTGTGGCCGACCGTCACCACCGAAAACCTGCGCCAGATCACCGACTACGCCGGCTACAAGCACGAGTTCCTCAAGCTGTTCGGCTTCGACCGCAGCGACGTGGATTACGACGCCGAGGTGGTCACGGACCGGCGCTTCGACTGCGTGGAGATGTGAAGCCGGCGGCATCGCCTTGACGGCCGCCGTGCAGGCTGGGCGCGTGGTTCCATCGCGCGCCTCGCATTGATACCGCAGGCCGCGACCCCATATACTTGCTCGGCCATACCGTTTTCCCCGGGGGTGTACTGGCTTCGACGGGGGTAGTGAGATGGCTTGGTGCATGCCGAGGGGGCAGCTTTCCTCGTTAATCCAGCCGCAAACTCATAGTTGCCAACGACGACAACTACGCTCT